>Ga0137372_10002801_pt1 | contig 16887 bp, 20 predicted proteins | sample SagtaG_6_FD_104911 | JGI IMG/M metagenome (GOLD analysis project Ga0137372, IMG submission 104911) | Vadose zone soil microbial communities from Sagehorn Ranch, Mendocino, California, USA - Sage1_R_60_16 metaG | ecosystem: Environmental > Terrestrial > Soil > Vadose zone | place: USA...
ATCGGTCATCAACGGTAGACCTAGGGGCCGCGAGGCTCCGGCGCCAAGCAGTATCCCTATCCGTTTGGGAGCACTGATCTGCACGTCGAGAAGCGGGTTTGTCACTGTGGTGGTCCAGAGACGCGTTTCTGCCTAACGGATCGCGCCTAAGCTGCGGCGCGCTGAAGAAGAATTCATTCCCTAGTCTACGCGCGCCGCCAGCTTCAAGCGCTTGTTAGGCGGCTCGGGTGGAAAGAGAGCGCCTAGCTGCGTCGCGAGCGAAAACGCGTTCTCACACGCTATCCGAATCACGGGCTCTGGGAGCTGATGCCCGTGCGCTGCAAGATCTCTCCCAAAATCGAGTATGTGATTGAGTTGCGATAGGAGTGGCAACCCCCCGATCTGTCGTTGTTGCACGACGGCGATCATCTGCCCAAGGTTGGTGAATTGGCGACCGGGCACGACAATACCCAGAAATTCCCTCAGGATGTTCTCGATTACTGGTGCAGTTGCCGTAAACACCGACTGCAGTTCCCCAGCTGACTGTGCCGCCTCGTACCGTCTGCGCTCAATCGTCAGGTCGTTCACGGTGAGGAGCCAGCGCTTCATACGCCGCAAGACTCTGCACATAGTCTTGAGTTGTGACAACGTCCTCACGCGCCGCGCCGTATCGTTCGACTTCTCTAATTAGCTTCGCGCGGGGCCGAGCTCGCAGCGGGATTCGCCCGGTGATAATGAGGTATTCGTCGTCCTCGAGTAGCTCAAGGTTGCGCACGAAATCGGTTGTCTCACGACCAGTCATCAGGAAGTGTATGCGACCGAAGCCAATGTCCTCTTTCAAGGTGGTTCTGGCAAAGGACTCATACAGCTGACGAGCGATGAATCGCCTTAGGCCACGATCAGAGATTGGTTCTCGGCGGAAAAGTGTAAGACTTCGCTCGGGCGTGACTATCACTTGGTGCGCGTCTGCGCCCGTGAAGGCAAAACCAGGATTGCGATCGATCTCGTCTACGACAGCCATCAGTGATAGATCGCGTTTCGTGTCGTCATTGTAGAGTAGTTGGACATTCTGGCTCAGGGTGGCCGCGATGAGCGGAGGAGCATCGAGGATTATGGACATTGATCTGCTGCCACCCGTGCTCGACGAAACGTTAAACAGGATCTCGCGGGCATCCTTGCCCGGAACATCTCGCTCGAGATGGGGGGCGATGGCGAGTGTAGTGCCGCTCGGTGTCACGAGATGGTATGTCATCGCTGAACCCCGAGCCGCCTAACGAATCGCGCTTAAGCTGCGGCGCGCTGAAGAAAGATTCATTCCTTAATCTACGCGCGCCGCCAGCTTCAAGCGCGTGTTAGGCGTCATCGATGGAGCTCTTCCAGATCATCGGATAGCCGTCCTTGCGAACTCCGTATCGCAAAACGATGCCGCCTTTGCGATACTCGAAAACAAGCTTACTGAGGTTCGCGTCAGCCGTTACGAGCCTGGGCACGATCCTATCGAGTGCCGCTAAACCCTCTGCCAAGACTTGTTCAAGGTCGGTTGCATCAGGGTTTGTCAGTATCAGCTGAGTCTCGAAGACTGTTCCTTGATATTCGAGCGTAAAGCTCAATTGAAGAAGTGATTCCTTACCTCGAAGCGTATTCCGCTTAAAGAGCCTGTTTAGTCCCTGCTTGAAAGCTGCGTAACCATCCTCGCCCAGGCGCCCGAAAAAACCTGCGGCAATCTGGCCTAATACAAATCCAGCGCCGCCGATCATGAGGACGGACAGGGGCTCGAGGGCTTTCTTTACGTACTCCTGTGGCTCTGTACCGAGAGCCTCAGAGAGCTCTCTTATATCCGTTTGGTCTTCGCCATTGGTGTACGAGCGGTCGTAGACAACCTGCAATGCTTCGTTCGGAAAAGTGTTGATGGGTATGTCTTTCGAAAACTGAAAGGTAGGCAGCTCATCCTGAGGCTCGAAGATCTCCATTTCCGCCTCGACTCCATGATATCCGTCGTCGAGCGGGACAACTCTAGCGCCAACAATACGCCCAATGGGAGGATCTCTCGGATCATGCTCGACGTGGACAGGCAGGGCCATAGCCGACATCTGTTCCACCATAGACTCGAGTGCTGCCAGTATTAGCACATCGCCATGCTTATCGACGTGCGTCGTAGCGATTATTGCTTTGACCTGTTGCATTCAGATAGGCGATGAGGCCTAACGGATCGCGCTTAAGCCGCGGCGCGCTGAAGAAGGATTCATTCCATAATCTACGCGCGCCGCCAGCTTCAAGCGCATGTTAGGCAGCCGCCAGACTAGCGTCATCGACTACACCCGCATATCCAACAGTTTCAGAAGGCGCTCCAAGTCTCGCAAGCTCTGCTCAATAACCGGTGGTGGTGGTGGATCTGGACTGTGGACAAGAGCGTTGCGAAACTCGCCAAGACGACTGTAGATCGGGACCGACTCTGGATTAACTGACGCCAAATAGTCACGTCGCCAGTGATAAGCGAGGTCATCCTTGGCCGGAAGGTGCCTTCGCAACTCCTGCTGAAATGCGTTCCATCGCTGCAGAAACTGACCAGTCATGGTATGGACCGTCTGCCGACCGTCGATCGGCACCGCAAATCCGAAAAGATTCTCAAAGAGGGCCATGGCAAGCTGCAGATAGGTTTCGACCTTCGCGGCCTCTACCGTGATTCCGTTGCCGGCATGGTATAGCTGGTTCCTAAGTCGATGATACCACTCAATGTCGTCTAGACTGAGCCCAATGATCTTGGCTGCTGCGTGTGTCTGGAGCAGATCTAGAAGTGCGGGGAATGACTCTGCAGCCTGCTCAAGTTCCTTCCTACTGGGACCCTTGGATCCACGCGTCCGCTCGGGGAGGCCGAGGTACGTCTTGATGGTCAACTCAACCGCGTTGTCAACGCTCACCATAGCTATTCGACGATCGAAATCACCTCCAAGCGCAAGGTGATCGATCGCGTGTTGGATGAGCTCGCGCGGACCATCGGTCCAGGGATTAGCCAAAAGCGCTCTCGGGAGGCTGCCTAACGGATCGCGCCTAAGCTGCGGCGCGAGCTGTCAGTCTTCACAAACCGATGGCCTCCACAGAAAGAAGGCGCCGCCAGCTTCAGGTGCTTGTTAGGCCGCACCCCCTGAGCCTGTTCATTGAGAAACCGTGAACCCGTTCGATTGCACGTATTCATTGAGCACCCCCTCGGCCGCCCCGGCTAGTTGAATCGCCAACTTTGTCGTCCGTTCCATCAGAACCTCGGCTCGAGCCAGCTGTTGATCTTGGGAGCCGTATTCATCAATGAATAGGTCCAGGGCTAGCATGTCGGAGAGATCATAGAAGAGCTCGCCGTTCCTGTCTTCGAACCCCGCAACGAATACAAGTTCGTCCAAATTACAGTGGCGTAAAGGCTTAACGACTGAGTCCTCTGTAAAGTGAAAGACTGCTTGGTTTCGCAAAGGCTGAAGACTTTTGGCAAAAAGTCGGTCGAATAACTGATCTTGAAGAATTGGGCTCATTTCACGCTTCCACGCATCGAGATGACGAAAGTGTTTCGCCATTCGTTTGATGAGCTCTAGTCCCTCATAAAGGACCCCAGCCAAGAAGAAAAAACCGGTTATCCGTTGGCGTACTCCCGCTGGCTGATCACGCTGACCCTGTAGAAACGAGTCTTGGACAAAACGAAAGGAGTTCAAGAACCGACCCAAAGCGAGGGCCTGACGGAAGGATTCTTCCCCACGGAGAGACTCGAAGCGCTCTCGGGGGATTCTTATCGACCATTGAAGACCCTCGAGTGCCATCGGTGCAGCCTAATGGATTGCGCTTAAGCTGCGGCGCGCTGAAGAAAGATTCATTCGCCAATCTACGCGCGCCGCCAGCTGCAGACGCTTGTTAGGCGACGCGCTCAACTTGGCTTGTACCAGTGAATCAGCTGCATATGACATTGCCCAACCTCGATGCCGATCTGTACGGCACGCTCAAGTTCTTGCTTGAATAACTCCGGCGTGGCTGGTTCTTGATCAAACATGGGGGTCTCGGGAGTAACTGCACCACGCGAAATTATGTCAGAACGGAAAATGCCGAGCAACTCACCGCCACCTTCTAGATGCACATAGGCCGAGTGAATGAATCGGTTGCGGCGCTTGCGCGCATCATGGCATCTGTCAATCAACGCCTTCAGTTCTGTCTCGAAGGCAGGCGCGCGCTCTGGTTGGCAACGGCGAACGAAAGCGAGTGCAGACGATTGAAACTGGTCGATAAGACGAGCTAGGGAAAGATCGAGAAGCGCCCAACGATCACTGGTTTGCTGCTCAGGATGTTGAGCGAATGTTGCGGCGAGCCATAGCTTGTTTACAAGCCACTGAAAGCCAATCACGTACTGCCCGATTGCTTCGTAGAGTGGCTTAGGGTCGAGAGCCTTCATCCAATATCGACCAAAGCGCCGCCTAACGGAGATTAGACTTCGAAGGGAATCTGGTTCAGTGCTCTCCCTGCCTCTAAGACCTTCCCGTCTGCAGAAATCAACAGCTTTTCTATAGCTAATCAACGGCTATCATGCGGTTGGGGAATTGCTGGACGTCCCCTCGAAGTAAAGAGAAGGCGCGGCAGTTGATCAGGCCACCGCGCCTCGTCGCTCTCCTCCGAATTCGGCGCTAAGCATCTAGGCCGCCTTCGGCGTCTCACTACCGCCCGCCCCGGCCTGCGGCTCGTTCGTGGCGTTGAACGACCCAGCCACGTTGCGGGCACTCTCCCACGCTCCCATCAGCTCGGCATTATCCCCGAACCGATAGCGGACCACCTTGTCCAGCAGGCGGAGCTGCTTGCTGATGTCCGCGGCAACCACCTTCAGATCGGCGCGCGCACCGACATGCTCGCGCCGGCCTGCACTGGTCGCCTGGAGCGTGTCCTCGTACTGCCCGAGCGCCGTGGTGAGCTCGTCCAACACCTGCTCCGACATCCCGAGCTTCACCAGGAGCTCCTTCTGCGCCGTCGCCCGCTCCAGGATCGCTCGACTCATCGTGAGCAACCCCTGGTGCGTGGTGTTCGGCGGCGGCATGCGGAACTGCTCCGCCAATTCCGCATTTTGGGTGCCTACCACTGCGCCCACGGCACTCAAATAGCCGAGTATCCTGGGCTGCAGCGCGCGCCGAAGCTCTTGCCGCTGCTTCACGGCCGACCGCTCCACCGCCACCCCCACCCGCTGCTGGGTCGCGAGGTTCTCCGCATGCGCCAGCAGCTGCTCGAGCTTCGTCAGCCCGAGATCCTGCCCTACTCCGTCCATCTGGTGGGCCCGAAGAAAATCCCGAACCCGCGCGGCCATCTCCAGCCGCCTACGTAGTTGAGCGTTCATACATCCTCCTGCAAAAAGTTGAACCGCCATGGACTCTTGCCATCAGCCGTCTGCCGTCAGCAAGCGCTTGCTGATGGCTGATTGCAGATGGCTGATGGCGTTCTTGGATAAACCGGGCCACGAGATTTGTGCTTAGAAAAAAATGGATGTGTCCTCGTTTATGGGACGACGAAACGCGGCTCAGGGGCTCGTGCTCTGGAAATCGGGCATTGGCACGCCCGAACGATGTCCTCTGGATTTGTGTCGAAGTGTCAGCGCGCCGACGGTAACAGGGGCCTCAATCAATGAAGATGCTCGCTCACTGATTGAAAATGCTCCCTCACTCAGTCAAGATGCTCCCGCACCGCGTCCAGATCCTCACTCACTGCGTCTAGATCCTCGCTCATTTCGTCCGGATCATCGCTCACTGCTTGCAGATGGTCGCTCACTGCGTGAAAATGCTCGCGCGCGACCTAGGAGAACCCCTAATTGGCCATCGCCAAGACACACAATCGGGATCAATGGGCACTCATCGGAGATCGAAGAAGCGACACCGGGACTCGAAGAACGCACATTGCCCCTCGAACGAGCCTCATTGCGAATCGAACGGTAGTCTTTGCAACCCATTTCTTCCTCTCTCTTAATAAGAAGCCGCGCATGTCATCCTGAGCGACGCGCACGCTTGTGCGCATGGCGCAGCGCCATCGTACGCCACCCGCGCGTCGCGAAGGACCTGCTTTTTCATACCTACGCCACCCGCGCGTCGCGAAGGACCTGCTTTTTTCATACCTACGCCATCCGCGCGTCGCGAAGGACCTGCTTTTTTCATACCTTTGCCGCAGTTCACTATACGCTGGAGCTGACATTGGATAAGAAAAAATTCCTGTTCGTTTCGCTCGATGGACTGATCGCCGACATCGCGTGGCAGGTCGTCAAGGAAGGCCACGAAGTGAAGCTGTTCTGCGAAGCGGTCAGTGAGCGTGAAATCGCCGACGGGTTCGTCCCCAAGACCGATGATTGGGTGCGTGAGGTGCCGTGGGCCGACGTCGTCGTCTTCGACGATGTACTCGGCCAGGGCGCCAAAGCGCACCAGCTGCGGCAAACCGGGAAGCTGGTCGTGGGCGGCTCGCCCTACACCGATCAACTCGAAGACGATCGTGCGTTCGGCCAACAGGAGCTCAAGAAGGCCGGCGTGTCGATCATCCCGCAGGAGAACTTTCATTCCTTCGACGAAGCGATCGCGTACGTGCGCGCGAACCCCAACCGCTACGTCATCAAGCCGAGCGGCGAAGCGCAGAACCTGAAGCAGCTGTTGTTCGTGGGCGAAGATGAAGACGGCAAAGACGTGATCCAGGTGCTCGAAGACTATCAGCGCGCCTGGGCGGACCGCGTGAAAGCGTTTCAGCTGCAGCGCCGCATCGTGGGCGTCGAAGTCGCGGCCGGCGGGTTCTTCAACGGGAAAGAGTTCGTGCTGCCGGTGAACATGAACTTCGAGCACAAGAAGCTGTTCCCCGGCGATATCGGGCCGTCCACCGGCGAGATGGGCACGACGATGTTTTGGACGGAGCCCACGCGCGTCTTCAACGCCACCCTCAAGAAAATGGAGTCGAAGCTTCGGGAAGAGCACTACGTCGGCTACATCGACGTGAACTGCATGGTGAATTCAAACGGCATTTATCCCCTCGAGTTCACCTCGCGCTTCGGCTACCCGACGATCAGCATCCAGCAGGAAGGGATGCTCACGCCGATCGGCGAATTCTTCTATCGGCTCGCCGAGGGATCGATCACGACGTTCAAGGCGCGCAGCGGCTTCCAGGTCGGCGTGCGGATCATGGTGCCACCGTTCCCCTACACCGATCCGGAAACGTTCGCGAAGAATTCCAAGGACGCCGTCATCATTTTCAAAAAGCCCACCCGCGACGGCGTCCACATCGAGGACGTGAAGCAGATCAACAACGAATGGGTCGTGACCGGCACTTCCGGCGTCGTGCTGATCGTCGTCGGCATCGGCACGACCATGAAAGCGGCGCAGCGCCAGGCGTACAACCGCATCGACAACATCATGATCCCCAACATGTACTACCGCAAAGACATCGGGGACCGCTGGTTCGAGGACTTCGACCGGTTGCATACGTGGGGATATTTACGGCCTTGACCTCACGTTCCCCCTCTCCGCCATGCGGAGAGGGGGTCAGGGGGTGAGGACTAACGATAGAACAGCCGGTACGCGGCGTTGGCATGCATGACGCCCTTGTCGATCAGCTCTGCCATGTATCCCGGCATCGCGCCGATCCGCGGTTTCACCTTCTCGGCGCCACGCGGCGCCTGCGCGACTGCCGACCCGCGGTACTCGTTCGTCAGTCCCGCTCCCAACGCCTCGACAATCCAGGGCTTCATCTCGACCGTCGCTTTCGTCACTTCCACGCCGCGAATCGTTCCGCGCGGGTCGTATCCAATCGCCAGCTCGATCGGCCCATGTTGGCAGTCCACGCGCATGAAGATCAGGGCGCCAGTCACCTGGTCCTGATGCTTGCCGATGTAGAACATGACCACGCCATCCGGCGGCTCCCACCCGACGGCATCATGCAGCCGGCGGGAGTCGGCGCTGCTGAGATGCAGCTCCCGCGCGGCGAACTTGTCCGCACCGGGAAGTAACCGCGCGACCGCATCCTGCCGCTTCACGAGGATGACGGTCGGCGTGATATGAAGGAGCGCGGCCGTTAGTGCGCCGAGCACAAGTGTCTTCATGATTTCCTCCGCCACATCTGATAGGTGGCCACTACGGCCACGATTGTATAGCCGAGAGCCATTGCCCAGCCGCCCGCGAGCGTCACGATCGCGAAGCGGGGCGAGGCGAGTTTCGTGAGCCACATCCCGGCAAAGTCGAGCCAGGGCGCGGCAAAGAGTAGCGCGATGAGCGCCAGTCCTGACGACCGTGAGATATTGAGACCGAGTACGATGACAGACAACGCCGCCGCGATCACCGCATACATCGGCATGTGGACGTGCGTATCCTGCACCAGTAGATCGCGATCGACGTGATGCTGCTCCTCACTCATCTCGGCCATCGAGACGGGACGCTCCGTGACCACCGTGGTATCCGGCGGCATCTGCATAGGCATCATCTCGCCCGACGGACCGTACGTCTCCGCGACTTTGCGGGGACTGAACCCCGCGTAGAGGCCGACCATCCAGGCGCCGAACAGGTACGATGTGCCGAGCGTCGCGAGCAGCAGCGTGACCAACCAGCGAACCCGCAGATCACTGTGGCGCAGATCGTAGAGCACGAGAGGCTCCTAAAAGAGGAAGACGAGCTCGACCAGGGCAGTCAGGTTCGACTGCTTCAGGGTGCCGCCTTTGGTTTCGAAAACGGGCTGGCTGGAGTGATCGATGCGCACCGCCGGCCGAATCGAGAATGCCGGGAGACGGAAGCTCGTGAACTCGACGTTGGAGAACACGCCCTCCTGCGCCTCGCGGTAGAAGTACCAGGGGGAAATCGTGAGCGAGCGCAGTGTCTGCGCCGTACCGGTTCTGACGCCGTCCGGGTCATCGAACACTTCGCCCCGGACCGTCACCCCCGTCGATCGGCCGGCACGCCAAAACGCTTGCCCCACAATGCCGGACCAGTTGACGCCAGGCTGGGACCCACGATGCGCCTCGGCCTGCAGGATCACGCGGTGCGTCGGCTGCCAGGTGGCGTCACCGCTGAGCAACGTGCGCGGCGCAGCGTTGGTCGAATCTTCTTCCGGGCCATAGAACGCGCCCGCGGCCACCGCGAGACGGGACGACGGAAAAGTCTGCAGCTTGAAGCCTGCCGTCTTGCCACTGTTATTGTCCGCTTCCTGATTCCAGCCGTTCGCCACGAGGCCGAGCACGCTGATTTTCGGATTGAGCGTGTAGCGCGCCATGAGCCCCGTGAACTTTACCGGCCTCGCGTTCTCGAACGTGAACGATGTCGTAGGAACGAGATTCAGCGGCTCGTCGTCGCGCTCAAAGCCGATCGGCGCGTCGAAGCGGCCGAACGACAGCGTCAACGCCGACAAGCGTGCCGGCGTCCAGTTGATGATGAGATTGTCGATCTCGACGTGCGTCTCGACGGCACCGCTATCTGCCGCTTCGAGGTGCGTCGTGAGCTGCGCAAAGAGGTACAGCTGATCCGACCACGGCCGGAAGAAACTCAACCCGACCTTGGACGCCATCGCGCCGTTTTGCGCCAGATTGCGAGCATAGCGTGCGGTACCTACCGCGAAACCGGAGACGACGAGCGGCGTCGTTTCTTCAACGGGTGCATTGCCGCCCTGCGCCGCCCCTCGCCGCCCAAAGGCAACGAGCAGAACGACGAGGCAAATCGTCGATTTCCAAATACGCATGGAGCCCCTCCACTCGGGGTTTATTGCCGCAGATCCCGCAGATCAGCAACGGATTACCGCCGATGATCTGCGAAAATCAGTTATCGATCTGTGTGATCTGTGGCTGTGGAGGAGCGAGTGCGAAGGGGAGAAGACGCGGGCGTGCTGGCGGAGTACGCAGGGCTACTGCGGAAGCATCAACGCTAACGATGGGCAGCGGCGCGGCCGTCCAATTCGATGGCGGCGTCGGGATCGAAACGCGAATGTCAGCCGGACAACAGGCCCGAGGAACGGTGGTATGTGTCTGCTTGTGGTGCCCCGGTCCGTGATGATTACAGGCCTCAGCCTCCGGGCTCGCCATAGCGAGCGCGAAGACCGACACCAGCACGATCCGAAGGAAGCGCATGGACTTCTTCAGGTCGACGAGGCGATCAGCTTCGGCTGTTTCTCCGTCGCGGAGACCTTGAGCCGGAGCCACATCCCCGCGAGGCCGTGCCCGGGCACCGCGCAAAAGATCAGGTAGGTCCCCGGTTTGCTCGCGACGAACCGCAGCGAGTCCGTTTCTCCCGAGCCGATCCCCAGCATCAGCCGGCCCGTCATCGCGCGCGCAAACGCCGGATCGACCGGCCCTGCCGGCATCGGCTTCACCGAATCGACGACTTCGACGGAATGCGGGAGATTCGCATCGTGATTGACGAACCGGATGACGACATTCCAGTTGCTCGGGACGGTCAACGTCAGTTTGCCGTCGTTGAAGCCGTTGAAGTTCAAGCCGCCATTCAGCTGCGTCAGGCCGGCGGTGAGTTGGAACGTCGCGGTCTTCGTCGCGCTGTCCACGGTCAGCCACGTGCAGTCGATCTGCGGCGCCTGTGCAGGTGGATTTTGCGCCGCGGCGAGTGTCGAGAGCGCGAGAGATCCGCTGAGGAGCGAAGCGAGTCGTTTCATGCGTGCAAACTACCTAGCGACCCGCGCCGACCGATAGGCCCAGATAAATGTTCCGCCCGGGCGCCGGCTCGTAGAACCGATCCCGCGCCGCATTGATGACGAGCGGAGCGGGCGCCGAAGCCGCGAATCGAAATGCGCTGGTCTTGAGAGAAGTTGTACCGGTTGGCGACGTATACGCCGGGAACGGCCAGCAGCGCTTCGTCCAGTCCCCAGGTCGGTTTCGCGCGGCTGATTTGCGCCCGATCGAGGGTGTGAACCGAGAGGGCGACTTTGCTGAGCGGCAGCATCCTGTCGGCCCTGGCGGCGGGGTGCGGCGACGGCTTAGTGGTGCGTTACCGCGACGACGGTGACCGCCGTCGCGAGGGTTGTGACGATGATGCCGGCGACCCGCCATTTCGATTCCGGATCGCCTCGTGGGGGCACCTGGATGCGATCACCGGCGCGGATGCCGAGCTCATCCAGCGTTGCGCCCCGCGCGATCGCCGCCTGAAGATCGGTCCCGCTCCACAACGAGGCGTTGCCGCGCAGGATGCGGAGCCGGTCGACGCGCGCAGACTGGGTCGCGCCCCCGGCGAGCATGAGTGCGTCCGGCAGCACCAGGTCGACTGGCACGGCATAGAATCCCGGCCGGATCACCTCTCCGACGACGGATACGCGTATCAGGGCGCGCGCTTGCACGACGGGGTCCTTGATGTAGCGGCCCAACTCGCGGCTCAGATGGGCTTCGAGATCCGTACGACGCACGCCGGCGAGCGCGATTTCGCCGATGAGCGGCAGGCGGAGGGCCGGCCCCGCTACGACGGTGAAGGTGTCTGAGAGGGCGGAGTCCCCTTCCACATGCAGCAGGATGCGATCGCCCACCTGAAACGTCGCGGCGCGTGTTTGCGCCGCCACCACACCTACGCCGATGGTGAGTAGCGCCGCTGCGACGGTCAGGGACCCTAGGAAGCGCTTCATTCGACCGTTGTACCCTTTCGCCCGCTAAACCACCCGTGGACCGGACGTACGGCCGACGACTTCGTCCACGGCTTCGTAGCCGGGCAGATAGTAGGAGTAGTACGCGTAGTAACCGTAGGCGGCATCCCGTGGCACGTCGTTCAACACGGCGCCGAGCAAGCGGATCGGGAGACGGTCCAGCACCTCGAGTTTCGCCCCTGTGACATCGCGATGGCTATGCCCGGTCCTGAGCACGAGCAGCAGCGAACCCGTCGCCGTTCCGAGGACAAACGGATCGACTCCCGCCGTGAGCGGCGGGCTGTCGACCACGATCACGTCATACCGGTCGCGCAACTCGGCGAGGAGCTGAGTCATGGCCGGCGACCCCAGGACCTCCGGAGCGCGTTGCGTACGCGTGCCACAGCCGATGAATGCAAGCCGTGGGTACGGCGTCTCTTGCACGATGACCTCACGCCCGATCCCGGCTTCCCCACGGAGATAATCGACGAGGCCGGGGCGGCGGTTGGCCTTAAAGCGGCGGTGCAGCGTGCCACGGCGGATGTCACCGTCCACCAGCAGCGTGCGATGGCCTCCATCGGCGAACGCGAGCGCCAGATTGGCCGACAAGAACGACTTCCCATCGCCCGGTCCGGGGCTCGTTACCGTGATGAGCACGGGTGTTTCGGCACCGTACTCGTTGAGCACGTTGAGGCGCAGGCCACGCAGGGCTTCGACGACTTCCACCGGTTCCTTGGCGCGCAAGTGCGGCACCGCGCCGAGGATCGGCACCCCAAGGTCGCGCGACACCTGCTCCGGGTACCGTACTTTGGGGTCCGCGCGGTCGAGGACGATCGCGCCCAGCACACCGAGCCCGAGACCGGCCACGAGTCCCATGAGCAGGAGGCGTGGCGCCGTGTTCTTGACGGGGCGCTGCGGCACGACCGCCGGATCGAGAATCCGGACATCCGGAACCGTGGCCTCCGCGGAGAGCCGGGCCTGATCGTAACGCTGCTGCAGTTGGGTATACGTCTGCTCTTTCAGCTCGGCATTGCGATTCAAGCGCACTTCCTCGATGGCCCGGCCGGGAATCTGGCGCAGATCGTTCGATGCGGTGTTCACCTGCCGCTCGAGTTCCGACTCACGGTCCGCCAGCTGCGACGCGAGCGCGCGCGCGAGCGTAGGGATCGTGCGCTCCTGCAGCTCCGTGATCTCGGCAGCCAGGTGCTGCAGCGGCGGATAGGCCTCGGAGTAGTGATACCGGTAGCTGCGTGCCTGCGCTTGCTTGTCGCTCAGTTCTTTGAGCGCGTTCGACAGCTCGGGCGCACGCTGCACCGACCCGATGGCGGACAAGGCGTCCGTCTGTAGTCCCCCGGCTTGCGTCAACAGGCGTTCGAGTGCGTCACGGTCCCGTCGCAACTGGTCGCGCTCGACCGCCATATCGAAGAAGCTCGCGCGGATCGGGTCACGGGTCTCGGCGGCCGCTCCGGGGCGCTGTTGATCGGACGGCAGGGTGATGGTGCGCGTGCGGAAGCGCCGCTGCGCGTCTTCGGCCTCGTCCAGATTCCGCTTGGCGGTCGTCAACTGGTCTTCGAGAATCTTCGTCAGCTCGGTGAGCTTTTCGCGCTTCAACTCGGCGGCTACTTCCACGTAGCGCTGGGTCACGGCGTTCAGAATCTTGGAAATGAGCACCGGGTTGGTGCCGCGCAGCTCCAGTGCCAGGAAGTTGCCGTTCATGTCCATCTGGACCTGCAGTTCCTCGCCGAGCCGCGACGCGGCGTCGCGCGGCGGCATCACGGCGAACTCGACGCTGCGTCCGGCCGGCAAGGTCCCCGGGGCGGGAACCCACCGGAAGCCGAACCGGCTACCGACAGAATCCCCGACCGTTCCGCGCTCGAGCGTCAGTCCTGCGGCGGAGGTCAACGTGTACTGCCTGCCGTTATCGGAGATGTTCAGGCGGTACTCGCCCGGGCGGAAATCGTCGCTCACGCTGAAACCGGCGAAGCTCGGACGGTCTCCGAGTCGTTTCACATCGAGGTAGAGACGCAGGTCTCGCACGACCTGGTCCATCACGACGTAGGACCGCAACAGTTCCACCCACGCATCGGCGTCGAGCAGCGCGCCTTGCCGGATCGGGCCCCGAGTGTCGGCGTGCGGGTCACCGCGCCGGTCCGGCACGTCGACCCAGACGTTTGCCTGCGCCCTGTAGATCGGACGCAGCAGACGGGTCGCCGCGACGGCCCCGCCCAAGCCCAACAACACCATGAGGAGCACAATCCACTTGAAGTGTAGCAGCGCGCTGGCGATGCGACGCCAATCAAGACCCGATTCGGCTTCGGGGAGACTCGGCGCCGCAGCAGCGTTCGCGCGCCGCAGGACCGGCGCCGACTGACTGCGGATCGCCGGAAGAGGCCTTGGATTCATCAAACGTTCACGCAGCAAGACCTATACCGCACACGTCTTCATCAAGGCCTTCGCGGCGCCGTCGCACGCCTCCTACAAGCGGCAGCGGTGCCATGTGGCATCGAGACCGCACATCCCCTTGAAGCGGCACAGGCTTTGCGAGTTACCGGGGGCATGACGCACGTTGACGGAGCTCGGCGCGCACTCAATCTCGTCATTGCAACGTTGGCGCTGGTTGTTGCCCTGCCGCTGATGATCACCATTGCGATATTGATCAAGCTGACGTCTCGTGGGCCCGTCCTGTTCGCGCAGCAGCGCATCGGCCTCGATCGGCGGGCGCTTGGCAACGAGGGCGGCAACTCGCGGCGCCACGCAAACCACGGCGGCCGGACGTTCATGATGTACAAATTCCGCACCATGCGCGCGGAGGATGGCGCGTCGGCGGAGGTCTGGGCGTTGCGCGACGATCCGCGTGTCACGGCAGTGGGAAGGGTGCTGCGCAAGCTCCGGCTCGACGAGTTGCCGCAGTTGTGGAACGTCCTGGCGGGCGACATGAATATCGTGGGCCCGCGCCCGGAGCAGCCCACGATTTTTGCTTTCCTGCGCGGCCAGATACAGGAATACCCGCAGCGCCAGCGCGTTCTGCCCGGGATCACGGGCTGGGCCCAGATCAACCGGTCCTACGACAGCAGCGTGGACGATGTCCGGCACAAGCTCAGCTATGATCTCGAGTACATCCGCCACCGCTCGACGCTCGAGGATTTGAAGATCATGCTGCTTACGCCCGCCGTGATGCTCGGCCGGCGGGGCGGCTGGTGAACCGGAATCACAGATTCACGAGACCCTCCCGAATCACGTAGCGCGCCACACCGCTCAGGTAGATGCCGCCGCCCCGTTGTAGGGCAATTCCCATCCTAGCCTGGGGGAAATCCCTGTAATCCAAACGGTTGGTCGGACTGAATCTTGCAGGCGCCGGATCACGACATGGCCGTGGTCCTGATCGTCAGCGCGGACGGGCAGTCTCTCGACCGGGTGGCCGGGGAATTCGACGCCGACGCGTACGCCGTGGAGCGCGTGCCGTCGGCCGAAGCCGCGCTGGCAGCCGTGCGCCGCACCGCGCCCGACGCGATCGTCGTCGCAGCCACCCTTCCCGACATGGAGCTTGCCGAGCTGTGCCGGCTGCTGCGCCGCGCGCCGCGCGTCACGCCTCACACGCCCATCTTCATCGTGGGCGAACTGGCGTCCCGCGACGCACGGCTCGCCGTGCTGCGCGCCGGCGCCTCCGATGTCTTGGGCGAGCCGCTCGACGTCGCCGAGCTGCTCATCAAACTCGACACCTACGCGCAGCTCAAGACCCTGGCGGAACAAATGCAATCGGGCAGCCACGTCGATCGCGAGACGGGCCTCTACAACCTCCAGGGGCTCTCGCGGCGCGTTGAGGAGTTGGGGGCGCTGTCGGTGCGGGCGCACGGCGCGCTCGCGTGCCTCGTGCTCGCGATCGAGGTGGAGGACGACCACGCGCTGGCCGACGTGACGGCATTCTGCGCGCAGGCGATCAAGGGCGGCGTGCGACATTCGGACGTGTCGGGCCGGATCGCCGCTGCGGAGTTCGCCGTCGTCGCGCCCCGGACCGGCACGACGGGCGCGATTCAGCTCGCGCAGCGGCTCGCCGGCGAGATGCGACGTCGCTCGCACGACGCCGCCGGCGCCGTCCCGTCGTTCCTGCTGCGCGCCGGCTACGACGCGGTCGGTAACCTCGCGTACGCCCCGGGTAGCGCGAGCGATCTGCTCGTGCGGGCGCGCCGGGCGTGGCACGACGCCGACGCGGAATCGCGTCTCGGCTGGATCCGACCATCCGAGGAGTGAGCAGCCTATGAAAAACCCGTCCCCGGGCGGCGCGTATCGCGTCACCCGGAGACGGGCATGCTTCGGCCGCGGGGGTGAGCGCCGCGGCTAGTTCACACTGCTCGACGCCGACCCGACGATGATATTCCCCACCGTCTGGTAACCGATCACCTGGCCCAAGATCCCGAGGATCGGCTGTTGCAGCACCACGTGGATCATGTTGACCGTGATGCCGCTCGTGCTCACGCCGTCGCCCGTCACGCTCTGCTCGTTCAGCAACACATAACCCACATCGGGCAGGTTGACGCGCGTGTTGGGAGCGGGGTCTGACACTGCCGTCCCATTCACGATCAGGTTCGCGAGACTCGATCCGTCGGTGTTACTCCCGACGTAGCCGTCGCCGAGCGTACTGCTCGCGATGGCCACCACGCCGTCGGTCGTGATGAGGCCGTTGAGCAGGCTCACCGCTCCCAGCGTGGCGCTGCTCACCGCGTCGGAGCCGTATGTCGGGTCAGCGTCGCCGGTGACGATGGCGAACGCGTCTTGCGCGCTGACCAGGCCCGCCACGTCGACGGTCTGGCCCTGATCCGTGGCCATGTCGCCACCCGTCGGCAAAACGGCGTAGGGGGTCGTCTGGTTGACGGTCGGCGTGTTCACGGAAACGCCGAACGCCTGGGCAGTCGCGGCGCGCATCTGGGCCGCGACGGAGCCCGCCATCCAGCTCATGGGCAGGACGAGTCCCACCAGACGGATCGCCCGCCGCATCGTGTCGATCTTCATCGTATTCCTCCTTGCCGAGATCATGGCGATCCCAGCGTTAGTGCGTCGGGTGGAACTGCCGGTTCCCGCCCGTCAACGTGCACGTAGGCTCCGCCGGGGGCAGGGAAGGATCCGGGCACATCACTTCGTACCCGATGGCCGGTACGCGGATAGCAAAGCCGTCGTGGCCCGCGCCCGGTTCCCCGTTGTCACAGTCCCACACTTCGAAATCGAGATCTTCCTGTCCCGTGTTCTGCACGCGCAGCCTGCCGCCCCAATGCGCCGCGCCATCCCTGCAGTCGGTGTCCGTCGCCCGTTCGGCGAACGTGATCGCCGTCGCGTGGA
>Ga0137372_10002803_pt1 | contig 16884 bp, 17 predicted proteins | sample SagtaG_6_FD_104911 | JGI IMG/M metagenome (GOLD analysis project Ga0137372, IMG submission 104911) | Vadose zone soil microbial communities from Sagehorn Ranch, Mendocino, California, USA - Sage1_R_60_16 metaG | ecosystem: Environmental > Terrestrial > Soil > Vadose zone | place: USA...
GCCCTGCAGGCGGCGGCCGAGCTCTGGATCGGGGGCGCCGGCCAGCTCGAGCGGGCGCGCCGGGTGCTGGTCCGGCAGAAGCCCGACCAGCCCGCGCCGCGGCCGCTCCCCGAGACCGCCCACGCCGTCGAGCTGATCTCGGCGCCCACGCTGGTGATCACCGGTGCCCAGGACGATCCCTGGGTGCTCGGGGCCTCCCGCGTGCTCGCGGAGCGCATTCCAGGCGCCCGGATGGTGCTCCTGGACGGGGCCCGACACCATCCCCAAGAGGACCAGCCGGAGGCCTTCGCGAAGGCGCTGCTGGACTTCCTGATGATTGCCGATGGAGCGGGCTAGCCTTAGGCGATGCCCGGCGACGACCGGCCGATCGGCGTCTTCGACAGCGGCGTGGGCGGCCTGACGGTGCTGCGGGCGATCCGCGAGGAGCTGCCCGACGAGCCGACCATCTACGTCGGCGACCTGCTCCATTTCCCGTACGGTCCGCGCTACCAGAACGAGGTCCGCGGGTTCGCGTTCGACATCATCCGCTACCTGCAGTCGCGGGACGTGAAGTTGATCGTGATCGCCTGCAACACCGCCACCGCGGCCGCGCTCAATCCAGCGCGCGAGGTTTTCGACCTACCCATCATCGGCGTCATCGGGCCGGGTGCCCAGGCCGCCGTGGAGGCGACCAGGAAGGGCCTGGTCGGAGTGATCTCGACCGAGGGCACCCGCAACAGCCAGGAGTACCTGCACGCCATCAAGGAGCTCGATCCCATGATCGGCGTCTACCAGAAGGCGTGCCCCGAGCTGGTAGCGATCGTCGAGGCGGGGGACGCCGACACGCCGCGCGCGGAGGCGGCGCTGAAGCAGGACCTCGCCGAGATCACCCAGCTCGGCGCCGACGTGCTGGTGCTGGGGTGTACGCACTACCCGCTGCTGAAGCCGGCCATCGAGCGCGTCCACCCGGGCGCTTTCCAGCTCGTCGACTCCGCCCAGACCACCGCCGCCATGGTCGGCCGGCGGCTGGACCACGCCCGGATGCGGGCGACGGCGGGCGCCCGCCCCGACCACGAGATCCTGGTGACCTCGATCCCCGAGCGCTTCAACGAGGTGGCGGAGATCCTCTTCGGCGAGCAGGTGCCCGAGATCCGCGAGATCAACCTCTGGGACTAGCGGGCTCGGAAGCGACCCTCTTCGGCCCCGCGGCCGCCGACCTGGCCCGGCTCGAGGACATGGTCCGCAGCTCCTTCGCCGACGACCACCCGGCGGCGGCGGCGCCGATGGCCGAGCTCTTCGGGTCGGGCGGCAAGCGCCTGCGGCCGGCCCTGGTGCTGCTCTGCGCGCACCTCGGCGAATACCAGTTCGAGCGGGTGGCGCCGGCGGCGATCGCGGTGGAGCTGACCCACGCCGCGACCCTGGTCCACGACGACGTGATCGACCGCGCCGGCACCCGCCGCGGGCGGCCCACCGCCGCCGCCGCGGTGGGACCCGAGGCGGCCATCCTGGTCGGCGACCACTACTTCGCACGCGCCTACCTGGAGTCGAGCCGGACCGGGGTGGCCGAGGTGGTGTCGGAGCTGGCGGCGGCCGTGATGCGCGTCTGCGCCGCAGAGCTCGAGCAGCAGGCGTCGCTGCGCGACTATCACCCCAGCGTCGAGTCCTACATGACCCGGATCGAGGGGAAGACCGCCGCCCTGCTCGCGGCCTGCTGCCGGATCGGCGGCCTGCTGGGGGGGCTGCAGTCGCCCGACCGGGAGGCCCTCGGCCGCTACGGCCTTGCCCTCGGCCTCGCCTTCCAGATCGCGGACGACGTCCTCGACTACTCCGGCGAGGAGGCGGAGATCGGCAAGCCTGTAGGCCACGACCTGCTCGAAGGCAGCGCCACGCTGCCGCTGATGCTCAGCGAAGGCCTCGACCAGATGCTGCCCGACGGCAAGCAGCTGAGCGCCGAAACCGTGGCCGCGGTGGTGGAGGGCGTTCGCGCCGGGGCGGGGCCGCGGCTGGCGCTGGAGCGGGCGGCGGCGCTGGCCGATGAGGCGCGCGCCGAGCTGCGCCGGTTCGGCGACCACGACGCGGCGCGGGCGCTCGACGCACTCGCCACTTTCGTGGTGTCGCGGACGCTATAAAGGAGCCTTCTGTGACACCTGTCCGATTGGTGGGCATCGGCCCCGGTCACCCGGCTCTGATCACGGTCCAGGCCCGGGACGCCATCGCCGAGGCCGACGCCGTCCGCCACCAGGACGGCTGCGCTCCCGGCCTCCTGGCGCTGGCTCGCCAGGATGCCGACGTGGCGCCCTTCCGGGGCGCCGATGAGGTGATCGAGGCGGCCCGCGACGGGCGCTCGGTGGCGGTGCTCTACGCGGGCGATCCCTACTTCTTCTCCAACGGCGCCCAGCTGGCGATGGCGCTGGAGGCCGCCGCGCTCGACTTCGAGGTCATCCCCGGCCTGGTCGCAGAGACGGCCGCCACCACCCTGAGCGGGATGCCGCTCACCGTCAACGGGCGCGCCACCTCGGTCCTGCTGGGGCGCGCCGAGGGCGCCGACAGCGTGGTCCTCAGGCTGGCCGCCGGGCTCTGGGACAACGGCGTCGAGGCGCTGCTGGCGGCCGGCCAGCCCAAGGAACGGGCCGCCGCCTTCATCGTCAACCCGGGGATGCCCGGGCAGCGCCGCCTGGTGGCCCCCTTGGGCGAGCTGCTGCGGGTGGCCGGCGAACGCGGCCTGGAGGGCGACGCCCTGCTCGTGCTCGGCCCCGGCGTCGAGATGTCCAGACTGCTCGACACCCACGCCCAGCGCCCGCTGCATGGCCGCCGGATCCTGCTCACCCGCGCCCGCCACCAGGCCGAGGGCTTCCGGCGCCAGCTGGCCGACCTGGGCGCGGAGGTGGTCGAGATCCCGACCATCGAGATCCGGCCGCTGCCGGCGGACGCCGATTCCCGCAACGCGATCCGCCGGCTGCCCGAGACCGGCCTGGTGGTCTTCACCTCCGCCAACGCGGTCGAGATCTTCTTCCAGATGCTGTTCGACGTCCGCCACGACGCCCGCGCGCTGGCCTCCTCGCGCGTCTGCGCGATCGGTCCTGAGACCGCCCGCGCGCTCGAGGGCAAGGGCATCCGGCCCGAGCTGGTGGCCGGCGAGTACACCGCCGAGGGCCTGGCGCTGGCCCTGGAGGGCTGGGACCTGAACGGGGTACACGTGCTGGTGCCCCGGGCCCGGATGGGCCGCGACGCGCTGCCGGCGCTGCTGGCCGAGCGCGGCGCCGACGTCCAGCTGCTCCCGGTCTACGAGACGGTCTGCCCCGAAGCCTCCGCCGACGCGCTACGTGAGCTGTTCGCCGAGGCCGGCGTCGACGCCATCACGTTCACCAGCTCGTCGACGGTGGTCAACTTCGTGGACGCCTTCCCCGAGCGCAAGCTGCCCCCGCAGGTGGGCAGGGCGCGTGTCGCCTGCATGGGCCCGGTCACGGCCGACACCGCGCGGAAGCTGGGACTGGTCGTCGATATAATCGCCCGCGAGTACACCACTCGCGGGCTGACGCTCGCGATCGCAGAGGCCCTGGCTTGATCTCTCCTCCGACCGCTCCCTCACGCCTGCCCGCCGGCGGGCTGCTGGTCCTGCTCCTGCTGGTGGCCGCCGTGGCCGCGGCCGGGGTGGGTGTGGCCTGGGCGGCCAACCCGGCGCCCACCGGCGCCTTCGCCAAGTGCAGGACCGCGCCCCAGGTGGCGCCGCGCGTCTACAAGGCGGCGCCCGCCATGTGCATCGACACCAACAAGCCATACTCGGCCACCATCCTGACCACCAAGGGCGACGTCACGGTGGCCTTCCTGGTCGGCAGCGCGCCGGTGACGGTCAACAACTTCATCGTGCTGGCGGTCAACGGCTACTACAACGGCCTCAAGTTCTTCCAGATCACGGACTGGTACATGCAGACCGGCGACCCGCTCAACAACGGGCATGGGGGCCCCGGCTACACGCTGCCCGAGGAGCCGGCGCCCAACGACGCCTGGGCGCCCGGCTCGCTGGGCATGGCCCGGCTCCCGGAAGGGATCTCGGGCGGCCAGGCGTTCATCACCAAGCAGCCCTGGCCGGGGGGCAACCCGACGCTCGCCTACAACCACTTCGCGACCGTGAGCCTGGGAATCGACATCCTGGCCCAGCTAACCACCGAGGACCGCATCCTGCGCATCGATGTGAAGCGCGGATGACCCGGGCCCCCGGCCTATAATCGCGCCGAGGTTCCATTGTTCAATTTCCATCCCGCCTTCCTGATCGTCCTCGTCATCATCGTCCTGATCGTCTTCGGGCCCGGCCGCCTGCCTGAGCTCGGCGGCGCTGTCGGCCGCACGCTCAAGGAGTTCCGCAAGGCCACCAGCGACCTCAAGGACGAGGTGACCCGTGCTACCGCGACGGAGGAGACCGCCGGTCCTGGCACCGTCCAGTCGACCCCGGCTTCCGCCGCCGCGACCACCGAGCCCGCCAAGGCCGAGGCCGAGACCAAGAAGAGCTGAGGCCGCTCGGCGTGGCCTCCTGACGTGAAGCTCTTCTCGCGGGGCACGCGCGCGCCCCTCCCCGAGCCCGAGGACTCGCGGATGACGGTGATGGAGCACCTCGAGGCGTTGCGCCGGGTGCTGATCGTGATCGCCATCGCCTGGGGCGTCGCCACCATCGCCGGCTGGTTCCTGGGCGACACCGTGTACCGCTTCGTGATCCACCGGTCGGCGGTCAACCACGTCATCAACATCACGCCCACCGGCGGTTTCTTTCTGCGCTTCAAGCTCGCCCTCTACATCGGCTTCGTGATCGCGGCGCCGGTGATCGTCCAGCAGGTCTGGACCTTCGTGGCGCCCGGGCTCTACCTGCACGAGCGGCGCCTGTTCGGGCCCCTGGTCTTCGCCACCCTCTTCTTCTTCGCGCTGGGGATCGGCTTCTCGCTGTATTCGCTGCCGCTGATCATGCACGTGCTCACCGGCTTCGCCCCCTCCGACGTCGTCCAGCCGCTCTTCGACGCCAACGAGTTCCTCGGCTTCGTGCTCGGCCTGGTGGTGGCGTTCGGGCTGGTCTTCGAGCTGCCGGTGGTGCTCTACGCCCTGGGCCGGATGGGGATCATCAGCTCACGCTGGCTGTGGAAGCACCGTCCCTATTGGGTGATCGGCCTGGGCCTGCTCGCCAGCTTCCTGACCCCGGGCGGCGACCCGATCACGCCGCTGATCCTGTTCGTGCCGCTCTACATCTTTTACGAGGGCTCGGCGGTGCTGCTCCGGATGTCGGGACACTGATGCCCCGCCATGACGGCCGCGAGCCGGACCAGCTGCGGCCGGTCAAGATCGAGCTCGGAGTCAACGTCCACGCCGAGGGGTCGTGCCTGATCGAGATGGGGAGGACCCGGGTCTGGATCACGGCCACGGTCGACGACCGCGTCCCGCCGCACCGGCGCGGCACCGGCCACGGTTGGGTGACCGCCGAGTACTCGATGCTGCCCCGCTCGACGCACGATCGCAGCCAGCGCGAGGCGACGACCGGCCGCGTCGGCGGCCGCACCCACGAGATCCAGCGCCTGATCGGCCGCTCGCTGCGGGCGGCGATCGACCTGGGCGCGATCGGGGAGCGCACGATCACGCTCGACTGCGACGTGCTGCAGGCCGACGGCGGCACCCGCACCGCCTCCGTCACCGGCGCCTTCTGCGCCCTCTACGCGGCCGTCCGGCGGATGAAGGAGGCGCGCATGATCAAGGAGCTGCCGATCCGCCAGTACGTGGCCGCGGTCAGCTGCGGCGTGGTCGACGGCGAGCCGGTGCTCGACCTCGACTACGCGGAGGACTTCCACGCGCACACCGACCTCAACTGCGTGATGGTGGAGGACGGGCGGATGGTCGAGGTCCAGGCCACGGCGGAGAAGCAGCCCTTCAGCCGCCAGGAGCTGGAAGGGATGCTGGAGCTGGCCCGCAAGGGCATCCGCGAGCTCATGGGTTACCAGAAACGGGCGCTGGCCGGCGGCTGATCGTCGCCACCGGCAACCCCGGCAAGCTGGCCGAGTACCGGGAGCTGCTGACCGGACAGGGGGTGGAGCTGGAGCCCTGGGCGGAGGCGGTTGACGAGACCGGCGCCACCTACGCCGAGAACGCGATCCTCAAGGCCGAGGCCGCGGCCGCCGCCACCGGCCTGCCCGCGCTGGGCGACGACAGCGGGCTCGAGGTGGCGGCGCTGGGCGGCGAGCCCGGCCTCCTCTCGCGGCGCCTGGGCGCCACCCAGGCCGAGCGCCACCAGGTGCTGTGGCGGCGGCTGGAGGGCGTGCCCCCGCCCTGGTGGGCGACCTTCGTGGCGGTGCTGGCGCTGGTGGTGCCCGGGCGCCGGCCCAACCTCTTCGAAGGTCGCGCCGACGGCGAGCTGCTGCCCGCCGAACGGGGCGACGGCGGCTTCGGGTACGACCCCGTGTTCCTGGTCCCGGAGCGGGGCCTCACCTTTGCCGAGATGGACCCGGCAGAGAAGCAACAGTTCAGCCACCGCGGGCTGGCGGCGGCCGCCCTCGTCAAGAGCGGGGTCCTATCCTCGATCGCATGATCAGCCTGCCCTCGGTGGCCCAGCTGACCCAGGAGCTGATCCGCTTCGACACCACCAATCCGCCCGGCGACGAGGCGACCTGCGCAGCCCATCTCCAGCGCCTGCTGCGCGACGCCGGGCTGGAGACGGTGATGGCCGGAGTGAGCCCGCGACGCCCCAACCTGGCGGCCCGGGTGCCGGGATCGGGCGAGGCGCCGCCGCTGCTCCTGCAGGGCCACCTGGACGTGGTCACCACCGCCAACCAGGCCTGGAGCCATCCGCCCTTCAGCGGCGACCTGGCCGACGGCCACGTCTGGGGCCGGGGCGCTCTCGACATGAAGGGCGGCGTGGCGATGATGGTGCTGGCCGCCCTGCGCTTCCTGGCCGAGGGCCGGCCGCCGCCCGGTGATGTCGTGATCGCGGCCCTGGCCGACGAGGAGGCGGGCGGCCTGGAAGGCGCCGGCTGGCTGGCCACCAACCGTCCGCAGCTTTTCAGCGGCATCCGGCACGCCCTCGGCGAGGGCGGCGGCGGCGCACTCTACGTGGGCGGGCGCCGCTTCTACCCGCTGATGGTGGCCGAGAAGCGCGGCTGCCAGACGCGGGCCACCTTCCGCGGCCCGGGTGGCCACGGTTCGCGGCCGCTGCGCGGAGGGGCGATGGCCAGGCTCGGCCGGGCGCTGGTCGCGCTCGACAGCCATCGCACGCCGGTCCACATCGGCGCCGCCACCCGCCTGATGCTGGAGGGGCTGCGCGATGGTCTCGACGCCGGGGAGCTGCGCGAGCTGGTCGCGCAATGCCTCGATCCCGAACGCACCGACGCGGCCCTGGACCGGCTGGACGAGCTGGGCGAGGAGCTGGACTGGATGCTCGATCCCTTGCTCCACAACAACGTCAACGCGACCATGGTCCGGGGCGGCTCCAAGATCAACGTGATTCCCAGCGAGATCGAGCTCGACCTCGATTGCCGCCTGCTCCCTGGACAGACGGCGGAGGGCTGGCTGGGCGAGCTGCGGGCGGTGATCGGGGCGGACGCGGAGCTGCAGGTGGTGCGCGAGGGGCCGTCGATGCCGGAGCCGGAGCTGGGCCCCTTCTTCGACACGCTGGGCGCGATCCTGCGCGAAGCGGACCCGGAGGCGACGCCGATCCCCTACCTGGTCAGCGGCGGCACCGACGCCCGCCATTTCGCGCCGCTGGGCATCCGCACGTACGGGTTCCTACCCCAGAACTTCGGGGCCGGCCTGGCCTACGAGCGGACCATGCACGACGCCGACGAGCGGGTGCCGGTGAGCGCGCTCGAGTTCGGCACCGAGGCCGTGCATCAGGCCCTCCTCAGATACCGCGGCTAGAAAGCAGCGCCAGGAGGGCAACTGGCAGCGTAATTAGAATTGCCGCGGTCCTGGCACCGCGGGCGGTGGCTTAGCCTGGCAAAGCGCCTGCTTTGGGAGCAGGAGACCGGGAGTTCGAATCTCCCCCGCCCGACCACCGTTGACTCGCCACCTTCACCGCCGTCAGCGTCGATCCCAACGCCGCCGCGGGCGGCCAGCCGGTGGTGCCTGCCGGCCGGTGCAGTTTGCGTCCAGCCGGACCACGACCGCCGGCGGCGGCTCGACCCGGACGAGAGCACCACCAATTGGTCGAAGTGGGACGCGGTTTCGATCGACGCGCCCGCCTAGACTCGGTTCGGTCGTGGCGCTGACACCGACACCGGAGACGGCGCCGCCGCGGGCGCCGGCGGTCTGGGCGCGGCTGGTCGGGCTGGCGACCATCGATACCACGCCGCTGCGCCGGCACCGCGAGTTCCGGCTGCTCTGGATCGGCCAGCTGGTGTCGTTCTTCGGCTCCATGGTCACCTCGGTCGCGATCCCGTACCAGGTCTACCAGCTCTCGCACTCGACGCTGCTGGTAGGCGCGCTGGAGCTGGTGAGCTTCGTGCCCCTGGTGACCCTGGGCATGATCGGCGGCGCGTTCGCCGACGCCCACGACCGCCGCCGCCTCGTCCTGCTGTGCGGCGCCGTGATGATGGCCACCGCCGCGGTCCTCGCCGGCAACTCGCTGCTCGCGCAGCCGCTGCTGGCCGTGATATTCGTGGTCGAGTTCTCCCGGAGCGCCGTCTACGCCATGCAGCGGCCTTCGCTGGACGCCTTGCTGCCACGCCTCGTGGATCGCGACGAGCTGGCCGCCGCCGGCGCCCTCAACAGCCTGCGCGGCACCTTCGGGATGATCGTGGGGCCGGCCCTGGGCGGGATCATGATCGCCCTCCTCGGGCTGCCCGTCACCTACGGCGTCGAGATACTCGGCTTCGGCTTCTCGCTGCTCATGCTCTGGCTGATGCGGGCGGTGCCACCGCCCACCGGCGCCGAGGCGGTCAGCGCCGGCCGGATCCTGGAGGGACTCCGCTACGCGCGCAGCCGGCAAGAGCTGATCGGCACCTATGCCGTGGACATGGTGGCGATGTTCTTCGGGATGCCGGAGGCGCTCTTCCCGGCCCTCGCCGAGCACCTGGGCGGGGCTCGCGTGCTGGGCCTGCTCTACGCCGCGCCCGCGGTCGGCTCGCTGCTGACCACGGCGACCAGCGGCTGGACCGGCCGCGTGCACCGCCACGGGCGGGCGGTGATCCTGGCGGCCCTTGCTTGGGGACTTGCCATCATCGGCTTCGGGCTCGCCCGCGACCTCGGGCTGGCGCTCGTCTTCCTGGCCCTGGCCGGGGGCGCGGACATGATCAGCGGCATCTTCCGGATGGTGATCTGGAACCAGACCATCCCGGATCGCCTGCGCGGGCGCCTGGCCGGGATCGAGCTGATCAGCTACACGAGCGGGCCGACGCTGGGGAACTTCGAGGCGGGCGCCGTCGCCGCCGCCTTCGGGGTGACCGCGTCCATCCTCTCGGGCGGCGTCCTCTGCGTATTGGGAGCGGCGGTCTGCGCGCTCTTGCTGCCTCGATTCCGCCGCTACGACTCCCGCGCTCCCCAACCGCTAGCCGGCAACTGATAATCTGCCGCCGCCAGTGAGCGAGCAGCCCGCACCCCCCGCACTCGTGACCTGCCCGGTCTGCGAGCGCGAGGTCCCGCCCGGCGAGTTCTGCGGCGTGTGCGGCGCCCATCTCTTCTCGGAGTCGGGCGCCAGCCACCGGCGCCACGCCTTCGCGGCCCATCCCGGGGAGCACGTGGTCCACCTGAGCGTGATCTCGACCCTGCTCCCGCATCTGCCGCACCGGCGCAGCGCGCCCTTCCGGATCGCCCTCGTGGTGGTGATCGCGCTGCTGGCCGGGCTTGGCTTCTCGCGCCTGACCGGCCCCGCGATCGCGGTCGCCGTGCTGGCGGTGCCAATCCTCTACCTGGTCTACCTCTACGAGGTCGAGGTCTATGCGGACGAGCCTTTCCTGATCATCGGCCTGACCCTGGTGGTGGGGGCCGTGATCGGCGTGCCCTGGGCGCTGGTCACGGGCCCGATCGTGACCCAGCAGCTGGTCACCAACCTGACCCAGAGCCCCAGCCCGGGGAGCGTGGTCCTGGCCGGGATCGTGATCCCGCTGGTGGCCCAGGTCCTGATGCTGGTGGGGCCCGTGATCGTGTACGCGACCCGCCGCTTCTACGACGAGGCGCTGGACGGGTTCACGTTCGGCGTCGCCTGCGCCCTCGGCTTCACCCTGACCACCACGCTGATCGAGCTCTGGCCGGAGCTTGCCAATGGCACCGTCTCGCCGACGGCGCCGCTGAACAATGCGCTCGACGTGGTCCAGCGCGGGCTGCTGGTCCCGCTCCTCAACGCCAGCACCACCGGCCTGATCGCGGGCGCCCTGTGGCTGCGCCGGGGCGAGATGCGGCGCCACGTGGCGCACGGGCTCTTCAGCTCGGTGCCCAGCGCGATCGTGATCGCGGCCGTCCTGCAGGCCGCGCTGGGCGTGGTCAACGTGCTCATCAGCAACTCCGCGGTGGTGGTCGTCGTCTACGTGCTGGCGGTCGTGCTGCTGCTCTTCTGGGTCCGGATCGCGATCCACCACATGCTGCTGGCGGAGGCCGTCGACGTCGAGATCGGACCCCTCGGTCCCTGCTCGCACTGCCACCGCATGGTTCCCCGAATGGCGTTCTGCCCGCACTGCGGGATCGCCACCCGGGCCACGCCCAAGAGCGGCGAGGGCGGCGCCGGGCGCGGGGCCAGGAAGGGCGCCACCCCGGGCTGAGCGAGACCCCGCGGCCCTGACCCCCGACTCGGCAGGGTCCCTGGCCCCCCGTGCGCAGGCAGTTCTGCGCGCCAACGACGCCGGCCGCTGGACCCGGCCCTCGCCCGCGCAGTACCCCCACCAGTGGAACTGGGACAGCGGCTTTGCGAGCCTTGGTTGGGCCACCTTCGACCCCGCCCGGGCGGCGGCCGAGATCGAGAGCATGCTGGACGCCCGCTGGAGCGACGGCATGGTGCCCCACGTCCGCTACGATCCCCGCCACCTCGCCGACTACTTCCCCGGCCCTGACTGGTGGCCGGGTGCTCGGGCCCGGGTCGCGAACCCCGGCGAGCTCACCAGCGGCATCTCCAACCCGCCGGTCCTCGCCCTGGCGGCGATGGCCGTGGCCGAATCCCTGGGCGATGCCGGGCGGGGGTTCTATGAGCGGGTCTTCGAGCCCCTGGCGGGGTGGCTGCGCTGGTTTCGGGACGCCCGCACCCTGCCCGGCTCGCCGCTGCCGGTCATGGTCCATCCCTGGGAGAGCGGATGGGACAATTCGCCGCGCTGGGATTTCCTGGCCGCGGCCGGGCTGCGGCCCCGGCGGCCCTACGGGCGCCTGGACACCGTGCACGTGGGCGCCGGCCAGCGCCCGACCGGCCACGACTACGACAGCTTCCTGGCCCTCGTCGAGCTGTTCGATGGCTCCGACTACGACGTCCGCCGCTACCGCGAGCAGTCGCCGTTCTGCGTCCACGACGTGCTGATCGACGCCCTCTGGCACCGCGCCGCCCGCGCCGTCAACCGGATCGGGGGCGCGCTGTCCGTGCCCCCACCCTTCGCCGCCGCCGAGCTGGAGGAGTACGCGGCGGCATTCCAGGAGGCGCATTGGGACGAGGCGGCGGGGACCTGGTTCGACGTCGACCTCGTCGGCGGCCGCCGGCTGGCGGTGGCGACCGCGGCCGGGGTGGCATCGCTGGCGGGCGGTCTCGCCACCCCGGAACGGGCGGCCCGCGCCTGGGCCGGCTACCAGAAGGCCTGCGCCGGCCTGCTGCCGGTGCCCAGCGCCGCGCCGGGCCCCGACTTCGAGCCCGACCGCTACTGGCGGGGCCCGGTGTGGCTGATCCTGGACTGGCTGGTCGCGGGCGGCCTCGAGCTGGCCGGCCTGGGAGCCGACGCGGGGGCGGTCAGGCAGAAGGCGCTCGAGCTGGCGGGGCGGGGGTTCAACGAATACTTCAACCCGCGCACCGGCGCGCCGCTGGGTGCTGAGGAGTTCTCGTTCAGCGCTGCGGTGACGCTCGATCTGCTCCAAACAAAAGGGAAGCCCGCGTTTTAGACGAGCTTCCCAGGCTGGGGTGGGGCGTGGGGTTCGAAAGCTGGGGCTCCTTGTGGGAGCATTCATATGGTAGCAGTTCCAGGGAAAAAGCACAACATCTGGGCAGCGTATACGCTGCCTTATCTCCCCGAGTGGGCACGAAGCCACCTCTGCGATCACCCAAATACTGATAGCCTCGTTGACAGGAAACGCGGACCGAAAGTATCGTATCTAAGCAACCACTTCAAAACCCAAGGAGGGATAACGCTTTGGGCACTCTGGTCCTGATCGTTCTGATCGTTCTGCTCCTCGCCGTCGTGCTCGGCGGAGGGGGCTACACGTACCGCCGGTACTACACGCCGCGCGGCGACGAGATCGTCGAGGAAGGCGGTGGCGGCGGCGCGGCTGCGGTGGCGGTCTTGATACTCGCGGTCTTGGTCATCCTATTCCTGATCTACGCCGGCTTCAACTTCACCCACTGGTGGGGCGGCGGCACTACGGTCAACGTCACGACCCACAGCTAGCCTTGGCAACCAGTCTGGGCGGCCGGGAGATACCCGGCCGCCTTTCTTTTTCCGAGCGTGCCGGGGTGCGGCAGGCGGCCGCCCTGGGGGCGCTGGCGGGTGCGGTCCTGGGCACCCGCATTCCCTTCCGCACCCACTACCTCCTGAACTGGGACGCCGCCCAGTTCGCGCTCGGAATCAGCCACTTCGATGTCGTCCACCACCAGCCACACCCGCCTGGCTACATCGGCTATGTGGGCCTCGGCCGGCTCCTGCTGCCGCTTTTCGGCGATCCCAATGGGGCCCTGGTGGCGCTCAGCATCGCCGGCGAGTGCGGGGGCGTGATCGCGGCCTTCCTCTTCGCCCGCCGGCTGTTCGGTAACGGCGCCGCCTGGGTGACGGCGGCGGCGATGGTGGCCAGCCCGCTGTTCTGGTACTACGGGGAGGCGGCGAACACCTACGCCATCGAGCCGCTGACGGTGATCGCCATCGCCTGGTGCGCCTGGCGGTGCTGGAACCGCGAGCTCCCGGCCGCCCTACCCCTCGGCCTGGCGGTGGCGGCCGCGGGCGCCCTGCGCCCGAGCACCGCGGTCCTGATGGCGCCCCTGGTGCTGCTCGCCCTCTGGCGCCTGGGGTCGGCGCGGGCGGCGCTGACGGCGATCGCCGCGGCCGCCGCCGGGACTCTGCTCTGGCTCCTGCCACTTGTCGTCCTGAGCGGGGGGCCGCTGGCCTACCTCCGGGTTTCACTCGTGCTGGGCGGCGACGTCACCAGCTCGACGGCGATCTGGCGGGCAGGTCCGGCCGGGCTCCTGACCACCTCCGAAGGGGTGTTGCGGGGCGTGGTCTGGGAGCTCGGCGGGTTCACGGTGCTGGCCCTGTTCGGCCTGCTAGCCGCCCCGCGGCTGGTGAAGGACCGGGACCGGCTGGCGGCGGGCTGGACACTTTTCGCCTGGGTCTGGGCGCTGCCCGGGCTGCTGACCTTCCTGCTCGTCCACATCGGCCAGGTCGTCTACGTGCAGCTGTTCATGCCCGCGCTCTTCCTGTCACTCGGCCCCGCCGTCTTCGCCAGCGCCCGCGCGCTTGGTCGCCCGGCCCTGGCGGGACCGCTCACCGCGCTCGGCGCCGCCGCCAGCGCGGCGATCTTCCTGCTCCCGCCGCACTGGTCGCTGGCCGGCCAGCTGCGCCAGCACGACGTCCTCGTGGAGGAGATGGTGGCGACCGTGGGCGGGTACGACCCCGACCACACGGTGCTGGTCGCCGACGCCTACGCGATCGGCAGCTACCGCACTGCGCAGGTCTACCTGCCCGACTATCACCGGGTGGGCGTGGCCGCCGACCACCAGGGCCGGCTCGGCGAGATCTTCGGGGACGTCTACCAGCCCGAGAACTTCGATGATGCCTCGCCGCTGGTCCTGCCGTCGGCCACCGACACCCTGATCTTCCTCGACCGCTCCCTGGTCGACGCCGAGGTCGCTGATCCCGAGCGGCTGACCACCCTCCGCATGTCCGACGGCTCCCCCATCTACGTCTGGAAGGGCCCGGCGCCGCGGATCTGGCGCAACCAGCTCTGGCTGGGCCCGCCCTACGCCGAGCGGCGAGGGCTGGAGAGCTAGCCGGGGCCCCCTCCCCTCCCGGCTTCGCCGGAAGGACCTCCCCCGACACGCCTCAGTAGCGGGGCTCGCGTCCCCCGGCGGCGGCCGCCCGCTCCCAGACCTCGTCGGCCAACGCCGACGCGAAGGGGCCCAGCACGCGCTGCCGGAGCGACCGGCGGGGACCGTACCAGCGCGTGCGGGCCGGCACCCCGGCCAGCGCGGCAGCCTCGTCGACGGCGTCCTGGAAGGTGCCCAAGCGGTCGGCGAGGCCCGACGCGACCGCCTGCCGGCCGGTGAAGACCTCGCCGGTCGCGAGCGCCCGCAGCTTTTCCATCTCCATTCCCCGAGCCGCCGCCACCCGTCCCAGGAACATGGCGTAGTACTCGTCGACGAGGGCCTGGTCCTTGGCCTTCTCCTCGTCGGTCGGCGGCCGCCAGAAGGCGCCCATGTCCTTGAGCCGGTCGCTCTTGGAGACCGAGATCGCCACCCCGGCCCGTTCCATGAGTTCGTAGGCGAGCGGTCGCACCGAGATCACGCCGATCGACCCCACCAGGGCGGCAGGCTGCACGATGAAAGTCCGGGCGGCGGCCGCGATCAGGTAACCCCCGGAGGCGCACAGGTTGCCGGTGAACGCGATCACCGGCTTCTGGCCGGCCAACTTGCGCACCATCTCGTGAAGGTAGTCGGAGGCCGACGCCGAGCCGCCCCGGGAGTCGACCTCGATGGCGACCGCCTTGACCCGGCGCGAGCGCCGCAGCCCATCCAGGACCGGGACCCAGTCGGCGGTCCGGATGCCGATCCCGATGGTCCCCTCCATCCGCACCAGCGCGACCGACCGCGAGCGGAGCATGACCGTATTCTGTCCGGCGGTGACCAATCCCATTCCCATCGACATGGAACCGATGCTGGCGGCGCCGCTGCCGCCGGGCCAGATGCCGGATGGCGAACAGTGGGAGTACGAGCCCAAGTGGGACGGCTTTCGCACCCTGGTCCACCTCGACGAAAGCAAGGTGACGCTGATCAGCCGCGGCGCGCGGGACATGACGCGCTACTTTCCCGAGCTGGTGGAACCGGTGCGCTCGCTCCCCGCCCGGCAGGCGGTCCTCGACGGCGAGATCATCATCGCCGGCACCGGGGGGCTCGACTTCGACGCCCTACAGCAGCGCATCCACCCCGCCGAGTCCCGGATCCGGCTGCTCGCCCAGAAGACGCCCTCGCGCTTCGTCGCCTTCGACCTGATCGCCGTCGAGGGTGAGGATCTGCGCGGCGAGCCCCTCCACCGCCGGCGGGGGCGGCTGGAGAAGCTGCTGCGGCGGGTCCGGCCGCCGGTGCACCTGACTCCCTACACCCGCTCGGCGAAGGTGGCCGGCGAGTGGTTCAACCAGTTCGAGGGCGCCGGCCTGGACGGCGTTATCGCCAAGTCATGGGAGCAGCCCTACATACCCGGCAAGCGCCTCTGGGCCAAGGTCAAGCACCAGCGCACCGCCGACTGCGTGGTCATCGGCTGGCGCTGGGACAAGTACGGGAAGTCGCTCGGCTCGCTCCTCCTCGGCCTCTACGACGGCGACCGCAACCTCCACTACGTCGGCCACACCTCGTCGTTCGACGCGGCCATGCGCAAGCAGGTGCTGGCCAAGCTGGAGCCGCTGCGCCAGGAACCGACGATCGAGGAGATGGGGCGGCGCCCGGGCGGGCCCAGCCGCTGGTCGCGGGGCCGGGACACGATGGACTGGCAGGGGGTGCGGCCGGAGCTGGTCTGCGAGGTCGCTTACGAGAAGCTGCAGAGCGGCGAGCGCTTCCGCCATGCCGCCCGCTTCCTGCGCTGGCGGCCCGACAAGCCGCCCGAGCAGTGCGGCTTCGACCAGGTCGAGTCAGTCGCCGCTTTCGACCTTGACTCCATCTTCGCTGTGCGAGGGTAGGGCGGCCGCCCGGCGGGCGGGGCCGCTGGGGCCGTAGTAGCGGATGGCGGCCCGGCCCAGCGCGGTCACCGCCAGGTAATCGAACCCCGCGCCGGCGGCCATGCCGATCGCCAGCGGCGCCACCCGGATCACGCTCCCGACCGCGCGGCCGCCGATCACCCGGGCCAGGATCCGGGCCACGATGTGGGTGCCGGGACCGGCCATGAAGCGCTGCGGCAGGTGGCGGAAGGCAGCCACCGTGATGCGCTCGCTGCCCGCCACCAGGAAGTTCTCCCGGAGCTTGACGGCCCCGCCCGCGATGCCCACCACCAGGAGCGCCTCGAGCAGGCGTTCGTCGGAGTCGCTCAGCTCGTGGCCATAGATGATGGCGATCGCCATCACCAGCTCGGTCTCCTGTTCGAGCGCGTAGAGGCTCTGGCTGGTGGCGGCGCCGAGCGCGATCAGGGTGCCCAGGCCGGGGGCGATCGCCGCCGCGCCGCTGGCGGCCCCGGTCGCCGCCACCCGCCGGCGCGTGCTGCGCACGAGCCGGCGCGCCAGCTCGTCCGAGGTCTCCAGCGGGTAGGCGGCCTTCAGCTTCTCTGCCCGCTCCCGGATCGCCGGCTCGCGGGCGCGGAGGGCGGCCGCCAGTGCGTTGAGGGCGGGGCGCAGCTGGGCGGGGAGGGAGTCGAAGTCCATCGATCCAAGCGTAGCTTTGGGGTCTGACCACGATCCCCTCCGGCCGGCTTCGACGACCCCTTGACCCCGAGCCCCGACCAGCGGGGAGGACTTTCTAAACCCGCCACTCCCGGACCAGCGGGGGAGGACTTTTAGAGCTGCTCTTCCGCCCAGGGGGCCTCGGGTTCTTCGATGGCGGCGAGGGCCTCGGGGGTGGGCTCGGCGAGA
>Ga0137372_10002808_pt1 | contig 16872 bp, 15 predicted proteins | sample SagtaG_6_FD_104911 | JGI IMG/M metagenome (GOLD analysis project Ga0137372, IMG submission 104911) | Vadose zone soil microbial communities from Sagehorn Ranch, Mendocino, California, USA - Sage1_R_60_16 metaG | ecosystem: Environmental > Terrestrial > Soil > Vadose zone | place: USA...
AACCTGCGCGGCCACGAGGCCGCCCTGAGGGTATGCGTGTTTAGCGAGGATGGGACAGATGGCATCGTACCACAGGGCCGTCTCGTCGAAGAACTTGTCCGGCGCATAACTCAACGCCGGAATCGGACGTGGGACTTGAGTCAGAACAGCCTTGCTGCCCTGGGCGCTCTGTGCCTGGAGCTCGGGATCCTCCAGGATGCGCCGTGGATACCCGAACCACGTCAATTCGGCGTTGATCTGCGGCCCTGGGCGCACGACGATAGTGAACCCTTTCTCCTCGCACAGCGTCAGGAAGGCATCAATGTCGTTGCTCGGATTGATCTGTCCAAAGTCGAACTTACCCTTCTCGATCTCGTGCGCCTCCCAGGGGATGTAGATCGAGATCATGGTAAATCCCATGCCCTTCACTTTGTCGAGGATGTCGTCCCATTTGTCGCGGTCCAACCTCCAATAATGAACCGCCCCGCCATAGATCGATGCTACCTGGTTCCCAATGCGGAACTGGTGATCGTCAGCCGTCACGGCCTGTGGGGAGCGATTCCCGGCGTTAGCAAACATCTTTGTCCTCCTTATAATACAGAACAGATGTTGACATCGCTTGCGACTTTGCATGACACAGAGTATCATGTAATATTATGCGCGTCAACTGCAAAAATACTAGTAATGTAGAGAGTAACCACTTTTGCATGGTTGCCAGACCTACTTTCTGTTCGAGGCTACGAGGCGCTCTTGCGAGCGAGCGCAACTGCCAGAATGATGATAACTCCCCGGACGATCAGTTGCTGGCTCACGTCAAGGCCCATGAGGACTAAACCGTTGTTAATGAGCCCGATCAGCAAGGCACCAAACACCGATCCCACGACCGTGCCAGCGCCACCGAAGAGGCTGGTACCACCTAAGATCACCGCGGCGATCACCGACAACTCATCACCCTGGCCCCATGTGAAGCGACCGGACTGCAAATGCCCTGCATAGAGCATGCCAGCGAGAGCTGCTACAGTCCCTGACACCAGGAAGACAAGAAACTTGATCCGGCGCGTATTCACACCACTGAAACGCGCCGCCGTTGTATTGCCTCCGGTGGCGAGCACCTGCCGGCCATACGCGGTCTTGCGTAAGACCACAGAACCGATAACGAGAAACACCAGGGGCCAGATGACCAGCGATGGAATTGGCCCAACCTGACCGGAGCCAAATATGTTATTGTAGGCATCATTCAGGATAGGAATGGGCGCAGTCTGACTGATCCACATAGCGGTACCTTGCGCGACGCTCAGCATGCCCAATGTGACCAGGAAGGAGGGAATGCCGAACCGTGTCACAAGGAAGCCGTTTATCGCACCGACTAGCAGCCCGACCAGCAGACCAGCCGCGATGCCTGCCAGGATTCCGTATTGCTGGATCGCCAGGGCAGTGACAACAGAAGCGAGGCCAGCCAACGCACCGATTGACAGATCAATCTCAGCGGCTGCAATCACAAAGGTCACTGCCACTGCCATCACCGAGATGATGGCAGTCTGGCGGACAATATTGAGCAAATTGTTGGGACTCAGAAAGCCTGAACCGCTCAGTACGATGCTGAAGAACAATAAGAGAACGACAAAGCCAATGTATACCACGTATTGCCGCCAATCGAAGCGAGCAATGCGGGCTATTCTACTCTCTGTGCTCGTACTCTCTGTGCCAGGTGGGGACACTGGTGCATTGGTCGACATGATGCAACTCCTGTTCTGACTCAATCTCACGGCGTTCCAGTTGCGCCGAAAGCCTTCACTATGCTTTTCATCTGTATGGCCAAGAGTGCCATGGAGAAGTCTCCTGGGACACAACACTGCCACGCGGAACCTCACGGCATACTACACGTAAGATCCTGTGCCCCTACGTTGCAACCAGAGGTTGAACAGCCTCTGCCAACTCTGGCGGCGGAGCGCCATGATAAACCGTCTGCCATGCCTGCAACACGCTCGCTATGGTGACAGCAAGTGCGCTAAGTGCTACATATGGTGGTGCCGCTTTCTCAAGCAGCCCGTATCCAGCCAGAGTCGCCTCGGTTACGCCCTGATCGAATGGTCGTTGAGCGCCCAGGCCATAGATCTGGCCCTTTGCGATTGCAAGCGCCGCGTTGAGCCCCAGATCACAGGTCGTTATGACGAGATCACGATGGTCGCTGGCCCGGGCGGCCTCCACGACGCCTTCTGCCGGGACATCCCACACTGCCCAGATCCCGTTGAGGTCAGGATACTCGGTCAGCATAGCCGAAGTAGCCGTCTCCGCCTGGCCCGCGAAGTCAGGGCCTGCAACACCCTTCTCACTCACGATCTGAATATCTGGAAACTTCGCGATAGCAGTCTTGAATGCCTCATATCTTTGCTTCGTCACAAAGAAGTCTGTTGCGTGGTAGATGAGGCCAATCATTCCCTTGCCACCGAGCTTCTCGGCCATGAGCAAGGCTGCGGTAACTCCATTCCCGTAGTTATCGGCTGACACGACGCTGACGTAGTCCGAACCCGCAGTGAAGCCCTGCGGGACGTTATCCATGAAGACCAGCTTGACCCCTTGCGCGACGGCCTGCTTGTAAGCGCTTGCCGTTGCCACAGGATCAGTCGGGACCGACACGATGATGTTCGGCTTCTTATTGAGTACGGTCTCGATGTCCGCTACTTGCCTGTTGGGGTCGAAGTTTGCGTCCGTCACCGCGATCACTTCGATGCCCATGGCAGCAAACTGCTGTTTCAGGCCAGCAACTTGCGCAGTTGCCCAGTCGTTGCCACCGTAATGGAGGACAATGGCGGCCGTCGCGTGCATCCCCTGAATCTGCTGCAACTCCTGTGGGGTGAGTTGTACCTGGCCGGCTGGCGTAGCCTGCTCACCATGAGGACCCACGCTGTACAGGTGTTCGCCAGCAGTCTGGACGATTTGCTGCAACTCCTGTTCTGACTCAATCTCACGGCGGTCCAGTTGCCGCTTCACTGTGCCATTCTGCAATACGAATACCCGATCACTCACAGCCAGCAGTTCGGGGAACTCCGATGAGATGACGATGACTGCCTTGCCGCTATCGGCAAGTTGGCGGATGATATTGACGATCTCGACTTTCGCCCCGATATCGACACCGGCTGTCGGCTCGTCCATGAGGAGTATCTCGGGCTCGGCTGCTAGCCATTTGCCGATGACCACCTTTTGCTGATTGCCGCCTGAGAGCAGCCGTATGGGTTTGAAGATCGAGTCGACTTTGATGTGCAAAGTGCTGACGTATGACTGCACGAGCTTGTCTCCCCCTGCGTCATCAATCAGCCCAAACTTCTGAAATCGCTTCAGTAATGGCAGCAGCAGGTTGTCCTTGACAGAGTGGTCGAGCACGAGGCCCTGAACGCGCCGGTCTTCAGGGATCAAACAAATCCCTGCCGCTATGGCGTCATCGGGTTTCCGGATCGTCACCGACCGACCGCGTATCCGCACTTCACCGTTGGTGATCTTGTTGATGCCGAAGAGCGCCCGTACTAATTCGGTCCGTCCACTCCCCATGAGCCCCGCCAGCCCAAGAATTTCGCCTGGATAGAGCGTGAAGCTGATGTTACGCACCCGGTCTGCCGCGACCAGGTCCTTTACTTCCAGGAGTGGAGCGGTTGTACGATTCACATGCCGATCCTTCCACGCGAGCACCTGCTCTACCTTTTGCCCGACGATTTGCTCGATCACCTGCTCCATGGTGAGGTTGGCAATACGCTCAGTGGCGACGCGCATTCCATCCCGCATGACAGTGATGCGATCGGCTATCTCGAAGATTTCCTCCATACGATGTGAAATGTAGATGATCGATATGCCTTTGGCTTTCAATCGTCGGATGAGTTCAAATAGCCCCTCCGTCTCTGTCTTCGTCAATGAAGCCGTTGGCTCATCCAGGATCAGGATACGGGCGTCTTGTGAAAGAGCCTTGGCAATCTCGGTCAACTGCCAGTACCCGGTGCTCATCCGAGCAACCACCTGTTTTGGGTCGATCTGCACACCCATCTCAGCGAACAATGCCTGGGTACGGCGCTCGCATTCGGCATCATTGAGCAAACCTGCGCCGGTTCGCGGTTCTCTCGTCAAGAAGACATTCTGCGCGACGGTGAGTGTGGGAACCAGGCTAAACTCCTGAAAGACCATGCCGACCCCCAGGGCTTTCGCCTCCTGAGGAGACCGGATGCGCACAGGTGTGCCGTTGATTTCGATCTCGCCCCCATCCGGGGTGTAGACCCCTTCAAGGATCTTCATCAACGTCGATTTGCCTGCACCGTTGCTGCCCAGTAGGGCGTGAACTTCACCCCGCTGGAGTTCAAAATCCACGCCCCGCAACACCGTGTTTGCGCCGAAAGCCTTCACTATATTTTTCATCTGTAGTATGGTCGATGTCGTCGATGTTGTCATGGAGAAGTCTCCTGAGAAACTGTATGGGTACACGGGGCCTCACGTAGACATGCCGTGAGACCCCATCCTACTTCGCGGCCAATAGCAACGTTAGGCACCTGACAACGACGCTGGTGGGGCCGCATGATAGACCGTCTGCCATGCGCTCAACACGTCCGCCTGGGTGACAGGAAGAGCGTTGAGCGCTACATACGGTGGAGCCGTTTTCCCAAGCAGCCCATATCCAGCCAGGAGCGCCTCGGTTACGCCCTGGTCGAATGGCCGTTGGGCACCCAGACCATAAATGAACTGTCCCTTTTTAATGGCGATCGCCACATTCAGTCCCAGATCACAGGTCGTAATGACAAGATTCGGATTGCTGGCGCTGCGTGCGGCAGCCAGAATGCCTTCTGACGGGACGTCCCACACGCCCCAGATCCCGTTGAGGTCAGGGTACTGGGTCAACATAGCCGAAGCAGCCGTATTCGCCTGACCCGCGAAGTCAGGGCCTGCAACACCTTTCTCACTGACGACTTGAATGCCTGGGAACTTCGCGATGGTTGCCTTGAACGCCTGATACCTTTGCTTCGTTACGAAAAAGTCAGAAGCGTGAAAGATGAGGCCAATCTTGCCTTTGCCATTCAGCTTCTTCGCCATGAGCAGGGCAGCGGCGACTCCATTGCCGTAGTTATCAGCTGATACCACGCTGACATAGTCCGAACCCGCTTTGAAGCCACTGGGAACGTTATCCATGAAGACCAGCTTGACCCCTTGCGCGACGGCCTTCTTGTAGGCGCTTGCCGTTGCCACAGGATCAGTCGGGATCGACACAATGATGCTCGGCTTCTTATTGAGCACGGTCTCGATGTCCGCTACTTGCCTGTTGGGGTCGAAGTTTGCGTCCGTCACCGCGATTACTTTGATGCCCATGGCAGCAAACTGCTGTTTCAGGCCAGCGACCTGCGCATTTGACCAGTCGTTACCGGCATAGTGGAGAACAATCGCGGCTGTTGCGTTCATGCCCTGAATCTTCTGCAAATCCTGTGGGGTGAGTTGCACCTGGCTGGCCGGGGTAGCGGTCTCACCATATGGACCCACGCTGAACACACGTTGTTGTAATGCAGTCAATGCACCTTGAGGATTGTTGGGGTCAATCGGCGGCAAGTTGCCTGCTGGCGTTGCATTTGTACCGGGAGGGCCGCTTGTGCCTCCTGTCTGCGCTTGACTTCCGCATGCCGAGAGTACAAGGACCAGAAGTAAAAGGATCGTTGGTAGTGCCATAATGCTCCGATGTCGTCGAGCGACACCAGCAAATACCTGTAATTGCATCTTCGTTGCTCCATTAATGAATGATCGATCAATCGCGCCCCCACAAGGAAACATCAAACTGCAGCAAGAGCTTGCTGTAAGAAGGCTTTACTTATTTCTGCCCCCTTCTTTGGATCAGGGAAACTATCTAACTCCACTGTTATCCAGCCATCGTATCCGGCATCCTTCAAGGCCGCCAGAATCTGACTGTAGTTCTGTTCTCCCTGTCCTAGTGGCATAAAAACGCCCTGCTTGATGTCTTTCAGATGGATGTAATTGACGCGGCTGGCATAGCGTTGAATGATGGCGGTTGGATCACCTCCTCCTGCTTGGACATGAGCCGTATCGGGACAGCGCCCGATGCCTGTATATTTGAACAACCTCTCCAATTGATCGGGTGCTTGCACACAGGTGGCGAGATTTGGATGATAAGTGGCTACTAATCCGGTCTGTCGCGCCAGGTCTGCAACTTTCTCCAGAGCCTGTCCAAGCTGCTGGTAATCTTGCTCGACAATGCCCGTTGACCGCACGGCTCCACCCCCAACCACAAGGTAGGTCGCGTGAAACTCAGCAGCGAGTCGCGCAATCTGCTCGATTTTAGCGAGCTCCTCTCCCAGTACATCTGGATAAATGAAGTTCGCACCAGAATAGACGCCGACCATCTCCAGGTGCAGACTCTGCATGAGAGACTGCAGCTCGTCCTTGCGATCCGCATACTGCATAAGGTTGCCATCAAACAACTCAAAACCTGCATAACCTGCGGATGCAATGTCTCTCAACGCCTCCTCGGTAGAGCCGTTGGCGAGGTAGAACAAATCTTTGATGCTCGTCACTCCGGCTGGACGCCCAACCACTCCACCCCATGTATTGGTCTGATAAGCAAGCTTCATCTGGACCTTCCTAAGACGGAATCGATATAGAAGTACTTTTCCTAAATGCACTCAATAGCGCGATATCACCTCTCTTTCTACCTATAATGGAATATCACAGGGTGTTCGCTGATTGCATTTGCAAGATATGTGGGTAGGCATCAGAGAGAAATACCTCTTTGCGCTATGGGTGATGTTTTGATATCTGAAAAACGTGTAAAGTCTAGCTACCCTAACGGAAGAAAGCAAATACCAGGGGTTCTGTACTGCTCTCTACCAAATATCCAGTATACTGAATAAAGTATAATAAACCAAACCCCCTTTGTCAATGTGATCAATGCAGGTAATTGAAGCTTTGAAGCTTCCTCTAGCTTGCATACGATGAGAAGTTCTGTTAGACTGATCCATCAGGAGAAGCATAGTCGGCAAGAACTGAGGCGCTATTAACGTGCTGATAAAATGCCGTCCATGAGAATGGGAGGGGATGAGCGATGGATCGACAACTCCAGGAACGTTTACATATCTATGAACGGGAAGGCCTAGCCTCGCCGCAGATCGTGAATATGGTGCGAGATATTCTCCTCTGGCTCGAACACACTTCGCATCATCTCTGTACCGAGGATAGTGTGGGGACTTTTGCCAGTCACCTCATGCTTGCCCTGGCGCGGATCAATCGTGGTGAGGTTTTAGGGTCTGCCTGGAATCCCGGTGTTCATGAAGAGGCTATGAGTCTGACTCCTTTTATCCCATGGGCAGAGTATATCCAGCGCGAGACAAAGCACGTTCTTGACTTGACGCTGCCGCAGGAAGAATTTGACTTTCTACTCCTGCATCTAGGTGCGTTCCTGGCATACTACAATGACTCGCTGCTTTCACAGGACAAGATAGGAGCGGAGTAATGGCAACTATATACATAGGTGGCCTCGGCAAAGCCGAAGTCAAACAGCTCCTGGAGCAACGCCGCGATCCCGAACTCAAAATTGTTGTGAGTAATGACCTTGAAGCGGGTCCAATACTGAAGCGAACACAAAATACTTACTACCTTGGCACTTGCCATACCGGTGCGGGCGGCTCCCTTGGTGCGATGTTGGCCTTTCTGGGACGTCAGAAGTGTCATACCTTCGGACGCAAGGCACATGTCAGTGTTACGGATGTACACAAGCTACTCGACTCAGGTGTGCGGGTCTTTGGTCTATCGGTCGATCAAATCGATACGGTAGTCCCATCTCTGATGGATGCTATTCAAGCGCATCTACCAGAAGGGAGAACACCTTGACCCTTCACTTCACTCCACTGGCCATTGTCATTACCATTCTCGCCACTGCGTATGCTGCCTTCCTATCCCAGATGGCTCTTGCAGTATTTAATGACGGCGTGCGACCATTCATCCTGGATTTCCGCCGGGGAGAGCTGAGCCGTGCAAAGATGATAGCTATCGCCTTCAGCCTCTCTACAGGTTTTTTCTTTGGTTTTGGAGTGCCAATTGCTCTTGCCTCAGGTGTACTCAATCCGTGGGTGCTCTTCTTGCCCACGGACGTTCTCGGTATTTTCTCGCCTAACAAGTGGCTTGCACTTATTCTAGGTGCGCTTTGGGGAGCTATCGTCGTCTTCGGGTTAAATGCGGCTACAACAATAGCCAATAGCCTGCCCGTCAACGTTCCGCAGGCTATGGGCCAGATGGCGACTCCCATTTTGTTCCTGTTCGCATTCTTCCCGGCCATCGCCATTACTATGCAGTTCGGGCGGCTTCAGGGAGTCGGTGCGTTCGTCATCAGCGCGTTTGCTATGCTCATAACTGTGAAATGGCTGCCACAGGTGTTTCCTGGGTCAATGGCACTTGCAACTGGCATGATAATGCTTATTATTTTTGCTTTGGTCGGGGAGGTCAACAGCAAGAAAGAAGCCAGAGCGGAAGCGACGAGCACTTCGGATGCGACAGAGGTGAGTACTGACGAGAATGAGGCCACCTCGCTATTTTCTGAGAATGCAGCTCGACTCAGAAAACACGCTCCTTACTTTATCATTATGGGTTTCTTAATAGGTGTTCTAGCCAATACGCACATGTTTGGTGGAGGCGAGGCCACCAGCTTTATCCTTGCCAAGGGACAGTATGTGAACGCAACTCAGATCGATTTTTACCGTGCCCTGGGTTTCATCCCGCTCATTGTGACCACCTCTGTAGCTTCCGGTGCCTTCCAGATCGTCGGATTTATGCTGACCTGTCCCATTGCCTACCTCTTACCGAACCCGATCCTGGCTGGCATCGTCGGTAGTGTGCTCTTCGGAATTGAAGTCCTGGTTCTGATTTACGTTGTTAGGGGACTTAGCGCGCTTCGTATTCTCAGTGACGTTTCAGACAACATTCGTTATGCTATTAATCTCACCCTGGAAGTCGCCATTCTTTTTGGTTCCATCACAGCTGGAAATGCTATGGCAAGCGGTGTTGGTATTGCGCTAGTTGGTGGTATTTATATCTTAAATGAAGTATCAGGGCGACCCGTTGTGCGTATGGCGGCAGGACCAATGGGAGTAATTCTGTCTGGTATTTTCCTGAATGTATTTGCTTACATCCATCTCTTTACTCCCATTACTATTAAATAGAAGTCAGTACCAGGAACCGGCGCAATCGCATCTAGCTGCATACTGGAGTACCGAATAATCCACCGCGTATGATCTATTTGAAGTATGCTCACGTATAGAAAAGAAAAACCGACCAGGTCTTGTTATTTCTTTTCCCACGAGACGCTCATGTAGGGCTACACCACCCCCAATGAAAAAGTGTAGAATAGGAGAAGATGCTCCGACACCAGAGATCGTGCGCATATTGTGTCGAGGAGGCCTCATATCGCAAACGCCTCCCTTACCTTACTAGATATCAGGAAGCAGGCCAGAATAAAAATGGCAAAAATGAGGCTGACAACGATATCGCCTATACTATGTGGATAGAGAGGGTTGGGCCGCGTCAAAAGGAGAACACTCGACAGAATGTTGAGTAAGTCGATGACCAGTGTGGCCCAAAAGGCCCAGCGCTTGAGCGTCCACAGTGCCCAGGCAAAGAAGAGCGCGGCCAGTGCTGAAACCAGCCACGTAACCGAAAGGACATTTACCGAATCAGCGGAACCACCTAACACATTGACTTTGCCATTTGTGATGACAGCAATAAATGCCAGGATACCTAGCACCAACCATACCAGGCCTTCTACTGCCAGCAGGGCTGCTATAATCGTAACCAGCGTAGGGTGTTTTCGTGGTGCCTCGAATAGGGTATTTAGCATAGTTTCTCCTAATCCTTAATGATACGTATTTATGGGGAAAAAGCAAGGGGGCTTCAATTATATGTGCCGTCTTTTTGGCCGTACCTGTCAAGTAGGGACCCGGTAGATATATTTTCGTTAGTTCTGGTGGGTAACAGAATGATGCGGCGCGGAAAGGCGTCCGTGTTTTGGTTGCGGGTGGGAAGGCTGAAGGCGGGCGCGAGCGAAATTTTTCTGGGCGCAATGGGCACATTTGTGATAGGGGTGCCAGTGGTTGAGGGTGCGGATTCACTGGTAGAAGTTTGTGGGGAAGATGAGGGTATCATTCGCACAAGGGTCAGGTATTGGTTATTAGCGAGAGGCTGATCGGTTATTGTCTTTTGGGCGGATGGCTGATCTCCTTGTGGCTGCTCAACAGGGAGTTTGCGGGCATAGAGGGCGATGGCGAGAGCTGTCAGGAGACCAAAGAGGACAATCGCAAGATTCGCGCCGAAAGGTAGGCTGGGAGTGCTGTTTGCCGGTTGTGAAGCTGTGGTCGTTACGATATTGATCTCTTGAACCTGTCCTCTATTTATTGCTAGCGTGGAAAGGTTGTGGGCGCTAAGGTATTGCCTCCAGGTGGTGAGTTTGTGTATCCTGGCCTTGTTGGCGGCTATGATAAGCGGGTTGATGGTTGGTTTTGGTTCAGGCAACGAAGCCGGCGGGGGTGGCGGGGGTGGGGCAATGCCGCGGTATTTGTACATGAGGGCGATAACTTTACCCGCCCATAATGGGTAGCTGGTGGTGCCGACATAGGGGCGCGCGATGGCGTAGACGGTCCCCAGGCCGCGATTGACATAGTTTTTTCTGAGCATGTTGAACCAGTACACAATAGCGGCCGAATAGGAGGGATAGATAGTATAGCCATCGAAGGCCGAGGGGTAGCCGACGCTGCCACGCACACTGCCAGGATTGCGGTCGGCCAGGCCAACGCCCGCTGCGCCGTCGTTGGTCTCGGTCCACCAGACAGCGAGGGCAAAGGCGTCATCAATGTTTGTCTGTCGCGAGACCTGCTCCACGAGTTTGCCTGTACCGACCATTGGGCTGCCAAGACGGGTGAAAATAGCGTTGACAGTCGCCGCAGCGATTGTTGGTGAACCAGACACACCAACATCACCCACAGCACGGACGGGCATTGAAGCCTTCCCTATATGTTGAGTTTCCCAGAGCAGGGCAGCGCCAGCGCCAATAAGCAGGATAACTGTACTGAGCATGAACAACTGAAAGAGCTGTTGCAGAGTACGATGCCGGCAGGCTATTGTATCCGCCGGAAACTGCTTGCTCATCATATGTTTTGAACTAATCTCCTGGCTAGTGGACGTTTTAAAAATAAGGCGTATATTACGTCAAATTAGGTACAAGGTTGGAAACACAGAGACGTAAATACCTTGAGCAAATACTGAGAATTTATACCGATTGTACCATGTTCATGTCAACATCCACCCAAAAGAGGGTTTACAATAGGTAGTATATCCCATAAGCAGTATGCTATACTGGTATGCGCAACGTTTTTTGAGAGGGACGGAGGGTCGTCATAAACTTGCAGCAAGACCCAAAAAATACACAGATTGGCCGCCTGGACCCGCACACGCTTTTGATGAGGCGCTATTTGATACTGCGCACAATTGGGCAGGGGGGGATGGGAGCGGTATACCAGGCGCAGGACACAAAACGCCATACCTTTTGTGCGATCAAGGAGATGAGCCTCTCAATGGTGCCGCCTCCAGAGCGCGAGCAAGCCGTGAAAAACTTCTTGACCGAGGCGAAGATGCTGTTGGCCTTGAAGCACTCCAATCTACCCGGCGTCACGGGCTATTTTACCGTGGGGCCGCGGCACTTCCTGGTAATGGAGTATATCGAGGGACTGACGCTTGATGAATACCTGGCGCGTAACAATGCGCCTTTCTCCGAGGCTCGTGTGTCGGGTTGGGCACAGCAATTGTGCGATGTATTGACGTATTTGCATAGCCAGCATCCGCCAATTATTTTCCGCGACATTAAGCCGGGCAATATTATGTTGATGCGCGATAATCACGTGAAACTGATTGATTTCGGCATTGCTCGCTTCTTCCGTCACTCCAGTTCGCAGGATACACAACTGCTGGGAACACCCGGATATGCACCGCCCGAACAATATGGCAAAGCACAGACCGATGAACGTTCAGATGTCTATTCGCTGGCAATGACCTTGTTTCAACTCATGACCAATACGCTTTCTGAGAAGGGCTTTGGGCTTACGGATGTCCACTCCAATTATCCAGACATATCGCTTCCCGTGGCGCGAGCGCTGGAGAAAGCCACCGCTCTCGCGCCCAAGGACCGCTACCAGAGTGTCGAAGCGTTCCGGCGCGCACTGTTTAGTGATAACACCTTCCTGTTTGAAAATGGTGAGCAGGCGGAGACGGCCGAGGAACTGGCGGAACTCTGCGCCCGTTTTTCCGATGAGGCAGCAGATTACTTATTCACAGGTGAGATTGAGACGTGGTTGCAAAAAATCGGCAGTGCGAACCTGGCGCGCCAAACGAGGAATATCCGTGCTCTGCATAGCGATCCCGATGAGGCAGTTGACGAGTTCTTACACGCGGTACTAGGCCCAAATGTGCGTATCCGTACTGGCTCAGGGAAACAGTCAACCGTCACCAGGAGCAGCCCCCCCCCCACTGGCATCCCTGTAGCTCCGCCACCTCATCAGAGCGGGGAGTACCGCAATAGCCAGGAATGGACATCGCGCAGGCCATCCCCCGCGATCCGTGTCCCAAATATCGTTGTAGAGCCGCTTACGCTGGATTTTGGAGCGGTGTATCCAGGCATCTCCGGGCCATTGGTACTGGCCATCACGGATACGAGTGGAGTTCACGGCACTGTTGCTACAGACGAGCCGTGGATTCAACTTGATGAAACAAGCTTTGATGGCATCAGCACCCTGATCAACGTACAGGTCAATTCGTCGCTCCTGCGTAGTGCGACGCACTACAGCGGAAGTATTACTGTGATGCCCGACGAGGAGGACGAGAAACAGGACATTACCGTCAAAGTTGAAGTGGATGTGCTGGGCAGAGCTGGCGCATATCCCGATTCAGGCATCAACGGACAGAATAGAGCAGCAGCAGCAGGCAATCGTTACCTGGAAGAGGAGGATGAAGCAGCGGTAATGGCAAGCGCCAGCGGCAAACCTATGTCCATGGATCCTCCACAAAACGATGTCGCAAGCATTTCGCCGCGCAACAAAGCGCATTACGAGAAATACTCAGCCAAGTATGGCGAGCAAACCGGCGGTGGAAGTAACGCTGCCTATAACGGCTGGGAACCATTGCAGGCTTCTCCTTTGCAACGTCAACGGTTGCAACGCGGCTTAACCGTATTTTCCTCTTTTATGCTCGCCAGTTTATTCTATACTGTCCTCTCGCAGGTGCCCTTCCTGACACATCAATCTCTCCTGCCACCTAATCCGTGGTTTATCGTTGTCCTGCTGGGTATTGTACCGGCGGCAACACTGGGCGCGCTGGTGGTTAACTGGAGCCGCACATGGGGCATGAGAAATACTATTTACCGAACGTGTACGGGCTTAAGCACAGCATTGCTTGCGCTGACCTTCTGTGAACTTGCCTGGCAGCTCCTGTTTCAAGCGCACGCGCCCGCGCTCCAATTGTTTGTGATGCTGCTGGCGGCTGCTCTGGGCAGCGTTACCGGCATAAGTCCGCTGGTGAGCGCCAGAATAATCAATGGAGTGGACTGGCCATTAAACCGCGCACGCTGGCTGGTGATCGGAGTATGGATAGCATCTGGTGGTCTGCTGGGTTTCCTCCTGACGATTGGTTTCGCATTGAGCATCTTCACTTTCTTTGGCGTCCTGGTGGGAAGCTTGATAGCCCTGGCGCTTGTCATGTGCGTTGACCAATTGTAATAAGCGGTATAGATGAAAGATAGCGGCATACAATTAATTGTCGTGCCAGGCCCAACAGCCTCGGGCAAAAGCGCGTTAGGCATTGCATTGGCACAGCGTTTTCACGGGGAGATTGTCTCAGCCGATTCGCGCCAGGTCTATCGCGGTCTTGATATCGGGACGGCCAAGGTGACAGCGGAGGAGCGGGCGCTCGTCCCACATCACCTATTGGATGTCGCCGATGTTCAAGAGATCTACACAGTCTCGCAGTTCCAACAGCAGGCCATCGCCGCGATTAATGACATCGCCGCGCGCGGCTTGCAGCCGTTTCTCGTGGGCGGCTCACCTCACTACATTCAAGCGGTAGTAGACAACCTGGATATCCCTGCTGTCCCCCCCCAACCTGCGCTGCGCGCAGAGCTTGAGGCCCGGCCGCTGGCAGAACTGCTGGCGCAACTGGAGGAACTGGATACGCAAAGCGCGGCTGTTATCGACCGCAACAACCGCCGTCGCGTCATTCGTGCCCTGGAGGTGTGCCTGACCTCCGGCAAACCTTTCTCCGAACAGCGGAGAGTTGCGGCACCGCTCTATCGCAGCCTGCTACTGGGCATTCAGTGGCCACGCGAGGAGTTGTACCGGCGAATCGACCGGCGCGTCGATGAACGGATGCAATTGGGCATGGTACAGGAGGTGCGCACTCTCCTGGATAATGGAGTCAGCCATGAGCGCCTGGAAGCTCTGGGACTGGAATATCGCTATATCAGTCGCTGGCTGCGCGGTGAGTTTCCCAGCGAAGAAGCAATGGCTGAACGGCTCAAATTCGCCATCCATGATTTCACGCGAAGACAGCTGACGTGGTTCCGCAAAGATACGAGGATCGTGTGGATTGATGGAGGTAATGGAGCGTTCGAGAGAGCGGAGGGGTGGGTGAGGGAGTTTTTACGCGCTGCTATCTGACGATGAGCATCTATTATTCTTCGGATGCTTTAAGAACTCCACGGCGGAAACATCGTTCGATTACTGGCAGGATGGAGATGTAGTTGGAGAGTCGGGTGATGCCAATTCGCTCTCGGTCAGATAGCGCTCCGCAAACAGCCTGATCGCTTCCATGATGTCCACTAATGCCAGCCCCTTCTCCGTCAGGCGATACTCGACACGTGGGGGAATCTCAGCGAAGGCCTGGCGCTGCACAAAGCCGCTCTCTTCGAGCATCTTGAGGCGTTGTGACACCGTCTTGGGGCTGACATTGCCCAACGCTTCCAGCAATTCACCAAAGCGCCGGGGGCCACTTAAGAGAGTGTAGACGAGCATGAGCGTCCACTTATCGCCCAGCAAACGCAAGGCATGACCCATTGGATGCGTCGTACAGGCGCCTGGCTGTTCAGTTGTAAGTGGGTGGTTCGTTGTATTCATAGGTACAGTATAGCATATTTTTCCTCCAAAAAATATCCTTGACAATAGCAACTTTCTCATATATACTTACTTCCATATAAATAATAATAGTACATTGGGAACTAATAGAGTGGCAGTTCCCTTGTGCTGGCGAAGCAAACGATAATGGGTGTCACCCATATTCTTTTGAGGAGAAAGGAACGATGAATATTGCACTTTGGGTTGCGCAAATTTTACTGGCTCTGGCGTTTGCGGCGGCTGGCATCATGAAGGCTACGCAGCCGACTGAAAGGCTGGCTACCAATATGGGATGGGTGAAGGACGTAGCCCCCGGGACCGTGCGCCTTATCGGTATCTTAGAAATACTGGGGGCTATTGGACTGATTCTCCCTGCCGTAACGGGCATCTGGCCCTGGTTAACGCCACTGGCAGCGGCTGGTTTAGTCTTGACGATGGTGGGAGCAATGATTGTCCATGGGCGGCGCGGGGAATTTTCCAGTATTGGGATGAACATTGTCCTCCTGGCATTAGCCGCTTTCGTGCTATTCGGGCGATTTTTTGTTGTTCCTCTTTAAACTGAGCGGTGTCCTTCAGAGTTGTCACCCGCAGGCACGTTTCACTCTATAGCCAAGCTCGATGAGCCTGGCTATAATTTTGTCGCAGTGGTCGCCCTGGATCTCGATGACGCCGTCTTTTACGGTTCCGCCGGAGCCACAGAGTTTCTTCAATTGTTGCGCAAGGGTTGCGATAGCCTCATTAGAGGCGGGAACGCCGGTGATTACTGTGACTGTTTTGCCGCCGCGATGCTTGCGATCACGCATAACACGGACGATACTGTCAGTCTTTTTTGGCAGGTTGCGCCCTTGCCCAGCTGAGGATTGATCGCAGTGGCATTGTTTATAGGGCAGTCCACAGCGCGGACAGGCGTCAATTCTTCCTTCGTCAGTCGAGTAAACAAGGCGCTCCGACATCACGAACGTTCCTTTCATACGTATCCTATGTAACCAATCCAGGAAATTGTATCATATAAGAACACACAGGGACACGCTCATGCTGATCATTGATGGACACGAGGATATTGCCTATAACGCGCTTGAATGGGGTAGGGCTTATGCGTTCTAAAAAAGGCCAAGAAAGGGAGACAAACCCCCTCTTCTCTGGTAGGATGGAGTTCTAAACAAAAACCGATCCATCCAGAAAGAAGAGGCAGATGCAGTATACAGAGTCCGTCGTAGATTGTCTAAAAGGAATAACCCAGGAACATCCAGGGCCAATTGATTGGCAGAGAGCCTGTGAGCAGGTGAAAGATCCACGAAGAAAGCAAGGGCAACGGTTCAGCATCACATCGATCTTGTTATTAGCGCTGGCCGCGATCCTTTCCAATCATCTCTCGGAATTGGCAATAGCCCAGTGGGGGGCAGGACAAAGTGAAGAGATAAAAAAGGCGTGAGGATTTGAGAAAGGGGTGACCCCCCATCAAAGCACGCTTCAACGTCTCTTTCGGAGGTTGAATGGAGAAGAGATAGAAGCAGCCTTTCGCGGTATTTTTCTGCACATCTTGAACACCGACCAGGAGCAACGAGGAGGATGTGCCGTCTCTATTGATGGAAAAGCACAAAGGGGGAGATTGAAGTTTGAAGAGGAGCATGGCTATCCGGTGCATGCAGTCAGTATGGTCGATCATCAGACGGGGATCGTGCTGACCCAAGGGCATGTGGAGAAAACAGACGTCGAAACC
>Ga0137372_10002818_pt1 | contig 16852 bp, 17 predicted proteins | sample SagtaG_6_FD_104911 | JGI IMG/M metagenome (GOLD analysis project Ga0137372, IMG submission 104911) | Vadose zone soil microbial communities from Sagehorn Ranch, Mendocino, California, USA - Sage1_R_60_16 metaG | ecosystem: Environmental > Terrestrial > Soil > Vadose zone | place: USA...
ACGCATTAAGCGGCTGAACAGGGCGGGGCTCGAGCACCTGCAGATAAGCATCGACAACGTGGAGCCTGACGTCGTTTCGCGTAAGAGCCTGCGCGTGCTTGATAAGAAGCTGCGATATCTCTCCGAGTACGCCGACTTTCATGTGAACATCAATTCCGTAATCGGCGGGGGAATCAAGAATCCTGAAGATGCACTTGCGGTTGCGCGTCGCGCCGTGGAACTCAAATTCTCAACTACCGTCGGTGTTATTCACGATAACGATGGAACTCTTAAGCCGCTTTCAGCAAATGAGAAAGACGTCTTCCAGCAGGTCAAAAAGTTAGGCAACAAAGACCACGCGCGCCTCAATTGGTTTCAGGACAGCATTGCGGAAGGCAAACCTTACAAGTGGCGTTGTCGTGCTGGGGCCAGATATCTCTACATTTGCGAAGACGGTTTAGTTCACTGGTGTTCTCAACAACGTGGTTATCCGGGCATCCCGCTAGAGGACTATACGATGGCCGACTTCGACCGTGAGTACAAGACCGAGAAATGGTGCGCGCCTACCTGCACGCTACAGTGCGTACACCAGGTGGGCATCCTCGACAACTGGCGCGATCCGCAGCAGGCCCCCGGCCTGACCAAGCCGGAGTCTTCGCTGAAAGACACTATTCACGAAGTGCTGCGCGCTGAGTGAGCGCTGCAAAATTCCGCAAGATCCAGTAACCTTCCTTAAGCCAACGGTTCTATGGACCGGCAGGTTTCCTTTCTTACTTTTTCAGCGTACCCATGGGTTGTTTCTATTGCTCAAAACCTTACCGGAACACAGGCCGCCTCAAACCCATTTCCAAAAAGCGAAGTTGATACCGATGGGGCAGAAGACTGGCGCTTGACACGCAACCTAAGCAACCGTTTGGTGAATATCCCCTGAAACTGTGAAGAGCGTTACTGAGCTGGAGAGTCCAAGACCAGAAAGTCGTCCTGCCATAATCACGATCATTTCGCCTTTCTCGACGGCTCCGCTTTCCAGCAGAGTTTTTTCTCCCAATCTCAGCAACTCTTCAGTAGTGTCCGCATGCGGCGTGATCAGCGATTCAACGCCCCAGATCAACGCCAGTTGATTCTGCACTTCCTGAGAATTTGTCAAGGCAATGATTCGTTGCTCCGGCCGCAACGCGGAAAGCCTGCGTGCCATCAATCCTGATTCTGTCAAAACCGCCGTCACCCTTGTCCCCATCTCCTCCGCCGCGAACGCCGCAGCCTCGCAGAGAGCCCGACTCACGTGGCCCGATTGCCGCCCAGCCCACTTTGTAATCTTATCAGGCGCAGGTTCTCGGCCAGCCTCGGCAGATTCAATAATGCGGCACATAGTTTCGACAGCCGGAACGGGGTAAAGTCCGCTGGCCGTTTCATTCGAAAGCATCACTGCGTCCGTTCCATCCCACACGGCGTTCGCCACGTCGGAAGCTTCGGCGCGAGTGGGCCGGGGATTAGAAACCATTGATTGCAGCATCTGCGTCGCGGTGATCACCATTTTGCCCGCGTGCACGGCCTTTTCGATGATCCGCTTTTGATAGACCGGAACCAGCTCGACGCTTGTTTCCACTCCAAGGTCGCCGCGTGCCACCATGACGGCGTCCGCAGTAGCGATGATTTCATCAAGATGATCGATCGCTTCCGCTTTCTCGATTTTTGCAACCAGCGGTGCGCGCCCGCCGGCTTCTCTGATCAAACTCTGCGCTCGCGAACAATCTTCCGCTGTACGAACAAAGGAAAGCGCGATGTAATCAACATTCTGTTCGACAGCCCACTTGAGATCAGCAATGTCTTTCTCTGTCAGTGAGTCGATCGGAAGAGAAACGCCAGGCAGGTTGATACCTTTGCGTTCACCCAGAACGCCGCCATTGATAACGCGACAAATTACGTCCGTCCTGGTGGTGCTTTCCACAAACAAGGCGATTGCGCCGTCATCGAGCAAGAGCCGGGTACCAGGCTCGACGACGCGAGGAAGATCCGGATAGTTAGTTGCCACCCGTTTCTCATCGCCGACAATGTCCTGCGTAGTTAAGGTGAAGATGTCGCCTGCATTTAGCGTTACCGGCCTTCCATCCTTAAGTTGGCGAGTGCGTATTTTTGGTCCAGACAGATCGACCAACACAGCCAAAGGCCGGTTCAATTTTTTGGCTGCGGCGCGAGCGCGCTCGATGTCTTGCGTTTTCTCCTCCTGTGTTCCGTGAGACATGTTTATGCGCACACCATTTGCACCCGCACTGAGCAGTTCTTCAATTACTGCCTGGTCGCGCGAGGCCGGACCCAGCGTCGCAAGAATTTTCGCTTTACTCATCTTAAGTTAGGTTCAAACTTGGATCGCTAACAGCTGAACGTTTAATACAATCCAGGAATGATGGCCGGCACGTGTCGCGCGTAATTTTCAAACTCTTCCCCAAAAGCACTACGCAACAATTTTTCCTCGCTACGCACTCGAATTATCGTGCCAATCAAGAAGACGATCAGTGCCGCAAGCAACGCTATCCAGTGGCTCACCGCCAGACCGGTAGCCACCAGCATTCCTAACATTCCTGTGTAAATAGGATGACGAACATAGGCATAGGGGCCGCTCGTCGCCAACGTATGCCCTTCAACCAAACGCGCCGTTATGCTCCACTCTTTGCCGAGAGTCTTCACGGCCTTCGTGACCAGCCACACGGCACCTACGGCAGCCACGATCGCCAACCCGCCGGCTGCCAATGCTAAAGGCCTGCTACGGGAAACGATTGCCGTGAATGCCTGGCGGCGCACTCCCCAGACAATTGCATAAGACAACCCCTGAAATGCGAGTCCAACAAGCGAACCACGTTCACGCTTTTCATCCGGCGGGCTGACAGGCTGCTTGCGCAAGAGAAAGATACCGGCAAAGACAAACCAACATATGACTACCACCACAAAAACCAGAGTTGGCAGCAATTCAAAATTTATCCTAATCATGTTCGAATGTGATGATAGTGCAAGCGAACCTAAGCCTACAGTAGTCCGACTCGAGACGCTGCCCTAATTTCTTTGTAGTCGTGCAAGTCTTCCGCGTCGTTTGCCCATAATCATTCCATTAAGCGTCATTACAACCGGCGTCAGCATGTAGGTCATTCCCGCCAGACCCGCGCGAGCCGCTCCACCGATAACAACAATAAGGAGTGAAAGAATCGCGATGCCGCAATTTAGTGCACTTTCCTGAATACTTTCGCGCGTATCGAATCGCTCGAGTTCGTCCAGATCGAGGACATCTCGCTTGCGGTAAGCATGCCAGAAAAGCAGCACAAAAACTCCGAACACAGCCAGATAACCAAGGTCAAAAATTACCATCAGGCTGGCCATTTGGTCATGGTTCTCGATCATGGCTGCTACATTGCCGTTTGGTAGTCGCACTTCTCCGTGTCCGCCCGTGAACCTATCGATCAGGAAGGAGAAGAGAAACTTTAGTGGGTAGACGTAAAAGAGAACCACGAATAGCAATGCCGCGTTCAGCATGACGGTGGTCGTGTCCTGTAAACCATATCGGCGGAAAAATTTGTATTGATTAAACCAAACGGCGAAAAGCAGCAGGAAGCTGATTAGAAACGCGCCAAAGCCATGCATTGTCTCGGCCAACTCAGTAAACGTCTTCGGCACTTCAAGCGAAACGACCAATAAGGTAACTGCAAAGGCGAAAACAGCATCACTTAATCCTTCAACGCGAGTAATCTCATAACCACGCCAGCGAAAGTCTCCGCTACGTCCGATGTCATTTGCGATCAAACTCTCTCTGATCATTATTTGCTCCTTGATTGAAGGATACCGTCGGCGCCTCCGTATTGTGGCCCGGCTCCGACTATTTGCTACTAACTGTTTATTATCTACTGGGTATGGCTTCGTCCATGACTTTCTCCATTTCGGCTCCAGTGGCTTGCTCATAGCCAACGAACCTTTTTAACAGGTGTCCGTCTCGATCAAACACGAACGTTTGCGGAATTGTCTGGTCGTCAGAGAGAAAAAAATCCGTCATAGCTTTGTCGGGAAAACCGAGAGGATATGTAATGTCTAGCTCCTTTGCGAAGTCAGCAACCTTGATTCGATCATCTGGGCCACCAACGTTCAGGCCAACTATTTTCAAGTCCTTCGGCCCGTACTTTTGTTCGAGAGCAATCAACCTGGGAATGCTTTGACGGCAGGGCTCGCACCAGGTTGCGTAGAAGTCCAGCACGAGCACGGTGCCCTGGTAATCCGCAAGTGTTGCGCGCTTCCCGTCGCTCAGCATCCAACCTAATTCGTTGCGCGCATTCAGGGGCGGCATGGGGAAGGTGGTGCCGGGCGGCCCCGGTGTCGTTTCTTTGTGCGTTTGTCTTTGACCCGTGCAGGCGCCGATCGAGATTGCGAGTATGGCAACTGTCGCAAACATGGGCAGCCGCTCACGCGCATTTCGTTTTTGAAGAAGACGATGTGCTGATCCGCTCAAGGGCAAACATTCTACACGCACTTGTTCCACTCCCCCAGCTTAACTTCGGCCTCAGCGTCCATGTGTAATCTATCGACCCTTCTTTACGATTCATGATTTAACATTTACGATTCATGGCCATGGACTTCCCCCAAACCCAACGCACCACGCTGAAACGTCTTCCCAAACGCGGTATCTACGACCGCGAGCTTGTTTACCAAATTCTCGACGAAGGATTCATCTGCCACGTCAGTTTCTCCGTTGATGGTCAGCCTTTTGTTATTCCCACCGGCTACGCGAGGGTCGGCGACCAGCTTTACATTCATGGTTCCCAGGTAAGTCGAATGCTTCGCACGCTGGCGCAAGGTGTCAACGTCTGTGTTGCCGTCACCCTGGTTGACGGTCTCGTCCTGGCGCGTTCCGCTTTTCATCACTCCGTGAATTATCGCTCAGTCGTGATGTTCGGACGTGCAGTAGTTGTGGAAGATCAGGAAGCAAAGCTCGCCGCGCTATTCGCATTCTCTGAACACGTCCTTCCCGGTAGATGGAAAGACGTGCGCGAGCCAACTGAACAGGAACTCAGAGCGACTACCGTCTTGTCGCTACCGCTTGTTGAAGTCTCGGCTAAGGTGCGTACGGGCCCACCAATTGACGATGATGAGGATTACACCCTCAACGTCTGGGCAGGTGTTCTTCCTCTTAAGCTGGCCGCCGGAGAACCCGTCAGTGACCCACGTTTGCGGGAAGGTATTGAACCGCCCGTCTACACTTTCAAGTACACGCGAGAAAGAGTTTGACTGCTAAAAGCGCCGTCACGCGAAGTCGCGAAATGCTTTGGCCGGCACTGGTGATAGCCGCGGCACTAGTTGTTAGCGCAATCCTCCTCCACCTTGAAGGACGCTTGTGGATCTGCTCGTGCGGAAGGCTACAGGTGTGGGCTGGCAAGGTTTGTAGTTCTGACAACTCTCAACACTTTTTAGATCCCTACAGCTTCACTCACATCCTCCACGGCTTTCTGTTTTTCTGGCTGATTGCCTGGCTCGCGCCGCGTCTCAAATCACATTGGCAGTTGACATTGGCCATCGCTGTTGAGGCATTGTGGGAAGTTTTTGAAAATACAGACTTCATTATCGATCGCTATCGCTCGGCGACCGCCGCGCTCGGTTATAACGGTGACACCGTCGTTAACTCGTTCGGAGACATACTTTGTTGCGTAGTTGGCTTCATCATCGCCCAACGTCTCGGCCTGCGCCGCTCGTTAATTGTCTTTGCCGCGCTTGAGTTAGTCTTAATCGTCTGGATCAGAGACAGCCTGGCCTTGGAAATCCTCATGCTGGTTTTTCCAATAGATGTGATCAAAGCTCTGCAGATCTGCCGCTAGTAATAGCCTCGCCTCTTCTCGAGTGGGGGTTCTTATCCCGCTCTGCCCGTTTATTAACATTCGTGCTTTTCGGTCCAAGGCGGCCAGTCTTCCTTAAGACGACCTCTTACGATTTACGATTGCGGATTCACGCTGTAGCATACTCTCACACATGACAGACCCGGATCCTTACATTGGTCGGTTGCTCGATGAAAAGTATCGCCTTGAGCGATTGCTCGGACGAGGCGGAATGGGCGCAGTTTACCTGGCCACTCACCTGGGCACTGAGCGTTACGTAGCGCTGAAGTTGATCACGCCGCAGTTCATGCGCAACGAAGAGTTTGTCGCGCGCTTCAAGCGGGAGGCCCGCGCCGCTGGTCGCCTGCGCCATCCGAACGTTGTTGATGTTACCGACTTTGGCTTTGCCCATGTTGGAGCAGAAGCTGTCGCGTATCTCGTGATGGAGTATCTCGATGGTTGCACGCTTGGCGATGTCCTCGCCGAGGAGAAGCGACTGCCGTTGGAGTGGGTGGTGGACATCCTCGAGCAAGTTTGCTCGGCAGTGCATGAAGCGCACCAACAGGGAATTGTCCATCGTGATCTAAAACCCGAAAATATCTGGCTTGAGCCTAACCGTTTGGGCAGTTATCGCGTTAAGGTCCTCGACTTTGGCATTGCCAAACTCGCTGAAGGCAGCGCCGATGGCAACCAGACCGGCTCTTCGGCATTACCGGCACAATCGAAAGTACCAGCCGCACATACTGCGCAGCGCGTTGTGACTACATCGATCAGGGCGGACCAGGCAACTGGTCTGCCGGCAGTGGAAACGGATCGTGGGGATCGAGAACTTGCCACTCTTGTTTATTCCAAACGCCCGGAAGAAGAGTTTCCTACCAAATACATCGCGGCCAGCGCCACGCAAGCCGACAGCGCCGCGGAAGATAAGAACACGCAACTCTTCGAGGCGTCTTCGGCGAACGTTGATGCTACTCCAACTGCGGTGCCTCAGCATTCCCGCCAGGCTCTTGACGATGATGAGCCAACGCTCATGTTTGGTAACGCAACGAAAAAAGCCCTGGACAACCAGCAAACGACCTTACGCCCCAATACGACGCGCGCCACGGATTTGACTCGCGTCGGCGCCATCATGGGTACGCCCGTTTACATGTCACCTGAGCAATGCGCCGGCAATCGTCTGGACGCACGCTCCGACATCTACAGCCTCGGCGTCATTGCTTACCAGATGCTAGCCGGCGCGCCTCCCTTCGCGGGCGTAACTGGTAACGTGATGCAAGAGCATCTCAAGGTTGCGCCGCCGCCGCTGCATGAACGAAACAAAAAGGTGCCAAAGCGCGTTGCGCAAGTCGTAATGACCGCGCTTTCAAAGAGGCCGGAAGATCGTCCGCAAACTGCCGCCGCATTTGCCAGCTCACTGCGCGCGCAGGCCGACGGCGTGGGCGCACTGTACCGCCGCGCCTTCGCGCTCTACAGCGAATACTTCCCCAAGTTTCTGCGCATGTCGCTAATAGCGCATATCCCCGTCATTATCAGTACGGTGCTGCTGATCGGGTTGGAGTTGGCAGAAAGGTATGTTCCCAAAGGCGGCATGGGAACCAAGGCTCTGTTCATCTGTGCTCTCGTGCTCGCAGGACTGCTGCAAGTTGCCTCCTACTTTGTGGCCTCGGCAGCGATCTCCGGCATGACCGCGATTATTGTTACGCAGTTGTCCGTCGCCCCCTTACGGCCCGTAGAGTTGCATAGTGCTTTCACCATTCTCAAAAAACGCTGGAAGCCGTTTCTGAAAACTGCCATTGGTGTCACCCTGCGCATCGTCATTGGCTTCATACTGCTGGTAATTCCCGGGCTAATCATGACCATGCGCTACGCGCTTTACGCGCCCGTAGTTTTGATGGAGGGGCTGGAGAAAAAGGCGGCCAGACGCCGGGCGCGCGAGTTAGCGTCTCGGTCGTGGCGAACTATTATCATCGTCACGGTGCTACAGTTTTTGATTCCGCTGGTTGTGAGCTTGTTTATCGGCCGGATAAGAATAGTATTTGGCGGCCATGCAGGTCGATCTCTTTCCGCCCGGATCACTGAGCAACTGTTGAGCCTCGTAAATATTTTTGTTGTCCCGCTGATGTCGATCGTACCGGCCCTGCTTTACCTGAAGATGCGGCAGTTGGGAGGAGAAAGTCTCGCCGACGCGATCGCCAGGATTGAGGAAGGAGATGCCCAGGGTAGGCTCTGGCAACAACGCATGCGGACGCGCCTTAGCCTTCACACCCCGCGGAGCACCACACCCCGCAGTCGATAGGTTTGCAAGCTACAATCAGCAAACTATTCGGCTCATGATGGTCATGGCCTGAGTGCCTGTGTTGCTTTCAGTTGGCGTACTTTCATAGCAGCAATGCTCATCACACGTTTCAATGCCTCATCCGACAGTTGCTAGATGTGACAGGTCTGTGGCTGACGATTGCCGACAATCTGCTCACCCGCAGTAGCATTTGACGATGAGAGAATTGTGCCTGGCTGTTTTGCTGTTGGCGATGTTGCTTAACTTTGCCGGCCGCAGAAGTCTGAGGACGGATTCTCTTGGCACGCGACACGATACCGCCTCGGCGTCGCCATTGACGTCTTTGACGCCAGTTATCTTTTCATGGCCTGCGCCAAAGGAAATAACGCGGGCCGACCTTGCGAAGCTGCGCTGGATTGTAGGCACCTGGCGCGGAACTGGCGGCGACGTGGCGCCCTTCTATGAGCGCTACAAGTTTGAGAACGACTCAACCCGAAAAAAACAGTAAGGAACGATTGTCGAACTATGCTGATCGGGAGTAGCATTCCGGCATGAGAGAATTGGCGTTGATTTTCGCGTTAGTCTCTACGCTTGGTTTCTCCTGGTGCGCCCATACAAATGCAGGAACAGAAGTATCTGCCACTTCCAGCGCGACAGAATCCAAGCCGAAAACGTCAGCAACGCAAAACTCCGCGACCTTGGCAGGAACAACCGATCCGCGCGCGCAAGCGGCCAGCGATTCAGCAAAAGCGCCGGCAAGAGTAGATTTTTCGACGCAAATCAGACCCATCCTTGAAGCCAGATGCCAACCTTGCCACTTCAGCGGCGGGAAGGTCTATCAACGTATGCCGTTCGATCGTCCGGAGACAATAAGGACCCTGGGCACGAAATTATTTACGCGTATCAAAGACGAGAACGAACGCCGCCTGATCCGCGACTTCCTCGCACAGGATTGATAGAGCCACCTTCCGCGCAACGCTTATCGGCATCCACAAAAACTAGACGTATCGCTCGCGCAGGATCGCCAGATGATGAGAGAGATGACCCGCGACGATATAGGCGAGAGCGCGGACCGTTACCGAGTTGTCGCTGGCGATGCCGCTGCGCGACCAGGAATCGGCTGGGAGATTTCGGAAGAGGGAAAGGGTGGCTGAACGAATCGCGCGAAATTCATCCACGTGACTCGCCCACGAAACCCTGTCGGACTCAGCAGCCGCAACAGCAATTTCCTGATCATAGCTGGGAAGCGGATCCTGAAAACCACGCGCAAACCACAAAGCTCGGAATGTGAAAACACGTTCGGTGTCGTTGACGTGACCGAGAAGTTCGCGCATTGACCACTTGCCCGGTGCGTAACGATGAAGGGATTGCTCTTCGGAAATCTCAGCCAGGAATGTAGCGGATTCTTCCAGCTGCGTCGCGAGCACGTCAAGAATGTCGTCGCTGGCTACACGGTCGATGTAGATAGAATAGTAAGGGGCAGCTTCGTTTGGGTTTGGTCGTTCTAACATGAAGTGAATAGTAAATCGTGAATCGTAAATAGAAAAGTCGGCAACCGAGTTTTAGGAACGATTGCAGGCAAGCGAAACTAGAAACTACCCAGGATGCGATGTAGGCTTAAGGCAGGACAAAATGCGGACTGGTACAGTTCCATCGCCAGCATGTTTTAGGTCCGAAGGACCGGTAGTTAGTAGCCCCGTCCGTTAGGGCGGGGGGACTTCATCCTCTCAATAGCCAGCGGCCCGAAGGGCCGGAACAAAGCGTGGCGCACCTTCAGCGCTCAGGAAACCTGAATGTCGAATCCACCCCGTCCTCACGGGCGGGGCTACTAACTGCCGGTCCTTCGGACCTAAAAGTTCAAAATGAACCAGTACGCAAATTAGCCCCGGCTTGTGATCGTCTTTAGCCTACAGTCATAGTATTCTTCTGCGGCTACCTCCTTTCTCCTGGATTCAGCTGGCGGCGGTCCGGAGGTTTTTTAGCTTCTTTCGGGTTCAAAAATCGCGGAACCTGAGCCGCTCAGTGACCGTTTCTTCTTGTAGGAAGGATTCAGTTCGGTAATTCTTTTCAATTGGGGAGGAAACACGCGTTATGTATTGCTCAGCTTGTGGCACCCCGCTGGCGCCTGGTCTCAGTTATTGTAATCGCTGCGGCATGAGTCTGAAGGAGCGTGGCGATCAAAAACAGACTGGAGCGATCACCGCTTTCTTAACCGCCATTACTCTGATTGGCCTCATCGGGCTCGGGATCATGCTGGGAGGAGCGCTTACGCTCACCAATGAAGCGCACCTGAAAGAAGAGCTGGTAGGCTTCTTTATGTTGTTTACTTTCCTGATTGTCGGTATCACAGAGATAATGCTGGTAAGGCAATTGTCCCGGCTAATGGGAACGCAGCAGACAAAAACGATTGAACCTCCGCAACATCTAACAGTGCCCAATGAGTTACGCCAGCCTCAACCGCGTACGCTTCCGGAACCTATTCCCAGCGTGACTGAAAATACCACGCGCACCCTGGAATACTCGCGCCATGAGCCTTCGAGATAATCATGCCTGCAGAGGGCTTTGAGCATTGAGAGGAACTAACTTGAAGAAAATTGTTCTGCTAATACTCCTGATTTCGCTCGCGTCAGGTTGCCATCGCTTTCACGACGAGATCGTGGGTTCGGCAAAACTTCAAAAACAAAGGCGCGAAGTTGGATCGTTTAATTCGATCTCGACTGAAGGGGCTTTTGATCTTCGGATAGTCTGTCAAAAACCGTTGAGCGTTGAGATAGAGGGCGACGACAACATTCTGCCGCTCGTCAGCACCGAGGTGTCTAACAACGTGCTGCACATAAAAAGTCTTCGCGGCTACTCAGTTTCTGATCCCGTTACTTTAAGAATCTCGGTCCCAAGTCTTGAAGGAATATCGGCCACGGGAGCGGGCAACATCCAGGTCTCCGGAATCGGGAACGAGAAATTTAGTATCGACGCCAACGGTGCGCCAACGATAATGGTCACTGGGGAAACCAGAGGTTTGAATATTGATGTGAGCGGCGCGGGAAAGATCGATACCCATAGGTTGCGTGCCGCGCAGGTCGTGGTCGACTCAAAAGGTATTTCAAACATTGAGGTCCATGCGAGCGAGCGACTCGATGTGATCGTTTCTGGCCCATCACATGTAACCTACGAAGGCGATGCGGTAGTGAACCAAAAAGTAAATGGACCAGGCAAAGTAGAGAAAAGAGAATCGGAAGGATCTTAACCGTTATCTTCAAGTTTGCACTGGTGATATTTTTCAGTTGACATTCCACTCATTACTGAATAACTATTTGTCATTATCGAAAGGAGCTTATCCAACCAATGACCTATGTAGTTGTTGAGTTATGTGTTGACTGCAAATATACCGACTGTGCCGCGGTGTGCCCGGTCGAAGCATTTCACGAACTGCCCGACCGCCTCTACATTAACGCCGACACTTGCATCGACTGTGATGCATGCGTGCCCGAATGTCCGGTAGAAGCAATTTTCGCCGATAACAACGTACCCGAAAACTACGCTCACTGGACCCAGATAAACATCGACGAAGCTCCAAATTATCCGGTGATCAGCGCGAAGATTCCCGCCTTGCATGGCCCAACCTGTACTGGACCAGAAGAGTAACTTTCCACAAATCAATTCCGAACCATTTGGAGGCGGGCCATTTCAATGTTGGCTCGCCTCTTTGGCGCTATTTGCAGCACCTTTCCTTGAAATAGCAAAGCCGGCTTCGAGTTTTCTGCTACTTCTCGCTCGATCGAAGGTCTTGTTACAATTCAAGCTATGAAAGTAATTGCTTTGTTCGCAGTCCTGCTTCTTAGTTCGCTGGCCCATTCCCAATCCGGTCGACGGGCAAAAGAAAACCGCGTTACTGTGCCTCCACCTTTGCAGCAAGTGGATGAACTAAAAACAAATCCGGCATCGCAGGATGAACCACCTCCCGTAAACGCGGAAAGGAACCAGGACTATCGCTGCACGGAGGACCGAAGTCTTGCCAGAATTTTGGAAACAGACGCTACAGATGAACCGGTCCTTTCGGCAAAGGAAGTAGATGCCCGCACCGTGATCACCGCCAAGCCACGGCCTTCATATACCAAAGAAGCCCGCCGCAATGGCATCCAGGGTTTCGTGACGCTGAAAGTTATGTGCTCGGCGGCCGGAAAAATAACGCGTGTGAGAATCATAAAAGCTCTTCCGGCCGGACTCACTGAAAACGGGATTCGGGCTGCTTGCAAGATGGAATTTAAACCGGCTATGAAAGACGGCCGGCCGGTGGCGCAATGGCTAACCGTTGAGTATGTGTTTCGTTTGGCTGAGTCCTCGATCTTTACTCCCTGAGCCGACGGTGGAAAGGCATTGCTGCCACTTCTGGATAGATATGCACAATTTCAACAGACAAGAATGTCTTTTTTTGCAAAGAGTGAAGTGCGCAATGCTGGGCGCGCTTGAAAAACGGATTGACATGTGACACTGCCGGTTTGTACATTCTGCAATTGAAAACGCGTCGTCTCCTCCGCCCAGCTCCCAGCGCGATTACTTTGCTACAGTCCACTCTTAGTGTTTGCCTAACGAGAAGTTAATGACAAAGCGACTTGGTCTCGTCCTCGCGACTGTCTTTTGTTTTTTGGTCGTCTCCTGGCATGCTCCAGTGTCGGCCAAAGACACGTGGACGAGTGTGCGCTCGAAGAACTTCCAGCTGCTTGGCAACGCGAATGAGAAGGACATACGGCAAGTAGGTGTCCGTCTGGAACAGTTTCGAGAAGTGTTTGCGCGCTTGTTTACAAACCTAAGCGTCAATTCACCGGTGCCCACCTCGGTCATCGTTTTCAAAAACGAAGACTCCTACAAACCTTTCAAACCTAATCAATTTACCGCTGGTTTCTTCCAACCGGGCGCTGACGTGAATTACATCACGCTCAAGCTGTCCACCGATTTGCATAGCGAACAAGATCCATTCACTATCATCTTTCATGAGTACACTCACCTGCTGGTAAGAAACACGAACCGTAATGTGCCGACGTGGTTCAATGAGGGACTCGCCGAATACTACAGCACGTTTAGTATCACCGCTGATCAGAAAGTAGTGATGGGCCGGCCAATAGCCGGTCATGTCTACCGGCTGCGCGAAAACAGGATGTTGCCGCTGCGCACGCTGTTTCAGATAGATCAGAAATCGCCCTATTACAACGAACGTGATAAGCAAAGCATCTTCTACGCTGAGTCGTGGGCGTTGATGCATTATCTGATCCTGGGTAAAGATGGCCAACGGTTGCCTCAGATGCTCAAGTTTGTGGACTTGTTATCGGCGAGTGTGCCCGTGGAGCAGGCATTCCGGCAGGCCTTCGTGATGAGTTTCGAGGGCATGGAGCAGGAACTGCGCTCCTACATCCAACGCGATCGCTATCCGATTCTTAGTGGCAGTTTCTCAACGAAGCTAGGTTACGACACCACAATGCAGTCTGCCCCTATGACTGAGGCGGAAGTGCAGGCTTACCTGGGTGACCTGCTGCTTCATAGCAATCGCGATGATTGCGAGGCGTACCTGCAAAAGGCTCTGGCTCTCAATCCGGATCTGGCAATGGCTAATGCTTCCCTGGGCATGTTGCAAGTGCGTCAGGGCAAGTCTGAGGAGGCGCGAAAAAGTCTGGAACGCGCGGTGGCCGCGAGTTCTGAAAACTATCTAATTCACTACTACTACGCCTACGCACTTAGCCGCGAAGGAAACCGCGACATGCAGGCGGTAATGGGGTTGGCACCTGAGATCGCAAGTAAGATACGAGCGGAACTGAAATTCGCAATCCAACTTCGCCCGGATTTTCCCGAATCCTATAGCCTGTTGGCGTTCGTGAACCTGGTAACCGACAGCGAGCTCGATGAAACCTCCGAAATGCTCAAAAGTGCGCTCGCCGCCTCTCCCAGCCGGAATGATCTTGTTTTCATGCTGGCCCAACTCTACCTGCGTAAAGAGGACTTCAAGACTGCGCGCCAACTCATTGCGAGGTTGAATGGCGATAGTGACCCTGAGATGCGTCGACGCGCACAAGGATTGCTGGCCCAGCTCATCGCTGTGGAAGAGCAGTTGGCGCGCATACGCAAGGAGCAGAGTTCGGCATTAGCGCCGCGCAACCAGTCGGACTTCCGAGACTCTCACGATACTAATGGGCAACCAGTAATTGTCCGGGACGTTGATCCGGCGTCTATACTGCGAGAGTCGCTGAGAAAACCTGCTTTCGGTGAGACGCAAGCACAGGGCACTCTGGTGCGCCTCGACTGCGATGCAAAAGGCATTACCTTCATTGTGAAGATTAACGATCGATTTCTGAAACTCCACACGGATAGTTTTTCGCGGCTGGATATACTGAGTTTCAGTCAGGATGCCGGCAAGCAGCTTACCTGTGGTACCCGCAAACCGGTGAATAACGTAGTCGTCTGTTACCTGTCTGTGAATGACCCACACGCAAGAGTCGATGGCACCATTAAGTCAATTGAATTTGTGCCTGCCGATTTCAAACTGCAAATCCTTGAATCAAGTCGCCGCTGATAGCCACACTGACGGCACCCGTCGCACATAGCCTGCCGGAATCTCTATGCTCAGCTTGAAAGCCTGCCTTGAAAGCCTGCAAAGAAACCTTTCGGCAGTTGACCATATCCGACGCTGCGCGCATGATCATTATTAGCTCGCCGCCGAAAGGAGTTTTACTTGATTACCTGCCGCAAGATGACTGCCGCGGACGTTGCCGACGCCTTTGAGATGCTTAGAGTATTTCTCAGGGAGGATGAACATTATCTGGCCAGCAGCAAGGCTTATGGTGATCGCGGATTCCAGGGACTTAATGACGCGCTCGATCTGTTTCTCGAGCAGCCTGAACTCGGATTTGTTTGGATGGCCTATGACGACCGTGGCGTGAGCGCGATTTGCGTAGTTTGTTACGCAATCTCTACCTCGATGGGGGCAGTGGTGGCGAAGCTCGACGATGTTTCAGTGAAAGCGGATCGACGTGGCGGCGGGATTGGCACGGCTCTCCTGGAGCAATTAAAGGAGCAACTGAGAAAAGAATCCGTGACACGAATTGACGTGGGCGTGCATCTCGAAAATTCCGAAGCTCGCCGGTTTTATGAGCGGCTTGGCTTTGTAGCGTTGAATGAAGAGCGGCTCGCCTGTGTTATTTGAATCAACCCCACACAGTCTTCATCGTTCTTGCGCGGAAAGCTGGCTGTTATCCTGCATTCCAGTTTTCGCACAGCAATTGAATCTCGAACCTAAGTGCCTTCCTTTCCGATAGCCGAGCTTTAGGCTTGAACAGCTTGGCACATCGGCAGGCCCCGGCCGTCCTAATGCTGGTCGAAGCCTTAATGCGTTTCCTTTGGTGACATTACGTAGATGCAAGAAAGCTTGTATCGGTGACGGACCGGACCAGGGCGTTGTTTGAAACCAGGGGAAAGCGGCTTCCTACTAGCCTGTAAGGCTCTTTAGTTACTATGTTTTGCGGAATGCCCGGACTCACGAAACGATGCAAGAAGTTTTGTATCGGGCTCTACGGCGTCTCAAAGGCTGGGGCAGGTGAGAGTGGCTGACTGGAATCAAGACGGTGATCAGAGGCAGGGAACAGAGCAGCAGTCAGCTATAACTACTTCGTCCGCGCCAAAAGAACGAACCAGTTTCGCACCTTGCTATAAAGGTCGCGTTAGGTGCTTGCGGTAGCTATGGCGTCAGGTCGAGCGCCTCGACTATGCGCGTGAAAGGTATCTTTGCAGCTTCATTAACCTCGCGAACATGATCGGCACTTTCCGCTTCAAACAAGCACATGCAATGGGCTTCTCCGGGAACGAAGGTGGTGCGGATGTAGCGAACGGGTTTACCTTCGTCGGTAAACCTCTGGCTAGTTTCAATAGCTGCTTTCTGCGCAGCCGCCAATTGCTCCATTTCGATACCCGGTAGTTCCCGGTCAACCATGTAAACGGACATATTCAGACCTCCTGTTGTTGTGGTAGAAGGAAGAATATTAAAGCGTGAATCGGAATTAGAAAAGACTTAAGCCGCGCCGATTAAAGTAAAGTGAGCTGAAACTTCAAACGACGACACCAGCTTTGTCAGGCAACGCCACCTTGATAAGCTCATCAAATCTCATGAGACTCAACTCTTGCTATGAATACTCGAATTAGGATCCTGGCGACGACATTACTGGTACCCGTCGGGCTAGCCTTGATCGTTGCGTGTCGGGAAGCCCGATCGATAGTCGAGTCCAAGACCGTCAGCGAGCACACTCCTCCTGTAATTACTTCAACTTCTACGAAATTCACAGAAACTGATTTCAACCATCATATGGATCAACTCAGGAAGAGACTGCCCTCCAGGGATTTCTCAATTGTTATTCAACAGCCGTTCGTTGTTATCGGTGATGAACCTCGAAGTGTTGTGCATCAACGTTCCGAGGACACGGTGAAGTGGGCCGTCGATCGGCTTAAGCAGGACTTCTTCACGAAAGACCCCGAAAAGATTCTCGATATTTGGCTTTTCAAGGATGAGGCCTCTTACGAAAGGCATACTCAACTTCTCTTTGGCGAAAAGCCAACTACTCCTTACGGTTATTACTCAGCCACTCACAAGGCCCTAATCATGAATATTGCCACCGGCGGCGGAACGCTGGTGCACGAGATTGTGCATCCGTTTATCGAAGCTAACTTCCCAGCTTGTCCTTCGTGGCTCAACGAAGGTTTGGGATCGTTATATGAACAG
>Ga0137372_10002820_pt1 | contig 16850 bp, 12 predicted proteins | sample SagtaG_6_FD_104911 | JGI IMG/M metagenome (GOLD analysis project Ga0137372, IMG submission 104911) | Vadose zone soil microbial communities from Sagehorn Ranch, Mendocino, California, USA - Sage1_R_60_16 metaG | ecosystem: Environmental > Terrestrial > Soil > Vadose zone | place: USA...
GGCATGCCCGACGGGGCCACCCGGCTGGCCGGGCCTGCACGATCCCGACGCCCGCCCGATCCGCAAGGGCCGCATCGGCCGCCCGGTCGAGTTCGGCTACAAGGCCCAGGTCGTCGACAACCCTCAGGGGATCGTCATCGACCACACCGTCCTGGTCGGCAACCCACCCGACGCGCCGCTGCTGGTCCCCGCGATCGGGCGGGTCATCCAGCAGACGGGGCGGGTGCCTGGGGCGGTGACCGCCGACCGTGGCTACGGCGAGGCCGCCGTCGAGCGGGACCTGGCCACCCTTGGCGTGGCCCGGATCGCTATTCCCCGCAAAGGCCGCGCCGGCCCCGCCCGCCAGGCCATCCAGCGGGGGCGGGGCTTTCGCCGGCTGGTGCGGTGGCGCACCGGCTGCGAGGGTCGCATCAGCCAGCTCAAGCACCGCTTCGGCTGGGCCCGCACCCGGCTGGACGGCCTCCAGGGCGCCCAGCTCTGGTGTGGCCTTGGGGTGTTTGCCCACAATCTTGTCAAGGCCGCCGGGCTGCTGGCCGCCAAGCAGCGCAAGCCAACGTGACGACGGTGCGCGGGGAGTCGATCGCCGATCCTCGACCAAGGCCACGGGGTGTCACTTCTCACCCGAGGACTTTTTCACTCTGAGCTCGAATGAGCCGTACTCTACGAGCGCTGCCGGTGCCTTGTGGAGGTGGCGCATGGACGCCTATGGGACCGCGCGACTGGCCGCCAAGGATGCCGAGTCGGCGATCGTGGTCAGGATCTGTGAGGACTTCAACCTCACCCCGGTGCTTGCGAAGGCCCACTACGAGCAGATGGCCCGCTACTTCGCCGAGTACGGTCAGGTGCCGGCCCGCCCGGGCGAGTTGTGTTACCTGGCTGTGGCTGCCGAAGAGCCAGCGGGCAAGCCGATCGCTGCCTGCCGCAAGCTGCAGGTGCGCCTGGAGCTGGCCGCCCTCCAAGACGTCGGTGTGCTGCGCGGCAAGGGACTGGCGGCGATGCGCCAGAGTCGGCTGGCCCGTCTGGCTCGCCAGGCCCGGGTGCAGGGGGCGCTGTTGACCGTCGAGGACTTGGCCTACCTCACCTGCTCGTCGCTGGCGACCGTCAAGCGGGACTTGGCGGCCCTGCGAGTGCGGGGTGAGGCGGTGCCCACCCGCGGGCAGATCCGCGACATCGGCCCGGGGGTGAGCCACAAAGCCCGGGTCGTCCAGCTGTACCTGTGGGGTTTGCAGTTCACCGACATCGAGCTGCGCACCGCCCACTCTGAGGACGCCATCCGCCGCTACCTGGCCGACTTCCGCCAGATCGCCGCCCTGTACGCGCGGGACGCCAGCATCCCCGAGATCCGCGCCGCCACCGGCCACTCTGCCGGTCTGATCGCCGAGTACATCGGCATCTACGAGCGGGCCCGGCGGGAGTTCCCAGCGGCCCCACGCCTGGCGGACCTGCTGGGCGCCGGCGCGAAAAAGGGGGGGCCGCGGTGAAGCCGGCACGCCATACCGAACGGGACTACCGGCGGCTGGCCCGCCGCAACCTGGCCTCGCTGCTGCGCTACAAGTTCCTGTACGAGTACGGCTACGACAAGGGCCCGGTGGTGGTCGAGGCGATCGTCGCCGACCTGTGCGAGCTCATCCGCCGCTACGTCATCCGCCCGGGCGACCTCGAGCCGGGCCAGCTCGTCTACCCGGCCCCGGCCGCCAGCGAGCGGGCCACCAGAGGCAAGACGATCGCGCGCACCAAGCTGCTGCCAGCGCGCCTGACCCTGATCGCCAGCGAGGACCTGGAGGCGATCCGCGCCGGGCACCCAGCCCACCAGCGCCGCGTGATCCGCGTGCGGCGCCTGGCCCTGGAGGCCCACAGCCAGGGCGCGCTGCTGTCCCAGACCGATCTGGCCCTGCTGTGTGGCTGCTCGCAGAAGACCATCAGCACCATCGCGGTCACGCTCCGCGAGGAGCACGGCGAGTTCCTGCCCCTGCGCGGCTACCTGGCCGACATGGGCCGCTACCCGACCCACAAGGCGGCCATCGTGCGGCTGTACCTGCAGGGGCTCACCACGCCCGACATCGCCGCCCGGACCGCGCACTCCAAGCAGGCGGTCGACCGCTACCTCCGCGACTTCGAGCGGGTGCGGCTGCTGGCCGGCACCTACGCCCGCGAGGAGCTGCCCCTGCTCACCGGCCTGACAGAGGGTCTGATCGACCAGTACCTCGCGCTGCTCGACGAGCACGCACTCGCCAGCACCGCGCCCAAGGAGGTGAAGCGGCGTGCCTCATCCTGAGCGGCTGCCATCAAGATCCCTTCCTCCTTGTCGGCCTCGTTCCGCCACCGCGCCGGCGGGGTCCAGGTGGAGCGCCCGCAGCGCAGCGAGGACGAACGACCTGGAGGCCGCCAAGCGGTGGCACAGGATCCGCCGATGGAGGAAGGAGATCCCTCAACGAAGACTCGCCCCACGAAGTGGGGCTCCAATGAGCCTATTCATGGGGAAGTAGTTAGAAACTTTTGGGCTGATAGCGGCGCTACCAGGGCGAACGCTGGATCATCATTCGCCCTGGCGCACATCTGACACACCTGTGCCCGGCGCTGGGCTTCCGAACGCCCGGTCAATGGCCTTCCGGGCGCGGTCCTCGCTCGACGGCATCAGGTGTGCGTAGACGCGCAGGGTGAACCCCGGGTCGGCGTGGCCGAGGTACTCGGCCAGAGCCTTTGGTGAGACGCCGTTCTCCAGCAGCACCGATGCGTAGTGGTGGCGAAGCGCGTGCATGCCGTTCTCACGCGTCGCCGGCACTTCGGCCGCCTTGAGCGCAGGTTTCCACACGTGCCGGTTGAAGTACGTGCGCGCCACAGCGGTGCGCTCCCTGGTGGTGAAGATCAATCGCACCGTCTCGGGCTTGCCGGTCGGCAGCCATGGCAGCGTCACCGCGACCGCTGGCCACGCTTGGAGGTGCGCAGCCAACCGCAGCGCGACCGACTGGGGCAGCGGCACGTCGCGGTCTTTGCCACGCTTCGGCGGTGCGAACACCAGTCTGGAGCCGACAATCTTCACCTGCCGGCGCACGTGAAGTATGCCGCGCAGGAAGTCGACCTCCTCGACCGCAAGGCCGAAGATCTCGCCTTGGCGCAGCCCGCAGCCGGCACCCACGTCGGTCATGGCGGCGTAGCGCTCCGGCAGCCCGGCTCGGACGGCCGCGACGCGCTCGATCGTCCACGGGATGACCTTGCGCCGGTCGGGTGCCGGCGGCTTTACCGAACCGGCTCGGCATGGATTCTTGCCGATGAGCCCGTCGTCCATGGCGGCCTGGAAAATCGCTGAGAGATTCGCAAAGACCACGCGGACGTAGTTCGGTGCGAGCTGCTCGGCGGCTCGATGAAGGGAACAGTGCGTGAGCGACTGACCGCCACCGCGGGCGAGGCGATTGCGCTGGTCGGCGTGATGCTGCTCATGGACCTGTACTCGTTCGACGTGGCCTGGTCCAGACTTGGTGACGCCCTTGATGCAGCACGCGAGGCCAAGGCCCAAGAGCTAGAAGCGTTCATTCTTGGCTGCATGGCCTTCAATGCGAGCTACGCCGGAAGACGAGTCGAGGCGGTCGACCTGATCACGCAGGCGCGCAGGCTGGCCACCGAGGGAGACGGCGCCACAACGCGCGGATGGCTCGCTGCGGTTGAAGCCGAGGTGCGAGCGCGCTCCGGGAATGCAAGAGGGTGCCTCGCGGCCCTGGAGGCGGCCGAGAACGCACTTCAGGAGATCCAGGAGGGCGGCCTGGCGTGGGTGGGGATTGGCGCCTTCGATGCAGCGAAGCTGAAGGGCTACTACGGGCTCTGCTACCTTCAGCTCCAGCGGCCACAGGAAGCGGTGACGGAGTTGACCGAGGCCCTTGACGACCTAGACCCGGCGCTCCGCAAGCATCGGTGCACCGCGCTGGCCGACCTCGCTACCGCTCTCATTCGCGTCGGAGAGATCGACGAAGGCTGCCGACGCGCGAGTCAGGCGCTGACCTTGGCGATCGAACTCCGGCACGCGGTCAGCGTCGACCGGATTCGTGGCCTGGACCAACACCTGAATCCCTGGGGAGATATCCCGGCGGTCACGGCGTTCCGAGAGCAGCTCACTGACCAACTCCTGCTAGCCTTCTCCCGGTCCGCCCAACTCGCCGACTGGTGATCCATGAGCATTCGAGACAGCCGCTACAAGGGGCTCTTGCTGGACTTCGGCGGCGTCATTACATCCGACTTCTTCGGCTCCATCGACGACTACTGCCAGCGTCTCGGCCTCCCTCGTGGCCGGTTCCGCGAGCTGGTGACGACAAACTCGACTGGCCGCGCGCTCTATCACCAGATTGAGCGCGGGGAGATCAGCCAGTCCGCCTTCGAGCACGAACTTGCTGCATTGCTCGGCGTTCCCGCGGACGGGCTAATCGCCGGCCTGCTGGCTGGTCTCCAACCTGACGAGGGAATCATCAAGGCGGCAGCACGGGCGCGGGCGAGTGGCGTTCGCGTGGGGGTGCTCAGCAACTCCTGGGGAACCGAGCCGTTCGACCCGTACGCCGGCTACCACCTGCATGAGCACTACGACGCGCTGATCGTCTCCGGAGAGATCGGCATTCGCAAACCTGACCCGGCGCTCTACCTCCTGGCCGCTGACAAGCTCGGCCTGCCTGCTACGGCCTGCGTGCTCGTCGATGATGTCGCCGCCAACCTGCCGCCAGCGGCTGAGGTCGGCATGGCCACGATCCACCACATGGACAGCTCGGACACGGTCCGTGCGCTTGAGCGGGTCTTCGGTCTCTCCTCCGGTAGCCTGCTGGACCAGTGAAACTGGCCACAGGCGGCCGGATACCAGGCAACGAACGGAAACAGTAGCAGAGTACGCTGCCTACTTGGATGATTGGCGCGCCCCCCTGCTACCTCGGGACTGGTGTGGAGCGGCACTCTCGCCTAAGGTATCTGGCTTGGCGGTAGGCCCCCTTTCCATGCCCGGAGACGCGACAGCAGCAGGCGACGAGACCGGAAGAGTAGCGGTCATGTCTCCATGCACATCTCGCTTAGCGAATCGTTCTTCGTACTGCAACGCTGCAACTCGCAGTCGGAATTCATCGAATCCATCGATAGGCTGGGTGAGACTCTCATCTAGATGGAAGTCCCGGCGCAGTTTTTCCGCCTGGAGCCTGATCCGGTCGCCTTCGTCTGACTCCTCAATGGACCCTTGAACTTCCTCGACTAACAATCGCCCGCGCTCGCGGCTCGTTGGGGTGGGGTAATCAGAGAGGAATCCTTTGACAATCCGATCAAGACGATTATTGAGACGCCGATCTTGCTCTCGCTGGTTCGCTCTTCGCAGCAGCTTCGCGAGTTCGGAGAGAATCAGCTCGAAGTTTCGCTCGGCCTCAGAGAAGCCCGGAGACGAGACTTCAAGATGACGTGAAGCAGAGAGGGCACCTACAACTTCCTTCGCGAACCCGACCTTCTCGATGTGAAATTCAGGCCCTAGGCGCTCCATAAACGCCGATTTCAAGGCGTCGAATACCGATCCAGGGTGCTTCTCTAATTGCGCCGAGATATCTCCTTCTACCAGCGTATTGGCTTGCTCGCGAGACGCCTGAGCGACCTTGACGGCGTAGTTCCTGGCCGCAGCTACCGCGACTGGCAGAGGAATGAGGTCTTCGAGTTCGGTAACCGTCACGTTAGTGGGAACCGACAGAGGCTCAGCCGCCGCTGTGGCCAAGGTACCCACCTGGAGAACGAACTCAGGCGGCAGGATCTGCTTCCGTCGGGGTCCTCCCTTTGTGAGGGTCTTGACCGCCTCGTCGCCTGCTGCATCGCTATCAAGCAGGGCGACGCAGGGCGGACGAACTACATCACGACCGCGCGCCAGATAGACGAGATAAGGCAGACTGGGAGCAGATCCAGCAGGAACGATCGTGACGCTGTTTAGATCGAGAGTATTGAGTGCCGGGGCCCCTTTAGCCTTCAGATGTGAGCTAACGCCCGCCAGCAGGACCTGGTCGGCCAATCCTTCAACGAATAGGTTCGACCCGCCGATGAACGCGGTTTCTGCGACAAATGCGCCGAGGGACGAGCGGAGTGGCTCGTAGTGGTTGCGAGCCACATCTCTAACAACTCTTGTGCCTTCGTCAGTCACTCCCTTGTCGAGGACGCGGATGCGCTCACCTGCGTTCCGATTAATGAGGAATGGCGAGTGAGTCACGTAGATCACTTGATCTTGACGGCTGCGATCTTCAGGTTGAGCGAACTCTTCAAGGATTCGGAGCAAGTCTTGCTGCCCCTGATTTGAGAGGAAGGCGTCCGGCTCGTCCATAAGCAGGATCTCCGGCCGATCGGGTGACTGTGGTCGGTGGGCCAGTAACTGGACATGATAGCTCAGGAAGTATCTAAGCCCGTTACTGCGCTCGGAGAAGGAGTAGTCCGTTCCTGTCCGATCACGTATGGTAAAAACTAGCTCGTACTCGCGCGGTGAGACCATGAGCTTAAAGTCGCGGTCCTGCGCCCACCAGCGTGGAAAGTTGAGCTGCGCCGCAAGCGCGGAGTTGATCTTCTGAATGATTCCGTTGACATAGCCTTCTCGTTCATCAGCGATCGCATCTGAAAGATCCTTAATGGCTGTGGGGTCGATCCGAGCGACTCGGAAAAGGAGGTTTCGCCCAAGCTCGTACTGTTGGTCAATGCGACTGGAGCGTGTACCGTCGGTGGAGCGGTCAGATATCAGGCCGTAGATGTTAGGCGCCGCCTTAGCGAACTCATCGGAGCTAGACCATGACTTTCCTAGTACTTCGTCAAGGACGCTCCAGCGTGAACGCCGTGATCCTGAAGGCCGCTTAGTATCCGGCGCAAGTTCATAGATCGGTATGCTGGCTGGGAGCGGTATGTTCGCATCAAGGCGGAATACGCCTGGGAGCAAGACGCTGGGGTCAAGTTGTCTCCTGGCGGTGACCTTAAGCGGGGAGTCGTGACCGGCAAGGTATACGACTGGAGCTTCTCCGTTCGGGCGAAACATGTTGAATCGGCCGCCGACGACCATGTCAACACCGAGATGCTTCTTGGCTAGGCCTACGTCGACGTCGTTTACGACCTCGAACTCGCCGCCGAAGTCGGGAAACCGTCGCTGCCCCTGTTCAACTGAGAAGAAGTGGGAATAGCGACAGAAGTCACTCCGATCAATGCCGCTACCTGTAATGACCTTCTCGATCGAGTCAAGCAAATGACTCTTACCAGACTCGTTCGCTCCAACAATTGTCGTTACCGACGGCTCGAGATCGAGCCGAACGTAGGGGTACCAAGTATCGTCAAGAATCTCCCACGGGTCGGGCTTTGACCCCTCCGCAAACTTTCGCTCGTAGTCATAGTTGAAAGACTTGTAGAACCTGACGTAAACCTTCGTGATGCGCATTAGGGCACCCGCTTAGCTTAGTGTCGGAGGGGAACGCTTGGTTGTCGCGGATGTTACCTGATCCTGGATCTTGATTCGATGCAGGCGGGCGAAGGCCTGACGTGCTTCTGAGCGTCTTGGGACACCGAGCCGCAGCGCCTGGCGCCGACAAAGCTCGGCCTGCCGGCTACGGCTAGCGTTTGACGCGACCGCGGATCGACAGCAGCGCCAAGCCGAGGCAGCACTGGGGCCGCCTCGAGGATTAGGTCGAGCAGCTCGGCGCCGATAGGGACGCCGCGTGCGTCGATGGTTCCCTCGTCGCCAAGCCGCTTCAGCTCGGCGTCGCGATGCTGGCCGCCTGCGTGCGCAAGGCACTTGCCGCCCGCGTCGAGACGAATGCCAATGCACTCCTCTTCGCTACACGTCGGCCAGTCGACGCCCCGGTTGTCTTCGCGCATGCCGCCGCCCCTTGGGACTTGTACTTGTACAGGGAGCCTCGCATCATTCAGGGCAATCGCGAAAGTTCTCCACGGACGCCTGCGTCGCAAGTGCGCCCCGGTCGCCTCTTCAGGCGCACATCTGGCGCACATGGCGGCGACAAGAACTGACCGACGACGACCAGAGTTGAGTGGCGTCCGCCCTGGTCAAGGAGGGTGCCACGAGGCGAGTGCAGGTCAGGCCGCCGGGCGGCACACTTCTACGACATCGCTGCCAGCTACCTGCATCACCCGGCGCTGATCGGCCTGCTCGGTGTGGTGGCGCTGTGCCACGTCGACGAGCTGGCGGTGTGGTCGCGCTGGCGGGCATGGTCGGCCTGGTCGGGCGAGCCGATCTGCTGGTCGAGCCGCGTCTGGCCCATGGTGGACTGGCTCACCGCCGCCTACCTGTGGCTCGCCATCCGCTCCGCCTGGTCGGCTTGCCATGACCGCCGCGCACCAGCACGCGGGTCTCACCGGAGTCCTCCGCGGCCCCTTCGGGCTGCTGTGGACTGGGCAGACCACCAGTTCTCTCGGCGACGGGGTGTTCACCTTCGCCTTCACCTGGCAGCTCGCCGTCCAATGGCACCAGCCCGGCTTGCTCTGCCTGCTGCTCAGCGCCCGCGTGCTGGCCGAGGCTATCTGGAGCCGTCCACACTGCTTCCACCAGGTCGAGCAGGAGCGCCCGAAGGCATCCAAACCGCGTGGTGGAGTCGTTATCTCCGGCTGGTCCAGAAGTGGCAGCCAGATGCTCGTGCGGCATGGTCTCCAGCCCAGGTGTCTGTGGGGACTTTCTCGATCGCCCTGAATGATGCGAGGCTTCCGGCACACGACCCGAGAGGTGGTATGGGCGGAGACAACCAGGGCTTCGGTGTTGCCCACGGCCCTGTCCTGGCGGTGCTGCTGGGGCTGGCCTTTGGCGCCGGCCAGTAGCTCGCCGAGCTGCTGTGGATCACCAGCCTGCAGCGCTACCTGCCCGACCGGCTGCGCGGCCGGGTCGCCGCCGTGGCCGACTTCGGCTCGCTGGTGTTCCTGCCGCTGTCGTTTGCTGCCGGCGGCGTGGTCGTCGAGGCGGTCGGCCCCCAGAGGGTCCTGCTGGCGGCCGGCGCCATCGGCGTGCTCACCGCCACCACCGGCCTGCCCGTGCCCACCCTGCACCGCTGGCGACCGTTCGACAGCCACATCGCAGCCCCACTGTGTTCTGGCCAGCACAACGCCGAACGATCGTAGCGCTCGCCCACTGTGTCGCCACGTCCGCGAGGTCGGCACAGCCGTTGATGAGCCGCGAAGGCACCAAGCGGTCGGCCACTCAGCGTCGGTGACGGGCGGTTTGGTCCCGCCGCTCCCGGGATGTATGTTCCGCAGCCGCTCTGCCGGAGCCATCGGAGGCCCCGCCGTCGGTCGGCTCAGGCCGGATGTCGATGCCCCGATCGGTCACCGTGATGTGACGTCTGGGAACTTCGCTGCGAGGTCAGCGGCGACTTTCAGCCCACGCGGGTAGCACACCGCTCGGACGGTGATGATGATCAGTACCACGACCGGGCTGGCTCCGGCCACAGCGTCCAGCAGCCGCAGCAGCTCGTCGGTGGTCATGCCCGCCTCCAACAACGCATCAAGTACGCTCCACACGGCCCATTGCCAGACGACCATGCCGTAGGGCGGGTTGGTCAACCACAGGTGTAGGTGTCACCTGCCGAATAGGTCGACGTTCTGGCATTCGAAACCTCAAACGACCTCGAAATAGTGGTGGTGCTAATAAAAGCAGTTGCCTACTCCGGTCGTGCTCGGACCTCGCGCCGCTGTACCGTAGCTGACCGCGTGGACGCCCGCGCCTTGCCGGCATGCCTGTGGGACGCACCGCAGCCGATCACGCCGCTTGAGTACTTGTCAATCCCTTCAGGAACCAATAGGGTTCTGTTGCCAAGGAAGGTTACTTCTTTGAGCAGGCTGGAGCCGGATTGTCAATTCACTTGAGATAGAGGAACGGGAAATCCATACCCAATCAGGCAAGCACATTTGGCTAGAATTTGACGCGCCAGGACTCCCTTTCCTATGGTACCGGGGCCAGGTTTGACATGTCGCCTACATGTAGTAGGCGTATCGGGTGGCGATCTGCTCGTCCAGGGGGACATGCTTGAGAATGGCGCCGACCCGGTGTGCGGTGCGCAGGGTCAGTGGGTCTCGTTCGTCGAGCTGGGCGTTGTTCCAGTTCATCTTCGACAGCGCCAAGACCTCGACGGCGGCCCGGCCAAGCTCGGTGGTCTGGGGCACGGGTCGCAGCAGCAGCGGCTGCGGAACATACATCCCGGGATAGGTCCGGAAGAACTCCACCGAGCCGCGGGTGTAGACCACCATGGTGTGCGGGTCAAGCTGCAAGGTCGTGCCGCGAAGTGGCGGCAACTGGCCGTTGCGGAACAGGCGCGGCGCGGCGCGTCGCTGGACCCAGATCAGCTCGACGAAGTCGATCTCTTTGTCCTCGGCCGCGCTGCGGAACCCATCAGTCTCCTCGTCGTTGAACGATGAGGTCTTGTGCAGCACCACCCGCGCCGGCAGGTGACCGTGGGCGCGGCGATACTCGCCCAGCGCGTCGGCAAGGAGCTGGTGGGCATCGTGCTGGTTCAGATGTGGTTGGCGGTCGGCCTTGGAGATCTTGGCGGCACCGCCGCGCACGACCACCCCGTCGCCGCGCTCGTTGAACACCTGGGCGACCGCGGTGTGCAGCTCGGCGCGGTCGGGAGTGCGGTAAAAGCTCACACCCACATAGCAGGAGGCCAGGTCGGTGCTGTGCCGTGGGAGCCGCCAGGGGGTGCCGCCGGCCTTGTAGTACAGGGCCGTGTGGAGGTTCCACGCGCGGGTGGCCTCGTCCTGCAAGGGACGCTTGCGAGAGCGGTCCTTGACGGCGCCCTCCTCCCAGGTATCGCGGCGGATGAGCTGCAGGGGACACGGCAGGGTGAGCGCCCGGGCCTTGAGCAGGTCGTGGAAGTCGCCGGCCAGCTCCAGGTCGTGCTGCTGCTCGGTAGGTTCCTCGACGCTGTCACCGTCACCGCTGGCCGGGCTGGGCGGCTCGGTGTCGTCCTGCAGCTCGTCGGGGCGGGCACAGATCAGCACGCGGCAGCGGCCGGTCTCGCACAGCGACCTGGCTGCTGCCATGTACAGGTCGACGGCCTCGGCAACGGCCGCCTTGACGTCGGCCTTGGCGAGCGGTCGCAGGAGCCGGTCGGGAATCTCGCGGACCAGCCCATCGTCGAAGATCAGCTCCGCCCGGTAGCCAACGCCGGCGTTGAAGCCAGGAAACTCAAGGAACAGGTTCTCCTGACCGGGCTTTGCCAGCTTGGCCTCGATTGGTGTGCGGCAACGCTCCAGCCAGCGCCGGAGACCTTCGATGGCGCTTGGGGAGCCGATCAGGCCAACGGTGATCTGGCGTGGCGCCGCGGGCGCGTCGCCGTCGGCGGGGCCGTACACGGCCACGCCGTAGCGTGGATCGATGTGACGGTTACCGGCGCGGAACTCAAGCTCCGGCTCGGCCAGCACGTGCGCCTTCATGGCGGCAGGTCCCACAGGCCAACCAGCAGCCCACCGTCCTCGCCAGCATCAACGGCGGATGGCTCCGGTGGAGGAATCCACGCTTTCTCGTCGATTGCGGCGTCGGCGTCGACGGCAAGCAGCTCACCGAACAGGATGCGCTCGTCGCGGCTTGCGAACAGGGTGTCCTCGCCACGCAGAAAGTCCGCCCAGGCGCGAACGAGCTGGAACACCGCGCTGTTGCGCTCCAGGCGCTTGATCTTCTTCACATACTCGGCGTCGTACAGCGAATCGCGCCTGCCGTCGATGGTGAAGTGGTAGGTGGGGTTGATCTCCAGGAACCAGCGTCCCGCCCAGCGGCAAAAGTACAGCCCGGCGGCGTAGTGCCGGTAGTAGCTGACCTTGGTCGTGTCGTCCTTGCCGAAATACGGCTTGAAGAAGTCCCGTCCGCGGCTGCGCTTGGAACGGCCCTTCACTTTCTTGGCAGACAGGTCAGACGAGGCTTGGTAGTAGACGATCTGCTTCTTGGGATGCCACACCAGCTCCCGGTAATGGATCGCGCGCACCGTGAAGTTCAACAACGCGACGAACAGTCGGTACAGGTCCGGGTCGTCGGTGTGGGACCACTCGGGGGTCAGGTGGGCCTCCACTGGTCCATCGCGCAGCACCGCCAAGGGACCGTCCTGGAGCGGGGCCATCGAGTAGATCTGCCCGTTGGCCAGATGGAATCCGCTTTCGAAGGCGCCGTTGGCTCGCATCCGCGCCCAAGCGTCGCCCCGGTCGCGGCAAGGAGTCGACGCGGCATAAATCTCTGGGGCGAAGCTCTCGACCACCAGCAGGTTCGAGGTCAACCGCTCGCTGGCGGCCAGGCGGGGCAGCGGCTGACCAACGGGGACGCCCAGTGCAGCGATCCTGGTGACGGCCTGCCGGTCGAGGCGGTCGGCGTGCTTGTCGAACTCGACCACGCGGCGGGCCTTGCGGACCGGGTCAGCGAACCAGGTGTCGATGCGCTTCCACCAGGCTTGCTGTCGAGTAACGTTGACGCAGATCAGCACGACCGGCTGGTGGCAGCGCAGCCAGTAGTCGACGTGGTCGGCCCGGCAGGAGAAGCGGAAGCCCTGGTCGTTCTCACCGGGAAAGCGACCCTCTGTTCCTTTGACCTGCGCGAGGGTGGCGAAGCCGCTCACCTGCCCGTTAGCGTCGACGGCTTCGATCTGGCCGTCGATGCCGAAGTCACGAGGACGGCTGTTCCAGATGCAGACGGCGTCTGAGACGAGCTTGTCCACGAAGGTTTCGGCTCGAATGCCAATCTGTTGCCCAACACTCTGCTTCGGCATGATGCGCCCAACCCACGTGAGGCCAGCAAGGATGTCATTTCTAGCATCTCACTAAATCGGCAAGATGCGACACCCCTGCGGAGTCCGCCTCGCCTGGCCGCCAAGAGCACAACGTGGCAGCAGACTGCACCTTACCTGTTGGACGCGGCGGGGCGCAGGCGGCCATACGGGTTGCAGGCGATCGTACGGGGGCGCAGGGTTGATGAACAAGCGAACGCTCAGGCTGCTGCTCTGCCTGCTGATCCTGGTCGAGATCGGCACAAGCCAGCTGGGCTCTGGCGGTCAATGGCCTAAGACGGCGCCGGCCCGTGTTCAGGAGTGGCACCGCGCTCTTCTGTCAGCATAGAGTGCCGCTGACCGATCAGAGGTGCCGAACACGACAGATTGAACCGAGTGGAAGGTTACCAAGCACTGTGAGAGACGGAGCCGGAGATGAACCCTCGATACAAGATCGTTGAAGCCGCAGCTGGAGAAGGAGGCTTCGGCCGTGTAGACAGGGCCATCGACAACGAACTTGAGCGAGAGGTTGCCATCAAGACCCTGGACCCACTCTTCAGCGCTGAGCCTTCAGCCAAAGACATCGAGCGGTTCCGTCGCGAAGCCAAAGCGCTGGCTCGGCTATCGCATCCCAATATTCCCGCTATCTACGACGTGCAGTTCTCCGAGGACTCGCGTGAGTTCAGAATTGTGTTCGAATGGATTGAAGGTCAAACGCTGCGGGAACACCTTCAGACAAACGGGGTTCTCAGCCTTGAAAACGCGCGGCAGCTCTTCTCGCGCATCTGTTCAGCGCTTTCGCATGCACACGACCACGACATAATTCACCGTGACCTCAAACCATCAAATATCATCCTTAGCCCTGACCTGTTGTCCTCCTATTTGGTTGATTTCGGTATAGCCCTCCGTAAGGATGACTTGTCGAGCCTAACGGGTGGCTCACCGATTGGAACAGCTGGATACATGTCTCCGGAGCAGGAGCATGGCGAGGAACTCACGTCGGCGACGGATATCTTCTCGCTTGGCATCGTTCTATATGAATGTCTTGCAGGATCCCGCCCTTCGGTCGGGGGTTACCGACCCTTGAGCATCGTAAACGAATCCATTCCCCCATCGGTTGATACTCTGATCCAGGAGGCTCTCAGGGACGAACCTCAACGCCGGCCTGCAACTGCGAATGCATTCAGCGAGAGACTCACGGAATCACTTCGGCCCCATGGTGACTTCAAGACGACACTGGCCGAAGGGTCCCTCCATGAGATCCAGCTGGCCCTCAACGCCATGGACTCTGCCAGCTTCTCCGCTTTGCCCGCGGGCCAGCGAGTCCTCCTCATAACGCGCTTGATGGACTTGATCAGCGTAGATGAAGAGCGTCTCCGTCCGGCCGTTACTTCGCTATTGGCCGAACTGGTGCGCTTGGCGCACGAGATGAAGCCCGAGACTTACGCGATTATCGTCAAGAACACGTTCGAGTATGGCTATGAGAAGCAGTATGGCGAAGCTTGGTGGGGGAACTGGCCGGCACGGCAAGCGCTGAATTCAGTGGCTCTCCACTGCGACAGGGACGCGCAGTCGCTCATTGCAGACGAGGTGCTTGGACGCGTCGGAGGGGCCGGGTTCAGCGAGAAGCAGCGTTGGTACTTCCACGACCTGAGGATTCTTCTGCAGAACCTGCTTACGAACCCGGCCTGTCCCGATGAGAAGGCCGAACCTCTCGGGAAGGCGTTGTCCACAGTGAATGAGATCAGCCATCAAACCGACGGCGGGCCAAAGCAAGTTGCGGCCGATGCGTCCAGTGGCGAGGCTGAGGGTTCTATGCCCCAATAGTGGCAGGTCGGTGAGTCGCCTACTACTCACCCTGCTGGGCCCCCTACACATACACCACTCTGGGCGGTTGCCGGTTCGGTTCAGGATCAGCGGTCCCTACCGACCGGTGGGTCCCGGTCATAGAGAACCTCACCCCACCGCCGCTGCGACGCTGCAGCGGCAGGTTCCCTCGACCGCACGCGGCATGCAGCCGCACCTACCACGCAAGTCACCGCTGACAGGCTACTATTCGGCCTCGCTCTGCGGAGAGCCCTTGGTCCGATCTTGCCCATCGGGGCAGGGGCTTTCCCGCCGGCATGGTAGCCTCCACCGCTAAAGTGCTGCGAATTGCGCACTGCGCAGCAGGCACCCGCGGGCGCAGCGGACTCGGGCGCACGGGACCGCGGGGCATCGCCATTGGTCTGCGCCTGGCTTACTCGAAGTCCAGCTCCAGCCCCAAGCCGTCGCCGAGCTCGCGCCCGTCAGCCGGCTCCGGCGGCCACGCGGGCGTCCCCAGTGCCGCCAGCTCCTGGGCCAGTGCACGCATCCGCGCCGCCTCCTCCTCCGGGGCGCGCAGCGGCAAGTGCACACCGTGCTCGAGATCCGCGCGCTCGAGCTGCTGTGCAGTGCACAGCCACTCCCACCCGCTGCGCAGCATCGTGCCGGCCCGACGCGCCGCATCACTGACCGGGGCGGGTTCCTCGTCGCGCTCCAGGTCAGCCAGCCGCTCGGTCGCCGCCAGTTTGCGCGCATCGCGCGTCCACCGCTGCGCCAGCGCCGCCAGCGGCTCGTGCTGTGCATACTCGCCGGTGCACTGGCTGTCACGGTCGACGAACACGTGCAGCTCCTCCACACAGCGCGTCGCCATCGAGTAGGCCGACTGTCGCGAGGTCTGCCACGACCCCGGCAACACCAGGACCACCCGCGCCTGGCCGCCCTGCAGCCGCAGCGCATGCCCTGCATAGCCGAGCCGTAGCGGCTGCGCCCACTCCCGCCCCTCAAGCTCCACCGGCACTTGGCGGCCGTCGTCGCAGGCGACCGTGACGCGCCGGAGGCCAAGGTCCACGTGGGCGACGGTCCCGGCGGTGCCGTTGGCGACCCGCTCGCCATCCTCGGCCCGGTAGGGGCGGATGAACCGGACGCGATCGCCGACGTAAACCTGCTCGCGGCGGCCGGCGTCGCGGTCCACCAGCTCAGTGCTCGGCCATGACAGCTCGCCGTCCCGCCGGCGTCGGGCTTGGCACAGGCTGTTGAGGGTGTCGATGGTGTGGTTGGAGGTGTCGGTGACGATCTTCACCCCGTCCAGGCCACGCTGGCGGCGGTGGCCGTCCCAAGCGTGCACGACCTCCTTGACCGCTGAGGAGGCGTGCGGGACCAGATGCACCCGGCCGCGGGCGTTGAGGTTGGCCAGCGCCGTGGGCGCGTCGCCCTGGCGGATCAGCCGGCACACCTCCCGGTCGGCCGGGTCCTTCTGGCGAACCACCGTGGTGAGCTGCGCGTGCCCGCCGATCACGTCGTCCACCTGGGCGTGCCAGCCGGCCGCGCCGACGGCCTGCGCCTGCTCCGGATCTCCCAGCGTGCGGATGATCGCCGGCCCCGCGGCCTGCAGGAGCCGGTGCACACGGTGAGTGTCGACCATGCACGCCTCCTCCACGATCACCACCATCCGCCCGTCCGGATGAAGCCGGCCCTGTTCGACCGCCTGGCAGAACGCCTCGACGGTGTAGCCCTCGTTCAGGTCGAGCTCGTGGGCGATGCGCCGAGCGGTGTCGGCGGCGGTGCTGACCGCCACGAGGGGCTGATGGTTGTGCCGGTAGGCGCGGACGACGGTGCGCGCGGCGGTGGTCTTGCCGGTGCCGGCCCAGCCCTCCAGCGACGCCCACCCGACCGGCGCGCACAGGTGCGCCACCACCTGGTGCTGCTCGGCGGACAGCTCGTGGCCGGCCTGGCGGGCGACCTCGCCCGTGGCCCGCTGGATCATCGCGGCGGATGGCGCCGGCACCACGCTGACGGCCTTGGCCGTGGCCGCCCCGACGATCGCCTGCTCCTGGGCCAGCAGCACGGTGGTGGTCAGCCGCGGCTGGCCACCGACCACCACCGGCACCAGGTCCGGTCCCTTGAGGAACCGTTCCAGGAACCCGGCCGCCTCCTCGGCGGTGAGCAGCCCTGTGGCCGACTCGAACACCAGCTTGGTCACCATGGCCTCGTCGAAGGTCGCGTCCTGGTGGGTGAGCGCGTCGGGGCCGAGCAGCCGCGCCCGCACCGTCGCCTCCCGCGTGCCAAGCGGCGCATGGGCGTGCATCAGCGTGCGCTCAGGACACGGTGGCGCCA
>Ga0137372_10002829_pt1 | contig 16826 bp, 9 predicted proteins | sample SagtaG_6_FD_104911 | JGI IMG/M metagenome (GOLD analysis project Ga0137372, IMG submission 104911) | Vadose zone soil microbial communities from Sagehorn Ranch, Mendocino, California, USA - Sage1_R_60_16 metaG | ecosystem: Environmental > Terrestrial > Soil > Vadose zone | place: USA: California...
TCGAGTAGGGATGCGTCTTCATATTGCTCAGTTTCTATTCTTACAAAAAACCTGTTATCAACAGCATCTACATGTTCACGCATAGAGACAATGTTGATGTTCTCTCTTGCAAGCACGCCTGCAGTGGCTGCTACCAATCCAACCTGATCTTTACATTGAATAACGATAATCATAGTGAAGAATCAACAGACAAGAACCAAGATGCAAGAGCCAAGAATTAAAAACCAAGATACAAGAGCCAAGAACGAAGATACAAGAAACAATAATCAAGAAACAATAATCCAATCAATCCTTGTTCAATATTTCACAAAGACAAAATTTTCCTTCGGCATATTTTTATTCCCTTAGGGATAGAGGCTCTTAATGCGCTTCCAGCCAGTTTATTCCAACTCCTACTTCAGCTTCAACTGGCACGCCGTTTGGCAATGGTAATGCAGTTTTCATATTCTCAAGTATCAGTGGCTTTAATGTTTCTACTTCATCTTTCAATACATCAAAAACTAATTCATCATGTACTTGCAATATCATCCTGCTTTTCAATTTTTCTTTCTGCATGGCTGCATGAATCTTTATCATCGCCAGTTTTATCATATCTGCTGCACTGCCTTGTATGGGCGAGTTAATAGCGTTGCGTTCTGCAAAACCACGCACTGTAAAATTGGAAGAATTGATATCTCTTAACCAGCGTTTGCGTCCCATCAGTGTTTTTACATAGCCAAGCTCGCGGGCAGCATTGATGGTATCATCCATATACTTTGCTATGCCGGCAAATTCTTTTTTATAATTATCAATGATCTGCTTTGCTTCCGTGCGGCTGATGCCTAAATTATCTGCGAGACCAAAAGCTCCTTGCCCGTAAATAATTCCAAAATTCACGCTCTTGGCTTTATAACGCATTTCTTTTGTTACTGAATTATCAGGAACATTATAAACCTTTGCGGCAGTGGCGGTATGAATGTCTTTATTTTGTTTAAAAGCATCACACATATTTTTATCACCACTAATTGCTGCAACAATGCGCAGTTCAATTTGTGAATAATCGGCACTGATCAAAAGATGATTTGTATCTCTTGGAACAAATGCTTTCCGTATTTCTTTTCCTTTTTCTGTGCGGATAGGAATATTCTGCAGATTGGGATTGTTGCTGCTTAATCTTCCTGTAACGGCAACTGCCTGCGAATAACAAGTATGCACCCTGCCTGTTTTTGGATTGATCATGCTGGGTAAAGCATCTACATAAGTTGATTTCAGTTTCGTTAATTCACGATAGATCAAAATATCATTTGCAACCTCATGCTGGTTTGCAAGTTTTGCCAACACATCTTCACCCGTTGCATATTGACCTGTTTTTGTTTTCCTTGCCTTAAGATCAAGCTTTAAATGTTCAAACAATACTTCACCCAATTGTTTTGGCGACGCAAGATTAAATCTTATGCCGCAGCAATCAAACACACGTTGTTCTGCCGCTTTTGCCTCCATATCAAGCTGTACAGAATAATCTTTCAAAAAAGCCATATCAATTTTCACACCTTCATATTCCATTTCTGTAAGCACCTGTACCAGGGGATTCTCTACTTCATGAAAAACTTTTTCAACTTCTTTTTCTTTTAATAATGATACAAATTTCTGTTTTAGTTGCAGCGTTATATCTGCATCTTCTGCTGCATATTCTTTTATTTTTTCTATTTCCACATCACGCATATTGCCCTGGCTCTTTCCTTTTTTTCCAATTAGTTCTTCTATGTGAATGGGCTCATATTGCAGATACTGTGCACTCAGCAAATCCATATTACGCCTGCCTTCAGGCTCAATTAAATAGTGCGCAAGCATTGTGTCAAATATCTCTCCTTTCAACTCAATACCATACCATTTCATTACAATAAGATCATACTTAATATTCTGACCAACCCAAAGTTTGTTTCTGTCATCAAATAATGATTGAAAATGTGATAATATTTTCGCTGTAGCTTGTTGATCTTTGCGGCAAGGAATATAATAACCTGATCCTGGATTGTAAGCAAAACTTAACCCTACTAATTCTACATTATTGGGATCAGTTCCTGTTGTTTCTGTGTCAAAACAGATTTCTTTTTGTTGAGATAATTCTTTTACCAGTTCAATGATTTTTTCTTCGCTATCAATCAATTTATAATCATGAGGTGTGTTAGAAATATTTTTATCAGCACGAAAGCCCAAAACAGCTTCGCCTTCGCCATTGGTTGGTTCTTTTGCTTCTACAACAGTTGTTGTTTGCACAACAGTACTACCAATTGTATTTCCAAACAAATCAGTTTGCACAGCAACCTGCGTTGATTGAAATGCATTGAATTCATCGCCAAGAACTCTCTTACCAAGTGTTTTAAATTCAAGCTCTGTAAACACTTCAATGAGTTCAGGTTTATTCCAGTCTTTTATACGAAAATCTTCTTCATGAAATTGAACAGGTGCATTGGTAATAATCTTTGCAAGTTTTTTACTTATAAGGGCGCTCTCTTTTCCTTTACGAATTTTTTCGCCCAATGCACCTTTAATATTTTCCACATTTGCCAACACATTTTCAAGTGAGCCATACTCTTTCAATAATTTGGCAGCAGTTTTTTCGCCAATTCCCGGAATTCCCGGAATATTATCTACAGCATCACCCATCAATCCAAGAATATCTACAACCTGCTCCACCCGCTCTATGCCCCATTTCTCACAAATTTTTTTGGCATCAAGAATTTCCATATCACCACCCTGGTAACCGGGTTTATAAATATATACACATTTATGCACGAGCAATTGTCCATAATCTTTATCAGGAGTAACCATATACACATCGTAACCCGCATCCGCAGCCTGCCAGGCAAGCGTACCAATTACATCATCAGCTTCATAGCCATCCACTTCAACTACGGGAATATTAAATCCTTTTATGATTCTTTTTATATGATCCAATGAGCCAAGCAAATCTTCCGGCGCCTCCTGACGGTTAGCCTTGTATTCTATAAAATCGGTGTGTCGTTCTGTAGGCGCGATTGTATCAAAACATACTGCCATATGAGTGGGCTTCTCTCTGTTTATAAGATCAAACAAGGTATTGGTAAAACCAAATTGCGCATTAGTGTTAAGCCCCTTTGATGTAATGCGGGGATTACGTATCAACGCATAATAAGCGCGGTAAATAAGTGCCATTGCATCCAGCAGAAATAATCTTTTACTCATGCGGCTAAGGTAATAAAAGGTTTGAGGTTTAAAATTTTAGATTTCAGATTTTAAGATTTTGAATTTAGATAGTTGCGAGACCAAATTAAAATAATAAAAAATATTCCTGCATATTAACCAGTTACAAATTTTTACAAGGTTCTGAAGAGTATTATATCAAGCCCATTTTAACTGCACAATAAACGGCAAACTATAAGCAAGGGCGGCAAATAACATTACACAGGTAAATCCCATTTCTACGGCTACAATGGTTGCAAGGGCTGTACTTATTACGGATACACATCCGTTTAGTCCCCATGCCCAGGGTATTTGTGCAGCATTCATTTTTGAAAGATGCGTTATACCCGCTGGGAAAGGTATTCCCATACAAAATGCCAGCGGTGCAATAAGCAGGAAAACGAGCAGTAATTTAAACGGCAATTTAAAGTGAACCGTTTGCTGCAAAACGGGAGTGAGTATAAAGGAATAAACAAAAAGCATGGAAACTATTATTCCAAATACCATTAGCAAACGTTTTCTTTTAAGCAGAAAATAGTTTGACGTATAACTGCCCATGCCCGAGAAAATTAACAGCGATGTAATAACGGCTGATGCGGAATAAACGGGGCTGCCGAAATAAAGAATGAATCGCTGGATAAATACCATTTCAACAAACATATAACCCAGCCCTATTCCGCTGAAATAAAGAATGATCCAAAACTTATTTTTCTCTTTCCGGTCAAGTTTAAAAAGCGGAAGAAGAATCAAAACAAAAGACGCGATGGAAATTTGAATAAGCGTTATTACCACGATCAAATAACCGATCTCGAAAAATGGAATGGTACGGTTACCGAAAAAACCGGCTAACCGGCTAAGGCTTTTCCACTTAATGAATTGGGAGAAATAGGGCTTGTTATCTGTTGCGGGACGAATATTAAAATCATAATCAGAATAAAAATGATCTCTTTTCGGGGAAAATATGCTGTCAACATATTCGAAAAAACTACTGTCCTGGAATTGATTATAACGGGCACGCTCTCCGGCATGTAAGCCGGGAAGAACCGCAGGATCGAACATCATTGTTTCACAAAAATTCCGTGTATTCCGTATTTCCTGATCCTGCAAAGGCGATTTGGTCATTACAAAAGTTATGGTACCCCAGCTTCTGATTGCCGCAATATGATCTTTTGGATTGTTAATGTGTAAGTCAGTAAGCACCTCAGACATTGTAGCCAGTATCTTCAGCGGATTGCGAACGGGATAGTCCATCCATGATGTTACACATATAGCACCTCCCTCATTCAGTTTAAACCACATTTCGAGGAAAGCTTCCTTAGTGAAGATATACTGTTCCTGCAATGCATATAACCCTGCTGATCCGCCAAATGTGCCTGCCACCGGCAAAGTGATCAGGTCATACCGGGCAGTATCTGTTAACAAAAAAGTACGGGATTCTATGTTATGAAATGATACTTTGGAATTATAAAACAGCGAATCCGTTAAAGGTGCAAGTTCCTTTTTCAAAATGGAAACGATTATTGAATTGGGTTCAACTGCTACAACGCTTTTAGCGTCATGGCTCAATGCATGAGCCACATCAATGCCGGTGCCTGCCCGCAACACCAGCACATGGTTTCTTACAGTCATAATATAGGGAAGAGCCATAGTGGTATAATCAAGGATAACCGCAGTATCGGTTTTAGATTCATCCGTAACTGCACTAAACCAATCTCCGTTAATGAAAACAGCCATTTTTACTTTAGCCGTTTTTTGAGCGGTAAGACTAAGCCCCGGGGCATACCTTAAAACAGGCGCGCTCACCATTTGAATAAGCCCGTATGGACTGGTTTTTTCCAATTTTATTTCTGCCTGCGGAAGAAGCAATGTTTTGCTGAGGTCTTTATATTGTGACAAAACCAGTTGTGGTGGGTGCAGCAATTTCCAGGTGATAATTATTGCAGCAGTTAATGCAAAACCTGCATGTAAAAATCTTTTCTTATCCGGAATAATTACAATCCCTGCCAACAATGGCAACAACGAAATAAAAGCCGGTAACTGTTTTGGAAAAAGTAGCCAGATAAGCACCAAAGCAAATATGCCGCCTGCTCCCGAGCCAAACAAGTTGGCAAAATAAATCTTGCCGATATCATCGGCATATTTTACAAAAATGAGCCCGATGGCCAAAGCGCCCAGGAAGAAAGGAATAAAGAATAAGAGATAAGTAAGCAGTAACTTTCCCGCCTGACTATATTCAGCAAACAAAAGATAAGAATCAAAACGGATAAAAAAAGTTTGGGAAATATCAGTTACCAGTGCCATTGCAATGCCGGAACCAATCATTAATAAAGGAAGAATTGCTTCAGCGTGCTTTATAAATGTTTTTCTGAAGATTGAGAGAACAGTTCCGGCTGCACCAAACCCCAACAGTGCAACTGAAATAATCATGTATGCAAAATGATACCATTGAATGATAGAAAGGATCTGCATAAGGGCGAGTTGAAATGCTATGATGGCCGCTGAAAGAAAACCGACAGAAAAGAAGAGCTTATATTTTTTCAGGAACAGCAACAATTTAAATGAATTTATAAATGAGTAACAAATAGAATGCAAAAGATTATTGAACCGGCAGTAGTATTACTATTAAACACGGATTGGGTCGCACTCTTCTTCTGCGGGTAATTCTATTCGGCAAAAAAAAAGAAACGCAAGTGTTCTACATTTTTAAAGTGTGGAAATCTGTCTCACACTTCCACGTGCCTATGTGCCGGGATTCATAGAATGACTGTACGTCCTGTTTGCCATTTATCTTTTTTAGGGGGGTGGTGAATATTGCTCAATTCAACGCAGAGCAAATTGCTGACTTTTAGGAAATAACTTTATTATTTCCGCAATAAAGAAATGAAATCCGCCTGTTCACTACTCAGGTCTTAAGATTGGCAACTGAGACCCCACTGCCCGCCTTTTAGTTCTTTCTTACAAAGGAAACAAAAGCAACAAGCATCAGGCTTTTGGTAATGGCTTTACCTTTCTTTTTTTCTACAAGCATCAACATTTGTGTCATAAAAGGAGAGCCTATGGGAATAACCATTTTTCCACCTTCTTTTAATTGTTCAAGTAACGGGGGCGGAATATATTCAGCGGCAGCAGTTACTATTATTGCATCATAAGGCGCATGTTCTTTCCATCCGTCATACCCATCTGCAACTTTTACCGCCACATTCTTGTATCCAAGCCTGTCCAATCTTTCTTTCGCAGAATTTCCAAGTTGAGGAATAATTTCTATGGTATAAATTTCTTTTACTATTTCAGCCAGCACCGAAGCCTGGTAACCTGAACCAGTTCCTATTTCAAGGACTTTAAACTGTTCATTGGGCTTAATAACCTCTGTCATATATGCAACAATATAAGGCTGCGAAATAGTTTGTCCATAACCTATGGGCAATGGTCTGTCGCTGTAAGCTTCTGAAATAATATTTTCGGGAACAAACAGATGTCGTTTGACGGAACGCATCGCTTTCAATACGGATTTATCTTTTATACCTCTGTTTTCTATTTGCTGCTTCACCATTTTTTCCCTGCTTTCTTTATAATGGTCTTCCTGAAGAGGTAAAGAAATGAATATTAAAAATGCGAGGATGGAAACAGGAACATTCATGATTTTAAGAAACAGTTTATATATCATTGAATGACTTCAATCAAAATTAAACAAATTTTCCCATGCCTTTGTTGAGGTTGTCACCAGCAAAGTGGCAAGCCAATGCACAGTTGTTTGTACTATAGACACCGCATGGTTTTTTTATTGCTCAATAAAGTTTAGAACCCCAAGTGAATGACAGAACAACCGATGCCACCTGCACTTCCCCTCGCTGGCGCAAGAATGAGCGTTGCTATGTGCACAGGTTCTTGTGCTATGATGAATAAAAAACAGAACGCTCAAATGAGTGATGCTGATATGTATCAGCATAGGCTCCACAACCGATGCCACCTGCACAGCAACCAGGTACAAAAAATCTTCTTTATCTCCGCACAAACAAACTTCTTCTTCAACGCGAAATTTCCTTAGCTCGTACGCATCAAACCTTTTTGTTTATGCTTCATTATCGCAAAACATTTATTGCACTGCTGATTGCCTCTATATCATGCACTGTACATGCACAGGAAAATCCCAAATACGACAAAGAGACCGAAGACAAAATAAAACAGGTGGAAAACAATTTGAGCGCTTGAGTGCAAATTGAGGACAGCGTGAATACATGGAACCTGCAGCAACGCATGGCGCATTATAAGATTCCCGGGTTAAGCATTGCCGTTGTGCACAATGGTAAAATTGAATGGGCGCGTGGTTATGGCGTAATGGATACAGCAACGCAAAAACCTGTTACCGTACAAACACTTTTCCAGGCTGCATCCATCAGTAAATCTTTAAATGGCGTGGGCGTATTAAAACTTGTACAAGATAAAAAGATCGATTTGCACACTGATATAAATACTTATCTGCACACATGGAAATTTCCTTATGATTCTTTGTGTTGGACAACAACTGATGCCACCTGCATTCAGCTTACATCAAAAAATTTCTCCTCGAAAATGTTATTCACCTTCCATTATCCTTTATTAACCGATACACCGTTTTGTCACACCTACTTTTTATTGTAAACTGATATATTTATTTTCATCTTTGAAAAATTAAACCAATCAATTCAAACTGATGAACCCAGGCAATTATATTCTACAGGTTAAAGGACTGAATGTTTATTACAGAACCTTTCATGCAGTGCATGATGTTTCTTTTGATGTGTTGCCCGGAGAAATTTTTGGTTTGCTTGGTCCTAACGGAGCAGGCAAAACAAGCACTTTAAGTGCAGTGGAGGGACTGCTTAAACCACGCTCCGGTTCAGTGATCATTGCCGGTTATGATACACGTGAAAAACCATTGCATACCCATGCAGTAATTGGTGTGCAACTGCAGGCAACAAGCTTTCAGCCGGAACTAACGGTGATTGAAGTGTTGCAACTGTATGCAGGTATTTATGGTATTGACATGAGCAAAGAAAAACTTGTGCGCATTTTACAGGATATAAAATTGCAGGATGCTGCAGGAAAAAAATTCGGGCAGTTATCGGGCGGTCAACAGCAGCGTGTTTCACTTGCTATTGCCACCATGCATGAGCCAAGACTTGTATTGCTCGATGAGCCCACCACCGGTCTTGATCCGCAAAGCCGGAGGCAGTTATGGGAGCGCATGGAAACCATGCGTGAAAAAGATCATGCGGTGCTGCTTACCACGCATTCGATGGAAGAGGCAGAAGCGGTTTGTGACCGCATCGCCATTATTGATCATGGAAGAATAATAGCAATTGATACACCTCAGTCTTTAATAGATTCAAACCGCTCAAACCCGGAAGTGATAAGCGTTTCAAGAAGAGGAAAGATAACGCTGGAAGATGTATTCATAGGGCTTACGGGTAAGGCGATACGGTCTTAAATATTATGACGTTGAGTAACAAATTTGTTTTCTTTTTACTTTTTTGCTTGTCCAAAAAAGTAACAAAAAAGGACACCCACAAATGATATACAGCCCATTTGTGGGGAACGCATTGATTAGGCTGTAGTACTACTGTGACTTCAGCTATATGCCCTTGATGCAACGTTCGTAAACTATTGTTGCTTTACCCGGTTTGCAGTTTGTAGCTATTATTCACTTGAAAGAAATAGTACCAAAGGGTTCAAAGCACGCATGAGGATACAACACATACGTGCATACCCTGTCCAAAGGACTTCTTTGAAGATTAAGCTGTAGTACTGCTGTGACCTCAATTGTTGGAATCTTTATGCTTTATTGAAATAAAACTACAATCATGCAAACAACCATTCCGAAAACTTCTGATGTTTTAAGCGCATTGCTTCGTGCCGACCTTACTACACAGTGGCGCAACCGGCGCTCATTTATACTGGTGTTGCTGGTGCCTGTTATTATTCTTATTTCATGGAAGGGAATAATAGATAAACTTGGCGGCGCGTTTGCACTTTCTTCGTGCATTACTATCGGGCTTGTAGCCATAGGGCTGATGGGCTATTCAAACAGTATAGCGAGAGACCGCGATAAAGGCGTGTTTCAAAGGTTGCGTGTTGCACCAATGCCATCATGGTGCATTATGGTAAGCAGGCTGCTGGTTCAACTGATGATGATTGTGCTGCTCACCATTCTTATATTATTGCAGGCAATAATATTGATCACATAACACTTGCACCTGCAGGTTATGCCATTACTTTTCTCACAGCAATTGTTGGCGGTGCAGTGTATCTGGGTCTTGGACAGGTAGCGGTTGGTCTTATACAAAATCCAGAAACAGTAAACTCAACTTGCAGGCTTATTTATTTTGTGTTTATTATGGTAGGCATGTTTGGTGAGTTTGGAATATTGGGCAATGAAGTAAAAGAAATTGTTGAGTGGTCGCCTTATGGCACAGTAAAAACAATTATCGCAGCAGGCATGCAGCCGGGAACATGGAATGGCACAACAACTACAGCGTTGCTTGTAACAATTGGCTATGCCGTTGTATTTTCCATAATAGGTATAAAAAAATTTAAGTGGAATAATCGTTGATTAGTGGTGTTTGGTAATAATGTTTTCGTTCAATAAAGTTCAGTCCCGATAACTATCGGGTGACACAACAGGTGATGCCTCCTGCACTTCAGCCAGGTACAAAAAAATAAAAATCATTTCTCACACAACCACTCAAATAAAATTACCCTCAAACATTTTTTATTTTATCGTAGCTTAACGGCGCTAAACTAAAACACACTTATGAGAACATTTTTCTTTGCCTGCTGCATGTTGTTTGCATCTGTTGTAATGGCTCAGGATACTGCATCCTGGCTGCGTTATCCTGCAATTTCTCCCGATGGCGAAACTGTATTGTTCTGTTACAAGGGCGACATCTATAAAGTGAGTGCAAACGGCGGACAAGCTATACCGCTTACCATTAGTGAAGCGTATGATTTTGCGCCGGTATGGAGCCACGACGGAAAGTGGATCGCATTTGCATCAGATCGTTACGGGAACCTCGATGTCTTTATAATGCCTGCAACAGGTGGTGAAGCAAAGCGGTTAACTTATTATTCCTTAGATGATGTGCCCAGCAGTTTTACTGCGGATGACAAGTATGTTGTTTTTACTTCCATCAGGCAGAAGCTTGTTACAGATGTTCAATTTCCTTCAGCAGGTTTTCCTGAATTGTATAAAGTATCTGTTAATGGCGGCAATGCAACACAACTGCTCCCGGTGCCTGCATACGATGCCACATTCAACGCATCTGGTGACAAAATCATTTATCATGACCTGAAAGGATATGAGAGCGACTGGCGCAAACACCACACTTCTTCGGTGACAAGAGATGTGTGGGTGTATGATTTCGCGGCAAAAAAATATACCATGCTCACAAGCAATCCGGGTGAAGACAGGAATCCGGTATTTGACAGCAATAGTGATGATTACTATTATTTAAGCGAGCAGAATGGTGGCTCATTCAATATTTATAAAAGCTCTGTAAACAATCCCTCGGAATCTGTTGCAGTAACAAATTATACAAAGAACCCTGTGCGTTTTCTTACCGCATCAAAAAACAATACACTTTGCTTTGGCTATAATGGCGACATATATATTAAGCCATCCAATGGTGATGCAAAAAAACTTGTTATCACAGTTGCTGAAGACGGGCGCAACATTCTTGACAAAAATGTACTTGTAACGGGTGATATCACGGAGATGAAACTTTCACCAAACGGGAAGGAGATTGCATTTGTATTTCGTGGTGAAATATTTGCTACCAGTGTTGAGGGTGGCGTTACTAAACGCATCACCAATACGCCATGGCAGGAGCGAAGTGTGAGTTTTAGCAGCGACGGAAGATCACTCGTATATGCTGCCGAGAAAGACAACAACTGGAATGTGTACATGACAAGCATTCAAAGAAAAGAAGAGCCTTATTTCTATGCATCTACTGTGTTGAAACAGGAAACAGTCGTGGCAACACCTGCGGAAGAATTTCAACCATCGTTTTCTCCTGATGGTAAAGAGGTGGCTTATCTTGAAAACCGCGTTGCACTAAAAGTTATAAATCTTGCAACAAAACAATCAAGAACAATTTTGCCCGGCGACAAAAATTATTCTTATGCAGATGGTGATCAATATTACCAGTGGAGCCCTGATGGCAAATGGTTTCTTGTTTCGTTTGGAGTTGTAAGAATGTTTACGCCGCAGATAGGTATTGTGTCAAGCGATGGCAAGAACCCTGTAATCAACATTACACAAAGTGGTTATGATTGTTTCACTCCAAAATGGATGATGGATGGCAAGATGGCTATCTACGGATATGACAGGGATGGTTCAAGAGCGCAGGCAGGCTGGGCTACAACGTATGATATTTATACATTGTTTTTTACGAAAGATGCTTATGACCGTTACCGTTTATCGAAAGAAGATTATGCACTGCTGAAAGAAATGGAAGACAAACAAAAAGATTCTACTGAAGAAAAAACTACCGAAAAGAAAAAAGGAAAAAAGGATACAACATCAAAAAAAGATACTGCCAAAATAAAGGATATACAAATTGATTGGGATAACCTTGATGAGCGCAAAGCAAGGCTCACAATAAGCTCCGCAGATATTGCTGATATGACTTTGTCAAAGGATGGTGATAAACTATTTTATCTCGCAAAATTTGAAAAAGGTTATGATCTGTGGGTAACTGAGCTGCGCACCAAGGACACAAAACTCTTTGCAAAGCTTGGTGCAAAAAATGCAAGCATGGAATTATCAAAAGATGGGAAGTCACTTTTTGTATTGAATAATGGAAGCATTGTAAAGATAGATCCTGAAAGTGCCAAACAGGAACCTGTTGCAATAAATGGTGAAATGGTATTGGATGGTTATGTTGAAAAAGCATACATGTTTGATCACATGTGGCGGCAGATAAAAGAAAAATTTCTTTTTGTTGACCTCAACAAAGTTGACTGGGACTATTATTACAACAACTACAAAAAGTTTTTGCCCTATATCAATAATGATTATGACTTTGCAGAAATGGTAAGTGAGATGTTAGGCGAACTGAACGCATCACACACCGGTTGTTATTATGCACGTCGTGGTACGCCTACAGGGGATCGTACTGCAGCACTGGGCATCTTCTATGATTATGATTATAAAGGACAAGGATTAAAAGTGGTTGAAGTAATTGAAAATGGTCCGCTCGATAAAGCGACGTCAAAAATAAAAGCAGGCCGCATCATAGAAAAGATTGATGGTGATCCCATCACAGACACAGTGGATCATTATAAGTACTTCAACAGGAAAGAAAATAAATTCATGTTGCTTTCCGTCTATAATCCTGCAACCAACAAAAGATGGGAAGAAACAGTAAAACCCATTTCATTGAATGAAGAATTTGGACTATTATATAAACGCTGGGTAAACAACAGGAGAAAAGAAGTGGATAGTTTAAGCGGCGGCAAAGTTGGTTATGTACACGTAAGAGGCATGGATGACGACAGTTATCGCACTGTTATCGAAGATGTGCTTGGCAAGAACATAGAAAAGCAAAGCATCATTGTTGATACACGTTTTAATGGTGGCGGCAACTTGCATGAAAAGCTTTCTGATTTTCTCGACGGTAAAAAATATTTTGATATAATACCGCATGGACAAACCGTTGGTTATGAGCCTTACGACAAATGGATAAAGCCCTCCATTGTGTTGATGGGCGAATGCAATTATTCCGATGCGCATCTCTTTCCTGTTGCTTATAAACTCAAGAATGTTGGTAAAACACTAGGCATGCCTGTGCCGGGTACCGGCACTTTTGTGTGGTGGGAATGGCAGATTGATCCGGCACTTGTATTTGGTATTCCACAAGGCGGCTGGAGAATGCCCGACGGAAAATTTTGTGAGAACACGCAATTGGAGCCTGATGTGAAAGTACGCAACGAACCTGCCCTCTCTATTACAGGCAAAGACCAGCAAATAGAAGCTGCGGTGAAAGAGTTATTGAAAGAGCAGCCGCATGCATCGAGAAAATAATTTTTTGATCTGACTCGTAAGAATGAAACATCAAGTTTAACAAATAAGTTGGTGCCATGATAAAGAAGAATCAGATGAAGAAGAATCAACAGCTGATGCTACGTGCACTTCGGTTCATACATAAAACAAACAGCACCGGCTTTCGTCAGTGCTGTCTTATACATTATCCTGAAATCATTTTTATCCCTAGCTTAATTTACTCTAAATTTTTTTTATCTTTATTATGGTTTCGGTATCAGCGGAAGCTTGCATTCATAATTTTAATTTTTAAGAATTAAACATTAGCAAGAATTTTTTCCTTACAGCCTTGATTAATTCATGGACTGGTGCTGTACCGAAACCTTTTTATTTTGCCACTCTGCAATTGGTCTGACCAATTTTTTTAAATAACATTTATATCTTCCTGATTTTTGTTTTAACCCAATTCATCTTTTCTAATTATTTTCATTCCGCAATCAATGCTTAACCACATGAAAAATATTTTTATTCTCTCTTTCTTATTAATTACAATTATATCCGATACGTCAGCACAAGCCAATATTATTCAAAACATTAAGGCAAGAAATATTTATAATCTCGATGGTCGCTGGCATTATATTATTGATCCTTATAAAACAGGTGAAGGTTCAAAATTTTATTTAAACAGGAAGCAACAATCTAAATCAGAATTGATAGAATATGATTTCAGCGCAGCACCTACACTACAAGTGCCTGGCGATTGGAATTCACAGGATGAAAAATTATTATACTATGAAGGAACGGTTTGGTACGAACATGATTTTTATGTGCAACCAAAAACAGGCAAACGATATTTTTTGAATTTTGGCGCAGTCAACTATGAAGCGCATGTTTATTTAAATGGAAAAGAATTGGGAAAGCATATTGGCGGCTTTACACCTTTTCAATTTGAAGTAACAAATCTTTTACAAAGTGGAAACAATTTTATTGTAGTTGAAGCAGACAATACAAGACATAAAGAGTCAGTACCCACTTTAAACTTCGACTGGTGGAATTATGGTGGGATTACAAGAGATGTGGTTTTGGCAGAAATGAATGCAACATTTATCAATGATTATAAAATACAATTAACTAAAGGAGATCTGAAAACAATTACAGGATATATTCAACTTGACGGACAACAAACTTCACAAAAAATAAATATTCAAATTCCGGAAGTAGGAGTACAAATCAAAGCAACTACAGATGCAAATGGCAAAGCAAATTTTACAATGGCTGTAAACAAACTTACTTACTGGACATCAGAAAATCCAAAATTGTATAATGTAGTTATCAACAGTGAAACAGATACTGTAGAAGAACATATTGGCTTCAGAACAATTGAAACAAAAGGAAAAGATATTTTGCTGAATGGTAAGCCAATATTTTTGCGGGGAACTTGTTTGCATGAAGAAAATCCTCTGATACCCGGCAAGCCCCGTTCTAAAGGAGATTTGAAAATGTTGCTCGAATGGGCGAAGGAACTTAATTGCAATTTTGTAAGGCTTGCTCATTATCCGCACAACGAACACATGTCTCAGCTTGCAGATGAAATGGGGTTAATGCTTTGGGAAGAAGTGCCCGTATATTGGGATATAGACTGGACAAATGATACAACATTGAATAATGCAAAGAATCAATTGTCTGAATTAGTTACAAGAGATAAGAACCGTGCAAGTGTGATTGTCTGGTCAATAGGTAATGAAACCCCAACGAATGATGCAAGAGAAAAATTTATGGAAGCTCTTGCAGATCATGTGCATGCATTAGATAATACAAGACTGGTTTCTGCAGCATTGCTTGCACACAATGCAGGTAATAATACAATTGAATTAAATGACCCATTGGGCAATAAGCTTGACATCGTGAGTTTCAATGAATACTATGGTTGGTATATTGATTTACCAAAAGAGATAGGGAAATACCAATTTAAGATTGATTATAACAAGCCTGTTGTCATTAGCGAGTTTGGTGGAGGAGCATTAGGTGGTTTTCATGCAGATGCTGAAACCCGCTTCAGTGAAGAATTCCAGGAAGTGGTATACCAAAATCAATTAAAGCTGATAACAACTATTGATGGCCTGAGAGGCACATGCCCATGGATACTTATTGATTTTCGTTCTCCAAAAAGATTGAATGATGTTTACCAGATGGGTTGGAACAGAAAAGGTTTATATACCGAAACAGGCAAAAAGAAAAAAGCATTTTTTGTGATGAAAACTTTTTATGATGAGATGCAGAAGAAATATTGATCCATGATTTAAATGATTAAAATGATTGGTATGATTGAGATGATAATTCCTTTATTAGGGAAGAACTTATGATTATAAATAATGAGAATATACTTCAATTGAAATTGCAATAGATGCTTCCCTGCCCGTCCGGTCAGGCGGGCTTTGTCAGCACGACAAGCTAAAGGAAATATGGAGCAAATATTTTTTACACCACCATAATCTCACTACGTAGCTTGTTATTCCGACCTCATCACCTGGTTTGTCATTCCGACGTTAGGAGGAATCTAAAAAAATTAAGTAATATTTTTACTCTTATGTTATTGCAGCAATTTCAACAATACATCAAGGAACAATTTCATGTTCATACAAATAATGCCAAATTAATTCTCGCCGTTAGCGGCGGAATTGATAGCGTTGTTTTAACTGACCTTGTTTACAAAACAGGGTTTGATTTCATGATTGTTCATTGCAATTTTCAATTAAGAGGAGAAGAAAGTGAAAGAGATGAAAAGTTTGTAAGAGCCCTGCAAAACAAATATGAAAAAGAAGTTTTAGTAAAACGATTTGATACCAAAGAATATGCTTCACAAAATAAAACTTCAATCCAGGAAGCAGCAAGGGAATTAAGATATAATTGGTTTGAAGAATTGGTGAATGGTCAATGCCTGCCTGCCGGACAGGCAGGGTCAATGGTCAATGACCGCGCAGAGAAAAACATTCACCATTCACCACTCACCATTTACATAGTTACTGCCCATCATGCAAATGATAATATCGAAACATTGCTTATTAATTTCTTTAGAGGTACAGGTATAAGCGGGTTGCATGGAATTCCTTCAAAACAGGGAAAGATAATTCGTCCTCTGTTGTTTGCAAAGAGAGAGGAGATTACTGCTTATGCCAAGGAAAATAATTTGCAATGGGTAGAAGATACTTCCAATCTGTCTGATAAATACACCAGAAATTTTTTTCGCCTTCAATTGATTCCGGCAATCAAAGAAGTATTCCCAAATGCTGAAGATAATTTGCTGCATAATATTGAAAGATTCAAAGAGGTTGAAACGTTATATCAGCAGGCAATTCAACAACATTTAAAGAAACTTATTGAGCAGAAAGAAAATGAGATACATATTCCGGTTCTCAAATTGCAAAAGAGTGAATCAATAAATACAATCATTTGGGAAATCATTAAAGAATATAATTTTCATGCTGCGCAAGTGGAGGAAGTAAAAAAAATATTTAATGCAGAAAATGGAAGTTATATCGCTTCAGACTCACATCGCATCATTAAAAACCGTAACTGGCTTATTATTGCGCCATTGCAAACCGAAGAA
>Ga0137372_10002838_pt1 | contig 16808 bp, 16 predicted proteins | sample SagtaG_6_FD_104911 | JGI IMG/M metagenome (GOLD analysis project Ga0137372, IMG submission 104911) | Vadose zone soil microbial communities from Sagehorn Ranch, Mendocino, California, USA - Sage1_R_60_16 metaG | ecosystem: Environmental > Terrestrial > Soil > Vadose zone | place: USA...
CGTGAGCCACCTGGCAGGGCGGCATCCGAGCGTCCTCGCCAGCTCGATGGCGACCCTCCATGAGTTGGCGCCAGGAAGAATCCGGCTGGGCATTGGCGTCGGCGACAGCGGCTCCAACAACCTTGGCGTCCCGCGCGCGAGCATGCGCGAGCTCGAGCACGCCGTACGGGGCATCCACGGGCTCCTCCGCGGCGAGGAGGCGCCAGGCGACACGAAGCCACTGCGACTCAGCTTCGCGCCTACCGGCGACCAGGTCCCGATTTACATCGCAGCGGCAGGCGAGCGCATGCAGCGCCTCGCCGGCCGCATCGCCGACGGTGCGCTGTTGAGCGTGAGCCCCCGCGAGCTGCCCGAGGCCATCGCACACGTACGCGAAGGCGAGCGCGAGGCAGGCAAACCAGCCGGCGCCACCCGCATCCTGCTATGGACCACCGTCGCCGTTGACGAAGACGCGGCGATCGCCAGGGCCGCTGTCCGCGGGGCGGTTGCACGCAGGGCGATGAACACCCTCGGGCGGCGGCAGCAGCTCGCGGCGGCTGACAGCGAAGCGCTCACGCGATTGCAAGCGGTGTACGACACGCAGCGCCACGGCACCACCGCCGCGTATGACCTGGCGGAGCTGGTGCCCGAGGATTGGATCGACCGTTTTGCCATCGCTGGCACTCCCGAAGCGGTCCGCAATCGGATCGAGCAAGCTGCACGAGATGGCGCCGACGAGTTCTCGATGATCCTCCTCGGCTCACGACCTGGCGATCGCGGCAGCCCCGAGTTGCTGACCCGCTTCGCCGAGTCGGTCCTGAAACCGCTGCGCGCCGCCGTCTGAGCGAGCCGTAAACCCGGCCGCCTCGCGCGTTTCGCCAGGCATGGACTCAATCGGAGATTTCTACGCGATCCTCCTGCACGACGATCAACTTCGACGCGCCTGGCAGAACAACCAGGGCCACGAGCCCGACCCGAAGCCCAGGCGCGTGCGCAAGCTGGTAGTCCGAGCGGTACGAGCGCTCGCGACGCGGCTCGAACCACGCCGAGCGCAAGCGCCACTCACGTCGGAGCCGGCGCGCTATTTGCTGACCTTGTTGAACCGCGAGCCAGCAGCGCGCTAGCGAGGAAGGAAGAAAGCGATCGCCAGCAGTGCGAGCAGCAGCAGCGTCGCACCCAGGATGGGTCCCTGCCGCAACGCGTCGACCAGGTCGAACCCGAGCGCGGCCAGTTCGTCCAGCAGGTCAGGTTGCGTGTGGATCCGTGTTGGCACCCGAGGCGAATTGTCGCAGCAGGAACCGCGCCACGGGCAGGGTATTCATCAACCGTTAACCTGAAGCCGGTTATGGAACTGGTACGCAGCGGCGGCGCGGCGTTCGAGCGACAGGCGTGGAGCGAGGCGTACACCCAGCTCATGGCCGCGGATGAGTCCGCTCCATTGGAGACAGAGGACCTCGAGCGACTGGCCCGCGCCGCTGACCTGATTGGGCGCGACGCTGAAAGTGATGCGGCCTGGGCACGGGCCTACCGCGCCCGGCTCGAGTGTGGCGACGTCGAAGGCGCCGCGCGCGACGCCTTCTGGCTCGGTCAACGACTCCTGACACGCGGCGAGCCAGCCCGCGGCGGTGGCTGGCTCGCCCGCGCCCGGGAGTTGCTGGCCGATGGGCGCGACTGTGTCGAACAGGGCTACCTCTTACTGCCGAGCGCGCTGCAGACGTTGTTTCAGGGTGACCCGGCGACCGCCCACGGCATCTTCAGCGAGGCCGCCGAAATCGGCGAACGCCACGCCGACCCGGACCTGAAGACGCTGGCCCGACTTGGTCGCGGTCGAACTCTCATCGCGCAGCGGCGGGTACAGGAAGGCATCGCGCTGCTGGATGAGGTTATGGTCGCGGTGACGGCACGCGAGGTCTCACCAGTGGTCGTAGGCATCGTGTACTGCGCGGTCATTGACGCTTGTCGCGAGATCTTCGACGTGCGCCGCGCGCACGAGTGGACGACCGCGCTCGGGCACTGGTGTGATGCGCAGCCCGACATGGTCGCGTTCCGCGGGCCGTGCCTGGTGCAGCGCGCAGAGCTCATGCAATTGCGCGGCGCCTGGCCGGCAGCAATGGACGAAGCGCAGCGCGCCTCCAACCTGCTGTCGCGTACCGCGGATCATCCTTCGCTCGGCTCGGCCGTGTACCAGCAAGCCGAGCTGCACCGACTGCGCGGTGAGCTTGCGAGCGCCGAAGGGGGGTATCGAGATGCCACGCGCTTGGGACACAACCCGCAGCCGGGCCTGGCGAAGCTGCGACTCGCGCAAGGCCAGCTGAGTGCCGCGACCGCCGCGATCGGTCGAGCGCTGGACGAGCCACACGACCGCACCCTCCGCCCACGACTGCTCGCGGCGTACGTCGAGATCATGCTCGCGGCCAACGACGTCGACGCCGCGCGAACCGCGGCGCTAGAGCTGAGAGAACTTGCCGAGGAGATCGACGTGCCGTTCCTGCACGCGATGGGCGCGCAGGCACACGGCGCCGTGCTGCTGGCCCAGGGCGATGCGCGCGCGGCGCTCGCCTCGTTGCGGCGTGCCTCGTCGCAGTTCCAGGAGCTCGAAGCGCCCTACGAAGCCGCGCGCGTGCGCGTCCTCGTGGCGTCCGCTTGCCAGGAGCTGGGCGATTCCGACAGCGCTGCAATGGAGCTGGACGCTGCCCGCTGGACGTTCGAGAACCTGGGCGCACTGCCCGACCTGACCAGGCTCGATTCAGGCACGACATCGTCGCCAGCGAGCGGCCTGACGGCGCGCGAGGTCGAGGTGATTCGAATGCTCGCGGCGGGCAAGACCAATCGCACCATCGCCACCGAGCTCACGCTGAGCGAGAAGACGGTCGCGCGCCACGTGAGCAATATTTTCTTGAAGCTCGGCCTGTCCTCCCGCGCTGCCGCGACCGCGTATGCCTACGAGCACGATCTCGTCAAACCTACATAAAAATACCCATACGTCGCGCGTCGGGAAGTTGCACGGTTCGCCCGATGCGCAAGCCGTGCACGAGGCGGATCCTGGGGCCATGCCCACGACACAGCGGATCGAAACGATCGTCATCGGCGCTGGCCAGGCCGGGCTCTCCGTCGGCTACTACCTCGCGCAGCAGCACGTGCCGTTCATCATCCTCGATGCCAATACGCGGGTCGGCGACTCCTGGAGGAAGCGCTGGGACTCGCTGCGTCTGTTCTCGCCCGCGCGCCTCGACGGGCTGCCGGGTATGCCGTTTCCTGGTCCCGCCTACGAGTTCCCCACCAAGGACCAGATGGCGGAGTACCTCGAGTCGTACGCGGCTCGTTTCGAGCTACCGGTGCGCGGCGGCGTCAGCGTGGACTGCCTCACACGGGAGGGTGGCCACTTCGTCGTGTCTGCCGCCGACGAGCGATTCGAAGCAGATAACGTGATCGTCGCGATGTCTACGTGGCAGAAGCCGCGTGTGCCAGCCTTCGCCTCTCAACTCGATCCGCGCATACAACAACTGCACTCGACTGAATACCGCGGCGCGGCGCAGTTGCTGGACGGGACGGTGCTGGTCGTAGGCGCGGGCAACTCGGGTGCGGAGATCAGCTTCGAAGTGGCGCGCACCCACTCCACGATCCTGGCCGGCCGAAGCACAGGTCAGGTGCCGTTCCCGATAAATGCATTCACCGTGCGGGTGATCGTGCCGCTGCTCTTCCGCGTGTTCTTCCATCGGATCGCCACGGTGCGCACGCCGATCGGCCGCAAGCTGCGGGTCGCGTTCGCCGCCCACGGAATGCCACTGATTCGCACGCGCGAGCAGAACCTGGCAGCGGCTGGCGTCGAGCGCGCGCCGCGAGTAGTCGGTGTCCGCGACGGGCTGCCGTTGCTGGACGATGAGCGCATCCTCGACGTCGCCAACGTGATCTGGTGCACGGGCTACCAGCCCGGCTTGTCATGGATTGATCTGCCAGCCATGGCCGATGGGCTACCCACGCACGCTCGCGGGATCGTGGCCGGCGAACCGGGGCTGTACTTCGTCGGACTGGAGTTTTTGTACGCCGCCTCGTCCGCGATGATCCACGGCGTCGGGCGCGACGCGCAGCGCATCGCCCGCGCGATCGGCGCGCGTCGCCGCGCTGGCTATGCCTCGACCGTGAAGTCGACGCTCACGTCTGGTGTCGCAACTGCGACAGTGCCGTAGAGCGGTCAACGGCGCTTGAAGCGCTGCACGAGCTCCTGTGCTTGTTCCTGGCTCACGCCCTTCAACCGCAGCTGCATGCGTACGGCGGTGAACGTGGAGACGTCTTCGCGGGCGCGGTTGCTCGGATCCTGCTCGGCTTCGATGGTCGAGCCAACGCTCTGCAACGGGATACCGAGGTCGCGGGCCAGGACCTCGATCAGCTCGACACCGCACGTTGCTACGCCGCTCAGGAAGAGCTCGGCTGGGCCGATCGCTTCGCCAGGGCAGCCATTCTGTACAGGACCGTCGACCACCAGGTGCTGATCGCGCGCGCTCACCAGCACGCGACCGAACGTACCGCTCGAGACCGCGCCAACCGAGTAACGCCGAACCGGTGCCTCAGCCATGGTGCGCCAGAGTACCGCGGTCCATCGTATACGCTGTCCAGGCCGTGCCTGCCGACGCCGGTATCACCCTCGAAGCCGAAGGCCGACCGGTCACGATCACCCACGCCGACCGCGTGATCTTTCCCCAGATCGGCGTGACGAAGCTCGATCTGGCGCAGTACTACATACGCGTTGGCGCCGCGGCCATGGGCGGGCTGCGCGACCGACCGATGCTACTGAAGCGCTATCCCCGCGGCGCCTCGGCGGACCCGTTCTACCAGCAGCACGCGCCTGATTCGCGCCCCGACTGGGTGGCCACCGCCCACACGCAGTTCGGTGGCGGCGGCGAGGCCGAGCAGGTGGTGTGCAACGAGCTCGGCGTGTTGGTCTGGCTGGTCAACCTGGGCTGCATCGAGATCCACCCGTGGGCGGTGCGTGTGCCTGACGTCGATCACCCGGACGAGCTGCGCGTCGATCTCGATCCGGGCGAGTCGAGCACGTGGGACGAGATCCGCGAGGTCGCGCGAGTCACCCGCGACACCCTCGCCGATGCTGGCCTGGTGAGCTTCCCGAAAACGTCGGGCTCACGCGGCATCCACATCCAGGTGCCGATCCATCCGCGCTGGGATTTTCTCAGCGTCCGCCGTGCGGCGATTGCACTGGCCCGCGAGGTCGAACGGCGCGCCCCGACGATCGCCACCGCGGCGTGGTGGAAGGAGGAGCGGCTCGGCCGCGTCATGCTCGACTACAACCAGAACGCGCGCGGCCGCACCACCGCGTCGGCGTACTCGATCCGCGCCACGCCCGATGCCCGCGCCTCGTGCCCCCTCACCTGGGACGAGTTCGCGAGTGTCCAGCCCGAAGAGCTCACGATCAAGACGCTGCCCGACCGCTTGGAGCGCGTTGGCGACCCCCTGGCCGACATGGCATCCCAGGCTGCTTCGCTCGATGGCCTCCTCGAATGGGTCGAACGCGACGAAGCGAACGGCCTCGGCGACGCCCCCTGGCCACCCCACTTCCGCAAAATGGAAGGCGAGCCGATCCGCGCCGCGCCCAGCCGGCGCCGGAAGTCCTAGCCGAAGAGCTCGCGCAATTCGGCGGGCACGATCTCTTCGATCTGCGCGAAGGTGCACTCGCGGGTGGGTTTGTCATGCCGCCAGCGCAGGAACGTGGCGCCGTGGCGGAAGCGGTCACCTTGCATGTGGTCGAAGGCGACCTCGCATACCAGCTCGGGCCGCAGCGGCTGCCAAGTGATGTCCTTCTTGCCGGTCCACCGGCTGGGCTCGCCCGGCGTCCTGCCGCCGCCAAAGCCGCTGTCGCCTCGGTACTGCTCCAGAAAGCCAACGAGCTCGCGCCGCTCGGCATTCTTGAAGCTCGCGGTGCCGCCCAGGTACTGCAGCACGCCGTTATCGTCGTAGAGCCCCAACAGCAAGGAGCCGACGGCGGTGCCGGGGAAATCCTTGTGCCAGCGGAAGCCACTCACCACGCAGTCAACGGTCCGCTGGTGCTTGATCTTGAGCATCACCCGCGCACCGGGCTGATAGACCCCATCGCCGCGCTTGGCGATCACGCCATCGAGACCGGCACCCTCGAACCGCTCGAACCAGTCGCTCGCGGTGGCGCGCTCGGAGCTACACGGTGTGAGGTGCAGCGGCTTCGCCGGCGTACCGAGCAATTGTTCGAGCGCTACCCGCCGATCACTCTGGGCCACGCCCATGAGATCGTCGGAGCCCGTGGCTAGCAGGTCGAACGCCACGAACTCCGCGGGGATCTCCCGCGCCAGCATCTCGATGCGCGAAGCGGCCGGGTGGATGCGCTGCTGCAACGCCTCGAAATCGAGTCCTCGTTCGCTGGCGATCACGACCTCGCCGTCGAGCACGCACGGCGCGGGCAGCGCCGACTTCAACCCTGCCTCGAGCTCGGGAAAGTAGCGCCCGAGCGGCTTCAGATCTCGACTCTGGATGAGCAATTCACTGCCATCCCAGAACACCAGGGCTCGAAAACCGTCCCACTTCGGCTCGTACAGCCAGCCATTGCCCGCGGGCAGGTCGCGTGCGAGGTCGGCCAGCATCGGCGCGATCGGCGGCTGCACCGGCAGCTTCATTCAGGCCCCAGTGGCGGCATGAAGAACTCGTAGCGCGCCGGGTCAGCGTAGCCTTCGACCCATTCGTTGCGCACGCCCTGGCCGCTGATCGCGGCCTGGACGATGCGTTTGTTGAACGCACTCACCAGCTCCGAATTGAGATAGTCCTCAACTGGCATCCACAGGCATTCTTCGAGCTCTTCGGTCTGCATGGTCAGCTCTTCGCTCAGCGGCGAGAGTCGACAGACAAAGTAGATGTCCGATTTCCCGTATCGGTAGCCGTGCCAATGGCGAAAACAGACCAGCGATTCGAAGCGCGTTTGAATGCCGGTCTCTTCGAGCACTTCGCGGATCACGCCATCCACCAGGTGCTCGCCCGCCTGCAGTGCCCCGCCAGGCAGCTTGTAGTAGGGCTGCTTGGTCCGCCGATGCCGCTCGCACACCACCAGCAGCTCGTTGCGGTCGTTAAGCACGACGCCTCCGGCGCCGATGTAGTGCGTGGCGTGGCCGGGGATGAACGCGTCGTCGACCAGTCGACAGGTCAGCATCAGGTGGTCTTCGCCGCTGTGGTGGAAGATGAAACCAGCCTCAACCGCGATCGGGATTAGCCTGGCCAGGCGCAGCGGCACGTCCAACCACACCAACCGTCTGCCATCGTCGCGCCAGTGCTCTAGCGATCGCTCGAGCGCGGCGCGGAACTCCTCGGTATCGTCGGTCAGCGCATCGGCGTCGATGATGGCGCCGCCAAACATGTCGGGCTCGAACGCCAGTACGTCCATCTGAGTGTTGCTGTCCACCTGGGTCTCTACGGTACCCCGGGCGCTGGGTTGCGCACGAAGTAGAAGATGATCGCGATGATCGCGTAGAAGGCCAGTAGCAGCAGGCCCTCGAACCAGTTCGACTCACCGTCCAGGCACAGGAAACTCACCCCGAGCACCGCGAACAGGATCGCGCCCAGCTCAAAGTGGTCAAACACCAGCGGCATCGGATGACCCAGCGCCAGCGACGCCAGCACCGCCAGCGGCGCGACCAGTAGCGCTACCTGCGTAGCGGAGCTGATGGCGATGGAGACCGCCAGGTCCATCTGGTCGCGGCGCGCGAACAGCACCGCCGAGAAGTGCTCGGCGGCGTTGCCGACGATGGCCACCACGACGGCGCCCACGAAGAGATCGGACAGGCCCACGGATTCCGCGGCGTGCTCGATCGAGCCGACCAGGGTCTCGGCCGCGACCGCCGTGAGCACCGTCGCCAGCACCAGCAGCAGGATTGCGTCGCGGCGGCTCAGGGTTGGCGGCCCGCTCGAATGCTCGGCTGCCAGCAGGTCTTTGTGGGTCTTGAAGGAGAAGTACAGGCTGGCGACGTACGTGATGAGCATGACGATTGCCACCAGCACGCTGATCGCCATGATGTTCGGGGCTTGCTGCGGGGACGTCTCTAGCACCGTCTCGGCGTAGATGTCGGGCATCAGCAGCGCCAACACGGTCAGGATCAACATCCCCGTGGCCGCGCCGACGTTGGTTTTGTTGAACGTCTGACGCTCGCGGTTCCACCCGCCCACGAACATCGCCAGGCCCAGGACCAGCAGCAAGTTGCCCAGGATGCTGCCCGTGAGCGACGCCTTGACGACTTCGGTCAGGCCTGCCTGCAGCGCGAGCAGCGCGATGATCAATTCCGCCGCGTTGCCGAAGGTCGCGCTGAGAAAACCGCCCAGGCCGGCGCCGACGTACTTGGCGGCTTCGTCGGTGGCAGCGCCGATCATGCCCGCCAGCGGGATGATCGCCAGCGCCGAGGTCGCGAACACGGCGACATCACTGACGCCGATCACGCGCAGCACGATCGCGACCGGCAGAAAGAGCAGCAGCACGTTCAGCCGCTGCCCGAAAACGAACGCGCGCACGTCGAATGGGTAGGGTAACCCTCTCCCTCTGGGAGAGGGCAGGGTGAGGGCTAGCTCTCGGATACGAACGCAGCCCTCACCCCCCTTGCTAGAACCATCTCCCAAAGGGCGCGGGGGACTTTGCTATAGTCTCGCCGACGGCGTCCCGGAGGGGAGTAACCACCGCTCACCTCACAAGAGCGGCGGCGTGAGCCAACACCACCGACCTCTCGGTCGTGGCTCCGCTAGAGGCTTAGCACAGGTCTCGGCCAGACTTCCGGCCCACCACTGTTTTGCGAAACGGCGGGTGGGCCGGCTATCAGAAAGTCTGGTCCAGACGTCGAGCCTCACAACATCGGGAGCAACACACATCGTGGGTGCACTCGTAGCCATTGCCCTCGCCGTCCTCGTCGCGGTTCCCGCCTACGGACTGCGCTTCGCTGGATTTGCCGCGCCGGTCGAGCTGGCGACGCTGCTGTTTGGGATGGCCATTGTCGGCGCTGCCTTTGCCATCTCGTGGGCCGCCGAGGCCGCCGAGCGCGACGTCCCGCGCGCCCTCGCGCTGATCGTCGTCGCGCTGCTGGCGTTGATGCCCGAGTACGCGGTCGACATCGTCTTCGCCTACAAGGCTGGCCAGGACCCGACCTTCGCCCCGTACGCGGTCGCCAACATGACCGGCTCCAATCGGCTGCTGCTCGGCCTCGGCTGGCCGATGGTCGCGCTGGTCGCGTGGGTGTTCGGCGGCCACCGACTGCTGCGGCTCGATAAGGGCAGCGGGCTGCCGCTGGCATTCCTGGCCATCGCGACCCTGTACGCGTTCACGCTCCCGCTCAGAGCGGGCATCTCGCCCATCGATACGCTGGTGCTGTTCGCGCTGTTCATCGCCTACGCGGTGCTGGCAGCCCGCCAGGAGGCGCATGAGCCGGAGCTCGTCGGGCCAGCCGCGACCATCGGCGCGCTGCCCACCATGCAGCGTCGCCTGGTCATCCTCGCGCTGTTCGCCTTCGCCGGGCTCACCATCATCCTGTCGGCGGAAAGCTTCGCCGAGGGACTCGTGCACTCCGGCGAGCAGCTGGGCATCGACGAGTTTCTGCTGGTCCAGTGGCTCGCGCCGCTCGCGAGCGAGGCGCCCGAGTTTCTTATCGCGGGTCTGCTGGCGTTCCGCGGCAAGGGCTCAGCCGGGCTGGGCCTGCTGTTGTCGGGCGAGGTCAACCAGTGGATGCTGCTGGTCGGCAGCCTGCCGCTGGCGTACTCGATCTCTTCGGGCCACCTGGCGACGCTGCCGCTCGATCCGCGGCAGGTGGGTGAGGTGCTGCTGACCGCGTCGATGAGCATGTTCGGCGTGGCGGTGCTCGCGTCGCTGTCGCTGGCGCTGATGGAAGCCACGCTGCTGGCGGTGTTGTTCATGGCGCAGCTCGTGCTGGGCGGTTTTCTCCGCGCGGGCCTGCACAGTAGTGACATGGCCTCCGCGGAGCTCGGCTGGTTCAGCCTGCTGTACCTGCTGCTGAGCGCCGTGTTCCTGTTCTTCGCGCGGCCGACCCTGGTCCGATTGCTCCAACGCCGCCAGGACACCAGTACTAAAGCCCTGGATGACCGCGGGGCAGAGTTCGGTTAGTCTGGGCGGGCTTTCCGGGGGGAGGGCCCAAAGCTATCGCCGATCAACTCGGGGAGCAGCTCGCAGCGAAGGCGGCGTAAGCGGGCTAAACTGGGCGTGAGCCCAGCAAGATGTACGAGCACCTTCTCGTCGCCCTGGATGGCTCCGAGCCAGCCGAGCACGTGCTGCCGCACGCTGAGGCGCTGGCGCAAAAATTCGGCTCGACCGTGACGCTGCTGCGCGCGGTGGTGTCGGCTGAGACACTGCTGGCCCAATCGGCGACGGCGGGCCCAGCGGTCGGCGAGGTTGCGCCGCCGATGGACCCCACGCCGATCCTGGAAGCCGAGCAGAGCGCAGCCAGCGAGTACCTGACCGCGCTCGAGGGGCGGCTGCGCCAGAAGGGCCTGAATGTCAGCACCGAGCACCCCGAAGGCAACGCGTCCGACGTGATCGTGGAGCGCGCGCAGGCGCTCGGCGTCAGTCTGATCCTGATGACCACGCACGGCCGAAGCGGCCTGGGTCGGCTGGTCTTCGGCAGCACCGCCGACGCGGTCCTGCGTCACGCTGCATGCCCCGTATTGCTCGTGCGAGTGCACGATAGTAACGCCTCATCCTGAGGCGAAGCCGCAGGATCTCGGTGGAATGTCATCCCGAGCTTGCGAGGGATCTCGGTCTGGAACGTGAGATCCCTCGGCTCGCAGGCTCGCCTCGTGATGACATGCTTCGGATCCTTCGGCTCGCAGGCTCGCCTCAGGATGAAGCTTTCAACCTGTCGATCTGGCTATCGAGCTCGGCCATCGCCGCGTAGTCCTCATCCACGAGCCGATAGCAGCGCTCGATATACAGCTGCGCGAGCTGCGCCGATTGCGCCCCGCTCGAGCGCGCCGCCTCGATGAGCTCAGTCGGACGGAACTTCTCGCCCAGGTGCCTCGCCACGCGCTGCATGTCGCCGACCGTCTCGTCGACCAGTCGCCGATCGCCACCTTCGACCGCGTAGCGCAGCGTGCCCGCCAGTCGCGCCAGCCGGCCGACCTTCTCGCGGTCGGGCATGACCTGCATCAGCAGCTCGTCGACGTCCACCGATGATTCGGTCGACCCCCCGGCGGGTTCCACCTCGACGACAGCCGCGGAGACGTAGCGGGCGCACGCCTCGGCGTACTGCGTGCCAACGTCGTTGACCGGCTGCAGCGCGTACAGCGGGTCGGTCATGCGCAGAGTGCCACCGTCGATCAGGTCGTCGCCGCGCAAGCTCGCCTGACGCTCCAGCCACTCGAGTCCGCCCTCGATCTTCTCTGGCACGGGCGGCAGTGGATACGCCGAGGGGCCAGCCTGCGACAACTGCCCGGCCAGCTGCGTGGCAAACGCGGCCGGGATGTACTTACCGAGGTCCATCTGAATCGGCGCCACGACGAGGTACGTCGCCCAGGCCGTGTCCGGATCGTCGGCGTCGCGAAAGAACAGGAGCGCGTGTCCGCGCGGCCGATCGGGATCGCCAACACGGAAGGTCAACACGCTCGGATTGTAAGCTCAGGGCTAGCAGCCTTGGCCCTGTTGCTGTTCGACACCCTGTCTGGTTCGCGGCAGTCGCTCCCAGACGGGCCGATCAAGCTGTACGTGTGCGGCGTCACTCCTTACGACACCACCCATCTGGGCCACGCGTTCACGTTTGTGCAGTTCGACGTGCTGGTGCGCGCGCTGCGCTGGCTCGAGCCACGACGGCAGCTGACGTACGTCCAGAACGTCACCGATATCGACGATTCGATTCTCGCCCGAGCCCGGAAGCTGGGCGTCGATTGGCGCGAGCTCGGCGACGACCAGACGGCGCGCTACCGCGCCGATATGCGCGATCTGAACGTCGGCGAGCCGAGCCACTTCGTCGCCGCCACCTCCGCCATTGACACGATGCTGGACCTGATCCAGACGCTGGTGCAGCGCGGCGCGGCATATCCCGTCGCGGGCGGCAGCGTGTTCTATCGCATCGCGGCAACGCCGACCTACGGTGAGTTGAGCAAACTCGCGCGGGACGAAATGCTGGACATCGCCGCCCACCAGGACGACGCCGACGTGGACGATCCGCGCAAAGAAGACCCGCTCGACTTCGCGATGTGGAAAGGCTGGTCGGGCGATGCCAGCGAGCCATGCTGGCCGAGTGCGTGGGGCGCGGGCCGACCGGGCTGGCACATCGAATGCTCGGCGCTGTGTTTTCGCCATCTCGGCCGAGAGCTGACCATCCATGGCGGAGGCGCCGATCTGATCTTCCCGCACCACGAGAGCGAGATCGCGCAGTCCGAGAAGGCGACGCAGATGCGACCCTTCGTGCGCACCTGGGTGCACACCGCCATGGTGCGCATGGATGGCGAAAAGATGAGCAAGAGCCTCGGCAACATGGTGTTCGTGCGCGACTTGCTGTCGAAGTATTCGGTCGATGCGCTGCGCCTGTACCTGCTCGGGCATCACTACCGTTCGGTCGTCGAGTGGGCACCCTACGAGCTCGAAGCCGCGGCCGGCCTCGCCGATCGCTTGAGCCTGGCAGCGCGCGAGCCGGACCAGGGTGGCCGTTCGGTACGTGATGCCTTTCGCGCCGCGCTCGAGGACGATCTGAATACGCCGCGCGCAATCGAAACGCTCGAGCGGGCAGCCGGCCAGACGTTGCGCGAGCTCGGCGGCGTTCTCGGGCTCCAATTCACCGCGTGAATCGCGCTCACTAATCTGCCGGCTTAGTCTCGATAGAACAACTCGGCCATCTATCGAGGCTTATGCATACCGTGAATAACGTGCGCTTCGACGCGCCTTATCGCCTGCTGTCTATCGCGTTTGGTTTCGGGATCATCGCCGACACCCTTCTACGCGTGACACCCTGGGGACTCAATCTGCTGCTGACCGTCGCGGTCGCGCTCGGCGCCGCGGTCGCGCTGACCCGCTGGCGCGGCCTTGAGCTCACCGGTGAGGGCCGCTGGCTGACGCCGGCGATCGTGTTCTTCGCCGCCGCGCTGGTGTGGCGCGACTCACCCACGCTCACCACCGCGAATGCCTGCGCGCTGCTCGAGGGCGTTGATCGGTTTGCTCGATCTGGCCAATCCCGACGAGCTGATCGTGCGCACCAACGCCACGTATGGCCATCTGCTCGACAGCGGCCATCTCGACGAGCGGCCGCTGGCCTCGCTCAGCGCTGACGCCACGCCCGCCCTGGTCGAGGCCTTGCCACTGATCGCCGAGCCAGAGCGCGCCGAGGTCCAGCGGCGATTATTGAAGAAACACGCCGCGCCCGTCGCCGACTGGCGCACGTTCAACCTCAGCCGCTGGCAGGCCGCGGCCGCGCTGGCTCCGCTTCGCTGACGCCCGATTCCAGAATCTCCAGCCGGCCGGCGCTGGCATCTAGCCGCGCGTGGACGCCGAGCGGCAGGGTCGCCAGATGCGCGCCGTGGCCGAGTGGTAAGCCATAGATCGTCGGAACGCCGAGCGGTCGCAGCAGATCGTCGATCACGTCTTCCAGGCTGAGCGTGGATGGGAACGCCGGCTTGTACGCCCGTGGCTCGACCCCCGCGTGTTCCGCGATCACCAGGCCGGCAACCTGTTGCAGCTTGCCCGAGCGCAGCAGCTGCAGCAGGCGGGAATCGATCGTGTAGGGCTCCTCGTGGGTGTCCTCCAGGAACACGATCTTGCCGCGCCAATCGAAGTCGTCGGCGGTGCCGAGGGCGTTGGCCAGCAGGGTCAGGCAGCCACCATCGAGCTCGCCCTCGACCACCCCACCATTGATGGTCTCCACCCACGGATCGTCTGGATCCTCGCGGATCGCACCCAGCGGCTCGCTGCGCATGACCGCTCGCTCGAAGGCGTCTCGCGTGTAGCCGAGCTTGTCAGCCGGCCCCGCGAAGGTGCCAACCATGGGTCCGTAGAACGTGACCAGGTTCGCACGCTGTCCGATCGCCAGGTGCAGCGCGCTGATGTCGCTGTAGCCAATGAACACCTTCGGCCGCTCCGCGAGCGCCGCGTAGTCGAGCCGATCGACCATCCGCGGGCTGCCGTAGCCACCCCGCAGGCAGATGACGCCGTCGACCTCCGGATCGCACCACACGTGCTCGAAATCTCGCGCGCGCGCTTCGTCGTCGCCGGCGAGGTAGCCCCTCCGATCGAGCACGTGCTCGCCCAGCTTCAGCTTCAGCCCGAGTCGTTCGAGCGCCGCGGCGGCGCGCGGAATGTCGCCACGGTTGTAGACCGGGCTGGCCGGAGACACGACGCCGAGCGTTGCGCCGTGCCGGAGGACTGGTGGTTTTCGTCGTGTAGACGCCACAATCCGCAGCGTAGCCCGTTCCGGTACACGTCGTGCATTTTCCTGCGCGGCTGTCGTTCTTCTCATGCACCAATCCGCTACGCGCACCCGACCAATCGCGGCGCTCTCCGCATTTGCGCTGGCGCTCATTGGCGGGCTGCTGCGGCTGCTGATCGGCGCAGTCGCCCTGGTCACGCTCGGACTGCTGGGGCCGGCGTTCCTGCTCGATACGCCACAGCCCGCGCCGCACCCAAGCGATGCGATCGTGGTCATCAGCGGCGATGAGCAGATGGCTCGCTTCCAGGAGGGGCTGAACCTGTTCCAGAAGGGGATGGGCAGGTACCTGGTGTTCTCGGGCGCCGCCTTCGACAACGGCACCAGCAACGCCGACGTCATGCGCGACCTGGCGGTGCGGCGCGGCGTCCCGGTGTCGGCCATACTCGACGAGCCGTTCGGCGAAGATACGTGGGGCAACGCTGTTCACACGCGCCAGGTGCTCGAAGCCCACGGCCTGCACAGCGCGATCCTGGTGACCTCGCCGTACCACGCGCGCCGCGCCAAGCTCACGTTCGACGCCGCCTACAGCGGCAGTGGCATCGACCTCGCCGTCCACGCCGCGCCCGATAGCCAGTGGCGCAAGCTGTCGTGGTGGCAGCAGCCGGAAACCCGCCGCCTGACCTTTGCCGAGCTGCAGAAGCTGGGTTACATCATCGCGACCGGCCAATACCATTAGGCGCCACCGATGGGCGCGTTGCTTCACGAATGTGCAGTTCCCGGATGGTGCACACCCGCATTGCGGCATCCACGTAGGGTCCCGAGAAGCGGCTAAGGCCCGATCACCTGGCTGAGAAAACTAGCGGCCCGCCAGACGCTCGACCACGGGCGCAAAGGCGCGGATGTCGCCCAGGACCAGGATGTATGTGATGGACCAGCGCTCGCGCAGCTGCTGGCACTTGTCGACGAGCTGGTCGATCGTGCCGTAGAACACGTGCGGCGACTCCAGCAGCTCATCGGCGCTGAGCTCTACCTCATAGCGCTCCGCGAGCCGCTTCGAGAGGGCGTCCGCAGCGGACCGCGGATCGTCGGTGATCTGGACCGGTCCGAGGCACGGATAGGTGTTGACCTGAAGGTCGTCGAACCGCGCGCCGGCCGCCTCGCGGATCCACGCCAGCTTCTCGTCGGTCGCCGGCGCCAGCACGCTGCGTATATCGGCCCGTCCGCCGCCGGGCAGCCTCGGCGCGAGCCCGACGATCTGCGCCTCGCGCGCCGCGAACTCGAGCCCCGTTCGCCCGCCACCGCCGATCAGAAACGGCGGATGCGGTCGCTGCATCGGCTTCGGTCGACCGTCCATCTCGGTGATGCGGTAATGCTCGCCCTCGAACGTGAAGGCGCCATCGCCAAACAAGCCTTTGAGCACGTGCAGAGACTCGGTCATGCGCGCGAAGCGCACGCTGTGCCGGTCGAAGTCCTTACCGGAAGCGCGGTACTCCTCGACGTTCCAGCCTGCGCCGAGGCCAATCTCGAGTCGACCCTCGCTCAGCAGATCGACCGTCGCGAGCTCCTGGGCCAGCACGGCGGGGTGCCGCAGATCGTTGTTGAGCACAAACGTACCCAGCCGCAGGGTCGTGGTCGCCTGCGCGATGGCGGCCAGCGCGGGCAACGGGGCGAACTGGTCGAGCAGGTGATCGGAGATCAGCAGCGTCGCATAGCCGAGCGACTCGGCGGTCTGCGCGAGCTCGATCAGCCCACCGCGCGTGCTGGTGCCCGTGCTGCTGCTGGCGCCAACGGCAAAACGAAACGGTCTTTGTGGCATTGATTACTGGCTAGCGTAGCCAGTCAGTTCAACGTAGCCGCGGCCGGTGCGGTCGCCGTCGATGCTCACCGCGCCCTCCCAGTAGCTCAGGCCGCCGAAGCCGGGGAAGTACAACTCCTGGTCCTGGACCAGGGGGCGCAGGGTGAGCGTTTGCTGGTCGCGGATGGTCAGGCGCCAGCCCGAGGGGTAGACGGCGCCCGTGTGCGGGCTGGTCCACGTCCCGAGCGGCGTCGAGCGGACCTCGTTCGGCAGCAGGTCGCGCACGCTGCTGTCGGCCAGCACCTCGCTGCCGTAGACCGCCGTGACCTCGCCTGAGGCCTGGCGCAGCACGTACAGCATCAGCTCGGTGCGATCGTCCAGCTGCAGGCTGTACCAATCCCAGCCGCCGGCAGCGACCACGAAGTTGCCCCACTGATGGTCCATCCACGCTTGACCGGTGACCTGCTTCGGATCGCCGTCGCCAGCGCGCAACTCGCCGCGGGCGCTGAGCCGCGTGCGCGAGTAGTAGTAGGAGCCGCCGGCCGGCTCGTTCTCGATGAACCCGCCATGGTGCAGCGCCGGCGGTTTTTCATCGGCGAAGTGCAGCTCGAGCGCGAAGGGTACGTCCGCGCCAGGTCCGCTCTCCATCGTGGCCTCGAACG
>Ga0137372_10002842_pt1 | contig 16789 bp, 14 predicted proteins | sample SagtaG_6_FD_104911 | JGI IMG/M metagenome (GOLD analysis project Ga0137372, IMG submission 104911) | Vadose zone soil microbial communities from Sagehorn Ranch, Mendocino, California, USA - Sage1_R_60_16 metaG | ecosystem: Environmental > Terrestrial > Soil > Vadose zone | place: USA...
ATGACGCTCGAGGAGTACCTCGCACGGGGACGGCGGCCATGAGCAACGCGCTCGGCATCGCGGCCGTCACCGCCGTGCTCAAGGACATCCTGAACAACCGGGCGATCGACGCGTCGGTCGGGAACGTGACCGTGACCACGAAGCCCCCCGACAAGATCAAGACCGACACGCACGAGGAGACGCAGCTCAACCTCTTCCTCTACCAGGTCACGCCGAATCAGGGCTGGCGGAACGTCGGCCAGCCCTCGGTCGGCGCCGACGGGGCGAGCCGCGTCTCCAATCCGCCGCTCGCCCTCGACCTGCACTACCTGCTCTCTGCCTACAGCGACGAGGAGTTCAAGGCCGAGGTGCTGCTCGGCTATGCGATGCAGGCGCTGCACGAGACGCCGGTGCTGACGCGCGAGATGGTGCGCAACCACTTCACGGCCGACCCGACCGGGTTGACCGGCGGCGGCCTGCCCCCTCCACTCAACAGCCTGGCGGCAGGCGAGCTCGCCGACCAGGTCGAGCTCGTGAAGATCACGCCGCAGGCGCTCTCGACCGAGGAGATCTCCAAGCTCTGGACGGCGTTCGGCGCGCACTACCGGCCCACCGCGGGCTACCAGGCCACCGTCGTGCTGATCGAGAGCCGGCGGCCGACCAAGGCGGCGCTGCCGGTGAAGGACAGGCGACTCTACGCCCTCACGATCCGCGAGCCCCGGATCGACGCGATCGAGACCGACGCGGGCCCGGGGGTGCCGATCGTCGCCACGAGCAAGCTCGTGCTCACAGGCAAACGACTCGTCGGGGAGCAGACGACAGAGGTTCTCGTGAGCGCCCAGCTGGCAACGATCGAGAGCGCCACCGAGGAGAAGATCGTCGTCGCCCAGCCGGCGGGCCTACGCGCGGGCGTCCAGGCCGTCCAGGTCGCGCACCGCGTGCGGATGGGAGAGCCGCCGCCGGGCGCGCTCCATCGCGCCTTCGAGTCCAACGTCGCCGCGTTCGTCCTCCACCCGACCTTCGGCGGTCTCTCGCTGAGCCCGGCCCCCAGCGGCGCGGGGCCCTACACGGGGGTCGCGACCGTGACCGTCACGCCGGGCGCCGGTCGCGCCCAGCGGATCCTCCTGCTCCTCAACTCCAGGACGACGTCGCCCGCCAACTCCTACGCGTTCGTCGCCGACCCCAGAGCGAGCGACGTCGCGCCGATCAAGGTGCGGCTGCAGGACGTCGTCCGGGGCGACTATTTCGTACGCGTGCAGGTCGACGGCGCCGAGAGCCGGGTGGAGCTCGACTGGGCGACCTCGACGACGAAGGCGACGATTTGAGCGAGGACTGGGAAGAAGCGAACCAGCGCCGGCTCGCCGCCGAGGTCGCGCGCGTCCGAGTCGCCGTCGAGCGGCTGCTCGAGCCGGATCGGCCCGCCGAGCCGGAGACGCAGCGGCCGCTCGACGGGCAGGCGGCCGCAATCGACCTCGTGTCGGCCGCGTTCGACCTGTCGCCGTTCGAGCGGGACGTCCTACTCCTCGTCGCCGGCGTCGAGCTCGACGGCTCGTTCGCCTCGCTGTGCGCGCGCGCCCAGCCGGAGCTCGGCGTCGCGGCGCCGACGTTCTCGCTCGCCCTCGCGGCTCTCGAGGACGCCCACTGGAGCGCGCTCTCGCCCGACCGGCCGCTCCGCCGCTGGCGGCTTCTCGACGTGGCGGACACCGGCTCGCTCGTCGCGGCGCCGCTCCGCATCGACGAGCGTGTGCTGCACTTCCTCGCGGGCGTCCAGACGAGCGACGAGCGGCTGCGCGGCATCACCCGGACGATCGAGCCCGCGCCCCTGCCGTCGATGCATGCGGAGGTCGCCCACCGTGTCGCGAGCAGCCTCCTGAGCGGCCGCTCGGTGGAGCTATCCGGCGGAGACCGCGACGCACGCACGCGGACTGTCGCTGTCGCCGCCGCCGAGGTCGAGCTCGTCGCGCTCGAGCTCCGCTCGAACGACATCCCGCAAACCGCCGCGGAACGGCTGTCACTCGCCCGGCTGCTCGAGCGCGAGGCGGTGCTCGGACGGTCCCTCGCCGTCCTCGACGTGGCCGAGCCGGACGCCGAGCAGCGCCGCGCGGCGATCGAGCTCGTCGGAGGGCTTGCGTCGCCGTGTGTCGTCCTCGCCGGCGAGCCGCTCCGCGGCTACGCGCAGCCGCTCGTGCGCATCGATCTGCCGCCGCTGTCGGCGCCGGATCGCGAGCGGCTGCTCCTGGACGCCCTCGGCGTCGCCAACGGCAACGGGAACGGTCGGGCCGAGGTGTCGGGCGCGGCGCAGCAGTTCCGGCTCGACTCCGCGTCGCTGCAGGCGGCCGCCGCGCAGCTCGCTGCCGGCAACGGGGCCGCAGACGACGGGGTGGCCGAGTCGCTGTGGGACGCGTTGCGTGCGCAGGCGCGGCCCACTCTCGACGATCTCGCGCAGCGCATCGACGCCGCGGCGGCCTGGGACGATCTGGTGCTGCCGCTACCGGTCGTCGACACGCTGCGGCAGATCGCGCTGCACGTCCGGCAACGCGCCCGCGTCTATGAGGACTGGGGCTTCGCGCGCAGGAGCGCACGCGGGCTCGGCGTGAGCGCGCTCTTCGCGGGCCCGAGCGGCACAGGCAAGACGACGGCGGCGGAGATCCTCGCGCGCGAGCTCAGGCTCGACCTCTACCGGATCGACCTCAGCGCGGTCGTGAGCAAGTACATCGGCGAGACGGAGAAGAACCTGCGCCGGCTGTTCGACGCCGCGGACGAGGGCGGCGCGATCCTGCTCTTCGACGAGGCCGACGCGCTCTTCGGCAAGCGGAGCGAGGTGAAGGACAGCCACGACCGCTACGCGAACATCGAGGTCAGCTACCTCCTGCAGCGCATGGAGGCCTACCGCGGTCTGGCCATCCTCACGACGAACCAGCGCCAGGCGCTCGACCCGGCCTTCCTGCGGCGCCTCCGCTTCGTCGTGCAGTTCCCGTTCCCCGACGCCGCGCAGCGGGCGGAGATCTGGCGCCGGATCTTTCCGGACGAGACCCCCGTCGACGGCCTCGATGCCGGCCGGCTGGCGCAGCTCAACGTCACCGGCGGCACGATTCGCAACATCGCCCTCTCGGCGGCCTTCTTCGCGGCCGACGCGGACGAGCCGGTGCGGATGGAGCACGTGCTGCGCGCGGCCCGCACCGAGCACGCGAAGATCGAGACGCCGCTCACGGACGCGGAGGTCGCGGGGTGGCTGTGACGCGCGTCGAGGTCGAGATCGAGGAGCTCGTCCTGCACGGCTTCGGACGAAGCGACGGCGCGGCGGTGGCCGAGTCGGTCGAGCGCGCGCTGCGGTCGCAGCTCGCGGATCCGGGCGTCGGCTTCGGCGAGAGCCGCACGCTCGACCACGTCGACGTGCCCCGGATCGAGCTCGCCGCCGGAGCCTCGCCGAGAACGATCGGAGCGGCGGTCGCCGAGCGGTTGCACGGGAGCGTGCGGCCGTGATCGGCGTCCACGCGACGCAGCGCTCGTCGGGCGCGGTCAGGCGTTGCGCCTGCGGCGGCACCGTCGGGCCGACGGGCGAGTGCGCCGCGTGCCGGCAGAAGCGCCTCCAGCGCGAATCGCGTGCCGTGGGCCCGGCTTCGGCTCCGCCGATCGTCCACGACGTCCTGCGCTCTTCCGGCCGGCCGCTCGAGCCCGGGGTACGGAACGCGATGGAGAGCCGTTTCCAGCACGACTTCTCCCGCGTCCGCGTCCACACGGACGCTCGGGCCGCCGAATCCGCCCGCGCCGTCGGGGCGAGCGCCTACACCGTCGGCGAGCACGTCGCGTTCGGAGCCGGCCGGTACGAGCCGGGAACCCGGGCCGGCGTCCGCCTGCTGGCTCACGAGCTCGCGCATGTGCGCCAGCAGGCGGGCGGCGCGTCGGCGAGCTTCATGCCGCGGCTCCTCGTAGGCGAAGGCGGCTCGCCGCTCGAGCGCGAGGCTGAGGCCGCCGCGGACGCGGTGGTCGCGGCCAGGACGCCGTGCGTCGCCGGCCGGAGCGACGGCCCGCGGCTGCAGCGGCACCCGGACGACATCGTCGCCTACAGCGGCGGCCAGACGGGCACGCTCGCCGTCTTCAGCGCCGGCACGCTCGTCTACACCGGGCCGGCGGTCTCGGGACACCCGGGCGGCAGCGAGTGGGAGGTCAACGTCGGACCGACGCCGACGGGCATGTACCACATCCACCCGGGCATCACGCAGGCGCCCGTGACGAAGGTGCACGACGGCGTGTGCGGTGCGCCCTACACGGCCCTGGGATACCAGGAGATCACGAGCACGGAGCCGAGGCCGTGCGATCCCGATGACCTCCACCACTACTGCAACGTGCGGTGCCCGACGGCGGAGGACCCGGGGCAGCGCTGCTGGACGCCGCGCGACTGCTGGGGCCCGATGCGCATCCGGATCGAAGGCGGCGCCGACGTGGTGAAGCCGAAGGGCGGCAAGGTGCATCGGGACGGCTTCTACCTGCACGGCGGCAATCCGCTGGATCCCATCTCGAGCGGCTGCGTGAAGTCGATGGACAACGCCGCCTTCCCCGTGGTCCGCACGCTCACCGGCACGGGCGGCAGCGTCCGCTTCTGCGTGGGCAGCGCCTGTCCACCCTCGGTCACGATGACGCTCGCCGCGATGTCTCTCGTGAAGGCGGCGGCGCAAGCCGTTGCGGGACCGATCGGTGCGGTCCTGCCGTGAGGACCGCGGCGCAGCTCCGCCAAGCACCGGACGGAGGCCACGCCGTGGCGCCGCGGACGGTGCGCGAGGTCCTGCGCTCGCCGGGCCGGCCGCTCGAGCCGGCCGTCCAGGCGGAGATGGAGGATCGCTTCCGGCACGACTTCTCACGCGTCCGCATCCACACCGACGCCCGCTCGGCCGAGTCGGCCCGCACTCTCAATGCGCGCGCCTACACGGTCAGCCGGGATGTCGTCTTCGATACCGGCCGGTATTCGCCGGGCACTCGAGACGGCCGGCGGCTCCTCGCCCACGAGCTCACGCACGTCGTCCAGCAGCACGGCGAGCCCGCGCACCGGTCCACGCCGACGATCTCGCCGCCTCGCGGACCGCTCGAGACCGAGGCCCGGGGCTTGGCGGAGCGCGTCTCGGGCGGCGAGCGCGTCGCGGTCGATCAGCACTCCGCCGGCGGCGTCCTGCAGCGCGACCTCTCGACGGAGCCCCCGGCCGTCGCGGCGCCGGCGCAGCCCGACCTCACCGACGAGCAGATCCAGGCGGCGATCGCCTTCAACCGCGCCCGCTACGACGCCGCGAACACCCGGCTGATCCAGAGGCTCCTCGGCGGCCCCGTGACCGGCACCTGGACGGAGGAGCACATCGTCGCGATCGCCTCGACACAGGAGGAGTACGGCCTCAAGAAGGACGGCAAGATCGGCCACGACACGTTCGTCTTCCTGAACCGCGAGCAGGGGCTCGAAGGCAGGCCGACGACGACGGAGAACTGCCTCGTCGCGTTCCGCCTCATCGGCCCGGACGCAGCGACGTTCAGGCGCAACTCGCCGACGCAATGCCACCTCGGCGGGCACTTCCGCACGGAAGCCGAGTTCTCGAGCCGGTGCACCTGCTCGCAGTTCCAGTATCGGCAGTTCATCCGCGGTCACTTCACGCGGACGCGCGGTGGCGTGACGGAGGACATCGGGCCCTGGTTCGCCGACCTCCCTCTGCGCCGCATCAACGCCGAGTTCCAGGAGGACGGCGACACGAGGGACCGCCCCGTCAACTACGGCCACCGCGACCAGCCGGCGGACGACGACCCGGTCGACCACTACTTCGACCGGGCCGGCACCGACAACCAGCGGACCGGGTGCCGCTACGAGAGCGAGGACGCGCCGGGCGGCGACGTCGACGACTGTCAGCCGGGCGACCGCTACGACGTCGAGGTGAGCTTCCGGGGCGAGATCCAGCGCAACGACTCGCCCATCCAGACGAAGTTCTGGACCGCGATCCGGAACGCGAACTGGCGGCCCTGACGTGACCGCAACGAGGGTCCGGGCGACACGCCCGTCTGCCGCGCCCGCGGTGGCCCCGACGATCGTCCACGACGTGCTGCGTTCGCCGGGGAGAGCGCTCGAGCGCGGCGTCCGAGCCGAGATGGAAGGCCGCTTCGACCACGACTTCTCCAGCGTCCGCATCCACAACGATGTGAGTGCAGCCGAGTCGACGGCGGCCGTCGGCGCCGCTGCGTACACCGTGGGGCGCCAGATCGTGTTCGGTGCCGGTCGGTACGACCCACACTCGAACGACGGCCGGCGGCTGCTCGCGCACGAGCTCGCGCACACGGTTCAGCAGGAGCCCGCGTACCAGAGCGAAGCTGCGCTCGAAGTCGCCGAGGGCCGACGCGAGGAGGTCGAGGCCACGGCGGCGGCACTGGCGGCGGTGTCGCGACGACCCCTGCCGCGCCTCACGCCCTCCGCATCCGCCTCGCTGGCGAGACAGAAGCTCAGTCCGGACGAGCCGTTGACCGTCCAGCGCGACTACACGCCGGACTGGTCGCTCTTCCTGAAGCCGATGTCGGCTCCCGCGGTGAAGGAGAAATGCAAGGAGTTTCCCGGAGGATCCACCGACTGCGAGGTCAGCGAGTCGACCGGAATCCCGACCGGCAAGGTGACGACGCGTGTCGACGAGACGAACCCCTGCACGAAGCCGTGCGTCGAGAAGCACGAGGCGGTGCACGTCAAGCAGATGGCGAAGCTCTGCGCGGCGCTCCATGACTGCTACGTGCAGGCGGACAAGGGAAAGCGGCCCGCAACCGACTGCTTCAAGATGGCGATCGCGAGCGGTGCGAAGAACGAATGCGAGGCGTACGCCGTCTCGGTCCCGTGCGTCGAGCAGCGACTGAAGAGCGCTCCCGAATGCAAGTCGACTGCGAATCAGCGTTACGGAGCCGAGAAGCTCGAGAGCGAGAAGTGCTTCCGCGATCACTTCTGCGCAGGTACCTGAGCCGTCGCGGGGCGGTCCGCTCTCCCTCGCACCGCGCCCCGTGACACGCCTGTGACGCGGGCGTGACGCCCGCGGGGGACCCTGCTCCTATGCGAGGTGTCGCTCCGTGACGGGCTTCACGGGCTCGCCGAAGCTCCTCAAGGGGGCGATCGTCGCCGTGAAGCCGCTCGACCCCTCGTCGGGCGTGATCGTCTTCCAGTACAACCCGGACTCGATCACGCGCACGCTGCGTGCCCGGACCGCCGGCAGCGAGTCCGACAAGAGCGAGGCCCTTCGCCTCAAGGGCCCGCCCGACGAGACGGTGAAGCTCGACATCGAGCTCGACGCCGCCGATCAGCTCGAGACGGGCGACTCGACGGCGCAGGAGCTCGGCGTCTATCCGGCGTTGTCCCGCCTCGAGACGCTCCTCTATCCCAGCTCGGCGATCGTGATCGCGAACGAAGCGTTGACGCTGCTCGGCGTGATCGAGGTGATCCCGGCGGAGGCGCCGCTGACCCTGCTCGTCTGGGGGCTCAAGCGCGTCGTCCCGGTCAGGCTGACCTCGTTCACGATCACCGAGGAGGCGTTCGACCCCAACCTCAACCCGATCCGCGCGAAGGTGAGCCTCGAGCTCGCCGTCCTGAGCTACGACGACCTCGGTCTCCTCAGTGTCGGCGGTGCGCTCTTCATGGCGCACCAGATCGCGAAGGAGGCGTTCGCGAAGCAGAGCACGACGCCTCTGGCCGCCACGGGGATCGACATCGGGATCTGAGCCGTGCTCGACCCGACCAGCCGGTACGCGAAGCTCGAGACGGCCACGCTCGAGCGCGTGGACGCCGACGGACGGCCGCGGCTGATCGCGTACACGCGCCGCCGCCTGATCCCGCGGGCCGGCTCGGCGCCGACGCTCGTCGTGCACGCCTTCGCGGCGGGCGAGCGCCTCGACACGATCACGGCGCGCTACTTCGGCGACCCCACCCGCTTCTGGCAGATCTGCGACGCGAACGAGGTGCTGCGCCCGGTCGAGCTGACCGACGAGATCGGACACCGCATCGTCGTCCCCCTTCCCACGGCATGAGGGCGAAGCCGTGCTGATCGGAGCCCTCGGCATCCGCCTCGTCCTCTGGGTCGGCCCGACGCTTCCGCTGCCGGCCCCGCCGGGCGTGATGAAGGCGCTCACGGAGGTGACGGTGACGAACGACGCCGAAGGACAGGACGGCTTCCAGATCACCCTCACGCTCGGCAAGGACCAGCTCCTCGACTACGGCGTCCTCTCGGCCGGGACCTTCGACCCGATGAAGCGCGTCGTGATCGGGGTGCTCATGGGCGCCAGCCCCGAGGTGCTGATCGACGGAGTCGTCACGCACCACCAGGTCGTCCCGAGCGGCGAGCCGGGCCAGTCGACGATGACCGTGACCGGCAAGGACCTGACGCAGGTGATGGACCTCGACGAGCGGAACGACGACTATCCGAACCAGCCCGATTTCGTCATCTTCAGCCGCCTCGTCGGCACGTACCCGCAGTACGGCCTCGTGCCCTCGCCGACGCCGACGGCGGACGTGCCGATCATGCTCCAGCGGATTCCGCGCCAGCACGAGACGGATCTCCAGTTCATCCGCCGGCTGGCGGAGCGGAACGGCTTCGTCTTCTACGTCGAGCCCGTCACCTTCGGCGTCAACAAGGCGTACTTCGGCCCGGAGGTGCGGGTCGGCGCGCCGCAGTCGGCGCTGACGCAGAACCTCGGCTCGAGGACGAACGTGAAGTCACTCAGCTTCACGAACGACGCGCTTGCACCGGTGGGCACCCGCGGGACGTTCGTCGACCCGATCTTCAAGCTCTCGATCCCGATCCCGTCGCTGCCGTCGCTGCGGATTCCCCCGCTCTCCCGCGGCCCGGCCCCCGCGTACCGCACCGTCCAGCTCCGCGACACGGCCAACGAGAACCCCGCGCGGGCGGCGACGGCGGCGGCGGCCACCGTGACGCGCGCGCCCGACCCGATCGAGGGTAGCGGCGAGCTCGATGCGGCCCGGTACGGCTCGGTGCTGCGGGCGAGGCGGCTCGTCGGCGTGCGCGGCGCGGGGACGAGCTACGACGGCTTCTACTGGGTGAAGCGGGTCACGCACACGATCAAGAGCGGCAACTACACGCAGCAGTTCAGCCTGAGCCGGGAGGGCACCGGGGCGCTGCTGCCGGTGGTGGTGCCGTGAGCGCTAACGGGAAGCGGTTCTACGGCAAGTTTCGGGGACTCGTCACGGACAACCACGATCCGCTGATGACGGGCCGCATCCGCGCCTCCGTGCCGGACGTGATGGGAGACGGGGACAGCGGCTGGGCGCTTCCGGCCGCCCCGTTCGGGGGCTCCGCGGCCGGCTTCTTCGCGCTGCCCTCGGTCGGCTCGGGCGTCTGGATCGAGTTCGAGCACGGCGACCCCGACTTCCCGATCTGGTCCGGCTCCTGGTGGGGCGCGGCGACCGACGTGCCGCCCGACCTCCTCGTGCCGCCGTACCAGAAGCTGCTCATCCAGACGGCCGGCGGGCACTCGATCACGATCGACGACACGCCCGGCGTCGGCGGCATCACCCTCAAGACCTCGACCGGCCAGAAGATCTCGCTCAGCGCGCTCGGGATCGAGATCTCGAACGGCATGGGGGCCAGCATCAAGCTCCAGGGCCCGAGCGTGTCGGTGAACGACGGAGCGCTGCAGGTCATCTGATGCCCGGCTTCGCCCTCCAGCTCGGCGCGACGATGCTCTGCAGCCACGGCGGCCAGGTGCAGGCGCTCATGCCGAGCCCGCGCCTGCTCCTCGGGAACCAACCCGCTCTGACGCAGCCGTCCCCGTACGTCGTCGCGGGGTGCCCCTTCACCTCGCCCCCGACGGGCCCGTGCGTCACCGCGCAATGGCTGACCGGGTCGACCCGCGTGCTCGCGGGCGGGATGCCCCTCGTGCTCGCCGACAGCATCGGCCTCTGCGCTCCGACCGGCGTGCCTGCGACGGCCGTCGCCTTCCAGATGCGAGTGCGGGCGACGTGATGCAGGTCGACTTCCCGTACGACGTCGACGCGCTCGGCCGCACCGCCGGAACGACCGGCGACGAGCACGTGCGCGACCTGATCGAGCAGGTCCTCTTCACGACTCCGGGCGAACGCGTGAACCGCCCCACCTTCGGCAGCGGCCTCCTCGAGCTCGTGTTCGCCCCTGCGAGCGACGCCCTCGTCGCCGCCACCGAGATGACGGTGCAGGCGGCGCTACAGGAATGGCTGAGCGACGTGGTCGACATCCGGCAGGTCGACGTCGAGCGGCAGGAGTCGACGATCTCGGTGACGGTCAGCTATGTCATCCGCGCGACGCAGACGGCGAACGTCGCGACCTTCTCCGGAGGGACGCCGTGACGACGGCCACCGTGACCCGGTACCGGTGCGGAGTCGAGGGGCGCCGGGCGGCCGTCGGCGCCTCGACGACGGTCAACGGCATCGACTTCCTCGAGGTGAGCCCCGACCAGAAGACGCTGACGGTCACGTTCATCCACGACTTCGGCCTCGCCGGCCTCACGACCGCGAACCTCGGCATCGCGGGGGGCGTCCGCATCCTGCCCATCCGCGTTCTGGCCGTGTCCGCCGCGGGCCCCGTGCTGACCGTCACCGTCGACCGCTCCGGCGACTACTCGACCTATCGCCTCCGGCTCCGGCGCTCCGATTCCGACGAGTCGGCGCCGTCGGGCTTCGACCCCCAGCTCTCGTCCGTCGACTTCTCGTTCAAGGCGAGCTGCCTGAACGAGTTCGACTGCAAGACCGACGACGAGTGCCCGCCGAGTGTCCTGCCCGAGCCCGAGCTCGACTACCTCGCGAAGGACTACGCGAGCTTCCGGCGCCTGATGCTCGACCGGCTCGCCCTGCTCGTCCCCGCCTGGCAGGAGCGCCACGCCGCCGACTCGCAGGTCGCGCTCGTCGAGCTCCTCGCCTACGTCGGCGACCACCTGAGCTACTTCCAGGACTCGGTCGCGACGGAGGCGTACCTCGGCACGGCGCGCAAGCGCACCTCGCTCCGCCGGCATGCGCGGCTGCTCGACTACGACGCGCACGCCGGCTGCAACGCGCGCTCCTGGGTCGCCTTCGAGGTCACAGCGGCGTCGCTCGTCCTGCCGGGAGGCAGCCGCCTGCTCGTCGCCGAGCGAGGCGCCCAGCCGCTGCTCGACCCGAACGACCTCGACGCCGCCCTGAAGGCGAACCCGGTCGTCTTCGAGACCGTCTACGAGACGACGCTGCACAAGGGCAACTCGTCGATCGACCTCTACACGTGGAGCGACGACCAGTGCTGCCTGCCGAGCGGCGCCACGCGCGCGACGCTCGCGGATACGAAGCCGCGCTCGATCTCGCTCCAGGCCGGCGACGTGCTCGTGTTCGAGGAGGTACGGGACCCGGAGAGCGGCCTGCTCAAGGCCGATCCCGACCCATCGCGCTCGCACGCGGTGAGGCTCACCTCCGTCACCCAGGCCGTCGACTCGGTGCCGACCGATTCCGTGAACGTCGTCGAGATCGAGTGGGCCGACGAGGATGCGCTGCCGTTCCCGCTGTGCGTCTCGGCACTCGTCGGGCTGCCGGGCGAGCCGCCGACGCTGCAGACGGCGATCAGCGTCGCCCGGGGAAACGTGGTCCTCGCCGACCACGGCTACTCGGTCGCACGCGAGCCGGCCGACCCGGAGCCGCTCGTCCCGGCGCGGGTGCCCGAGCCGGCCGAGCGGCGTGCCCGCCCCTACCGGCCGCGGCTCGCGCAGGGCCCCGTCACCTTCGCCGCGCCGATCGACCTCGAGCACGCCGCCGCCCGCTCGCTGCAGAACGACCCGAGGAAGGCGCTGCCCGCGGCGACGCTCGAAGGCGAGGACAAGGAGTGGCAGCCGGTCCGCGACCTGCTCGGCAGCGGCCGCTTCGAGCCGGTCTTCCTGGTCGAGACGGAGGACGACGGCAGCGCGACGATCCGCTTCGGCGACGACGAGCACGGGCACAGGCCCGAGGGCGGCTTCGACTTCGCCTGCCGCTATCGCATCGGCAACGGCACGGGCGGGAACGTCGGCGCCGGCGTCATCCGCCGTGTCGTGCTCGCGGGATCCGGGATCACGCGGGTCTGGAACCCGCTGCCGGGCGCGGGCGGCACCGATCCCGAGCCGCTCGAGCGGATCAGGCTCTCCGCGCCGGCGGCGTTCCGCTTCCAGGAGCGGGCGGTGACCGAGGCGGACTACGCGGCCGTCACCGGGCGGGAGCCCGGCGTCCAGCGCGCCGCTGCGCGATTCCGGTGGACGGGCAGCTGGTACACGGCCTTCGTCGCCGCCGACCGGGTGGGCGGACGACCTGTGGACGCCGCCTTCGTCTCGGATACGAAGACCTTCCTCGACGGCTACCGCATGGCGGGCCACGACCTCGACGTCGAGCAGCCCGTCGTCGTCCCGCTCGACATCGCCCTCGAGATCTGCGTCAAGCGCGGCTACTTCGTCTTCGACGTGAAACGCGAGCTCCAGCGCGAGCTTGGCAACGGCGTCTTCCCGGACGGCCGCCTCGGGTTCTTCCATCCCGACAACTTCAGCTTCGGCACCCCGGTCTACCTGAGCCAGATCTTCGGCCGTGCCAGTGCCGTCCCGGGCGTGCGCTGGGTGCGGGCGATCCGCTTCCAGCGCTACGGCAAGACCGCGAACGGCGAGCTCGAGAACGAGACCATCGCGGTCGGACCGCGCGAGATCGTGCGGCTCGACAACGACCAGAGCCTCCCGGAGAACGGGAAGCTCGAGCTGACCATGAAGGGAGGCGTGTGAGCTTGCTCGCCTGTGGCTGTGTCGACGCGTGCGGGTGCTGCGAGTCGCCGGGCGACCTGACGCCGCTGACGCTCGAGAACCCGCCGGGGCTGTCGCAGCTCGCCTACCGCGTCGGCACCCACGGCTCCTTCAAGGAGACGATGGTCCGGCAGCTCCCGGGCGCGGGCCCGGCGGGGCACCCGCTCTCGGCACTGACGACGCGGGAGGACGACGACCCGACGATCGGGCTCATCGACGCCTGGGCGAGCGTGCTCGACGTCCTGACCTTCTACCAGGAGCGGATCGTCAACGAGGGCTTCCTGCGCACTGCGACGGAGCGGGCCTCGATCCGCGAGCTCGCGAACGCGATCGGCTACAAGCTCGCTCCCGGCGCGGCCGCGTGCGCCTACCTGTCCTTCGAGCTCGAGACGGCGGAGGGCGCGCCGCCCATGGTCACGATCGGGCCGGGAGTGAAGGTGCAGAGCCTGCCGGGCCCCGGCGAGCTGCCTCAGACGTTCGAGACGATCGAGGAGATCGAGGCGCGGCCGGCGTGGAACAGGCTCGAGCCGCAGCTGACGGAGACGCTGAAGCTGACCCGCCAGACCACGCAGCTCCACCTCGAGGGAGCGGCGAACGTCAAGAGCGGCGACATGCTCCTCCTCGTCGGCGACGAGCGGATCAACAACTCGGGTAGCGAACGCTGGGATCTCCGCCGCATCGAGACGGTGGCGGTCGACGCGAGCGGCACCTTCACGACGGTCACCTGGACGGAGCCGCTCGGCCATACGATCGACGGACACGAAGTCCTACCGACCGGGCAGAACCCCCGGGCGTACGTCCTGCGTACGCGCGCGGCGATCTTCGGCGGCAACGCACCCGACGCCCGCTCGCTGCCGGACGATCTCGTCAAGCGCTACGGCTCGAGCTCGGGCAACACGGCGGACTGGCAGAACCTCAGCCTGGCGGGCATCCGCGCGCTCGCGCCGGCGGCGCCGGCCGACACGATCTTCCTCGACGGCGTGTATCCCCAGATGGTCGACGGCAGCTGGGTCGTCCTCGCAGACGGGATCAACTTCGAGCTGTACAAGGTCGTCGAGAGCGTCGAGGACGGCCGGACGGGCTACACGCTGAGCTCGAAGTCGACGCGCATACGGCTCGACGGCGAGGACCTGGACGCCGACTTCGGCAACCGCGTCCGGGAGACGACGGTCTGGGGCGCGCCCGAGGAGCTGCCGCTGGCGCGCGCCAGGGTGTCGGGGCCGGTCGGAGGGCCGGGCCAGCTGACGATCCCGCTCGAGCAGCCGATGCCGACGCTCCCCGGCGACCGGCCCGTGATCGTCACCGGCAAGCTCGCCGACGCGACCGGAGACGAGCTCACGAGCGAGCTGGCCTGGACGGCGAAGCCGGTCGGGACAGCACCCACACAGACCGCGCTTCACCTGCGCACGAGCGCGCCGCTCGTGAACTCGTACGAGCGGAGGACGGTCACGATCGCAGCGAACGTCGTCTTCGCGAGCCACGGCGAGACGCGGAGCGAGATCCTCGGCAGCGGCGACGCGGCGGCTCCCTTCCAGCGCTTCGTCCTCAAGGGATCGCCGCTCACGTACGTGCCGAGCGAGGACGCCCCGAGCGGCGCGGTGACGACGCTGAAAGTGCGGGTCAACGACCTCGAATGGCACGAGAAGCGCGACCTCTACGGGCTCGGCGGTCGCGAACGCGCCTACATCGTCAGCATCGACGACGACGGCAAGGCGACGGTCGAGTTCGGAGACGGGGACACGGGCGCGCGGCTGCCGTCGGGCCTGGAGAACGTCCAAGCGCGCTACCGCGTCGGCACGGGACTGTCGGGCCTCGTCAAGCCGGGGCAGCTCACGCTCCTCTCCAATCCGCCGCTCGGCGTGAAGCGCGTGACGAACCCGTTCCCGGCCACCGGGGCGGGCGATCCCGAGGCGGGCGACGCTGCGCGGGCCCATGCGCCGCTCACCGTCCGCACGCTCGACCGGACCGTCTCGCTCGACGACTTCGAGGATTTCGCCGCCTCGTTCGCCGGCATCGGCAAGGCGCAGGCATCCTGGCTCTGGAGCGGCGAGCAGCGCCTGATCGTGCTCACGCTCGCCGACGCGAACGGGACGCCGCTCGACCCCTCGTCGGTCGCCTTCTCGAACCTCGCGAAGGCCCTCGTCGCGGCGGGAGAGCCGCGCCGCAACGTCCGGCTCGTCCCCTATGTGCCTCGCCCGTTCCAGGTCGCCGCCCGGCTGGTGCTCGATCCGGACTTCCAGTCCTCGGCGGTCGTCGCCCGGGCCGCCGCCACGCTCCGCGACCTCCTCGCCTTCGAGCGGCGGGCGTTCGCGCAACCGGTCGCGCAGAGCGAGATCGAGGCGACGCTCCAGGCCGTCGCCGGCGTCGTTGCCGTCGACCTGACCCAGCTCCACTTCGTGGGCGGCTCCGGCGTCCAACCGCTGCTGCTCGCTTCGGGCGCGACCGTCACCGGCAGCGTCGTCACGGGCGCCGAGCTGCTGCAGCTCTCCCCCGACGGGATCACGGTGACACCGGTGAAGCCGTCATGATCGACACGCAGAGCGTCTTCGAGCTCCTCCCGACCGTCTACCGCCTGCGCGACGCCGATCGCGGCGCGCCGCTGGAGGCGCTCGTCTCGATCCTTGCCGACCAGGCCGACCTGGTCGATCTCGACATCGAGTCGCTCTACGACAACTGGTTCGTCGAGACCTGCGACACCTGGCTGCTCCCCTACCTCGGCGATCTGCTCGCGGTGCGGCCCGTGTACCCGATCGCGGGCGCGGTCAGCCAGCGCTCCTACGTCGCGAACACCATCCGCTACCGGCGCCGGAAGGGGACGGTGAGCGTCCTGGAGCGGCTCGCGGCCGACGTCACCGGCTGGCCGGCGAAGGCGGTCGAGTTCTTCCAGTTGCTCGAGACGACCCAGCACGTCAACCACCTACGGCTGCAGAACGTGCGCACGCCCGACCTGCGCGACGTCGACGGACTCGAGCTACTGGACGGCCCGTTCGAGCGCGCAGCGCACACGGTCGAGGTCAGGCGGATCGCCGGCCGCCACGGCCGCTACGACATCCCGAACGTCGGGCTCTACCTCTGGCGGCTCGGCAGCTATCCGCTCGGCCTCGACGACGTCGACGACGGCACGTCGCCGACGGCCCGCACGACGCCGCGCAAGCTCGGCGACCTCTACACGTTCAGCCCGCTCGGTCTCGACGCTCCGCTCTTCAACGACCCGAGCCGCGTCCTCGACGTGACCACGCGCGTCGAGGAGGAGGACGTCCCGGCAATGCTCCGCCGCCGAGCGCTCTTCGAGGAGCTCGAAGGCGTGCGGCGCGCGTCCCTGGGCTGGCCGGCGAAGCCGCCTCGCTTCTTCACGGCGCGCCGCCGTGTGGTGCGCATCTGGACGCAGGCCGCGCCGGCCGGGCCCTGGGCCGAGATACCCGAGGAGCGGATCCTCGAGGCCGATCTCTCGCTCGGTCAGCTTCCTCCGAGCTCGAAGGACTATCCCAAGCCGCAGGGCGGCGCCGACGTGACGCTGCCGATCGACGTTGCCGTCGATCCGCGGCTCGGGAGGCTGACCTTCCCGGCCGGCGCAACTCCGAGCGCGGTCGAGGTCGCGTACGCCTACGGCTTTCCCGCCGACGTCGGCGGCGGGCCCTACGAGCGGCGGCCCTATCTCCTCGAGGCGTTCGTCGACGTCAAGCGCCCGCCGTCGGTCGTCTTCGGCGTCGGCCGGGACACGGCGCTCGTGCAGGGCACGAACTTCCCGACCCTCGCGCAGGCGGTGCAGGCCTGGAACGCGCAGCCTGCCGGGTCGGTCGGCGTGATCGTCGTCTTCGACAGCCGCACGTACCCGGAGACGCTGACCGGCGTCTCCGAGGTGAAGCTGCCCGAGCGGTCGAGCCTGCTGATCGTGGCAGGCGAGCGGCCGGCGAACACGCCCGATGCGTTCGCCGCCTCCGGCGTCCGGCCGCACGTGCAGGGCGACATCGACGTGCTCGGCACCGCGCCGGACACGGAGGCGCCGGGGCACCTCCAGATCGACGGGCTCCTGATCGAGGGATCG
>Ga0137372_10002853_pt1 | contig 16763 bp, 18 predicted proteins | sample SagtaG_6_FD_104911 | JGI IMG/M metagenome (GOLD analysis project Ga0137372, IMG submission 104911) | Vadose zone soil microbial communities from Sagehorn Ranch, Mendocino, California, USA - Sage1_R_60_16 metaG | ecosystem: Environmental > Terrestrial > Soil > Vadose zone | place: USA...
CGGCGGCCCGTCCCTCATCGCTGATCCAGTAGGTCGGCGAGGTGAGAATGACACCCACGCTGCCCGTCGTGATCGGACGGAGATCGCGGCTGTCGCCCTGGTAGAGCCGCGCCCGTCCGTCCCGGCTCTCGTAGGCGATCACCGGCCGGCCTTGTGACGGCTCACAGCGGGTACGGCACGAGCTCCCGCGCAACCTCGACCTCGCCGGAGAACCGGGAGCGCGCCTCCTCCCGGTGACCTTCGAGGTCTCCGTGATGCGAAACGTCGATGTGGGCGAGAATGAGCCGCCTCACCCCCGCCCGCGCGGCGATCTCGCCCGCCTCGGCCGCGGTGGAGTGAACGCCAACGCCTTTCTTCCGTCGCTCGGAGAACGTGGCCTCGTGGATCAAGGTGTGGGCGCCGCGCGCCAGCGCCGCCACGGCCTCGCACGGCTCGGTGTCCGACGAGTAGACGACGGCCGGGCCTCCTGACGGCTCGAAGCGGACGGCGATATTGGGCATCTTCCCATGCGCGTTCGGCGACACGGAGACGGCGAAGCTCCCCAGGTCCTCCAGGACGAAGCGTTCGCGCGCAGGCACGAGCTCCCAGATGATGGGAAAGATCTCTGGGCGCTCGAGCTGCCGGAAAACTCCCAGCAGGGCGCGAAGAGCCGGCTCGTGCTCTTCGCGGCACGCGAGATGGAGGGCAACCTTTCGCCCGAGCAGGTACAGGCTCTCCACGAGCGACGGCAGCCCGTAGACGTGATCGGCGTGGATATGCGTGATGACGACCCGGCTGAGGGTTTCGGGGGCTACGCCCGCGAGGAGAAGCTTCTGCACCGGGCTGCCCCCGCAGTCCACGAGGACGGCGTCGCCATGGCCAACGAAAACAATGGACGTGGTGTCGCGCCCGGGGCCGGGGACGGCCCCCGAGCTTCCGAGGAAAGTGAAGTGCACGGCCTCAGGCGGCGGCGCGGGTCCGGCGCAGGAGCATGGGCACGCCGATCACCGCGAGGGCCACCCCGACCACGCTCGCGAGCTGGGCGACACGAATGGGACCGAGCATGAGGGCGTCCGTGCGGAGGGCTTCGGTCATGAAGCGGCCCACGGAATAGAGGCCCAGATAGGTGAGGAAGAGAGCACCGGGCGCCCGCTCAAAGCGCTTGCGAAAAGCGAGGAAGAGCAGGAGGAAAACGATGAAGTCCCAGACCGATTCGTAGAGGAACGTGGGGTGGAAATACTCATCCTGCGCGAACTGGATGGGCCGGTGCGGCGGCGAGATGAAGAGCCGCCACGGCAAACTCGTGGGCGTGCCGAACGCCTCTTCGTTGAAAAAATTTCCCCATCGGCCGATGGCCTGCCCCAAAGCGAGGCTCGGTGCGGCGATATCCAGGTAAGTAACGGCGGGCAATCCTCTCCAGAGGGCGTATCCGCCGCCAACGAGGAGACCGCCCAGGACACCGCCGTGTATGGCGAGGCCGCCTTCCCACACCGCGAAGATTTTTCCGGGAGCGCGGAGATAGTAGTCGAGGTTGAAGGCGACGTAGTAGAGGCGGGCGCCCACGAGACCGCCGAGAAGACCCAGCTCGGATGCCTTGAGCATGCTGTCGGGATTCAGACCGCGTCGAACGGCCTCGCGATATGCGAGCCAGAGTCCCAAGCCCATCGCGCTCGCCATGAGAATGCCGTACCAGCGGAAGCTCAAAGGACCCAGTTGGATGGCGATGGCGCCCGGGGAGTGAAACATACGGGTCACTTATACGGCCCGGTTACGGTGCTGTCAAACAAATCGCGCAGTTCTGGGCAAATTCGTTGACACTCGTCACAACGCTTCGGTATCATCAATCGTGCCCCTGCGCGTCACTCTCAGCCGAGACAAAGGAGCTTCGTTTGCCACCAGCTAGCGGGATGCCTACCAGCGTGCTCGATCCCATCCTCCAGGCGGGCCCCATGGCCAGGTTCGTCCTGGGGGTCCTTTTGTTCTTCTCGGTGATCTGTTGGGCGCTCATCGTGGAGAAGTGGTGGGAGTTCCGCGCCATCAAGCGCGACTCGAAGGGCTTCTCGCGGGCCTTCCGTCAGGGTGGACGCTTCTCGCTGATCTACGCTGCGGCCAAGAAGTTCCGCTCGAGCCCCCTCGCCCAAGTCTATTCGGCCGCGGGCCTCGAGCTCGCGAGCGTGTATGGCGGAGTCGAGCAAGTGGATGCCATGTTCGAAGAGGGCGAGGGACTGCCCCGCGAGGCGATCGATTCAGCGCATCGGGCCATGCAGCGCTCGACGGAGATCGAGGTCACGCGGATGGAGCGTTACCTGCCCTTTCTCGCCACCACGGCCAGCGCCGCACCCTTCATCGGGCTCTTTGGCACCATCGTCGGCATCATGAGCGCCTTCCACGGCATCGGCCAGCAGGGCTCGGCGAGCCTCGCCGTGGTCGCGCCGGGCATCTCCGAAGCGCTGATCGCCACCGCCGCCGGCTTGGGCGCGGCCATTCCCGCCGTCATGGGCTACAACTTCTTCGTCAATCGCACCAAGCGCTGGGCCACGGAGCTGGACGGCTTCACCCTCGAGCTGCTGAACAACTTCGCGCGCCCCGCCCCGGCCAAGGTCGTGAGCCGGTAGACATGGCGTTCAACCTGGGCAATGGCGGCAGCGGCGGCGGACGCCGGAGCACGTCTACCTTGGCCGAGATCAATATCATTCCGCTCGTGGACGTCGTCCTCGTGCTCCTTCTCATCTTCATGCTCACGGCGCCCCTCATGTATCGGGGTATCGACGTCAACCTGCCCAAGACCGCGGGCAAGCCTACCGTGACGGAAGAGCGCATGGAGCTGACCCTCACCAAGGAGCAGCAGATCTACCTGAACGGCAAGCCCCTCGCCCTGGGCTCGCTCGAGCAGACGCTGCGCGAAACGTTCAAGAACCGCACGGACAAGACCCTCTACCTCAAGGCCGACCAGGCCCTCCAATACGGATTCGTGGTCGAGACCATGGACAAGGTCCGCAAGTCGGGCATCGAGAAGCTGGGCATGGTCACCGAGCCCGTGCGGGGGTCATGAGCGCGTTGAGCGTGGCTCGCGGATACCCGATGCGGTCACACGTCCACTCGACACGCCGGCGGGCCGCTCCGACGCCCCGTCCGGCGCCCGCAGTGCCGGTCAAAGCCCTCATCGTGTCCGCGATCGCCCATCTCGTGGTCGTGGGTGCGTTCGCGGCCCTGGCGCTCTGGGGTATGCTCGATCGCACGACCGTGCACGTAGTGAATCTCTTTCCCTCGATTGCCGCCGTGGGCACGCCGGCAGGTAGTCCCGCCGCGCTGCCGACGCGTACGCCCCCGCCGCCCGCGCCGACGCGCGCGCCTGAGCCCGAGCCGCGTCCACGGGAGGTGGCAAAGCCCGCGGAAGCCGCCTTGCCCTCACGTACGGTGGCGCCCAGGGCGGGTGACCGTGATCTTCCGCCGCCCGGGTTGCCGTCAGACCGACGTGGCAAGACATCCGTGGAACCGACGACGCGGCCGCCCGCCACGGCGCTCGGGCAATCGACCGGCTCCGTGGCCGGACAGGGCAGCCTGACCCTCGACGTGACCGACTTTCCCCACGCCTGGTACCTGCGACAGGTGCTCCAGAAGGTCGAGGAGCGCTGGCAGACGCAGAATCGCCCGAACGAGCCGGAACAGAAGCCTCGTATCTACGTGGAGATACAGCGGGACGGCTCGATCGCCCCCCCGCGCATCGAACGGAGCTCCGGAAGCGCCTTCTACGACCGCGCGGCTTTGCGCGCCATCTCGGAGGCGAGCCCCTTCCCGCCTCTTCCCGCCGACTGGAGCAAGCCCGCCCTTCGCGTGCTGTTCAACTTCGAGCTCAAGCACGGATGACACGCCCTCACCATTTGATTCGATCGCTGGCCGCCGGAGTCGCACTCCTGGCCATTGTCGTCGCGGGAGTGGCGCTCCTCCGTCCCTCGCCGGCCCGGTCGCAAAGTCCTGACGTCGAGCTCAATGTCCGGCCGGGGCAGCTGAAGAAGATCAACATCGCCATCCCCGACTTCACGCTCGCGGGCGGCAGCGACGCACAGAACTGGGCCAAGCGCCTCCCCGGCATCACAGGCGTAGATCTGAACTTCACCTCGTTGTTCAGCGTGGTGGCGGGCACACCTCCGCTGCCCGCGGGCGGCGACGAGGCGGTCCGGCCCCGGCTCGCGGAGTTCGCGGCGGCGGGAGCGATGCAGGCGCTGCAGGGGCTCCTGACCGTGCGGAACGACCGCCTCGAGGTGGAGATGCGCCTCTACGACCTCACCTCGCCGGACTTCCGGATCATCGGGACGAAAAAGGTCGTCGCGCATGCATCCGAGCCGCGTCGGGCTGCTCACCGGGTGGCCGACGAGGTGGTGTTGCTCGTCACCGGCGAAGCGGGGGTCGCCGACACCAAAATTGCCTTCGCGAGCACGCGCTCCGGGGTCAAGGAGCTCTACCTGATGGACTATGACGGGGCGGGCACGGCCCCCGTCACCGCCAACAAGTCCATCAACATCTCGCCGAACTGGAGCCCGGACTCGCGCTCGCTCGCCTTCACCTCGTACATGAACGGCTACCCGTTTCTGTACCGGGTCTTCCCCTTCGAGCGTCGGCCCGTGCAGCTTCTCGCCGGCTATGCGGGAATCAATTCCTCGCCGGCCTGGAGCCCCGACGGCCGCGTCGTCGCCATGACGCTGTCCAAGGACGGCAACCCGGAGATCTATCTCCTGACGGTGGCCACCGGCGCCTTCCGGCGGCTCACCACCAATGTCTCCATCGATACCGAGCCTACGTGGGCGCCGACCGGGCGCGATCTGGCCTTCGTCTCCGATCGCTCGGGGGCGGCCCACGTCTACGTGATGGACACCGACGGGACCAACCTGCGACGGCTCACCTCGGGGGGCTTCAACACCCAGCCGCGCTGGTCACCCAAAGGGGATACCATCGTTTTCACGTCCCGATTCGGCAGCCACGACCTCTGGGCGATCAGCCCGGACGGGTCCAGCCTTCGTCGGCTCACCGCCGGGCCGGGCGACAATGAGAGCGCCTCCTGGGCCCCGAACGGCCGGCACATCATCTTCCAATCCAATCGCCAGGGAGGAACCCAGCTCTACACCATGCTCGCCGACGGATCGCAGCAGCAGGTCCTGACCGGCGGCCCCGGACAGGCTTCAAGTCCGGCTTGGTCACCGAGGCTTCCGTGATAGGATTGGCCAGTTTGTGTGATTGTTCACCAAGCTCGACTAAGGAGGATGTGACGCTATGCTGAAGCAGCCACGGGCTCACGCGTTTCTAGTGGTGCCTCTTCTCGCTCTCACTCTTTTCCTCGTGGGGTGCCCGAAGCGGCCCGCCACTACGGTCGCCGTAGCCCCGGCCCCAGCAGCGCCAACGCCCGCCCCGGCTGCGCCCGCCCCGGCGCCTGCGCCGGCGATGCCGGCACCCGCGGCCCCCGCCCCCGCTCCGGCGCCGATGGTGAGACCCAGCGAGTTCGCACCGAATCCGAACCTCAAGGCGATCTACTTCGACTTCGACAAGTACGATGTCCGGCCGAGTGACGCCAAGATTCTCGACGGCAATGCCGCTTGGCTCAAGACGAGCGCGGACAACCTTGTGCTGATCGAAGGCAACTGCGACGAGCGGGGCACGGCCGAGTACAACCTGGCGCTGGGTGAGAAGCGCGCCAAGGCGGCCATGAACTATCTCGTAGCGCAGGGCATCCAGGCCAGCCGGGTCACGATCATCTCCTATGGCAAGGAACGTCCGGTTTGCACGGAGAAGAGCGAGGCCTGCTGGGCCCAGAACCGGCGCGACAACTTCCTGACGAAGACCCGTTAGCACCGGAGGGTCCGTCGGCATGCGGTCAGCAGTGACCAAGGGGAGCCTCTGGCTCCCCTTGGTCGTTTCCATTGCCATCGCCGTGGGCGGCTGCGCGGGCACCCTGGACGAAACCACGCAGCAGGAGATGGCGCAGCTCCGCAAGGACGTCGACGCCCTCAACCTGGCTGTGCACCGGGGCCGCGGCGAGTCCGATACGACACTGACTCAGATGGAGCGCCGCTCCCGCGAGCAATCGGCGGAGAATGCGCGCCAGATGGCCGCGATGCACACGCGGCTCGAGTCCCTCTCCGCCGAGCTGAATCGCCTCTCCGCCCGCGTCGACGAGCTCAGCCAGCGCCTGGACAGCCAGAGCCGGCCGCCGGGCGGTAGCGGTGGGCCGAGTAGCCGTCCGACTCCCGCGCCCACGCCCCCTCCCTCGGGAGGGTCGAGATCATCGACCGAACCGGGTGCCGAGGAAAGCTACAAGGCGGCCTACGCGGACTTCACCAAAGGTAACTACACCCTCGCCGTCGCCGAGTTCCGGGAGTTCGTGCGGCAGCACCCGGACTCGCCGCGGGTGGACAGCGCCCAGTACTGGAGCGGAGAGTCGTACTTCAGCATGGGCCGCGCCGCCGCGGCCGCGGGTCAATCAGAGAGGTCGCGCGAGGCGCTGGAGCGGTCGGTGCAGGAATTCAGGAAGGTCTTCGTGAACTATCCCGGGGGGAGACAGGTGCCGACCGCCCTCTACAAGGAAGCCCTGGCCCTCGTCGAGCTCAAGCAAACGAAGGTGGCACAGGCGAGACTGCAATATCTCGTCGACAACTTTCCTCAGTCGGAGGAGGCGCCCCTGGCCCGCGAGCGCCTGAAGAGCCTAGGCGAGTAGCTCTCTCACGGCACGTCGCCTTCAGCATCCTCCCCGGTGGCCTCGTACGCCTCGTTGGAGCCGAAGACCCAGATGACGGTGACTCCGTGATCGCGGCTCGAATAGACCATGACGCTGCGGTCCGGATCGTCGGCGGAGACGTCCTGCACGTTCACCTGGGAGGCAAAGGCGGCATCGTCCACGGGCCAAAACGAAAAGGCGACCACGAGGACGGCAAGGAGAGCGGCGCCGAAGGCGAGGCGCGGATGTCCCCACACGGGCTTCCAGAACGGAACCCACCAGGACTCTCGAAGCGGGCGTGGCACCTCGCTCACGATGCGCGCGCGTACCGGCGGCCAGAAGCCCGACCAGTCAGGCTCGGCCGGCTCTGACCCCGTCTGGCGAATCAGTACTCTCAGCCGGAGCCACTCCTCCGAGGCCGCCCGGCAGGCAGGGCAGCCTTCCAGATGGGCGACCACAAAGCGCGCCGTTCGGGCTCCAAGAGCGCCGTCCACATGCCGTTCGAGGCGGGGTCGAACCACCGCACAACTCAAGCTCCGCATAGCCGGCAGTATACCTCCACGTACTTGGACGTCGCCCCTCCCTTGATTATTTGCGCCTGGGAACCTTAAGGTCATGACATGGAAAGCCCCGTAACACTTGAGGTTCCAGACGGTGTCCGCCTCGAGGCCCGCCTCGCCCATCCTGAGCCGGCCCGGGCGGGCCTCGTGATCTGCCATCCTCACCCGCTGTACGGCGGCGACATGGACAATCCGGTGGTCATTCGGGTGGCTGAGATGGCGGAGAGCCTGGGCATTGCCACGCTTCGATTCAACTTCCGCGGGGTCGGCGCTTCCACGGGCAAACACGGAGGAGGGGGTGCCGAGGAAGACGACGTGAAGACGGCGCGGGCGGCCATGGCCGAGCGGCTTTCCGCCGGCGCCGCCATAGGTCTCTCGGGCTATTCCTTTGGCGCGGCAGTCGCCGCCCGCGTGGCTGCGACCGCTTCCGATCTCCCCGCCCTCGCCCTGGTCGCGCCTCCACTCGGAATGTACGACCTCGACTTTCTCGTGCGTGTTCCGGACCCCACCCTGCTCGTGGCCGGCACCAAGGACCCGTATTGTCCGGAGGAGTCCCTGCGCCGGCTGGGGCAGAAGCTGGGCGCGGAGGTCGAGATCATCGCGGACGCCGAGCACTTCTTCTTCGGAAAGCTCTACCCACTTGGACAGGCCGTGGAACGGTGGCTGCGCAGGTGGGCGCTCTAGAGCCGCTCACGCGGCAGCCGGGCCGGCGTAGCGGTGCCCGCGGAAAGAATGACGCGGATACCCTCTTCCACGGTGAGCCCGGTGGTGATGATGTCCTTCCTCGGGAGCACGATGACGTCCCCGAGATAGAGATTGTTCGTGGGCACGAAGACGGTGACCATCTCGCGCTTCCCCGCCGGCGTCTCCACCACCACCTCGGAGGTGACGAAGCCGAAGACGAACTCGCCCTCGCGAGGGTGCTCGGCGAGGACGACCGCCTTGAAGGACTGCCGCTTCTCCGGGGAGAACGATTCGATCAGCTGCTTGATCGACGGATAGATGCTGCGAAAGATGGGCACGCGGATGAAGAGCAGCTCGATGCGGGCGAGGATGCGCCGCCCCACCACGTTGGTGGCGATGGTGCCCATGACGAGGACGAGGACCACCGCGGTGAGAAAGCCCAAGCCGGGAATCCGACGCCCGAACATCCGCTCGTAGCCGGGGGAGAAGAAGGTGTCGATGGCATCCCAGAAGACGTAGAGGAGCCACGCGCTGGCGATGGCGGGCACGGTAACGAAGAACCCGGTGATGAAGCGAACCTTGATCCAGTTGCGGAAGGAGCCCGACATGGCAATTCATGACACCACACGGGTTCAGGCAAGTCAACAAACGCGCGGCCCGATCGCTTCGTGACGCGGCGGGAGTGCTAGCTCCTTCCCATGGCACGAAGGAAGTCCGTCATGCTCGGGAAGCGCATCATGGGATTCTGACGCTTCTCATCGCCGATGGTGGTGACGGTGCCGCCATAGTTGTGGCCGGGGAAGACCACGGTGTCGTCGGGGAGGGCGCCCAGCCGACGGGTAAGCGAGGTGTACATCTCCTCCGGATCGCTCCCGGGCAGGTCGGTCCGCCCGCACGATCGGATGAACAGCGTGTCGCCCGAGATCAACCGGCCATCCACGAGAAAGCACTGTGAGCCCGGCGTGTGTCCGGGGGTGTGCACGAAGGTGATCTTCACGCGTCCCACCTCGAGGGTGTCGCCGCCGTTCACCTTGACGAGATCGGAGCCCAAGCCCCGCAGGAACTCACGCTCGGCCGCATGTACGTAGACCTTGGTGGGAGTCTGGGCGAGGAGAGCCTCGACCCCAGGAATATCGTGGCCGAAGAGATGGCCGCCCACGTGATCCTGATGGGTATGCGTGACGAGCACGCCGTTGAGCCGCATGCCGTCGGCCCGGGCCTGTTCGACGATGGTGTCGATCTCCCAGGCGGGGTCGACCACGATGCAGTCCCGAGTCTCCGGATCGCCGATGAGATAGACGAAGTTCTGCATCGGCCCCAGCTCCATCTGTCTCAGGTAGAGCGCTTCCGTCGCCATCGATTTTCTCCCCATCACCTACCCCGCGGACCGGCGCCGGGCGCCGCTAGCCGGGAATGTCGGTGGGCGCCTTTCGCAGGTCTTCGAGACTCTTGGGGTCGACCGCGTAGATGGCCGGGGACGACTTGCTCCGGACATAGGCGACCTTGTCGTCGGCTCGTCCGACGGCGAGGGCCGCCAGCTCGCCCCCGTCGGCCTTGAGCACGTCCACTTCGATCTCGGGCTTGTCCAGGCCGAAACGGGCGGGATCGGCGCCGTCGGCGGACGCGATCTCCTTCCACCTGAGCCCGCGGAGGGCCAGGATGAGCGCGGTCACCTTGAGCTCCTTGGCCGCCCCCCTGGCCGGCTCCAGCACCCGCCAGTCGTCCTCGCCCTTGCGCTCGAGCACCAGGCGCTTTCCGCCAACAGACACCCGCAGGCGCTTGACCTCTTTCATGTCGAAGGAGCCGACCACGCTCTTGTCCCGGAGATCCGTCGCCGACTTGGAGAGATCGCGCACGTCCTTGACGTCGACGATCACCACCGGCCCCGTCCCGGCCGGCGCGGCCACGCCCGTGACCTCCCCCACCCTCACCGTTCCCGAGAGGCCGAGGAGCAAGGTCTTGGGCTCCTTGGCGCCTTCTTCCCAGATCCGTACGGTCACGTCGGGCTTCGAGAGATAGCGAGGGATGCCCGCCGCCGACTCGTCGAGGAAGCCGGAGGCGCGAAGGTCGCGGAGGCGCCAGAGCAGGCCGTTGACCACGCTCGGGTCGGCCTTGAGGGCCTCGGGTGCGGTGATCTTCCAGGCTGTACCGTCGCGCTCGAGCATGACCTTGCCCGCCGCGCTCTCGATCTCCACCCGACTCACCTTGTCGTAGGCGTAGGGGAAAACCGCCTTGTCACGAGCCATCGCAACCGTCTTGGGGACCTTGTCCCACGCCTCGGAGGGAACGAGCAGCACTTCCTTTTCCCCCTCACGCTGCGCATAGACACCCTTCTTGTCGGCATCGACTTTGCCCACGAGGAGAGTCTTCGACGTCCGGTCCTTGTCCTTGCCGAGCCAGAGGGTCACCCGCGCCGGCTTGTCGAGCCCGTACGTGGCCGGCGGCTTCGGGGTGGACTCGAACTCCCGGATGCGGGCGGCCCCGAGCTTGTCGAGCATGTCGACCACCAGATCGGCGTCGGCGCGATAGGGGCCGGGTCGGGCAATCTTCCACTTGCCGCCCTCCTCGGGCTCGAAGGTCATGCGCGAGCCCTCCCCGAGGTCGAGGTCCACGGCCGTCACGTTCTTCCGATCGAAAGCGAGCAGCGTCTTGTCCCTGAAATCGGCGAGGGGCCGAGCGGTATCGCGGGCCACGGACTCGCCGACCACGAACACGGCGGGCTTGCTCCCCTCCCGCGCGTACACCCAGACGCCCGTCGGGTTCTTGCCGCCCACGGCCAGGGTCAGAGGAGCCGCCTGTCCCTTGACTTCGAGCGCGACCTGGGCGGCCGGCGGCTCGAGCCCGAAGTCGGCGAGCTTCGACGGATGGGGATCGATCTCACGGTCCACCCGCGCCGTGGTGAGTCCCGTCACTACCTCGTTGACCACGCCGCCGTCGGCCCGTGTTTTCACGGGCTCCACCATCTCCCAGCCGTCGCCCGCGCGCTTGAGCTTGATCGTCTCGTCCTTCCGGGTGATGGTCAGCGCGTCGACGTCCTTGGGCTCGACGGTCCACAGGCGGCCCTTGGCACTTTCGGCCTTCTCACGCTTTGGGGCGATCCACTGGCTGTCCACGATGAGGAAACCGCCGAGGCCGGCGGCAAGGACGAGAAGGACGGCCAGAGTCTTCCAGCTCATCGGAGACGGTTACTTGGAGCGACGGCGGCGGCGCACCACGAGGGCGATGCCGCACACCATCACCGCCCCCGGAAGCACGACGATCGACAGCCACAGGATGGCGTTCTTCTGGGCTTCGGTGGCGAAGATGGGATTCTGGCGCGGGTCCTTCGGACGCACCGCGATCTCGCCCTCCTGGCCGGCGAGCCACGCGACGATGTTGAGGAACAGGTCGCGATTGCCCTGAAAGCCGAGCGCCTGGTTCGAGGCGAAGGTCGAAGTGCCGAGGACGACGAGGCGTCCTTTGGGCTTCTTGCTGTCGTCGGCTTCGGCCTGTCCGGCGGGCTTGGGAGCCGGCGTGGGCTCGATGGTGACGGCGATGAGGACGGGCACCGGTCCGGGGGTGTCCTTGTCGTCGCGGCTTGCCGGCTGTCCGCGCCGAAGGCCGTCGAGGTTGGTCTCTCCCCAAGACTCGGCGCTCGTCTTGGCGAGGGGCGTCACGCTCATGCCCTTGGGCGGCGTCTTGGCCGGCGAGACGGAGCGCGTCAGGGGAAAGCCCGTCATGACCTTGGCCATGTCCCTGGTGATCGGATGCTGCTCGTACTGCATGACGAGCGGCACCTCGGGCCCCACGCCCAGGAGGCGGCCGACAGGGCTCGGCTCCACCACGAGATCCTGCCCCAGTGTGACGCCGTACTTGGCCAGGTACCTGGCGAGCCCGTCCGCCTGAAGCGGATCGGCCATGACCAGCACGTGACCGCCCTGCGCGAGGTAATCGTCGATGGCCGTGAGCTCCGGCGGCAGGAGATCGGTCCTCGGTCCGGGCACGATCACCACCGCGGCGTCGGGCGGTACCTTGCCGGTTCGCGCCAGCTCGAGATCCTTGACCGTGTAGTTGGCCTTCTCGAGCTGCTCCTTGGCCTGGCTCATCCCCGTCCGCTCGGCGCTCGAGATGTCTCGCTCCCCGTGCCCCTTGACGAAATAGACGATGGGGTTGCCCGGCCGCGTGACCTTGACGAGGGCATTGGTGAGCCGCTCTTCTTCGGCGTCCAGCACCTTCTCCGACTTCTCTCCGCTCTGCATCACGAGGGTGCCGTAGGTCTCCACGCCGTAGCGTCGGGCGAGCCCCGGCGATCGGTCGGGGTCTTCGACGCGATAGGTGAACTTGCCGTCGGAGGCCTGGGCATACTGCTTGAGCAGATCCTCGGCGGTGCGCTTGCCCGGCGTGTCGGAGCGGAAGAACCCGATGACCTCGACGGGCGTCTTGAGGGCCTTGAGCAGCTTCACGGTCTGCGGGGAGAGGCTGTGGCGCTTGTTCTCGGTCAGGTCCCAGCGGGTGTTGTAGCGCAGCGACACGGCGTTGGCGAGCACGGCCACGCCGAGGGCGATCACGATGAGGAGCGCTGCGCTCGCGCCGTAGCGCGTGCCGCGGCGGCCGAGGATCGAGACGCCCTCGCGCCAGTTGAGAGCCACCGTCACCACGAAGAGGAGGGCGGCGGCGATGAGGAGGGCTACCCGGAACCGTATGAGCCAGGGCACGAAGAGGCTGACCGCGGCCGCGCCCAAGAGGCAGATCACCACTCCCCACATGCCCCAGCGCTTGATGAATGTCATGGGCCTAGCCCCGCCACCGCTTGGAGTCGAGCGAGCGGAGGGTCAGGAAGAGCGCGAAAGCGATCACGGACAGGTAGTAGACGAGATCCTTGGTGTCGATGACTCCTTTGGCAAAGCCGTCCATGTGCTCGATGATGGCGGTCTGCTGGACGACGGTCCTGAGCGCGCCCTGCGCGGAGTCCGCGAACCAGCCGAGGAGCCAAAGCGACAGGAGGGCCCCGAAGGTGCCGAAGCCCGCCACGATCTGATTCTCGGTCGTCGAGGACACGAAGAGGCCGACGGCGAGGAAGGCGGCCCCGATGAGGAGGAGCCCGAGGTAGCCCGTCAGCACGGCGCCCCACTCGATCTTCGTGAACCAGGCCACGGTGGCAGGATAGAAGAGGGTCAAGGCGAGGATGAGGGCATAGAGGCTGAGGGCGGCGAGGAACTTCCCCGCGAGCACCTCCCCGTCCCGCAGCGGATAGGTCAGGAGCAGCTCCATGGTCCCCGAGCGCTTCTCCTCGGCGAAGAGACGCATGGTGAGCATGGGGATGAAGAAGAGCAGTACCACCGCCATGTTGTACGTCAGGGGCCGTAGGATGTTCTCCGTGGCGTTGAGACTCTGCCCCATCTGCGGCTGCATGGCCGACCGCATCGAGAACTCCGCGTACTGAACGAAGGAGGGCGCGAAGAAAAACGCCGCGATGAAGAGGAAGAAGGTGGCGACGGCGTAGGCCACCGGCGAGCCGAAGTAGAGCCGCATCTCCTTCTTGAAGATCGGCACCCACCCCATCAGGCCGTCTCCTGCACGCTTTCCACGATCTGCGGGGCGTGCTCCTCGCCCGCCACCACGCGGAGGAAGACCTCCTCGAGCGAAAGGCCGACCTGGTGCAGCTCGAGGAGCGTCCAGCCGTGCCCCGCCACCAGCTGCACGAGCTCCCCGCGCACGTCGCGCCCGCGCGGTGACTCCACGACAAACCGTGAGGTGGCGTCGACGGAGGCCAGCGTCTCGACCGACGTCACGCCAGGCAATGCCCGGAGCGACGCCTGCACCGCCTCGGGGCGGCCGCCGATCTCCACCTCCACGCGAGCGGCGGGAAAGACCTGCTGCACCAGCTCGGACTGCGTCCCCTGGGCCACGATGCGCCCGCGGTTGATGATGATGATGCTGTCGCAGACCATCGAGACTTCCGGGAGGATGTGCGTCGAGAGGATGACCGTGTGCTGACCGCCCAGCGACTTGATGAGCGCGCGAATGTCGGCGATCTGGCGCGGATCGAGCCCGATGGTCGGCTCGTCGAGGATCAGCACTTCCGGATCGCCCAGAAGGGCCTGAGCGAGGCCCACGCGCTGCCGGTAGCCCTTCGAGAGCTTGCCGATGAGCCGATGCTGCATGTCCGAGACAGAGCAGCGCTCCATGACGTCGGCGACCTTGGAGCGGCGCAGCCCGCGCGAGACCCCCTTGGCCTCGGCCACGAAGTCCAGATACGCCGCGACGGGCAGGTCCCCGTAGAGGGGGGCGTTCTCCGGCAGGTAGCCGATGCGCCGGCGCACCTCGAGGGACTGGGTGAAGACGTCGAAGCCGGCCACGGTGGCGCGGCCTCCGCTGGCCGCCATGAAGCAGGCGAGGATCTTCATGGTCGTAGACTTGCCCGCGCCGTTGGGACCGAGAAAGCCGACGATCCGTCCCTTGTCGACGTTGAAGGACACGTCGTGGACGGCCGTCACCGGCCCATAGCTTTTCGTCAGATGGTCGGCCTGGATCATGGATATGGTCCCGTGGCTGCCCGGACCATCGCGCAGTATATCACACGACTAAAAGAGCCCGGTGATCGCGCCCTCCGGCGTCACGTCCACGCCCTCGGCATTGGGCTTTCGCGGCAGCCCCGGCATGGTCGTGATCTCGCCCGCCTGCGCCACGAGAAACCCCGCGCCCGCGGAGATCCTCACGTCGTTGATGGTGACCTTGAAGCCGCGGGGCCGGTTGAGCAAGGTGGGATCGTCGGAGAGCGATCGCTGCGTCTTGGCCACGCAGACGGGCAAGCGGCCGTAGCCGAGCGCTTCCGCCTGAGCGATCTGGCGCTCCGCCTTCTTGGGATACTCGACGCCGTCGGCGCCATACACCCGCGTGGCGATGGTCTCGAGCTTGGTCTTGATCGACGCCTCGAGGGGATAGAGCGGGGTGAAAGCCGAGCGCTCCGAGTCGAGCAGCTTGAGGAGGCCGCGCGCCAGGTCTTCTCCCCCTTCCCCGCCCTCGCCGAAGATGTCGGCGACATAGGCGGGCACCTCGAGCGCGGCGCAGCGGTCGAGCACCGCCTTGTACTCGGCCTCGGTGTCGGTGGGGTAGCGATTGAGCCCGATGAGCGGGGGCACCTTGAACTGCCGGATGCACTCCACGTGCGCCTCGAGATTGTCGAGCCCGCGCACGAGGGCCTCGACGTTTTCCTTGCCAAGCTCGCGGACGGGCACGCCGCCGTGGTACTTGAGGGCCCGCACGGTGGCCACGATCATGGCCGCATCGGGCCGGAGCCCGGCCAGGCGGCACTTGATGTCGAAGAACTTCTCGGCCCCGAGGTCGGTGGCGAAGCCGGCTTCGGTGAGGCACATGTCGCCGAGCTTGAGGGCCATGCGCGTGGCAATGACCGAGTTGCAACCGTGGGCGATGTTGGCGAAGGGCCCGCCGTGCACGAGGGCCGGGGTGCCCTCCATCGTCTGCACGAGGTTGGGATGGATGGCGTCGCGCAGGAGGGCGGCCATGGCTCCGGTGACCCTGAGCTCGTCGGCGAGGACGGCGGTGCCGTCGGGCTTGAGCGCCACCACCATGCGTCCAAGACGCCTCTTGAGGTCGGTGAGGTCCTCGGCCAGGCACAGCGCGGCCATGATCTCGGAGGCGGAGGTGATGGAGAAGCCGCCCTCCCGCGGCACGCCGTCCATGCGCCCGCCCAGACCCACCACGATGTCGCGCAACGCGCGGTCGTTGACGTCGAGGACGCGCCGCCACAGCACCTGGCGGACATCCATGCCCAGCGCATTGCCGTGGTGGAGTTGATTGTCGACGGCGGCGGCGAGGAGATTGTGGGCGGAGGTGACGGCGTGGAAGTCGCCGGTGAAATGGAGGTTGATGTCCTCCATGGGGACGACCTGCGAGCGGCCGCCTCCCGTGCCGCCTCCTTTCATACCAAGAGTGGGACCGATCGACGGCTCCCGGAGCGCGATGACGGGCCGGGCGCCGATGCGCCAGAGGGCCTGCCCGAGCCCGATGGTCATGGTCGTCTTGCCGTCGCCCGCCGGGGTGGGCGTGATCGCCGACACGACGACGAGCTTGCCGTCGGGCTGTCCACGACGGGCGGCGAGCGCGGGCAGGAGCACCTTGGCCTTGTCCCGCCCGTAGGGCAGCCATTCGTCCTCCGCGAGCCCCAGCTCGCGCGCGATGTCAGCGATCGGTCGGGTCGAGGTCGGCATCCGGCATGATCTCCTTGAGCCAGTCGGGCAGGGCAATCATTTTCGCCGTGGCAGGATCCCAGCAGGCGTGGCGGGTGAAGCCGGTGGCCACAAGCTCCCGGGACTCATTCCTGATTTCGTAGGAGAAGGTGAAGCTCGCCCGGCGGCGCTCGCTCACCCGCGACACGACCTCCAGAAGGTCATCGAGCTTGGCGGGCTTGACGTATTTCACGAAGGCTTCGACCACGGGCATGTGGATGCGCTGGTTCACCAGCGACATCGGAAGGCTCTTCTCCCGCAGGTACTCGACGCGGCCGACCTCGAAGTAGGTCAGGTAGTTGCCGTAGTAGACGACCGACATGGTGTCGGTGTCTTTGTAGCGGACGCGGATCTGAGTGAGGGAGGGCATCGAGCGGAGATACTACTATACGTCGAGACTCTCCTCTTCGATGGGCTTCCGCGTCGTCATGTTGAAGCGGCCGTCGTAGATCGGGCGGCCCTGGGTAGTCGGGCCCTGGTACTGACAGAAGAGCATGAGGCCGCCCGTCTTGGTCAGAAGCGGCGACTCGGAGTGCGGGTCGGGGTAGAAGAGCATGGTCCCCGGGCCATAGGTCGCTTCCCCGATCTCGAACTCGCCCTCGAGGA
>Ga0137372_10002855_pt1 | contig 16759 bp, 13 predicted proteins | sample SagtaG_6_FD_104911 | JGI IMG/M metagenome (GOLD analysis project Ga0137372, IMG submission 104911) | Vadose zone soil microbial communities from Sagehorn Ranch, Mendocino, California, USA - Sage1_R_60_16 metaG | ecosystem: Environmental > Terrestrial > Soil > Vadose zone | place: USA...
AGGAGGTGGCGCCATGAGAGCAATGAGGAGGAACGGCCGGTGTGTTGCCCCCGTGCTGATGGTCGCGGCGCTGGCCGCGCTCTCGGCGCCCGCGCGGGCCGACGACGCCATGGACGCGAGGCAGCTCGTCGAGAAGGCCAAGCTCACCTTCGAGAGCATGATCGTCGCGCCCGAGATGGACGCGCTCCGCGACCTGCTGAAGGGCGCCAAGGGCGTGTTCGTCGCGCCCCAGGTCTTGCGGGGCGCCTTCATCTTTGGCGTCTCGGGCGGCAGCGGCGTCTTCTTCGCGCGAGGCGAGCGTCCGGAACAGTGGAACGGCCCGGCCTTCTACACGATTGGCGAAGTGAGCTTCGGCTTCCAGGCCGGAGCTGACGCCTCCGAGATCGTCCTCCTCGCGATGACGAACCGAGGGGTCACCGCGCTCCTGAGCACGAGCGTCAAGCTCGGCGCCGATGCCAGCGTCGCGGCGGGGCCCGTCGGCGCCGGCGTCCGCGCGGCCACGGCCAACCTGAGCGTGGACATCGTGACCTTCTCACGGGCGAAGGGCCTCTACGGCGGCGCGTCCGTCGAGGGCGCGGTGGTCGCGACCCGCGGCGCGCTCAACGCCGCGTACTATGACCGGGAGGTCAGCCCCGCGGACATCCTGATCCGGGGGGCGGTGAGCAATCCCCACGCCGCTCCGCTCATCGAGCTGATCAGGAAGGCCGCCGACGCGAAGTGAGTAGCGTCCCCTCCGAGTCCTCCGGCTCGGGCGCGTGCTCCTTGTCACACCCGGGCGTGCCTGATCTCGAGGTCGGGCATGCCCCAGCACTGCTGGCCCATGTCCCTGGCCATGATGCCCAGCCCTTCCGTGTCCAGCTCGCCTCGCGGCCTGGCGAGCGGATTCGCCCGGCCGTAGGGGAAGCTCGGGAAGACGAGCCCGTCCCGGTGGATGTCCGCCTTGACCAGGAGCATCGTGCCACCGACGGCGTCCAGCCTGACCGGGCCGCCCGCACCCCGCAACGCGTCCATGTGGACCTTGCCGTGGTCTCGCCACGCGTTCTGGTCGAACGTCTTGCCGCCGCGCTCGAGGACGCAGTGAGGCTGGACGATGTGCTTGCCGGCCGCCAGCAGCCGCTCGATGACGTCCGGCGGATATTCGACGACGTCCACGTCGAGCCACAGCACCCAGTCCTCGTCGTCCAGCGCATGTAAGAGCAGATGGTTGCGGCTCCGGCCCAGCACGGCCCTCCGCATGAGCTGGACCTGGGGGGCCCCGCGGTGCGTCCTCGGTCCGATCCGGTAGCCGAAGTCCCTCTTCCACAAGCCGGCCCGCCGGAAGCGGCGCTGCGCCGCGGGGAGCCTCCGTTCCAGCTCCGCGAAGGTATCGTCCCGGCTGTCACTCTCGAGAAAGCCGAGGGACAGGAGCCGGCGCGGGTACGTCAGCCTGCTCAGGGAATGGAAGTACCCGTCCAGGAACTGCCCGGCGTCCTTCACCGGCGTCAGGATGAGGATCTTGTCCGCGGCTTCCATGTTCGCCCTTCCGGGCCGTGACCCATACCCACATGTCGTGAAGCAGGCGCTCGTCGAGCCTCGCAACCTCGGATCAACTGCGAGGCGACCCAGGCGGCCTCGCGTCGAACCACGACATCCTCGTCCTCCAGCGCCAGACTCAGGGCACGGAGCGCGCCCGGTCCCGATGCCAGCACGGCGCGCCACCGTCTGGCGGAGACCAGGATGTGGCAGCGGAGCATCCTCTCGTGGTCGGCGCCCAGCTCCCGGCGGCAATCCGCGCGCATCTCGAGCAGCCCCCTGGCGGCCGCGGACCGCACGCCGGCCGCCCTGTCCTCGAGCGCCGCCAGCAGGACCTCCTTGACCTTCGGACCGCCGTGCCGGCCAAGGGCTTCGGCGGCCGTGGCGCGCACATCGCGATCCGGGCTCGCGCAGGCCTGAAACAACGGCGCGAGCGCGGCCGGGTCATCCAGTTCGCCGAGTCCCTGAAGCACGAAGCGCAGGACGTCCTTTCGAGGGTACCCGGGCAGGGGCGGCCGGGCGGACGCGACCAGGAGATCCGTCGTGGCGGAGCCCTCGTTCCATGTCGCGTTCATGTTCGTGACCACACGTTGATGGCCGTCGGATCCGTACGGGTGCCAGGCGAAGGGATGCGAGTACGGCAGGAGCAGGAGTCGGTACGGCCTCCCCAGCTGATGCGCCAGGTGCATCAGCCAACCCTCCACCGTCACCGCCAGGTCCGCGTAGATGGCGAAGTACTTGAAGCATCGCATGATCCGATCCGCATGCGACAGGGTCTCCGGCGCGGATGCTCGGCGAGGCTTGCGGTCGGCGGGTCTTCCCTGTGGGTCAGGCGCGACCACCACGGACGCGCGGGCCTCGGCAGGGAGCAGCCGGACGACGCCCGACGCGAAGGCCCGTGTCCCCCAGGGCGTCCCGTTCGGCAGGAGCACGACGAAGAAACCCTCGGCCACGAGGGCTCGGATCTCGCGGGCCAGGCCGTCGCGAGTTGCCGGGACGTAGCCCTTCAGGGCTCCGCGTCCGCCGAACGGATTCACCATGGCAATCGGCCGGCCTGCTCGCGCCCGGCGCGCCCTGAGAGTGAGCCGGCGCCACTCGCGCTCGGCCTCGCCGCACGCCTTTCCGACGAACAGCGAGGCTGTCCGGGGTGTCTCCTCGCCCGTGCGCAGCGGGAACCCCAGCTCGGCCACCAGCCGATAGGTCGTCTCGTAGATGTTCGGGGCCCGCGGCCTGTCGAGACCGAGGGCCGCCGCGTATGGCTCGCCGGCGATCGTCACGGTCTCGTAGGTGAAATGGTGGTACCCCTTCCGGGATGCCGCGAAGAGAAAGGGCTGGCGCCGGCTCACGTGCTGTCGGATCAGCGACTCGAGCTCCGGCCGGTAGTTGACGGCAGGGACCTCGGGCTCGGAGAAGTCGATCACGCCGTCGAACGCCTGGTCCAAAAGCAAGCGAAGCCGTCCGTCGTCCGTGATGGACACAGGCATCACCCGGTCGTTGTCATAAAGGTAAATGCGCTTCGTGACGAGCACGGCTTCGAGCGCCGGGTTGAAGTCCAGGAGCGCCTGGGTCAGGGTCCCGACCCGGACGATCTCGTCCCCCTGCCCGTCATCGATGTTGTGGACCACGAGGACGCGCCTTCTCCCCACCCCGAGCCGGGCGCGGACCGTCCCGTGAAGGGGGAAGCGGCCGGCCATCAGGGCTGCCGCGGCCCCGGCCGTCTCGGGCGGCGTCGCCGGCCGGCCACCCAGGTAATAGAGGAGGTATCTGAACGACGGTTCGCCGTGATAGACATCGGCCAGTCGATCGAGGAGCGCCGGGGTGAATGCCTCGGGCGCCCAGAACGCCGCCCGCTCGATGAGGTTCGCGAGCAGGAAATTCCGGTGACGCGCGAGATGCTCCGCGCTCGCGAGAGCGATCAGCCTCTCCGGGCCGATCAGCTCCATTCGCCAGGAGGCGGCGTACGCCAGCGGCTCGATCAGGCCCTGATGAACCGCCGGCGCGAGGCGGGGTTCGGCCAGCAGTTCCTCCAGCGCCGCCACCGCGGGTGGAGCCGCCGGCGTTCCGATGAAGAACTTCAACACGTCGCCGGCGAGGCGAAGAGTCGCCGGCGGTATGCCCGCCATGTCGAAGAGAGCTTTGACGCTGTCCACGACCGAGTCGTCGGCGAGCGCCGGCCGGCCATAGATGATCGCTCCGAGGACGCGGAGGCAGCGGTTGTAGACGGCCGCGCCCAGTCCGGGCGTCCGCAGCAGGCCGGCGATCGCGCCCACCGTGTCCGGCCGGACGAGGTGCGGCGTACGGACGCCGAGCAGGAGGAGCGTTCCGAGAGTCCGGGCAGAAGGGCGCGGCAACGGCGCCGGAACGCGGCGTTCAGCGTCCACCCGGCGAACCGTCGGTCGGCGAGCCCTCGAGGCGGGCGCAGAGCGCCCGCTTGATTCGATATTCCAGCTTCTCCGGATCGTGCTTCGCCGCAAGCTCGAAGTACCCCCGGCTCTCAGCGTAGTGACCGAGCTTGAAGTGACACGTCGCGAGGGAATCGTAGGCGAAGACGTCGAAGAGCCTGGCATCGTAGGCCAGGGAGCGGTCGATCTCGCCGGTCCGGCCGCATGCGACCAGGCGCTCGAAGAACGGGAGAGCCTCCTCGGGGCGTCCCGCCCTCATGAGCGTGATGCCGCGCAGCCAGTGCAGCTGGTGATTGTGCGGAAACCGCTCGAGGGCCTCGGCCAGCAGGCGCCGGGTGTCGCGCCCTCTGGCCAGACGCCACTGGATGAGCCCGAGGTAGGGCAGGGTGTCCTCCCCGCTCCGGGATCGCGGCCGCTTCCTCACGACGGCCAGGCCGGCCTTCCACGCCTTCTCCGCGAGCCGATCCTTGCCGAGGGATGCGTAGATGGTGGCGAGGTGACACCAGCTGAAGACCTTGCCCGGGTCCTCCTTCAAGGCTTTCCGCAGGAGCGGCAGGTTCCGCTGGTGTTTCACCTCCTGGTCGCGTTCGTACCCTTCGTGGTCCAGGACCAGCTCGCTCCGCCCGATCCTCCCGCCCCGGGCCGCGCGATAGGCGTAGATACCGGGCCAGATGTTCTCGTGGATGATCCCCCGGAAGCGGATCCTCGGGTCGTTCCGGAACAGCCTCATCTCCCAGTACGGGGTGAAGCCGGGACGGGGATGGAGGAGAACATAATAGGCCACATGCCACGGGTCCGCGAGCTGAGTCCTGAGCCGGGAGGCCGAAGCGGGGCGGACGCGCTCGTCCGCATCGATGTAGAGGATCCACTCGCCGCGGGCCAGATCGAGCGCGTGATTGCGGGCGGCGGCGAAATCGTCCCGCCACGGGAACTCGTGCAGGCGCGCGCCGCGCGCGGCGGCGATCTCCCGGGTGCGGTCGGTGGAGCCGGTGTCCACGACCACGATCTCGTCCACCAGCCCTTCCAGCGAGCGGAGGCAAGGGTCGAGGTACTGCGCCTCGTTCTTGACGATGAGGCACGCCGACAGGAGCGCGCCGCCCGCCGAGGATGCCCGCGCCCTCGACGCGGGCAGCGCAACCGGAGAGCGGGGGAGCTCTCGACGCTGACTCCGACGGAGATCGCTTGCACGGCGAGCTCTCACGTCGGAGAGTCACCGCTTCGCCGGCGCGGCGCCCTCCCTCTCTTCTTCCGTGCGCCGAGCCCGCATCAGTCCAGCGTCAGATGGGGCCGCTGCACTTTCCGGCCACCAGGTCGCCAATGAAGCTGATGAGGATGTCTGCGACACGGAGTAGTTCCTGGCTCAGGTCGCTGTCGGCGCCGCAGAGCTCGATGACGCGCTGCTTGAACTTCGCCAGGTCCCTGGCGGCCTTGCTGAACTGGGCCCGCGCCGCGTCATTGTCGCAGGTTCCCTTGCCGATCCTCACTCCCTCGGTCATATCGGACTGGGCTTTCGCCAGCGGCCCGAGGAGCGCGGCGATCACTTCCGGCGAGGCACCGACGCCGCCTTTCCCGTCAAACCCCACGTAACGCCCCAGGATCTCGAAGCCAACCACGCCGTCGAAGCCGCTCCCCAGCGCTTCAACGACCTGGAAGCTGATCAAGCCGATCACCCCGGCGATCTGCACCGCCAGCGTGCAGCAGGGGGAACCGGTCATGTTGGAGCAGAGCGGCTGGTTGGTCGTCACGTTGGACGCCCAGGCGCTCTCGACCGATAGCCCCTCCATGGAGAACGAGGCCATCAAGGGCACGGCGAACGTCGTGCCGGCGATCACCTTCTTGAGGAACTCCCGGCGACTCGGGTCCACGCTGCTCAGGATCTCTTCGGGTGCCATCGTTGCCTCCCTCGCTTCTTCGGGGCACTGCGGGATCGCGTCCGGTTGAGCGCTGCGTGCCGGACCAGACCCTCCTCCGTCAACTTGACCAAGGTCTCGGTGACCTCCTTCTCGGGCGCCTCAGATAGACCGTAGGCATTCTTGAGAAGCGTCGCGATCCGAGCGGGTGTGTTGCGTCCGTCACAGAGCTCCAGGATGAGCACCGCGGTGTGGTTGAGGTAATGGACGCGGTCCCTCTCGCCCTGGTAGATCATGAACCCGTCTTCGACCGGGTTGATCTCGAGTCCGTCGAGACGCCTGGGATGCTCCGTCATCTCTTCTTCCACGAGCCGTGACACGTTCCGTCAGCGTTCAGCGGCTGATGAGGGATCGGATCGACCCGTGTAAAATACCCAAACTATAGGAAGTGGCGCCCAACGTGTCAAGGGAATCCTCCCCTCCCACGGGCGACGCCGAGAGGCGCGGCGCCCCGTGCGTCCACGCCCGGCGCGTGATGTGTCGCCGCGCGTGGCCCGGGTTCACGATCTGATGCCCCGGTCCGTGTACGCCCGTTTCCACCGGATGCAGGACGAGATCATCCGGGCGGCGATGCCGTATCCGGAAGGACGGTTCGAAGGCCGGGGGATCGTCGTCTGCGCGGGCGGGCCGAGGCTCTTCACCTGCGCGTGGGTCGGCATCAACATGCTCCGCCGGGTGCTGGGCTGCACGCTGCCCATCCAGGTCTGGTATCTCGGCCCCGAGGAGATGGACGCGCGGATGGTGGCGCTCCTGGGGACGCTGGGCGTGGAATGCGTGGATGCCTACGAGGTCCGAATCGGGCCGCCCGCCCGCAAGCTCGGCGGATGGGAGTGCAAGCCGTACGCGATCCTTCACAGCCCGTTTCAGGAGGTGATCCTGCTCGACGCCGACAACGTGCCCATCGTCGAGCCGACCTTTCTGTTCGAGACCGAGGCGTACCGTGAGACCGGAGCCGTCTTCTGGCCCGACATCGGAGGCCTGGCTCCCCGGAGCACGATCTGGGCGGTGTGTCGGGTGCCCTACCGGCGGGAGCCGCCCTTCGAGTCGGGCCAGATGGTGATCGACAAGGCGCGCTCCTGGAAAGCGCTCGCGCTGACCATGCATCTCAACGAGCACTCGGACTTCTATTACCAGCACATGAACGGTGACAAGGAGACGTTTCACATGGCGTGGCGGATGCTGGATCAGCCGTACGGCATGCCGCCGCATCCGCCACGCCCGCTCCGGTCGCCGCTCCCGGCGGGGCAGGTTGTCCACGCGTTGCGCCAGCACGACTTCCAGGGCCGGGCCGTCTTCCAGCATCGGCTTGGCGCCAAGTGGATCCTGCGCGGCGTCAATTGTGCGGTCCCCGGCTTCCAGTACCACGAGGAGTGCATGGGCTTCCTGCGAGAGCTTGCCGACCGGTGGGACGGGCGCGTCGCCGGGGACGGCGGATCACCCTTGCCGAGCGACACGCCGGCCACCCCTGGTCGCTGGTTCAGGTACGTCCGGGTCTCCTCCGACGAGCGCCGGCTCGAGTTGCTGCCCGATCATCGCATCGGGCGCGGTGGGAGCCGGTGCGAGCGGAGGTGGCGTGTCATCATGGAGGGCGGGTCACCGCGACTCGAGATCCTGGGGGACCGGTTCGTCACGTGCCGGCTCGCGCGCCATGCCGACGGTGTCTGGAGAGGTCGCTGGTTGCGCTTCGAGCGGATGCCCGTCGAGTTGACGGCGCTGAGCCCGGATGGCGACGCCTGGATCGTCGGAGGTGAGCCGCCGGCCGCGCCGTCGACCGGCCCGATCGGAAAGGCTTCCTGCGCGGGAGAAGCGCCGATCGACGCGGTCTATCTCCGGGTGAACGGGCAGAGCGGGGCCCTGACAGTGCGCGGACCCTACAAGGGCGCGAGCGGCCACGACCACCACGTCCGGGAGTTCGTTCGCCACCTGGCGCGGCGCGGGATCCGGCAGCAGCTCATCGACGTTCCCGAGTGGGGCTCGCGCGAGTTGCCCCCTCGTTCCCGCGATCCCTGGTTCGACACGCTGGGCGCGCCGGTCGAGTCGAAGGCGGTGCTTCACTTCTGCATGCCGCATCAGGTCAGGCCGGCGAGGGGTCGCCTCAACGTGAACTACACGATGTTCGAGGCCAACCGGATCCCCGGGAGCTGGGTGCGGCACAACCTGCGCCACGATCTGGTGATCCTGCCCACCGCGTCGTCGAGGGAGGCATGGGTGGAGAGCGGGTTCCCGGCCGAGCGCATCCGCCTTTGCCCCCTCGGCGTCGACCCGGCGCGGTTCCATCCGGCGGTGGAGCCGCTCCCGCTGGACGACCGGCAGGGGCGCCCCGTCCGGGAGTACCGGACGAGGGTTCTCAACGTGTCCGAGATCTCGCCGCGGAAGAACCTGCTGGGCCTGCTCCGGGTCTGGCTCCGCGCGACCACCCGCGACGATGACGCCATCCTGATCCTCAAGGTGGGACGGCAACCGCCGGGATGTACCGTCCTGCTCATGCGTGACCTCGACGCTCTGGAGCGCGCGATCGGGAAGACCCGAAGGGAATCGGCGCCGGTGCTCTTCTCCGATCAGGTCCTCCCGGATCCGGAGATGCCGAGCCTCTTCGCCGCGGCGACGCATTACTGGAGCATGTCGCACGGCGAGGGGTGGGATCAGCCGATGGTGGAGGCCGGGGCGACCGGCCTCCGGCTCATCGCGCCGATGCACAGCGCCTACACCGCGTACCTGGACGCATCCGTCGCGAGGATGATCCCGGCCCGTCTCGTTCCCGCGCGCCTGGACGGCGGCGGGAGAGTCGGGCCGCCGTTCGAGGGGATGGAGTGGTGGGAGCCGGACGAGGAGGCCGCCGGCGAAGCCATCCGCGAGGCCCTGAGCGGCGCCGATCACGGTTCCCCGACGCCCCGGGCGCGGATCGCGGCCGATCTCACATGGGAGAAGGCGACGGACCGGCTCATCGCGATCCTCGACGAGCTCCACGCTCGGCACGGCCGGCCGCCGTGATGGCCTGCGCATGAGACGCCGAGACCCCGCGGACGCCTGGACGTGCACGTTCTGTGGGACGGGCCGGAGCGGGACGCGGAAGTCCACTGCCCGCGCCTCCGCCTGCCTCTGCGCCGAATGTGCGGAACGCTCGACGCGGATGCTTGCCGACAGGTGGAGGGAGCGGGCCGAGGGCATCCTGCTGCGGGCGCTTCGCCAGCCGGACCCCACCGCGGGCGGAGGCCGCACGTCAGGGGGCGCCGGTCCGCTGGACCGTCGTGTGTGGCGAGGCCACCCCTTCTGGTACCGGCGGGATACGAGCGATCTCGAGATCATCCGCGAGGTATTGTCGCAACCATGGAGCCGGGGAGCCTACTGGGTGCCGGCGGCGATCAAGCCCAGGGTGATCCTGGACGTCGGCGGTCACATCGGGGTCGCTGCCGTCTACCTCGCCTCGCTGTTTCCGGACGCGAAGATCTACACCTTCGAGCCCGTGCCGGACAACTTCGCCCTGCTTTCACGGAACATCGGACCCTACCCGAACATCGAGGCGTTCCCGATCGCCCTGGGCAAGGAGGATGGGGTCGTCGAGATATGGTACCCGGAGGATCACACGAACCTCGGAGGGTTCTCCTTCTTCGAGGCCGCCGCGGACCGGCGTCGGACGATCCCGGTCGAGATGAGGCACCCCCGAGAGCTCCTCACCACGCTCGGCATCACCCGCGTCGATGTCGTCAAGATCGATGCCGAAGGCGCCGAGTACGACGTGCTGACGGGTCTGGACCCTGCCCTCCTGAAGTCCACCGGCTGGATCACCGGCGAGCTCCACGGGGAACGCGACGCCGAGCTGCTCGACTATCTCTCCCGCTGGTTCGACCTGAACGTCACGAGGAGCCCCGGCGCCCGCCTGTCCCGGTTCGAGGCCTGCAACAAGGCCCTGGCTCCGGGGCTCTCCAGCACACGGCGCGCCGGACGCGATGGTCGAGGGCGGCGGTGATCCCGTCTCGGGAGCCCCCCGATGCGCGCCGGCGCACCACGCCCGCCCTCGGCGAAGCCCCCGACGATCCCGAGTACCGCGTGAAGCGCGATCTCGCCCGGCCCCGCGTCCAGCCACACGCTCACGCGTGAGCGCCCGGTGGGGGCTCGACGAGAGAGGGCGCCAGCCACCCGCGAAGCGCGGCAAGGTCCGTCGATAATCGGGGGCCGGCCGCCGCGAGCCGGGCGGCGACGATCTCCTCGGCCAGGGCGTACAGCTCGCGGTCGAGGGCGACGTGCTTCTCGAGCGCGGCACGCACGGACCGGGGCAGCTCCTCGGGGTCGAGCCGCTTGCGACCCTCGTTCACCCACCGGACATACGGCCGCGCGAGGCCCAGCCGGTGCGCCATGAGCACGACACTCTCGTCGAACCGGCCCGTCAGGCCCACCACGGCGAAGCTGCGAAGGTTCCGCTGGGCCGTCTTCAGCGTTTCGGCCGTCGGCGAGCCGCGCCGGCCCGCGATGTACTGGACGTGGACGTTCTGCGCGTGGACCACGCGGTCCGCCCATTCCGGAAGCGACGACGCCATGGCGATGGGGTGGCAGGGATCGCGGGGCTGGTCCCGGTGGTAGGCGTAGTGCGAGAGCAGCCGCTCGAGCGGATCGCGCAGGAAGGTCACGTACGTGCACGGGCGGCCCAGGCGGGCGTGAAGGCCCCACGTGAAGTGACCGCTGATCGTGCCGACCGTGGCCAGGCGCGGAAGGTCTCTGTCGGGCACGTCGCCCCAGTAGCGGGCCAGCTGTCCCGGGCGCTCGTTCCGCCACAGGATGTCGTTGACGGCGAGCCCGGCCGTCTTCGGGATGTGGACGAAGACGTGCGGCCGGGGCGCGGCCGGCGACGGCAGAGCGACGGTGGCGCGCCGCCCGGCCCGGCCGGCCGCGAGATGGGCCTTCACGCGGTACTCGTCGCACCACGGGTCCAGGGCGGCGGCGGCTTCGAAGTGCTCGAGACTCTCCGCGTGGCGGCCTTGCCGGAAACGGCAATGCGCCAGGGCCGCGTGCGGCCCCAGCGCGAAGAGGCGGGCGTCGTACGGGAGGGCACGGGCGCAGGAGGGCGGCCCGCCGGCGGCGAGCAGCGTCTCGAACAGGACGACGGCCTGGTCGAGCCTTCCGGCCCGCATCGCGACGGAGCCTGCGAGCCAGGTCAGCTCGGGGTCGCACGGAAGGGCCCCCCGGGCCTCGGCGAGCAACGTCGTGACGTCCTGCCCGTGGTCCAGTCGCCAGCGGACGAGCCCGGCGTACGCGAGGCTGTCGGCGGGATGGGCCCGGGGCCGCGCGCGAGCGGCGGCCACCGCGCGCTCCCACGCCCGCCCCGCCTCCGCCGTCTCGCCGCGGCTCAGGTGGATCCGCGCCAGGTGGCACCAGTCGACCACCCGGACCGGACCGAGCGCGAGCAGGCGCCGGAGGAGCTCGACCGCCGGCGGGGTTTCTTGCTGGCGTCCATAGCCGCGCCGCTCGACGACCAGGGGGCTCGGCACCACGCGACCGTCCAGGGCCGCGAGCGCCGGCTCGATGGTCGGGTTCACGGGTCCGTGAAATCGCAAGCCGGGCTGGCGTCGGAGCAACCGGGGCGCGCGGTACGGCGTCGCTCCGGGGTGCGGATGGACCTCGACGTGCCCGACGACCGCGGTGGTCGCTGAAAGGGCCTCGCGCAGGGCCGGGGGCGGGACCGGGTGCGCCACCTCGTCGGCGTCCAGGACCAGCGCCCAGACGCCCCGGGCCTCGTCGAGGCCGCGGTTCCGGGCGCCGGCGATGTCCGCCGCGTCCATCCCCCTGACGACCCGCGCGCCCGCCGCGCGCGCCGCCATGCCGGTGCCGTCGGTGGAATCGAGGTCGATGACGACGAGCTCGTCAGCGAACGGACGGACGGACGCGAGGCAGGTCTCGACGAAGCGGACGTGGTTGCGCGCCAGGACGGTGGCCGTGAGCCCCGGCGCGCCCGGGCGCATCAGGCGCCGCGGACCGCCGCGCGCGCGTGCAGGAGCGCGCAGAGTCGACCCGGCGCCGGAGTCCGCAAACGGTCGATCAGGGCCAGGAACTCCGGACGCAGTCCCTCCTGCTTCCAGGCGAGCAGCTCCGCGTACGCCGCGTCGTCGCCGGCCAGCGCCTGGAGGTGCTCCGCCAGCGCGGCGGGTCCCGGGAAGTCGCTCACCCGGATGACGCAGCGTCGGCCCGGCGCGTACTGCTCGACGTTCGGGGCGCCGAGATAGACGGGGACGGAGCCAGCCAGCAGCGGATCGAAGAACTTCTCGGTCACGTAGTCCGGGCTGATCGAGTTCTCGAAGGCGAGCGTGAACCGGTAGCGCGCGATCACGGTGAGCTTCGTCTCGCGCCCGCGGTCCTCGACGGGCAAGGGTCGGTTTCTGAGCGAGGGGCCATACGAATCCACGGCCAGGTGGTCCATCAGCTCGGCCACGTAGTGCGCTCGCCCGGACCGATCGCGGGAGTTCCGGCAGAAGTAGACGGCCGGGGCCGGCTCCGTCTTGGCGACCGGCGGGCGCAGCAGGTCGGCGGCCAGGCGCGGACCGAAGTACGGGCTCCAGACGTCCGCGTCGCGGCGGTAGGTCATCGTGAGATCGAAGGCGGCCATGAAGGCCGGATCGGCGAGCGCCGGGCAGTTCACGTCGCTCTCCATCGAGTAGGCGACCCAGGTCTGGCCAGGTCGCTTGGGGGGCGGGCGGCCCGCGGGCAGGGTCGGGACGTGGAAGACCACGGCATCGGCCTGGAGCAGCCGTCGCGGGTCGCGGATGAACCGGCATCCCTCCGCACAGGCGTCCGGCCACGATCCGATGTCGGCCGGGACGTTGTAGAGGAGGATCACGCGAGGGACGGGCGCTGCCATCGCGATCGGCCGCACCGGCGACTCCATCGTGGCGTCTTCGGGCGGCAGGAAGCCACACCCGTCACCGCGACCACTCGGCGTGGTTGCGGCCTGGTACCCCTGTCGTGACACTCCCTCACCAGGCGATCCTCGTGGAGGATAGGCAACATAATGGCCTACTGTATGAGCTGATCGGCCCGCAACAGCAGCGACGGCGGGATCGTGAGCCCGAGTGCCTTGGCGGTCTTGAGGTTGATGACGAACTCCAGTTTGGCGGCCTGGTCCACGGGCAGGTCGGCCGGCTTCGCGCCCTTGAGGATCTTGTCCACGTACGTTGCGGCGAGCCGAAACCGTTCAGAGAGATTCGGCCCGTACGACATAAGGCCACCAGCCGGTACAAAGTCCCGATGTGCAAACATCGTAGGCAAACGGGTCTTGGTCGCGAGCCCGAGGAGCCGCGTTCGGGAAATGACGAACATCGGATCATCGGCGACGAACAGGGCGTTAACCTGCGCCCTCGCCATTGCGGCGAAAGCTCCTTCGAACTCGCCGGGGCCCTGCACCGCGATCGGCACGAGGTGCAGTCGCAACGACGGTGCGGCGGCTTCCACCTCTTTCAGCAGGGTCTTGTGATACGGTGAGCCCGGATTCCACAGTACGGCTACGCGCGAGACCGCGGGGGCTGCTTCGGCGAGCAGTTGCAGCCGCTTCGCGCTTATCTCTGGCAGCAGAATTGAGAGTCCCGTGACGTTCCCTCCCGGGTGGGCGAGGCTAGACACGAGTCCGTTTCCCACTGGATCGGCAGCGACCATGATCACAATGGGAATCGTCGCGGTCGCCTGCCTGGCCGCGAGGGTCGCACGTGTAACGTCCGCAACGATGACGTCCACCCTGAGCCGGACCAGATCCGCCGCGAGCGCGGCCAGCTGGTCATACTGTCCCTCGGCCGACCGCCACTCGATCGCAATGTTGTGTCCTTCGATGTAGCCGAGCGCGCGCAGGCCGTCCCGGAACGCCTGAGGCGTGTCCTCCACCGGCGAAGAGTAGAGCGTCAGCAAGACGCCTATCCGTGGCATCTTTCCCGGCGGTTGCGCCCCGGCAACGAGCGGCGCGGCGAGGAGAACGAGGGCAAGAGAGAGGGCGTCGAGATGCACGATCCACCTCCAAGTCGACTGCGGGCGAGCACCTACAGTCCTACGTGGAAGCGCGGGGGCGTTGATCTCGCACTCCCGTTGCCAACGTCTACAGCCGCTACACGTCACGCGCATGGTCGTCCTTCCGCCCAACTAGAATTCGGTCCAAAGATTAGACGGAACTGTCTAAGACGGCAACCCTTGTGTATTGCTGCACTGGCCGCAGCCTATCACCAGGAAACCGCGGGAGATAGCGCACTGCCCCTCGCCACGCAGGCCGCCCAAGGACGTCGTCTCGGGAATTCTCCTCGGCGCTTCTCGGGAACATGGCGGCCTTCGGTCAGCACATCTTCCCCGGAAGACCCGGCGAGACCTCGAACCCCATGCCGTCGTTGACCAACTGGGCGGTCGTCGCCGAAGGCCCGGTGCGGCCGGTGCAGCCGGGATCGTCACGACTCGTCAACGTATACCATTGAGAGGGCGAGCGACGGAGGACCCAGCTCGTCCGAGGTGAACACATGGATCCCCTTGGCCTCGTCCACACCCTGACCTTCGATGCCTTTGGCACGATCCTGGATCTCGGTGGCAGCCATGCCCCACGTCTTGGCGAGTTCTTGAAGTCCACGGGCTCCGAGCTGACGGCCGGCGAGCTGTGGGCCCGATGGCGCTACCGCCAGCGCATCGAGCAATACCAGCACAATCAGTTCTACGCCGGACACTTCGGATACCTGGATTCTTCGCGGCGCGCCCTCATCTACACCCTGCGTGCCTCCAGGCTGCCGTTTGGTGATGCGGACATCCCCAGGATCATGGAGGGCTGGCAGGAGTTGAATCCCTTCCCCGACGCGGTGCCTGGCCTGCAGCGTCTGCGGAGGAAGTTCAAGCTCGTTGTGCTCTCCAACGGCGAGACGCATTTCCTGGCCCACCTCGTGACGAACCGCATACAGTACGACTTCGATGCGGTGATCTCGGTGCAGGATGTGGGGGTGTTCAAGCCCAACCCGCAGGTCTACCGCTACGCGGCGCGGATGCTGAAGGCCGAACCCTGCGAGCTCCTGATGGTATCGTCCAACAGCTTCGACGTGGTGGGAGCGCGCGTTTCCGGCTATCGTGGGGCTTACGTCAACCGGTACGATCTTCCTTATGACGAGACACCGTACCGGTTCGACATCGAGGCCCGCGACTTTCTGGACCTGGCCGGGAAGCTCGGCTGCACGTAAGCGGAGCCGGGCGAACAAGCGCATCCAGCGGACGGGGCTGCGCGGCGCCCCTGATACGCACGGTAGGCCGGCTCATGGAATGGAGGAGGTCGTCGTCATGCCGGGAGCATCGTATGCTCTTCGAGACTGCCGCGGAATGCGACAAGGTCAACGTGTATGCCGTCCGGCATTGTAGCCCAGCGCGCCGGACGCGCTGGTCAAGGCCGGCGGTGATCCTCTCTCAGGAGTTCCCGGATGCGCGCCGGCGTATGGTGGGCCTTGACGAACTGGAAGGCGCGCGTCGCCAGCTCCCGCCTGAGACGAGGCGCCTGGATCAGACGCACGCACTGCTCGGCGAAGGCGCGCGGCGTATCGGCGATCAGCAGGTGCGTCTCGCGGCGCGCGTCGATCCCCTGCGCGCCGGCGCCGGTGGACACGACCGGCCGCCGGTGGCTGAAGGCCTCGAGCACCTTGATCCGGGTGCCGCCTCCCGCGCGAAGCGGAACGACGACGGCATCGGCGGCGGCATAGTACTCGGCCAGAGCGGGCACCGCCCCGGTGACCGTCACCTCGCCGGCCCTGGCGAGCGCGCGCACCCGCGCCGAGGGATTCGTCCCGACGAGGAGCACGCGGAGCGGCTCGCGGGCCGCGGCGCGGAGGCGCGGCAGGACCTCGGAGCAGAAGAAGAGGGCGGCATCCTCGTTCGGGTAGTAGCCGAGCGTCCCCACGAAGAGGAAGGTGAACGGCCCGTCGCGACGTCCGGCCGTGGTGGAGACGGGGAGGCGGACCGCATTGGGGATCACCGCCGCGTGACGACACCCGTCGTGCCGGGCGAGCGCCCGCCGGTCTGCCTCCGAGCAAACGTACACCCGGTGGAAACGCGGCAGGTAGTGGCCCTCCAGGACCGCGTACCTGTCGGCCTCGGAGCGTTCGACCGAGGCGCCGGCCTCGTCGCCGGCGGCTTCGTGGAGCGCGGCGAGCCCGCGCCGGGTGCGGGACTCGTGATCGTCCAGGTCGAGGCGACAGGTCGGGCGGTCCGCCGCGCCTCCCGCGAGGTACGGCTCCGCGAACGGCGCCATGTACAGGCGGAAGACGTGGACCTCGCGGAACCTCACGCCCTGGAACAGGCGCGCCGAGTCGCCCACGGCACGGGTCGTGGCGAACCGGCACAACAGCGGCCGCGGGTAGCGGGCGTGCGCGGCCAGGCGCTCGCGTGGATCCTTGATCCGGGCGATCAGGCGGAAGAGCGGATCCACGCGGTCTCCCACGCGATGCACCGCGAGCCGCGCGCACCAGCGTGAAGCCCATCGGTCGACGCCGCTCCCGGATGGGGCGCCGACAACCGGGATGACCAGCAGGTGCACGTGGTAGTCGGCGGCCAGGGCCTCGAGCATGATCCCGGCGCGCATGGCAAGGCCGTTGCCCGTGAGGGCGGGCATGACCGGACTGATGAACAGCAGATTCGGCTTGGCCACGGAGCGTGCCGAGGATGACGACGTGTGAACCCTCACCGCGGCCCGAGGGCCGCCGCGTCCAACCGCCGCAGCAGTCCGAGCTCGTCGCCGCGGACGGCGATGAACGACAGGCCGAACGCACACGCATGGGCCGCGACCGGAATGCTGACCCGCGGCACGCCGGCCCGACCGGCCACGCTGCCCAGCGTGCGAGTGGATTTTGCAGCAGGTTCAGCCAGCTCCTCAAGCTGTTTCCGCAGACGGAGTTCCAGGCCCTGGTCAAGCGGCCGCACGCCGAGCGCCATGCGCGCGTCGCCATGCTG
>Ga0137372_10002859_pt1 | contig 16756 bp, 16 predicted proteins | sample SagtaG_6_FD_104911 | JGI IMG/M metagenome (GOLD analysis project Ga0137372, IMG submission 104911) | Vadose zone soil microbial communities from Sagehorn Ranch, Mendocino, California, USA - Sage1_R_60_16 metaG | ecosystem: Environmental > Terrestrial > Soil > Vadose zone | place: USA...
CGCGTCGCTTCCATCGGCCGCCCACACGGTGAAACCCCGGCGCGCGAGCACCGCCGCATCGATGCCCGTGCCGCAGGCCGCGTCCAGCACCGCGCTGGTGCGGCTGATCCGCTGCAGCAGGCGTGCCGCCGCGGGCTGGTTGATCGCGCCTCCGTCAGCAAGCGCGTCATCGTCGAACAGCCAGTCGTAGTCGGCGGCGAGGGTCTCATAGGCGTCGGCCATGAGATCGAAGTCTGCCAGACAGCGCCGGAATACCTGATCTGCACGCCACGGCTGAAGATCGCCGCCCGCCCCGAACGGCTCCGGGCGCAAGTCAGACCGAATGTTCTTAACGGAGCGTGCGGCCGCCTGCCTCAACAGGCAGGCCTGGCTTTTCTACCGCACCGGTCTACTGCGCCGGGGCTGGGGCCGAGGTGTCGGTCTGCCAGAGCCCGAACTCGTTCCCGTGCGGGTCCTTGCAGGCCGAGAACCAGCCCATGCCCGGAACTGGCATCGGCTCGTTTGCCTCCCCGCCGAGTTCCTGCACCCGCGCCGCACCTGCCTTGATGTCGTCGACCGCGAAGTACGGCCGCGTACCGCGCTTGCCCGGCTCCATGTTGGTGATCGCCGCGCCCTGCTCCCCGCCAATCTGCGTCGTGTGGTATTCGAACGGGCCGGGGTTTGCCTGGAACTGCCACCCGAACAAAGAGCCCCAGAACTCCTGGCTCTTCTTGGTGTCGTCCGCCGGGATCTCGATGTGCACGATCTCACCTGGCAACGCTGCCTCCTCGGTTCGTCGTTTCACGGCGATGCCGCTGTCAGTCCTTCCACCGCCCAGCCGCGTGAAACGCATACGTCACCGCTCGGGCGCGTGGCCATCCGGCTATTTTCGCACATTGATCGGATATTACGAGCGCGGTAACATGGCACTTCCCGGCCGGCACGCATCCGGGCACCGGCGCTGGGCCCGCGCGCCCCTCGTCGCCGGCCCGCCTGGCAGCACATCCGGCGGATCCAGGCGAGGATAGTGAGATGACCCGGCCGGTCCGTTCCGTGCACGAGGGCGGCAGCCGCGGTTGCTGATGCCGGGCTAATGACGGTGTTCGGCAGCGATGCCGTGCCGCTGCCCTCGTTGTATGAGGCGGTCGCCGACCACCCCGATGTCGATGTCTTCGTGATCGGCCAGGACAAGTGCCGGCATCTGAACCACGAGCTGGACCTGTCTGGTCGCTGTTCACCGCCCTGGCGACCGGGCGGTTGGCGTGCTTGGGCAAGCACCTGCGCGGGCGGCGCAGAGTGCGCGCGTTCGCCTACGGTTTCGGCGCGGTGCTCCTCGGCGTCACCTTGAGCCAGCGGGGGTATTCGGCCACGCTGGTGGGGGTGGTGCTGACCGCGGTGGTGGCAGGCACGGTCACAGCGTCGCTGCTGCTGGCCCGCTACGCCGACCGGGCCGGGCGGCGACGGTGTTATGTGGTCATGTACCTGCTCCTGGCGGTCGTGGGCGTGGTGTACGCCGCATCCGCGCCGCTGTGGGTCCTGCTGGCAGCGAGCCTGACTGGGGCACTGTCGACCGAGGTCGTCGAATCGGGGCCGTTCACCTCCCTGGAGCAGCCGATGCTGGCCGCCGGCCGTGCCCGCCGCTGACGTGCTCGAAGACCAGATCCTGGTCTTGTGTGGCGAGCAGCCGGGGCAGGCGCATCGGGCCACCCAGGCCGGTCAGCCACCGGTAGTTCTGTTCGGCTCGCTGTCGGCTGGCTCCGTCGCGGTAGCGCTTCACGTGCGTGGCCGGTGTGGCGGCCTCGTCCGCGCGCCGGGTCGCGGCCAGGTAGGTGACGGTGGACGTCGCGGTGACAGGATGATCCGGGAGTCGCTCCCGCAGCGCGGCGGCCAGCGTTGTGGGATCTGCGGTCACCTGGGCTGGAAGGTGGTATTTGGGGGAAGTTGCCAGGTACTCGGCGGCGTGCGCCAGGTTCGCGAAGGCGAACCGGTGGCTGTGGTGAATGACCTGCTGGACATGCAGGTGCGCGGACACGAGGCCGGGTGCCCCGGACCTGGTGATCACCGATATCAGGATGCCCCCCAGTTACACCGACGAGGGACTGCGCGCCGCCGTGGAACTGCGGCGCGCCAACCCGCAGCTGGCGGTCGTCGCGCTCAGCCAATACGTGCAGCACGGCTACGCCTTCGAGCTGCTCGACTCCGCCGGCGGCCGAGGAGTCGGCTACCTGCTCAAAGACCGCGTCGTCGATGTCGAGGATTTCGTCGCCGCGCTGCGCCGCGTGGCGAGCGGCGGAACCGTGGTCGACCCCGAGGTAGTGCGCCAGTTGCTGCGCCGGCAGCGCGACCCGCTGTCGCAGCTCTCGGCGCGAGAACGCGAAGTCTTGGCCCTCGTCGCCGAAGGACACTCCAACATCGCCATCGCCAGGCAACTCGTCGTCTCCGAGGCAGCCATCGGCAAGCACGTCGGCAACATCTCCTTAACCGTGTTTCGCACACCGGCAGCTGTTGCTGCGCCGACCGCCCGGCGGAACTGGGACCAGGCCCAGCTCCATGAGATCACGGCCGCCAAAGAAGACGAGGATCTGGGCATTGCGGCGCGGCCAGGCGGGATTGCTGGTAGCGGCGGGCGTCCTGCCTGCTGCACTACCACTGGCAGCTGGGGTCAGCCGCGGATGGTCAGTGACTCCAGGAGGCGCTGCACGTTCTCCTCGAGATCCCGGGCAGCGTCGGTGCTGCCTGCCAGGTGCCTGATCAGCGCCTGCTGGAAGAGCCCGTCGAAGACGGCGTATGCCGCACTGGAGGGCACGGCGAGCGGTGTCCCGGTGAGGTCAGCGAACTTGCTGACGATGCGCCAGATCATGCGCTCAAGGCTTTGGTCGATCTCGAGCACGTCGCTGCGGAAGGACTCGTCGAACAGGCTCTGGTTCCGCAGGTCGTACCAGAGCCGGTGCATCGTCGCATCCTCGCGCACCGTGGTGGCCATGGCCGCGCTGAACCCCCGCTTGAGTTCGCCCGCGGAACCAGCCGAGGTGACGATGCTGTCGTACCGGGTGACGCATTCAGCCTTGTACTGCCGCACGCAGTACGTAATGAGCTCGAACTTGTCCCTGAAGTAGTAGTGCAGGACACCGTGAGAGAAATCGGAGTTCTGCGCGATGTCGCGCAGGCTGGTCCGCGCGTAGCCCAGCTCGGCCAGGGTCTGCAGCGCCGCCGCGGCTAGCTGAGCACGCCGTTCGGCGAACTTGTCCACTTGCCGGCGCGCGATCCTGTCCCGGTTCCGCTCCGCTACCTCGGGCAATGTCGGGGTCCGATCGTTCCTGGGCCGTCGTTTCAAGCTACCAGCCGGGCCCGATCTGGCGAGCCCTGCGTGATCTTGACAGTCGGCCAGATTTCTCTGGACGATCGTCAGACAATCTCTTGACAGTTGTCAAGGCACCGGGCAAGGCTATGAGAACACGTCACACGTCCCCCGTTTCGCGCTGGCCCCAGCGAAGCCGCAGAAAGAGGTGCCTGATGAGCGTCTATGACCTGACCGGGCGGAAGGCACTGGTAACCGGCGGGGCCCGCGGGCTCGGTGAAGGGATGGCGCAGGCGCTCACCCGCGCGGGCGCGGCGGTCGTCATTGGCGATGTCCGGGAGGATCTGGGCAAGACATGCGCCGACTCGTTGCAGCAGTCCGGCGCGACTGCTGAGTTCGTGCCGCTGGATATCACCTCGGAGGCGAGCTGGGAGCAGGCAATTACCCAGGCTGTAGGCCACCTCGGCGGCCTGGACATCCTGGTCAACAACGCGGGGATCGAGATCTCCAGCCTGCTGGTGGATATCGACGCTGAAGATGCCCGCCGGATGCTCGAGGTGAACGTGCTCGGCACGACGCTAGGCATCAAGCACGGCTTCCGCGCGATGCGTCCCGGCGGCCCGGCTGGCCGGGGGGGCGCCATCGTCAATGTCGCGTCGGTGGCCGCGACGATCGCCTTCCCGGCTATCGCCGTCTACTCCGCCACCAAGTCAGCCGTGGACCGCCTCACCCGGGTGGCCGCGATGGAGTCGGGCAAGCTCGGCTACGGAGTGCGCGTGAACTGCGTCTACCCTGGCCTGGTGCCCACCGAGATGGGCGCCCAGCTCGCCCAGGACATGGCGACCCTGGGACTATGGCCCAGCGCGGAGGCAGCCGTCGGGGATGTCATCGGCCTGACTCCGCTGGGCAGGCTCGGTGAGGTGGCCGACATAGCGGACGCGGTGGTGTTCCTGGCCTCCGAGGGTGCCCGGTTCATCACCGGAGCCGGCCTGCCGGTCGACGGCGGCATGGGGATGTAGCCAGCGACGGCGTCACAACGAGCGAGAGGTGAACTTTCCATGAGCATCGACAAGCGCGTCGTGGTGTACGGCGCGTCCGGCTACACCGGGCGGCTGATCTGCGAGTACCTCCGCGAATTCAATGTCCCCTTCATCGCGGCCGGGCGCGACAAGGCCCGCATCGCCGAGGCGCTCGACAAGGTGCCCGGCATCGACACGGTCGCGCACGAGATCGTCGAGGTTGAGCACCAGGTCGCCCCGCTGACCGAACTGCTGAGCGGAGTGCGCGTGGTGTGCAACACGGTCGGCCCATTCGCCCAGCACGGCGGTGAAGTGGTCGAGGCCTGCATCGCAACCGGATGCCATTACGTCGACACCACCGGTGAGCAGGACTGGCTGATCCAGTGCGATGAGGCCTACGGCCAGCGGATGGCGGACAAGGGACTGCTCCTGTCGCCCGGTATCGCGCAGATGTACACGACCGGCGAGATCGCGGCCTGGCTGTGCCTGGAGACGCCGGGCCTGGACACCCTCGACATCCTGGTCTTCTGGAAAGGCCTGCCGACGATCGCGTCCACCCGGACGATCCTGGTAAATGCCGCGCTGTCCAAGGCGCACTATCTCGAACAGAATGAATATGTCGAGTGGCCGGCCGATGCAGGTCTTTATGACGTTACGGTGCCAGGCCAGCACGAGACCGGACTCGCGCTGCCATGGGGCGGCACCTCGCACCCGGTGTGGTTCAAGCGCGACCCGCGCGTGGCCAACGTCAAAGTGCTCGGCGGGGTCTTCAACCGCCCGCTCATGCTGGGCGTCCCGCAGATCGTCGCCGCCGCCCTGGCCCAGATCGAGGGCCTCTCGGACGACGACCGGTACAAGGCACTGTCCGAGCAGGCCACGGCTGTGATGAACCAGATGCCGCCGCGCGAGAGCACACGGATCAACACTTCGCTCGACTCGGTCCACGCTTGCGGCCCGATCGCGCGGGCGCACTGCGTGATCCATGGCAACTGCAACTACAAGCAGACCGGCCTGCTGCAAGCGTACGCGGCCTACTCGCTGCTGCTGCAGCCGCCAAAGCGGGTCGGCTTCGCGTCCGGCTGCCAGGCCTTCGGCCACCGTGAGCTGCTGGGCGTGCTGCGCAGCTTCGGCCTCGTGATGGAGCCGATCCTCACCACGGCGCACTGACCTGTGCGGCTGACCGACTTCCTCGACAAGGGCGCGTCGCTGGCTCCCGACGCCCCGTGCCTGACCATGACGGGCCGCACCCGGACCTACGCCGACGTGCAGCGGCTCTCCTGGAAGGTTGCCCGGGCCCTGTCCCGGTCAGGCATCGGGCCGGGCGACAAGGTAGCGGTGCTGTCCACTAACGACCCGGTCGCGTTGTGCTGCGTGTTCGGCATCGCACGGGCCGGTGCCGTATGGTGCCCAATCAATCCGCGCAACGAGGCAGCGGAGAACCGCGAGCTCCTGGACCTCTTCGACTGCTCCTGCCTGATCTTCCAGGGAGCCTTCGCAACGCTTGTCACGCAGATAGCCGGGGACCTGCCCGACCTCACCACGCTCGTCTGCCTTGACCAGGGTGCGCCTGGCGCCAGCCCGTTCGGAAAGTGGCTGGACGGCATTGGCGATGAGTGCTTTGAGGCGCAGCCTGTCGACGATATCGCCATGATCGCGGGCACCGGCGGCACCACGGGCAAGCCAAAGGGAGTGCTGCTCACCGGCCACAACATCGAGACGATGACGGCCCTGACCCTGATGAGCTACCCATTCGACGGACGGCCCGTCTACCTCGCGCTCGCCCCTCTCACCCACGCCGCCGGGGTCCTGTGTTTCCCGATCATGACGCTCGGCGGCGAGATCGTCATCATGCCCGCGCCTGACCTGGGCGAGTTCCTCTCACTGATCGAACAGCACCGGGTCACCCACGCCTTCCTGCCGCCGACGCTGATCTACCTGCTGCTCGATCACCCCGGGCTAGCCGCAGCCGACCTTACGTCGTTGCAATGCCTCTGGTACGGCGCCGCCCCGATGTCAGCGGACCGCCTGGAGCAGGCCATCGGCAAGATCGGCCCGGTCATGGGGCAACTGTTCGGGCAGACCGAGGCACCGATGATGATCTCCACCATGGCACCGAAAGATCACCTCCGCGCCGACGGCACCCTGGCCAGGGAGCGCTTCGCCTCCGCCGGGCGGCCAGCGCCCCTGGTGACCGTGGCGATCATGGACGACCAGGGCAGACTGCTGCCCGTCGGCCAGCGCGGCGAGATCGTCGTCCGCGGCCCCCTGGTGATGGCCGGCTACTACAAGGACCCGGTAGCCTCCGCCGAGGTTTCACGGCACGGCTGGCACCACACCGGCGACATCGGCTACCTCGACGCCGACAACTACCTCTACATCGTGGACCGGGCCAAAGACATGATCATTACTGGCGGGTTCAACGTCTACTCGGCGGAAGTCGAGCAGGCCCTGCTGGCGCATCCCGGCGTGCTGGACTGCGCGGTCGTCGGACTGCCTGACGACAAGTGGGGCGAGCGTGTCACCGCAGTCGTCCAGCCCTACCCGGGCCAGGATGTAACCGGTGATGGCATCCGCGCGTTCGTCAAGGGCCGCCTGGGCAGCGTCAAGGCCCCTAAGCAGGTCGACGTGTGGCCGGACCTGCCTCGCTCCAAGGTCGGCAAGATACTCAAGAACGAGGTCAAGTCCCGGCTGCTCAGCCAAGCCGATCACGACAACCGCTAGGCCCCCGGGGCGGCGAGCGTGCCGCCGCCCGTCCCGATACCGTGCCCCCAACCCGCGGGCTGTTCTCCTAGCGCGCGGCCACGCCCGGTTCTGTCACAGCGTCGGGGCGGGTTCAGCGCAAACCCAGGCGTGCCACTGCGCGTCAGCCGTTTAGGATAATGCGACCAATGCTTCTCCATAACGGCTGACGCAGCTGTGTCGGCCGTGCTGAGGCAGTCGCCCCTTTGGCGGCGTGGGCAGACAACCCGCAATCGCCGTTCACGCTCCGGTGCCGAGCGGGAATTCGGTGGCCGACCAAATGGGGCGCGCGCAAATGGTTCGGCTCGGACCCTCGGACGCCAACCATTACCCCACGGTAATCCCGGGTCGGTCAACAGCAAGCGCCACTGCGGGTGCATGGCGTTCGATGAGTCCCTGCGGCAAGGACGTGCTTCTCGGCCGCTAGGCCGGGCCGGATCTGGCGTCGCTCGGCGAGCTCACCCGCTCTGCTAGGAAGTCCTCCCAGGTCCGGTGACCCACAGCCCGTTCGGGATTCAGGTTCGCGCCGCCCCGGAGCGCCGCCGCCAGGGAGTACACATGGCAGAAGTCCCTGCGCCAGAAACAAGCTGGGAAAGTTCCCCTGGAATCATTGATGGCGCGATGAGTTTGCAACTCACCGCGCAGGGCTGTGATCTCGACTATTGGATCAGGGCGGTGGCGCAGGGTACACTCGCGCGCCTCGTGCACGGACATCGGGCGACTGCAGGCGTCCCCGAGTTCATGAAGCGGCCGGGCCCCTTGCGCGAGGCGCTCATCCACGAGATGGCCTTCCGGTCCATGGCGGAGGAGAAAGCGACCCGTGCGATCGCAGACCTGGTACGAATCGCCCCTGGACTCGCCGAAATGGAATTCTATGTGACGCAGCTTTTCGACGAGGCCGGGCACGCACGCGTCTTCCGCGGTCACATCGTCGAACTTGGTGTGCCGCCGGAAGAGCTCACCGAACTCATCGAAGGAGTAGTGGACCGGGACCGGGAGCGCATCTTGGCCCCGCTCGAGGAGTTCGCCGAGCCGATCCGCGCGTCGGACGGCTTTATCGCCGGCGTCGTGATGCTGACCGTACTGGTAGAAGGCGTGCTGGCGCCCGCCGCGGAGATGAGCGAACGAAAGTGGCGTCCGCTCGACCCCGCCGTCGCCGAACCGATATCGAGCTGGGCATTGACACGACTGATTCTCCTCCGCTGCGCGACGCCAGAGCGGCAGGCTCCCCAGACACCGCGAGGCGGCTCTTGTGTGGCTGTATTACGGCCGCTTGCGCAGCTGGCTTCCTGGTTACCGGCCCTGGCTGTCGCCCCTGAGGTAGGCCAGCACGGCGAGCACCCTGCGGTTGGTGTCGTCGGTCTGGGGGAGGCGGAGCTTGGCGAAGATGTAAACCGAGACAGCGTTATGCGCGTCTTCCCTGACGTTCAGTAAAGATCCAGCAGGCGCGGAGACGGTGGGCCGCAGCCACCGCGAGGACATTCCATCGCGATCGAGGACGGGGCGTTTGCGTGTGCCCTGTCGGCGATCGCCTTGGCCGGGCATTGCGTTTCGGCGTTGTCGTCGCCATTCCAGCGCACGAGGGGGCATTGCCTGTGATTAAGGAGCGGCCATGAGCGTTGAGGATGGCGCCACACCTTCACGGTCATTTCGTCTCACCATCTCGTTCCGTGGCATGAACATGTCGATCGTGGACCGGCGATCACTGGTGATGCCTGCTCCGATCAGCGACGCGATCCGCGGCTACGAGGGGCAGAGCGGCTTCTGGTACGAGCTGCATAACGCGACGGGAGAGACGATCTACCGGCGGGTCATGCACAACCCGTTGAGCTCCCACGTGGAGGAACACACCATCGAGCCGACGGTAACTAGCCGACGCCACCCAGTGGGTGAACGGGCCGGTACTTTCATGCTGCTCGTGCCGGAGGATGCGGCGGCGGCGAGTCTGGTGCTGTTCAGCAGCCCGCCCGACGCAGCAGCCGTCGCGCAGCCCGCCAGGAAGGTCGCCGAGTTCGCCCTCGGCTCAGGGGATGGGACGGGATGATGGGGACCTCGGACGGAAGCGTCGGCGAGACGCACAAGATCGTGGACCATGGGTCCGACAGCGACCGCTGGACGATGGTCCTGGTAGCGGAGGGTTACCAGGCTGGGCAACTGGACCAGTTCCACACCGGCGCCGAAAGCTTCATGGAAAGCCTCTTCAGTACCCCACCGTTCCACCTACTGCGAGCCGCGGTCAACGCGTATCGCATCGACGTCAGCTCGACCGACAGTGGCGCTGATGACCCCGCAGCCTGCGGTGGTACTGGCGCCACGGCACGCACATTCTTCGATGCCTCGTTCTGCAACAACGGCATCCGCCGGCTGCTTGAGGTCAACACGACGGCAGTTGTTGACGTGGTGAACGCTCACGTGGCGCAGTGGAACATGATCATAGTGCTGGTCAATAGCCCCGTTTATGGGGGCTCCGGAGGCCCCGTTGCCGTCTACTCGATGGCCTCTGGGGCTATCGAGATCGGCCTACATGAGATGGGGCACACGGCGTTCGGTCTTGCCGACGAGTATCCGTGCTACAAGGGGTGCGGGATCGACACTGACCGCAACACCCACCCCGCGGTCGAGCCCAGCGAACCCAACGTGACTACCGACAGCAATCGCTCCACGATCAAATGGGGCGACCTCATCGCCGCGGGCACACCGGTCCCGACGACCAAAAATGCCGACTGCACCATGTGCGACCCGCAGGCCAACCCCTTGCCGGACTCCACCGTTGGCGCATATGAGGGTGCTCATTGGTACCACTGTGGGGCCTACCGCGCGCAGTTCACCTGCCGCATGCGAACGCTTGGGAACCCTTTTTGCACGGTTTGCCAGCGCGTGATCACGAGGACGCTGACACCTCACCTGCCATCCAGTATTCCGGTTCCCGACCTGACCCGGCCTGGTGCCAGAATTCCTAAAGTCGCCCATGCCCTGCTCATACAGGCGGGTCTAAAGTTCACCGACAGCGGACCGCTGGAGATTACGCAGGACGGCCAGATCCTCCGCGGTTCCGTGGTCGGTCAGCAGCCGGTCGCCGGGACTTTGGTGCAGGTAGGTTCAGTGGTCGCGCTGGAAATAGGCGACTACAAGGTCCCCGGGCCTATCTCGCTCGGGCACCCTCACTGAAGGTCCTTCGGCACCGCGTCTTGCGTGGACGTCCGCCGCGGTCGCACCCGCTTGGCCCGCGCACCAGCAACCGGCCGCCAGGCATGGAACAAGCAGCGCAAAGAAGAAGTCCTGCTCGACGTCCACGAGGTCGCCCTCGGATATGAGACCAAGACGCGCTGGAACGACCCCGGCACCTGGGTCTGGTCCGACACCAACGCCCACGAGTTTGCGTTGCGGTAGGTCACGGTGTAGCGGGCGTCCGGGGACGGTGGCGTCGGGTAGGCGATCTTGACGATCTCCTCGTAGGACACGATCTGGGACTCGACTGGGTGCTGCTGACCGTTGACGATAACGACGAACTGCTCGTTCCGTTGAACTTCGGTGGCGGTCCTCATGATCGTCGGGCGGCGATCACGTTGTCTTGGCCGACGTCAGGAGCTCGTGAGGATGACGAGTCGCTGGGTCGCTCGGGTCATCGCGACATAGCGGTCGACCGCTCCTTCGATGCCCTTGCCGAACGCCTCTGGGTCGATGAGGACGACCAGGTCGAACTCGAGCCCCTTCGACAGCTCCGGGGTCAGCGACCGGACGCGGGACGTCGCCCGGAACGTGGGATCGCCGATGACGCAGGCGATCCCGTCGGCATGCGCGGCGAGCCATGCGTCGAGGATCGAGCCCAGATCCGAAACAGATCCGTGTACGACGGGGACGTCGCTGCTGCGGATGGAGGTCGGCACGTGGGCGTCCGGGAGCACGGCCCGGATGACCGGCTCGGCTTCCGCCATGACCTCTTCCGGCGTCCGGTAGTTGATGCTCAGGGAGGCCAGGTTGATCTGGTCCAGCCCGATCCGCTCGAGCCGTTCCTGCCACGACTCCGTGAACCCGTGCCTGGCCTGGGTACGGTCCCCGACGATGGTGAAGCTCCGGGACGGGCAGCGGAGCAGCAGCATCTGCCACTCTGCGTCGGTCAATTCCTGAGCCTCGTCCACGACGATGTGCGCGAACGGGCCAGCGAGCAGGTCCCGGTCGGTGCTGGGCAGTGCGGCCTCGTCGACCAGGGTGTCCTGTAGGTCCTGTCCGCGCAGCATCGTCACCACGCCTTCACCGTCGTCGTCGGCCTCGAGCAGGTCGTTGACGACCCGGGCCATCTGCTCGCGTTCGGCGGCGACAGCCGCGTCATGCCGACGCTTACGTCGTGACGCCTCCGGGTCGCCGAGCCGCTGCCGTGCTGCGTCCAGGAGCGGCAGGTCGGACACCGTCCAGGCCTGGGCGTCCCCGCGCTGCAGCTGCTGAACGTCATCGGGGCTGAGCCAGGGAGCGCACAGCCGCAGGTAGGCGGGTACCGACCACAGGTCTCCGACGAGGTCAGCCGCCTCGAGCAGCGGCCACGCCCTGTTGAAGGTCGTGCGCAGCTCCTTGTTCTGCAGCAGCGACTTGCGGAGCAGGTGCGCTGGGACGTCGCCGTCGCGGGAGTCCATCAGGATCGTGAGCAGCTCCTCCCAGATCTGATCGCGAGCCTCGTTGTTGTGCGGAGTACCGGGTTCTGGTGCTTCGAACGCCTCGGCCCAATCGTCGGCGCTGAGCCAGATGTCGGACCAGTGGGTCTCGACCGTCATCCCCTTGGTGGGCGGCTCCTCGTAGAACCTGACGGCCGCCTCGATCGCCTGCACCAGGTCCGCGGACGACTTCAGGCGGGCCACGTTCGGGTCGGTCTCCATCGTTGCTGCGGCTCCCTCGGCGACGAGGTCCCGCAGCGTGCAGGTCTGCACGCCCTCCTCTCCAAGACTGGGAAGAACGTCGGCGACGTAGGCCAGGTAGGGCTGGTGCGGACCGACGAACAGCACGCCGCCCCGGCGGTGACCGAGGCGAGGATCGGAGTAGAGGAGATAGGCGGAGCGGTGCAGAGCGACGACGGTCTTGCCCGTACCCGGACCGCCGTCGACGACGAGAGCGCCGCGGGATCCCGCGCGGATGATGGCGTCCTGGTCGGCCTGGATGGTGCCGAGCACGTCTCGCATCCGGGCTGACCGGCTGCTGCCCAGGCTGGCGATGAAGGCGGACTGGTCGTCGAGCGCGGCGTGCCCGACTAGCCCGTCCGAGGTGAACACCTCGTCCCAGTAGTCGCTGATCCGGCCGCGGGTCCAGCGATACCTGCGGCGGCTTGCCAGACCCATCGGATTGGCGTGGGTCGCTCCGAAGAACGGCTCAGCCGCGGGGGAACGCCAGTCGAGCAGCAGCCGACGACCCGCGCTGTCCGTGAGGCCAAGCCGTCCGACGTAAACGGGCTCGGGGTTGTCCGCGCCGACGACGCGTCCAAGGCACAGGTCCAAACCGAAGCGGCGCAGGGCGCGCAGGCGAGCGGTCAGCCGGTGGATCTCCATGTCCCGGTCCATCGCCTCCTGGCCTATGCCGCCGGGCGCCTTGCGCTGGGCATCGAGGCGGTCGGACAGGTCGGCGATCGACTGCTCGAGGCTCTTCGCGATGGCCGCGAAGTGCTGCTCGTCGTCGGCGATCAGCGCCGGGTCGGCCTTGGGGGTGAGGTGGCCGGGGAGGTCAAACGCGCTGGAAGTCAGCGGGTTCACGTCATAAGCTCCGATCTGGGGTCGCTGGCAGCCGTTGCGCGCAGAAGGCGTCTGGACCGGCGTGACGAACCTGGTGGCCATGACGAGCAACGCTCCGCCTGATGTGGACCCCGTGGCCGTTGTCGGTTCAGGTCGCCAGGGTTTGTGGGTTCTCGTGTTCTGGGTGTTCCTGGCTCGACGGTCCCGTGTGGTTCACGCGGACATTGGCGGCTTTTCTCGGCGATCAACTCGGCCGCGCGCCGGGGCACGTCCGCCGCGGACGGCCCCACCATCGAGCGCATCGGCTGGCCGGCCGGCACCAGCGGCACGCCGACCTCGGCCGGCCGCTCCGCGAAGTCCGGCGACGCGCACACCCGCACCTCAGCGCCGAGTGCCCGCAACCGCACGGCGAGTCCCGCGAGCGGTTCGACGTCCCCGCGCGACCCATACGTCGACAACAACACACGCATTTCGCGACTCCCATTTCCGTAGGTTCTGGCCTCGGCCAGCGATTCTGCGGCACGACCCGGGTCTTGCCGCAAGTCCCCCGGTGCGCTATATGTTCAGAGTGGAAAGGAGTCCGGTCGGCCACGCCGTTCGGGCATGGGTCCCGTTGCCGTCTTGTGCGCGCGCCCCTCAGCGCGCCCTGTGAAGCCCCGCCCCATCCCCGGGCAGGCACGCTCGGGAGCGGCTACTTAGGCATAACGCTCGCCGGCTCCCCGGTGTGGCGGATATTCTTGGTCGGCGGCGAGCCACTGATCTGGCCGCCCATCCTGGACATCATAGAGGCGATCAAGAACAACGGCGTTGAAGTGGCGCTGTGCACCAACGGAATCCGGCTGAACCAGCCAGACATAACCGCCTGGATCATCCGCCTCGGCGTCGACGCCGTGTCCGTGTCGCTCGATTCGACCGACCCAGCAGCCAACGACCACTACCGGCCGTCTCGCCACGATGCCCACGGGTGGTGCGACGTCGTCTCGGGCATCCGCTGCCTGTTGGCCGGCCGTGCCTCCGGCCGGCCACCACGCGTCGGCGTGTACACGGTGATCACCCGCCGGAATCTGAGCCAGATCCACGAGATGGGCGTCTTCGCCGTCGAGCTGGGCTGCGACTACTACGTGCCGCAGCCAGTCTCGCTGGCAGCCGACCACCCGCTGCATGCGGAACTGTCACTGACCGCCGCAGACCATGCCGCCGTCGCCAGCGCGCTGGACCGGCTCTACAGCGCCGGGCTGCCGCTGGCCCTGCCGGACCGGTCCTACACGCGCCGTTTCCTCGCGTCGATCACGGCGGACACGGGACGGGTGCCAGGCTGTTTCGGCGGGCGGGAACTGTTCTTCATCGAGCCCGACGGCAGCGTGTGGGACTGCCCGTCCAGCCTCAAGATCGCCGCCACCTCTCCCGGGCAGCGGCGCAACATCCGTGGGCGCACCGCCGCCGGGCTATTCGCGACCGGGCCCCGCTGCACGGACTGCTCGCTGTTCTCGCACGACTGTGTGAACATGTGGCCCCCTTGATGGGCTTCGGCAGATTCGCTCTCCGGCCGGCGGCGGGCGATGACGGCGGCTGAGCGGGGTGACGGTCCCGCCACCGGAGACCTGCTGGTCGGCCTCGCCTTGGCCGGGGTCCCCAACAGCGTTGGCACTTTCGGCCTCGTCCCAGTCGGCCAACAGCCCGCGTTTTCCGCGTACGCTCCCGCCGCATGCCCGGCCGCGGCCAGACTCGTTGACAAATCGCTGGCGGTTGTCGTGACCGCCCGTGACGGTGACGACCGCATCCGCGCCTACGCCGACCTCATTGACCGGGAGGCACGCCAGTGGCCCAGCACTTGACCAGCGACCCGGCCTTCGCTGAAACCAGCTTCCTGGTCATCGACTTCGAGACCACCACGCCGTTGGGACGCCGCCCCGAGCCGATTGAGGTCGCCGCCCTGGCGCTTCGGGCCAACGGTGTGCGCATGGCCGAAGTTTTCCGCTACGGCGCGCTGATCCAGCCGCCCGAACACGCCTCTATCTCCAATTTCGACGTCCGCCAGACCGGCATTACCCAGCAGATGGTGGTCGGCCAGCCGCTGGCCGCAACCGTCCTCGCGGCGCTGGATGCCCACCTCACAACACCCCCGTACCGGCTCGTCGCCCATCACGCCCCCACTGAGGGCGGGATCGTCTACGACTACCGTCACTGCTGCCCGCGCCTGGCGGCCACGCCTCTGCTGGAGACGGTACGGCTTGCCCGCGCCGTCCATCCCGAGCTGCCCTCCCACCGCCTCGACGCCCTGCTGGACTACCTGGGCATCCCCCTGCTGCTAGCCGATGACGTGACCACCCCCTGTATCGACCGGCTAGAACAACGCGACCAGCGGCGACATGGATGTGCGGCTCTGCGAGATGGTTGTCAGTCGGAACTGGCAGCTCGGTGATCCACCACGGCAGTTCGACGCGCTCGTGCGGGAACCCCTCGGGCAGGCCTGGGGCGGGCGGCCGGACTAGCCGTATCCTGGCAAGCCCGGTTTCTTCGGCTACCTCCCGCAGCGCGGCCTCGGCCGGGGTTCGGACGGCGACTGGGAGCCAGCAGGACCACCGCAGCGAGACCCTGGGCGAGCGGCTGAGGCACTGTGACCTCAAACACATGCCTGCGGCCACCTGTATGGCCGCGACACGCTGCGGCAGCCGTTATGGAGAAGAATCGATCGCATCATCCCGAACGGCTCACGCGTCCTGGACCGCCCGGGGGTTGCGATTTCTCTGCCGTTCTTCGTCGCTTGGCTGCCACCAGATCGGGTGAGGTCCAGTGTGTGCGCTAGGCACGCTCCAGGACCTGGACTTCTTCGCCGCGTTTATCGGTGCCTATGAGCTGTTGATGCGACAGGTCCGCCGGACCGGTAGAACGGGTGGGTGCCAGAGCTTCCCGAGGTTGAGATCGCCCGCAGCCTGATCGCTGACCAGGCTCTGCACCGGCGCATCGTGGCTGTCGACGATTCCGACAGCTACGTCAGGCGGCCGCACTCCCCGGGCGAGCTGAGGAGCGCGCTGACGGGACGCAGTCTCACCGCCGCGCACCGGCGCGGCAAGACGATTTGGCTCGAGACCTCAGGGACCCGCGACGGGGCGGCGCCCGGTGGCCCGGAACTCGGCATCCACCTGGGCATGAGCGGCCGCATCGTGGTCACGGGCCCGGACGGCACGGTAGCCGAGGGCGGCGATCCGCGCCGCTACGACGCCCGGCCGCGCAGGGCCGTGTGGAGCCGCTTCACCCTCACCTTCGCGGACGGCGGCAGCCTGGTGCTGCTCGACCCGCGCCGCCTGGGGCGGGTCCGGCTCAACCCCGACATCGCCGCGCTCGGGCCGGATGCCACGCAGGTCACGCGGGCGGAGTTCCGCGCGCTAATCATGAAGGGGACCATCGCCGTCAAGGCGCGGCTGCTCGACCAATCCAAGATCGCCGGCGTCGGTAACCTGCTGGCCGACGAGATTCTCTGGCAGGCCAAGGTGTCACCCCTGGCGCGGGTCGACAGCCTCTCCTCTGCGCAGGTCAATCGCCTCTACCGTGCGCTGAAGTCGGTCCTCGAGTCCGCCATCGCCAAGGGCGGCGCGCACACCGGCGACATAATCGCGGCCCGCCACCCGGGCGGCACCTGCCCGCGGGACGGCGCCCCGATGGCGCACGGAACGGTCGCCGGCCGGTCCACGTGGTGGTGCTCACGCGAGCAGGCCCTCCGGCCGGAGCAGCAGCCGCGCATCGGGGCCTGACCACGCGGGCGACGGCGCCTCAGGCTGCGCGTCATGTTAACCGGCCTGACATCTGAACCAGACACGAACTGGCTGTGTGGCTGGCAAGTTTCGTGCTCGGAGGCGGGCAGCTGATCGAACTCAGCGAGGTGTCCCGCCGCCTCAGCAGAACCTGACGCTGGGCGAGCTGTGGGCTCGGAGAGTACCGGGACGGCCGCGGGGGTGCCGGCGAAGCGGACCTGGTTGCGGGTCAGGGTAGCGAGGTGGGCGAGCAGGCCG
>Ga0137372_10002876_pt1 | contig 16716 bp, 8 predicted proteins | sample SagtaG_6_FD_104911 | JGI IMG/M metagenome (GOLD analysis project Ga0137372, IMG submission 104911) | Vadose zone soil microbial communities from Sagehorn Ranch, Mendocino, California, USA - Sage1_R_60_16 metaG | ecosystem: Environmental > Terrestrial > Soil > Vadose zone | place: USA: California...
GTTACTCCCTACTTGTAAATAAACAATAAAAAAGCGCCGGCGTCCATTGCGAAGGACGCCGGCGCGTAATGCGTGTGAGCCGAGGTGAAACTGCTCACCAGCTCAGGCGACTGGGTGCCGCACAAGGATTGTCGCCCAGGCAAGATCACGCCGCAGTTGCATCAACCCCTATACTGGTAACGACTGGTGCCGCCTCAAGTCGGGCAGTCGCTCGCTGTTGACGGGCTTGCAGTTCTCGTCTCCGTTGAACAAAGCCCGACCCTGCCGGAATCGGCTTGCCAATGATGACATTCTCCTTGAGGCCCACCAGGTGATCCGTCTGAGCCTCTACTGCTGCTCCTGTCAGAACACGTGTGGTCTCCTGGAAGGAAGCTGCCGCCAGGAAGCTATCCGTATTGAGCGACGCCCTGGTGACTCCTAAGAGCACCGTTTGTGCGGTCGCGGGCTCACCACCTTCTGCCAGGACTCGCGCATTGGCATCTGCAAAGGCAAAACGATCAACCAGATCATCGGGCAACATCTCGGTATCCCCGGGTTCGTCCACCTTCACGCGGCGGAGCATTTGCCGGACAATCACTTCGATGTGCTTATCATTCAGGTACACACCTGTGTTACGGTAGACGCGCTGCACCTCTTTGAGCAGGTACATCTGCGCGGCATCGCGTCCCTGGATGCGTAGGACATCCTGTGGATCGCGCTGGCCCGACGTGATCGGTGTCCCTGCCTGGATCTTCTGGCCGTTGCTCACCGCGATGTTCCGCACGGCAGGGATAGCGTATGAACGCTCCTCGTGCTCCTCGAAGCGTATGCCGAGCCGTCCATCGACGTCGATGAGGACCTCACCTTCGGTGCGCGCCCGTACAGGTAGAGGGTCTCCGCCATCTTCGGCAGGCATGAGCGCGATAACCTGATCCTTGCTTACCCGCTCTTGATTTCCCGCCAGTACCTGACTGCCTGCGGGCAGCGGGTACTCGTCGAAGAAGACGCTGGTGGAGACAACGCGCACTGTGCGGACGCCTGAGTTTTCGTCCTTCATGATCTCTACCACGCCATCGATCTCACTCAACTCGGCTTTGTCTTTCGGCACACGCGCCTCGAAGAGTTCCTCTACACGCGGCAAGCCTTGAGTGATGTCTCCTTGCGCTCCTGCAATACCACCCGTATGGAAGGTACGCATCGTCAACTGCGTGCCGGGCTCGCCGATTGACTGCGCTGCGATGATACCCACGGCTGTGCCCGGTCGCACCATCGCATTGGCAGCCAGGTCGCGTCCGTAGCACTTGCGACAGACACCACGGTGAGCCAAGCAGCCAAGCACAGAGCGCACGCGCACTGCCTTGACCCCCGCATTGACGATCTGGTCAACCAGAGCATCGGTAAGTTCGTCGCCGACCTCGATATGCTCGAAACCGGGGATCGTCTCCAGTAGTACGCGGCCAATCAGACGAGAGCGCATATCCGGCAGCAGCATCTCTTTGCTATCTTCTTCGGTGATCAGGATACCCTCCGTGGTGCCGCAATCCTCCTCGGTCACGATCACATCCTGGGCAACGTCGATCAGCCGGCGCGTCAGGTAGCCAGATTCGGCCGTGCGCAGAGCCGTATCGGCCAGACCCTTGCGAGCGCCGTGGCTGCTGATGAAGTACTCCAGCACCGAGAGGCCTTCGCGGAAGTTGCCGCGAATCGGGACGTCGATGATCTTGCCTGACGGACTCGCCATCAAACCACGCATACCTGACAATTGGCGAATCTGCTGGAACTTCGCCTTCGTCGCGCCCGATTTTGCGATCGTGTAGATCGATCCATACGGATCGAGCGATGCCTCAACCATCCTGGTCACATTCTCGGTCGCTTCGTTCCAGGTATCCACGGTCTGCTGGTACTTCTCGTTTTCCGTGATCAACCCTTCGTGATAGTGCTCTTCCAGTTCAGTGATCCTGGCGTCTGCTTTTGCCAGTTCTTCTTGCTTGCCAGATGGCACCTTTGCATCGCTCATGGCGATGGTGACACCGGCTTTGGTAGCGTAGGCAAAACCGAGGCGCTTGATCTCATCGGCCAGTTCAACCGTCCTGGCGCGGCCGTACTCCTTGAAGCAATCTTCTATGACCTGTCCGAGGTTCTCCTTTTTCATCGGATAGTTCTTGAAGCGCAGCCGCTCCGGCAGAGCCTCGTTGAAGATGATGCGCCCGACGGTCGTTTCTAACAGCTTGCCATTGGCTCGCACGGTTGGAGGAGCAGGCGGCGCATCGTCATAAACGTTCACATCACCCAGGCGGACCTTGATGAGCGCCTGCAAATCGATCACGCCATGCTCATAGGCCAGTAACGCCTCAGTGGTATCGGTAAAGACCCGTCCCTGTCCCTTCCTCTCCGGCCGGTCCTGCGTCAGGTAGAAGCAGCCGAGCACCATGTCCTGCGTCGCCCCGATGGACGGCTCACCGGTTGCCGGGGAGAGCAGATTGCGCGTAGCCATCATGAGCTGGCGCGCTTCCTCCTGAGCTTTCTCAGAGAGCGGCACATGCACCGCCATCTGGTCACCGTCGAAGTCGGCATTGAAGGCCGAGCAGACCAGAGGATGGAGCTGAATGGCGCTTCCTTCCACCAGCACCACTTCAAAAGCTTGAATACCCAGGCGATGCAGCGTCGGGGCGCGGTTCAACAGGACCGGGTGATCCTTGATGACCTCTTCGAGCACATCCCACACCTCCGGCTTCACCCGTTCTACAAAGCGTTTCGCGCTCTTGATATTGTACGCGATGTTCTGCTCGACCAGCCTGCGCATCACGAACGGCTTGAACAGTTCCAGTGCCATACGCTTGGGCAGGCCACACTGGTGTAGCTTCAGGTCTGGCCCCACGACAATTACGGAGCGGCCAGAGTAGTCCACACGCTTACCGAGCAGGTTCTGGCGGAAGCGACCCTGCTTGCCCTTGAGCATGTCCGACAGGCTCTTGAGTTTGTGGTTGCCTGTACCGGCGACGGCCTGGCCACGACGTCCGTTGTCGATCAACGCATCGCATGCTTCCTGCAGCATGCGCTTCTCATTCCGAATGATGATCTCCGGCGCACCTAGCTCCAACAGCCGCTTGAGCCGGTTATTGCGGTTAATCATACGCCGGTAGAGATCATTCAAGTCAGAGCTGGCAAAACGACCGGCATCCAGTTGGACCAGAGGGCGCAGGTCGGGCGGCAACACCGGCAACACCGTCAGAATCATCCATTCTGGCGAAGATCCTGACCTGCGGAAAGCCTCCACCACCTTCAGGCGTTTTGTGGCTTTCTTACGTCGTTGGCTCGTGGTTGTGCTGATCTGGCGGCGCAGGTCGGCGGCCAATGCATCCAGGTCCAGGCCAGCAAGCAACTCGCGCACCGCCTCTGCGCCCATTCCGGCGCGGAAAACGCTCCCAAAGGCATCCGAGAGATCGCGGAAGCGGCTCTCCTGCAGCAGATCCATTTTCTTCAATCCCTCCAGCTCACGCCGCAGTTGCTCCAAACGTTGGCGCTCGCCAACCCGGCCATCCAGTTCCTGCTCGAGATTGGCCAACTCTTCGTCGAGTCGCGTCAACTCGCGCTGGCGAGCGTCCTCATCGATACCGGTCACGACGTAGACGGCAAAGTAGAGGATGCTCTCTAGTTTGCGTGGGGAAAGGTCCAGCAGGAGACCCATGCGACTGGGGATCCCCTTGAAGTACCAGATGTGGCTGACCGGCGAAGCCAGCTCGATGTGGCCCATGCGTTCACGACGCACCTTTGAACGCGCCACCTCGACGCCACACCTGTCACACACAATCCCCTTAAAGCGGACGCCTTTGTATTTACCGCAGGAGCACTCCCAGTCTTTCACCGGGCCGAAGATGCGCTCACTAAACAACCCATCCTTCTCAGGTTTGAGCGTGCGGTAGTTGATCGTCTCCGGCTTCGTGACCTCACCGTAGCTCCAGCTAAGCACCTGCTCTGGGCTGGCAAGACTGATATGAATAGCGTTAAAATCGTTTTCTTCGAACATTACTCCCCTCCTTCGAAACCGGATAGATTGATACCCAACTCTGGCATGACGTCATCTGAGGCGCCCTCGACGAACTGAATCTTCTGTTCATCCGAGTTTCGCAGCAGACATCTATTCCCGTCACTGAGCCACCGTTTCTCCTCGACGAACTGAATCTTCTGTTCATCCGAGTTTCGCGCCTCGACGTTGATGCCCAGGCTCTGCAACTCTTTCACCAACACCTTGAAGGACTCGGGCACCCCCGGCTCCACGATATCCTCGCCCTTGACGATGGCCTCATATGTTTTCACGCGGCCTGCCACATCATCGGACTTCACCGTCAGCATCTCCTGCAGGGTATTCGATGCGCCGTAGGCCTCAAGTGCCCAGACCTCCATCTCGCCGAAGCGCTGCCCGCCGAATTGGGCCTTGCCACCCAGGGGCTGCTGGGTAATCAGGCTGTACGGGCCGGTGGAACGGGCATGCACTTTGTCTTCGACCAGGTGTGCCAGCTTCAGCATATACGCGTAGCCAACCGTGATCGGCTGATCAAAAGGCTCGCCAGTGCGACCGTCGAACAACTGAACCTTGCCTGTCTCGGGCAGACCAGCGCGGCCCAGGTATCTTTCGATATCCTCTTCCGTGGCGCCATCGAAGACTGGAGTAGCAATCTTCATCCCTAATGCAGCAGCGGCCCAGCCCAGGTGTGTTTCCATGATCTGCCCGATGTTCATGCGGTGCGGCACACCGAGTGGGTTCAGAATGATGTCGACCGGCGTGCCGTCCGGGAGGAATGGCATGTCCTCGATTGGCAGCACGCGGGAGATGACTCCTTTGTTGCCGTGTCGCCCGGCCATCTTGTCACCGGCACCGATCTTGCGCTTCTGGGCAATACTGACACGCACCCGCTGGTTGACCCCCGGCGGCAACTCATCGCCAGCCTCGCGTGAGAACACCTTGACCTCGACAACCGTGCCACGCGCACCATGCGGCACGCGCAGCGAGGTATCTCGTACTTTGCGGGCCTTCTCACCGAAGATGGCACGCAACAACTTTTCCTCGGCCGTCAGTTCCGTCTCGCCCTCGGGGGTGATCCTGCCCACCAGGATGTCTTGCGGCCCTACCTCGGCACCCATATAGATGATGCCGTGCTCATCGAGGTTGCGCAATCCTTCCTCGCCGACGTTGGGAATATCTCGCGTGATCTCTTCGGGTCCCAGCCTGGTGTCGCGAGTATCAACCTCGTACTTCTCAAGATGAATAGACGTGAACAGGTCATCGCGCGCAATACGCTCGCTGATGAGGATAGCGTCCTCGAAGTTGCCACCCTCCCAGCTCATGTAGGCCACCAGAATATTTTGACCAAGCGCGAGTTCACCGTTCTCGGTCGATGAGCCGTCAGCAATGACCTGCCCGGCGCTTACCCGGTCACCCCTGCGCACAAGCGGCCGCTGATTGATACAGGTACCAGCGTTTGAGCGCGCGAACTTGCGCAGGCGGTATGTATGGACTTCACCCTGCCCGTCTATGATTTCGATCTGGCGGGCTGAGGAACTGACAACCTCGCCGTCGACCTGGCTAACAAGCACCTGGCCGGAGTCGATGGCCACCTGGCGCTCAATGGCTGTCCCGCAGATGGGCGCCTGCGGGCGCAGCAGCGGCACGGCCTGGCGTTGCATGTTCGCCCCCATCAACGCACGGTTCACATCATCATGCTCCAGGAAAGGGATGAGCGCCGTAGCCACACTTACAATCTGGCGCGGCGACACGTCCATATAGTCCATGCTATCCGCGCTTTCCATGACAAAGTCGCCCTGATAGCGGGCCAGAACACGCTCCTCGGCAAATTCGCTATTCTCCGCTAACTTCGCGTTGGCCTGGGCGATATAGAAGTTTTCCTCATCGTCGGCGGTGCGGTACTCCACTTCGGAGGTGACAAAAGGCTTTATTCTCACCTCTGAGTCGCCCAATGCCTGGGATAAACGTGCGAATAGGACCTCATCGACGCGCACGCATGTGCGTGCAGGGATCAGCACTTGACCGTCAGCATCCTTCACATCCTCTCGTTCTCGCTCATAGATGCCACGGAACTCACGGCCTATCAGATTCGTGTCATTTGCGCGCAGCCTTTTGCACACCTTACGGTATGGCGTCTCGATGAATCCATAGGGATTGACCTGTCCAGACGTGGCCAGGTTGCCGATCAAACCGATGTTTGGGCCTTCCGGCGTCTCAATTGGGCAGATACGACCATAGTGCGAGCGATGCACGTCACGCACATCGAAACCCGCTTGTTCACGCGAGAGACCGCCGGGGCCAAGTGCCGAGAGACGGCGTTTATGGCCAATCTCAGAGAGAGCATTCGTCTGATCCATAAACTGGGAGAACTGGCTGCCACCGAAAAACTCCTGTATTGCCGCTACGACCGGGCGAATAGTGATGAGCGCACTGGGGTTTGCCCCTCCTGGCTCCTGGATACTCATGCGCTCCTTCACGACTCGCTCCATACGCAGCAGGCCCACGCGCAACCGTGTCTGGATCAGCTCGCCTACACGGCGCACGCGCCGATTGCCCAGATGATCGATATCGTCTTCGTGTCCATGACCGTTGTTCAACTGAATCAGGCGGCGAATAATGTTCACCAGGTCATCCAGCGTCAAGGTGCGGCGACCCTGTGGAATCGACAGGTCCAGCTTCCTATTCAATGTGTAACGACCCACACTCCCCAGATCGTAGCGTCGAGCGTTGAAGAACATGTTCCTCACAAGCGAACGGGCATTATCGATGGTGGCGGGGTCGCCAGGACGTATCTTTTTATAGAGTTCGAGCAGGGCCTCATCTTCCCTTTTAATGGGATCGCGGTCGAGCGTGACCTGGATATAGCGCACGTTGGGATCGGTATCCACGTCAAGAAAGGCGTCAAGTAAGCCCTGATCGGTCGTGAGATCGAGTTGCTCGCCGTACCACTGTTCCTTGGCCAGGCTGGCGATAGCGCGCAGCAGTGTTGTGACGGGCAGTTTACGCTTGCGGTCAATTTTGACCGTGAGCAGGTTCTTGTTACTGGTCTCAAATTCGAGCCAGGAGCCCCGGTCAGGAATAAGTTTGGCTGCGAAGAGCTTGCTGCCTGTGATGGCATCCTCATCAGCAGTGAAGTAGACGCCGGGTGAACGCATAAGCTGGCTCACTACAACGCGCTCGGTCCCGTTGATAATAAAGGTGCCTTGCTCAGTCATCAGGGGAAAATCACCCATGAAGATTTCCTTCTCGATGATCTCACCCGTTTCCTTATTGGTCAGCCGCACATTGACGTGCAGAGGTGCAGCATAGGTGGCATCGCGGTCACGGCACTCATCCTCGCTGTACTTCGCTTTGCCAAAGGGATCAGGGGGCACGATAAATTCCAGACTCAACTTCTTACCAGTAAAGTCCTCAATAGGAGAGATTTCTTCAAAAAGTTCGCGCAAACCTTCCTTCTTAAACCATTCAAAAGAATCAAGTTGCATTTGGATCAAATCCGGCATAGGCCGTATATCAGGAATACGTGCAAAAGAGACGCGCTCGGGGAGCGCAACGGCCTTTGTACTTACTGCCATGTTCAGTATTCTCCTCTCACTGTTTACAGAGGTGAGATCGATAGATCGGAGGTACCGCCACCCAGCCTCTCATCACCCTCGCTGATTGCAACAGGTGTTTGTCGTGTTATTGGGGAAGGTTGGTATCGTAGGGGTAATGCTTCAATGCATCTCGCAACCGTGAAGCATCACGCTAGGATCAAAACACATCAATGCAGTATGTGGCTGAACCTCATGTGTGGAACGACAATGAACGCGAGGGAAAGAGGAGCAACTCTTCCGGCAACTTCCCTCTAACCAATATAACAACAGGAAGTTCGTATTTATTCCAAATTTTGGAATATTATCTGACGGATTTTGTTAAGTGTGTCGAGGATGCTGGGGAGCGTGCAGAAAAGCAGAGGGATGAGCCATCACAGCTTTCGTCTCTATGGGGAGACGCCGGGATCACTCAAGAAAACTGCTTCGCGCGTTCGCTCCAAATGTGGTATGCTAGAGGCAGAGAGAACAGGGGAGCTGGACCCATTTGGCAGTGTCCCAGCCCCCAGGCAGGCGTTCACCCACGCAGCGGGCACACCCGACAGTTATCAGTGTAGCGGATGGGTCCTCTTGAAGTCAGCGTCCAGCAGGTGACGTGTCACTTCACACCTCACTTCACATTCCTTCAAAGTGTGTCGCTTCGCCGGGTCACGCGAGATCAGGAGATCGCTCGTGAAGAGACATGTGTACCGTGAGCGAGACTATGCCTTCGCTCAGTTGGTGCTGACGCTGCGCACCGCCATCGGCCTGAGCCAGGCGGGCCTGGCCGAGCGGCTTGGCGCCTCCCGGCGCGCCGTCGCAGAGTGGGAGGGGGGCCTCAGCTACCCTAAAACTGACCGCCTTCAACAGCTCATCGTGTTGGGGGTGCAGCAGCAGGCCTTTGCCGCCGGACGCGAGGAGGAGGAGATCCGCGCGCTCTGGAAAGCGGCACACCAGAAGGTCTGGCTGGATGAAGCCTGGCTGCATGATCTGCTCGCTTCGCCTCGGCCCGTCCAGCTTTCTCAACGGGCCGGGACGCCTGCTGCACACAATGGAGCGGAGCCGGCGGCCTCCTCGCGCGTCGACCTGGTGGAAGCCCTCGACGTAAGCCACTTCACGGGTCGAGAGGTGGAAGTGGCTGAACTCTCCCAGTGGATCGTGCAGGAGCGTTGCCGTCTGGTAACGCTGCTCGGGATGGGCGGCATCGGCAAGAGCATGCTGGCCTCCTTGCTGGGTCAGCGCCTGGCTCCGCACTTCGAGGCGGTGCTCTGGCGCTCCCTGAGGGACGCCCCCTCCTGCGAAGAACTTGTCGCCGATTGTATCACCTTCTTCTCCGAGACGCCGCCCGCGGAATTCCCCACCTCGCTGGAGCTGCGTATCACGCAGCTCGTGGCCCGCCTGCAGGCGAGCCGCTGCCTGCTCGTGTTGGACAACCTGGAGACGCTCCTGTCGAGTGGTGACCGCGAGGGGAGCTACCGGCCGGGCTACGAGGGCTACGGGCGGCTCATTGGGCGCCTGGCCGAGTCGGCCCACCAAAGCTGCGTGCTGCTCACTTCCCGCGAGAAGCCCAGGGAGATCGAGCCCCTGGAAGGTGTGCGCTCCCCGGTGCGCTCGCTGCGCATGGTGGGGATGGACGAACAGACCGCTCAGGCGTTGCTCAGCGACAAGAAGTTGTGCGGCACGCCAGCGGCCTGGCAGCGCCTCGTGGCCGGCTACGCAGGTAATCCCCTGGCCCTCAAGATCGTAGCGCAGGTCATCTCCGACCTCTTCGATGGAGATCTCGGCCGCTTCCTGCAAGAAGGGGAACTGATCTTCAACGGGGTGCGGCCGGTGCTGCGCCAGCAGGTGGGGCGTCTCACTCCTCTGGAGCACCTGCTGCTGACCTGGCTGGCCGTGCTGCGCGAGTGGACGAAGCTGGACACCCTCGTGCAGGTTCTGCATCCCTGGGTGCTGCGTGCGCAGGTGTTGGAGGCGCTGGAAGCGCTCTCGCGACGCTCGCTGTTGGAGCGGGGCCAGCAGGCCAGCTTTGGCCTGCAATCGGTGGTGATGGAGTACCTCACCGATGAGTTGGGCGAACGCCTGACCGAGGAGATCGTGCTGGGCGAGCCCCAGCAACTGCGCCAGGTGGCCCTCGCGCTGGCGCAAGTCAAGCACTATGTGCGAGAGATCCAAGTGCGCCTGCTGGTGTTTCCCCTCCTCGAGCGGCTGCGCGCCGAACTGGGAGCAAACGCACAGATCGAGGCACACCTGCTGCGCCTGCTCTCGCAGTTCCGGATGGAGGATGCGGCCACCCAGGGCTATGGTCCAGCCAACGTGATCACCCTGCTCAAAGCCCTGCGAGGGCACCTGCGCGGCCTGGACTTGTCGAGGCTCTCCATTCGCGGGGCTTATTTGCAAGGCGTCGAGCTGCAGGACGCCAATTTGGCTGAGTCACAGCTCGAGGAGTGCGTCTTGGACGAGAGCTTCGATGCTCTCTGGTCAGTAGCTGCCAGCAGCCCTGGCCAGTACTGCGCTGTGGGCAGCAGGCGAGGAGAAGTGCGCGTCTGGAAGGAAAGAGGCCGACTCCTTCATCTGGTCTGGCAGGCCCATACCGATGTGGTCTCAACCCTGGCCTTCAGCCCGGACGGCTCAACCCTGGCCAGCGGCAGTTGGGATGGCACGCTCAAGCTGTGGAACCTGCAGAGCGGGGCACTGCTCTGGAGAGGCCGTCACACGAACTCGATCAGCTGCTTGGCCTTTTCACCTGATGGCAGGCTGCTTGCCAGTAGTGGGCGTGATGCGACGGTCCAATTCTGGGATGCCCACAACGGCACCAACCTGCAGATCCTGCCACACCCTGGTTCGGTGTATAGGGTCACCTGGAGCCCCGATGGAGGCTTGCTTGCCAGTGGCGACTTTGCGGGATCTATTCGGTTGTGGCAGGTCCAAAAGACAGCACCAGCCAGGTGTGTGCAAACAATTGAGGGGCATACCGACAGGGTGCTTGGTCTGGCCTTTGCCCCCGACGGACGTACCCTGGCCAGCGGGAGCTGGGATCGAACGGTCAAACTATGGGAAGTGGTCAATGGACGCCTGCTCCAGACGCTCTCGGGGCACAGGGACAAGGTGCATTGCGTCGCCTGGAGTCCTGATGGACGCACCGTTGCCAGCGGCAGCGTAGACACAACGATCTGGCTGTACGACGTCGTCCAAGGCCACTCTCAAGTGGCCCTACGTGGACATAGCGCCGCCGTGTACAGCCTGGCTTTCACCTCCGACAGTGCGAGTTTGCTCAGTGGTGGGGAAGACGGCACCCTGCGCGTGTGGGATGTGGCGAGTAGGCAGTGCGTGCGCGTTATGCAGGGCTATGCCATCGGCATCTACGAGATCGACTGGAGTCCAGATGGCAGGCACCTGATCAGTGGAGGCACAGATACGTTAGTGACCATCTGGGATGTGACCACGGGGACAGCGTCCAAGGTGTTGCGTGGGCATAACTGGATCGTGTATGGGGTGGCGTGGAGCCCAGATGGGAGGTTTCTGGCAAGTTGTGAGTTACACACACTCATCCATCTCTGGGATGCCACCTCGGGAGCCTGTGTCCAGACGCTTCAGGATCTGGCTGCTTCACCATTGGATGTGGCCTGGAGTCCGGATGGGCAATTGCTCGCTTGGGGAACCGATCAACATGGCATCCAAGTGTGGGATATGACAAAGCAGGGCCTCCTTTGGGACAAGCGTCCCCTCTCGACCATAATCCACTATGTAGCCTGGAGCCCAGACGGCACCCGGGTGGTTGGTGGTGGCGATGATGGGAGCCTATACCTGTGGGGGATTGCCGGTGGCACGCTGCGGCAGCGGCTGCCGGGACACCAAGGAATGGCCACGCGTGTGGTCTGGAGTCCCGATGGCACACGGCTGGCCAGTTGTGGCAGCAGCAGTGACACAGGGGAATTGTTCGTGTGGGATGTGCAGAGCGGGGAACGCCTCCAAACCTTCGCAGGGCATCCCGGTATTGTCTATGCCGCCGTCTGGACTCCGAGGGGGGACCTCCTGGTCAGCGGAGGGAGTGATGGGATTCTGCGCTGGTGGGATGTACAGAGCGGAAAATGCTTGAGGATGCGAGCAGCACATCAGGGAACGGTCCTCTCGCTCAGGAAGAGTCCCGATGGGAAGTTGCTGGCCAGTTGCGGCGATGACGGGGCCATCCACATCTGGGAGCTCGAGCGTGGCGAGCATCTGCGAACGCTGCGCCGTGACCGGCCCTATGAGCGGCTCGATATCACGGGCATCCAGGGCCTGACCCAGGCCGAGATCGCCACCTTGCGCGCCCTGGGGGCTGTGGAGGATGCTGCCGCGGAGAGTCCCGGTCAATGACCTGAAAAGTGAGCAGGTTTTGCGAGTCTTGCTCACTTTCGGTGGAAAACCTCAACACATCTCAGAGGACACATTGGTCATGATGCGTCTTCGCCCTGGTCAACGTCCGTCGAGAACGCGACGGCCCTTTGCCGCTCGAAGGTTGCCAATCTCTCGTTGAGAGCCTCGGTGACCAGGCCATAGGCGTCTGACCCGAGCAAGAGGCGGCGCGGTGGGGTCTCAGACAGCGCCGCCTCGATCATGGCGGCGACGACCTTGATCTGACTCCCCGGCATCTGTGCGAGAGGGATCGGTGTGTGGTCAGCAGGACCACCTCGATACGGCTCACTCACGGGAACGCGTGTGGCGGCTTCGTAAAAGCTGGTGCGGATCATGCCAGGCTCGACCAGCGTCGTGTGAATGCCGAACGGTGCGACCTCCTGAGCCAGGGCTTCATAAAAGCCCTCAATGCCCCACTTGGTGGCATGTTAGAGCGAGAAGGCGGGGAACGCCATGTGGCCCCCCCATGCTGGACACCTGCATGAGCCGACCACCACCCTGGCGACGCAGGTAGGGGACGACCAGGCGAGCCAGGTGGATCGCCGCGGTCAAGTTGGTCGCAATCATTTGCTCCACCTGGTCGTTGGTCACGTCCTCTGCCGCGCCGAAGACCCCGAAGCCAGCGTTGGACACCACCACGTCGATGCGCTCGTGATCGGTGAAGGCCTCCTCGACGACTCGACCCATCTGCATGGTATCCGTGACATCAAGCTGGCGCACCCACAAGCGGTGGCCGTGAACGGCGACGAGGTCATCCAACTGCGAAGGCGTGCGCAGGGTCGCCGCGACGCGATCCCCACGAGCGAGCGCTTGTTCGGTCAGTTCGCGGCCCATGCCACGCGAGGCGCCAGTAATGAACCATGTGGAAGACATCGTTCCTCTTTCCTTAAAATCAACGCACTGCTCTTCAGTTGTACTACCAAACTTGACCTGCTGTCAAATCGCGCACAACAAAGAGCGTTCACCTCGACTTCTGCCCATCCCACATATGGATGCAAGCAAGCGAGCTCTACCGCATGTGAGCAAGACCCGCAAAACCTGCTCACTTTTCAGGTCATTTAACATCTGTGACTTGACCAGATGAGCTTTCGTAATCCACGGCTGGGCCCCCCTGGCCCTTCTCAGCTCGTTCAAGCTATTCCTGATCGCCTTGGCCATCGGTGGCAGCGGATGTGGGATGTCCTCCGCCTGATCCAACCGGGTGCACCACTAGAAAGTAATATGCAGCGAGATATGAAGTGGGATGTCACCTGTTGTACAGTGACTTCCGCTTCCATCCTCGCTATACTCTGCTTAGCTTCTGGAAGAAGTGAGAACTCGCGCTTCACCGGCAAGAGCATGGAACTGCACCAGCTCCTGAGATAGCGGAGCGAGGGTCGGTTCACTCCTCTTGCTCTTTCAGCAGCACCAACGTCTCGGGAAAAGCCGAGACCCATCAGGAGTTCCTCTCAGAGATGTACGACCAGAAGGGAGTTTACGATGCGAGCCATAACAATTGATGCCTATAAGACGCTACCACATTTACAGGAGATGCCCAGACCCCAGCCGGGCGAGGGGGAGATCTTGATCCGGCTACACGCGGCCGGCGTCAACCCCATGGACAAGTGGGCCCGCGACGGCGCGTACCAGCAGTTTTGGCCGCCCGAATTCCCAGTGGTGCTGGGCTTCGATGGCGCCGGTGTCGTCGAGCAGGCCGGTCCAGGGGTGAGCGCGTTCCGACCCGGCGATGACGTTTTCGGCCAGTTCATGCCACAGCGAGTGCACCACTGGGGCACTTATGCTGACTATGTGGTCACCTCCGCCTCCGGGGCGGTGGCCCCCAAACCCGTCACGCTCGATTACGTGCAGGCTGCCGCTTTACCCATGCCGGCGCAGGTCGCGCTGGCCAGCCTGGACGCATTGGAGATCGGTTCCGGTGAGACGGTCCTGATTGTGGGAGCCACCGGTGGCATCGGCACCTACGCCATCCAGATGGCGGTCCAGCGCGGCGCTCGCGTGCTGGCGACCGCGCGCTCAGAGGTTGCGAACTACGTCACCAGCTTGGGCGCGGCGCAGGCACTCGACTACACCCAGGGCGACCTGGTCAGCGCCGTCCACACGCTCTATCCAGGAGGAGTCGATGCAGTGCTGGATGTGGCCACCAGAGATCCGGCGGGCTTTGAGCACATCAGCCAGGTCCTGCGGGCCGGTGGCAGGCTCCTCACGACCATCGTGACTGCTGAGGCGCCCAGGTTGGCCGAGCAGGGTATTAACGCCGCCCTCCTCTCCTGGCAGCCGAGCGCTGAGCTGCTGGGGCGCATTACGCGCTTCGTCGATGCCGGACAACTCAAGGTGGTCATCGACCACATCTATCCGCTCGAGCAGGCCGTTGAGGCCCTGGAGCAGGTGGAACATGGACACGTGCGCGGGAAGGTCGTTCTCTCGATCGTTTGAGCCACGACTGAGACACGATCGATCAGATCGCGTCGAACGCGCAACCGCCAGGCGGATGCTGGCCAGCATCCGCTCCTCATCGCCTCATCAGAAGAGGGACTAGGGCCTGTGCCCCCATTGCATCGCATCTGAAGAGAGAAGAAAGGATTTCCTTATGAAAGCTGCTGTCATCCATGCGTTGGGGCAACCGCCTCGCTTTGAAGACTTCCCTGAGCCAACGGCGGGCGAGGGGGAAGTGGGCGTGAACGTTCGCGCCGCCGGGCTGCATCCTTTTGTCAGAGCACAGGCGAGCGGTTCTCAATCTGGGAGCCCCAACGTCTTGCCGCAGATCCCCGGCATAGACGGAGTGGGCTCTCTCGACGATGGCACGCGGGTCTACTTCGACAAGGCTCGACCACCCTACGGAACGATGGCAGAGCGCTGCGTCGTTCTTCGTGAGATGATCTTCCCGATCCCTGACCGTCTCGATGATCTGACCGCTGCCGCCTTGTTCAACCCGGGCTTGACCTCCTGGCTTGCGTTCACACGGGCGCAATTGACAAAAGGGGAAACCGTCTTGATTGTTGGGGCCACGGGAGCTGCTGGCAAGCTGGCGGTGCAGATCGCCAAACGCTTGGGCGCAGGAAAAGTCATCGTCCTTGGGCGCAACGCACAGGTGCTCAATGAACTGCCGCCTCTTGGTGCTGACGTGACGATCAGCCTCAACCAGCCTGACCAGCAGCTCATTGAAGCGATTGCCAGCGCTGCTTCCCCCGGCGGCATCCACGTCATCCTCGACTATCTGTGGGGACGACCCACCGAAGCGGTGATTGCCGCCATCGCCCGCCTGGACGTGACCCAGGGTGCTCCCTCGGTGCGTCTGATCGATCTGGGCCAGATTGCTGGACCAACCATCACCCTTCCAGCTTTCGTTCTGCGCAGTTCAGGGCTGCTGATCTCTGGGATCGCCGTGGCGCTCACCACGATCGAGCGCTTGAGGGAAGCGATACCCCAGCTCATAGCAGAGGCTGCCAGTGGCACACTGCGCATTGAGACCGAGCCGGTGCCGCTCGCCCAGATCGAAGCAGCCTGGCAACAGCAGACGCCAGACAACCGCCGACTCGTTGTTCTCCCCTGACTAACAAACCAGGCTCCTTGCGCTCCTTCGACCGGAAAATTCCGCCACATCTCGGCTGAACAGCAGACTTGCGGGTGAGTCCTTTTGCCCTTGGGAAGATGACATTTGGGCAAGATTGGGACCGGGGAAGCAGCGATGAAAGGAACCCTTTTGAACACAAAACACCTGAGACTAAGCAACGATGGTCGTGATACAGGTCGCCTTGAAGCCTTCAGTGATGGAGTCATAGCTGTTGCCATTACCTTGCTGATCTTGGATGTCCATGTGCCAGATGTACAAACAGGACTCCTGCAAGCATTACTGAATCAGTGGCCAACCTATTTAGGTTATGTCACGAGTTTCCTGGTCATCACCATTTTTTGGCCAACCATCACAATATGTTCAGGAATATCTACCAGGTCGATTACGCTTTACTGCTCATCAACGCTTTCTTCCTCATGTGCATTGCTTTTATTCCCTTTGCCACCGCAGTGCTCACGAAGTATATCATGAGCCCAACAGAACAACATACGGCCGCCATCGTCTATGGTGTGACGCTCCTCCTGAACGGGATCCTGTTTAATAGCATCTGGTGGTATGCCGTGTGGAAGCGCCGGCTGGTACGTCGAGACCTCGACGCACAAGCAGTGCGAAGAATAACAAAGGGCTACCTGTTTGGGCTCCCATTTTATGCGCTTGCAATCGTCCTCTCCTTGATCAATGTCGAGCTGAGCCTCGCCTTCTATATCGTTATCGATCTGATTTATTTCTTGCCCATTCCCTTTCTCCGCTTTGGCAGGCCTGATATTTTTAGCGTGGGTGCGCAGGAAGCTCCCGAAGGTCATCTACCACACACCCATGCTCAAAATGAACTGCCAGAGGTGACTAGAGAACCCGATGGAAAGTAATATGCAGCCAGATATGCAGTGGGATGTCACATGTTGTACAGTGACATCCCCTTCCCTCCTGGGTATACTCTGCTTAGCTTCTGGGAGAAGTGAGGACACGCGCTTTACCGACAAGAGCATAGAACGGCACTAGCTCCTGCTACAGCCGAGCGAGGGTCGGTTCACTCCTCTTGCTCTTTCAGCAGTACCAACGTCTCGGGAAAAGCCGAGCACCATGAGACAACCCTCATGGTCGGTTCACTGACACAGCATTGCGATGCGTTCTCTACAAGGAAGGAACACCATGACCAGTCAACCGATGCGCGATCA
>Ga0137372_10002879_pt1 | contig 16711 bp, 20 predicted proteins | sample SagtaG_6_FD_104911 | JGI IMG/M metagenome (GOLD analysis project Ga0137372, IMG submission 104911) | Vadose zone soil microbial communities from Sagehorn Ranch, Mendocino, California, USA - Sage1_R_60_16 metaG | ecosystem: Environmental > Terrestrial > Soil > Vadose zone | place: USA...
GTCTGGCAGTGCGTTCAGTGTGTATGCGCAGTGGCCCGTCGAGGCGTTTGAGATGAGCGGCGAGATCTCAAGCTATGACGGTCGCGGCTTCTGCCCCCGCTGTGGGTCTCGGCTCCTTGACACCGACCCCGGCGACACGCTCATCGAGATTCGGATCGGAAGTCTGGATGAGGCGCCCTTCGAGCTGAAGCCCGAAGCCGAGATCTGGGTGAAGCGGCGCGAGAGCTGGTCGCGGTCCCGGATCAGGAAGCGAAACGACGATCGCCGCTTCTGGAGTGTCCAGGCAAACTGGCGGGCTTGCTGGGTGACCCAGTCGCCCGTCGGGTTGGTGGTACAGCCGACCACGTGGACGCGTCGGGTACCGAGTTCGATGAAGAAAAGCACGTACAGCCGCCGCAGCGAGATCGTCTCGACGGTGAAGAAGTCAACCGCGAGCATGCTCGCGGCCTGCGCTCGCAAGAAGGCACGCCAGGAGAGCCCGGAGCGCTCGTCGGCAGGGCCAAGTCCCGCCTGACGCAGAATCTTCCGCACCGTCGTGGCCGAGACGATGATGCCGAGGCCGTTCAGCTCGCCCGTGATTCGCTGGTAGCCCCAGCGTGGGCTCTCGCGCGCCAACCGGACCGCCAGCTCGCGGATCTCGCCGCCGATCGGCGCCCGCCCGCCGCGACTGCCATATGTCCAGCGGCGGCCGACGAGCCACCGGTGCCAGCGCAGTAGCGTCGCTGGCGTGACGAGGAACGATCGCCAGCTCGACCTTGGCAACAGCCGACTCGCTGCAGCAAGCAAGACACGATCGGCCATCGTCAGCTGCGGTCGCCGCGTCTGTCGACGCAGCACCGACAGCTCGTGCCGGAGCACGACGATCTCGAGTTCCTTGAAGTCCTGCGAACGCGGACGCAGGAACACGAGCTGCACCACGCAGCGGACCACCTGGTACGAGAGCGACCAGAACAAGAACCAGCTCCTCGGGAATCAGCGGGACGGGCACACCGACTCTACGGCCGGAATCCACGCCTCCAACCCGGAACCGAGTTAACGCACCCCACACGCTGGCTCCCGGTCCGGGCGGCGCTCGGACTGCGCGCGTAAGGCACAGCTCGGTACGCGTAACCAAACCTCGTCGGCTTTCCGACATGCGCCGCCGCCGTATGTTCTCTCTTAAGTCCCTATCGCCCTTCATAGGCAGCGACGGCGAAGTCGCTATCGCTGCCTGACACACGCGGCCGCGTAGATCCGGCGGCGAGGATCGTCCCGTCCATTTTGATCGCGACCGCGTTACCGAAATCGTCGGCACGGGAGCCACTCATGCCAAAGTCGGTATATACGCGCCCGTCCGAGTCGAATCCGGCGTCGAGGCTGCCGTCGCGATCGTACCGTACGAGTGCGAGATCGTGCTCAAAACCCCCTGGCACAGATTCCGCATTTCCGATTGCGACGATCTTGCCGTCGTTCTGAATCGCGACCGCCTCAGCAGTCGAGCGGTCCGGGACATCCGTGATGAACGCGCCGCCCGCCCCGAAGCTCGTGTCGAGGCTGCCGTCTGGGTTGTAGCGCGCGATCGCGAACGCGCGGTACGTAATAGGGACGAGAATCCCACCGACGACGACAATCTTCCGGTCGTTCTGGATCGCTACCGCCGTGGCGAAGGCGGAGCCTCGATAAGGAAAGTCGGTGTACGGCGGGAAGTCGGTCACGTCGCTTCCGCCGGAGCCGAAGCTCGTGTCAAGGCTACCGTCTGTGTTGTAGCGAGCGAGTGCGAAGCCGATGCCGAATCCCCAGTCGTGGCTTACGACTGCGGTACCGGCGACGACGATCTTGCCGCTCGGATCAATCGCGAGCGCCTCGCCAGGCGTGCCTGAAACGCTGCCGCCGGAGCCGAAGCTCGTGTCGAGGCTGCCATCTCGATTGAAGCGCGTAATCGCATTGTGTGCGGCGGCGACGATCTTGCCGTTGTCTTGGATCTCGACTGCGCTGAAGCTGACGCCGCTAAGACTGACCGTGCCGCCGGAGCCGAAGCTTGTGTCGAGGCTGCCGTCGTCGTTGTAGCGGGCGAGCCCGCCACCCGCGGCCACGATCTTCCCATTGTCCTGGATCGCCAGCGCGGTGACACCGAGGGCCGTCGTGACGCTGCCGCCCGATCCAAAGGTTGTATCGAGGCTCCCGTCCTTGATGTAACGGGCGAGCCTGCCGCCAGGGCCGCTTGACCCGCCGACGACGATCTTGCCGGGCTGCTCGATCGCGACCGCGTAGGCGTAGTCATCGGTACCGCCGAAATCAGTCGTCACCTTGCCACCATTGCCGAAACTCGTGTCCAGAGCGCCACCGGCGGCAGCGGCCGCCGTAACCAGCACAACCGCTGCAAGTCCTGGAAGCCCAACCAAGAACCAACGGCACCCCTGACAGTCACGCCCTCTGTCGTTCTTCATCGCTGTCCCTCCACATGACAAGATCCAGTACCTGCGGCTTGCACACTGTGATTGTCACCAGCGCCACGGGAAAAGCCGCATGTCCAACGCGCGCCTCCTCCGAGGTGGCCGCTCCTCGACATCGACAGGAACACCCGAGGCGCGCGACCATGTAGTTCGAGCCGAAGAAAGACGCAGCCCAGAGGTCGTGGACGTGCCCTGGAGCCGCTGACGAGCGGAGGGCAGGCCCGCTCTAGTGCCACACCACTTGCCTCCACGTTCGGCCGCAGTCGCCCAAAAGCCTCACTTCTAAGCGAGCAGTGAGACGTTCTTACCACCGAACGCCGTCTCGGTCAACGGCCGCCCTCGTCACGTCCGCGGAGAGGCGGACTTCGGGCGCAAAGGAAACTTCAGCCGCGCGCCAGACGGAATCCGCGTCGAGGTCGCGTGCGGCCCGCCGAGGAGACGGGCTAAGGGGACGCCCGAACGCGATACGCTCGCGCCCACTCGGTGGAACGGACGCGGGCAGCAGGGCAACCCGACCGCCGCGCAGACCTCGGTCCTCACCGTCGTGTCGCACGCGAGCTGAAGGCCGCCGGCTGGCGGCTCGAGCGCGTCCTCGCCGACAACGGCAACGAATTCAGGGGCGAGCGCTTCCACGCCACGATCGAGCGGCTCGGCGCGAAGGTCACGCACATCCACGCGGGCCGCCCGCAGACCAACGGCCACGTCGAAGCGCTGCACAAGACGATCCTCGAGGAATGCTGGCGACCCGCCTTCGCCCGCTACCTCCACCCCCGCTACACAAGCCTCAAGCGCGAGCTCGACCGCTACCTCACCTACTACAACACCGACCGCGTCCACCACGGCCGCCTCACACGCGGCCGCATCCCCGCCGACGTGACGCAAGGTTCTTCGCTGCGATGCGGGGCAAGAGAAGACTGGAACCGCTGGCCCCACGACGCCGGCATAGCCATGTGGGGACCGCAGTGTCCGGTCGAAGAAGGCGATGTCGCGGCGCGCGTATTGGGGTGGCTCGATGGTTAAGCCGGCGATGTGTTGGCCGTTCGGGACTTCCCAGATCTGCTTCGGCTCGCGGGCCGCGGCGTAGAACAGCCTGTTCGGCTTCCTCTCGCTGCCGCCCTGCCCCTTCTCGCCGTAGAGGAGGAAGAACGCGGTCGGCGCGATCTTCGGGATCTCGCTCTTCAGGCTCGGCGGCGGCAGCGTGTTCGTGAAGAGCGCAACCGCCAGAGTGTTCACTCCGCCCCCGAGGACGGAGTCGAACATGTCCCCGTTGGCGAGCCCGTCGCGCATCGACTGCCCGCTCGCCCCCTCGGAGACGATCGCCCTGAACGCGTCCGAGTGCGCCGCGGCGTGGATCAGCATCTCGCCACCTACCGAGAGGCCAATCGCACCAATCCGCTCGGGGTCGACGTCGGGGCGGCCGCGGAGGTATGCCGCTGCCGCGTGGAGATCGCGGTCACCGACCCAGCCGAACGCGTTCGGTTCGCCTTCGCTCGCGCCTTCGCCGCGTCGGTCGAAGAGCAGGACGCCGTAGCCGTGGCTGATAAGCATGCGCGCCTGCTTTTGAGGGCCCGACCGGCCTGGGAACACGATCACGGTCGCGCCGTTGCGCGAGGGCACGAGCCATCCCTCGAGCCGCAGCCCGTCGCTCGTCGCAAAGGCGATGTTCTCAGGCGTTGCGCCGAGATTCGGCGCGCGGGAACGCCCGACCCCGCAGTGTGCGTGACGACGTACGCGAGCGCGGCAGGGAACAGGACGACCGCCACCAGCAGCACGCTGCCGGCGAGCGTGAGGGCGCGCCGCAGATACCGCCACCAAAGGACGTCGTCGGTACGCCGACTCCGCCACAGCATCAGGGCGCCGGCGCCAAGCATGCGGACCGACAGTGATTGACGTTCGTGTCCCGGCCATCGGCGCCGGCCTCGCGGTCGGCCGCACCGGCTAGCCCACAATGGCGCTGCGAGTAGTCCTCGCCGACGACGCAGCCCTGATCCGCGAGGCGCTCGCACAACTGCTCGAGGACGGCGGCGTCGAGGTGCTCGCACAGGTCGGGAACCCAGCCCAGCTGCTCGCGGCGATCGAGGAGCACCAGCCCGATGTTGCGCTGGTCGACATCCGCATGCCGCCGACCTACACCGACGAGGGCATTCGTGCGGCGCTCGAAATCCGCCAACGCTTCCCGGAAGTCGGGATCCTCCTGCTCTCAACACACATCGAGGTTGAAGAAGCGGTCGAACTCTTCTCGTCCGCAGCCCGACGTGTGGGCTACCTCTTGAAAGACTCTGTCTCGGATCTCGACGAGCTCGTCGACGCGCTCACCCGCATCGCCGAGGGCGGCACCGTCCTCGACTCGAAACTCGTGGTCGAGCTACTCGAACAGCGCCGGCAGACCGACCCGCTCGAAGCGCTCACGCCACGAGAGCGCGAAGTGCTGGCGCTCATGGCAGAAGGCCGCTCGAACGACGGGATCGCCAAGACGCTCTGGGTGACCAAAGGCGCGGTCGAAAAGCACATCAAGAGCATCTTCGGAAAGCTCGACCTGCCGACAACCACGGACGACCACCGGCGCGTGCTCGCCGTCGTCACGTTCCTGAACGCCCGCTAGTAGCGGCTCGCGCAGGCTCCGGTCGCCGCACCTCGAGAGTCCCGCTATAGCGCCGGAGCGACGGTACGGTGAGGCCGAGACCGAAACCTGTGTCCACCGTGGCCGTCGCCCCGCGCCCGGCCCGGGTTGCTGCGCCCACTCGCCCACCGGGGCGGGCTACGCGCCGACATCGTCGTCGGAGGCCCGATCAACCTCGGCGACAAAGTCGTTCCGTCGGACTAACAACTAACCGCAGCTGTCGCTCGGTGACGCAGTGCAAAGGCCAGGCGTCCGGCAGAAGAGCTTGACAACGCTGTTCACCGTCCAACATACTTAGGTATATGCCTAAGTATCAGCAACTCGACCGGATGTTCCACGCCCTCAGCGACAGCAGCCGGCGTGCCATGGTCGAGCGGCTGTCCCGCGGCCCGGCGTCCGTCAGCGAGCTGGCCCAACCCTTCGAGATGGCGCTCCCAACGGTCCTCCAACACCTGGGCGTCCTGGAGACGACCGGGATCGTCACCTCGACCAAGGTCGGGCGGGTCCGTACCTACCAGCTGACCCCGGAGGCGCTGACGCCCGCGGCGGACTGGATCGGTCGGCAGCGGCTGCCGGCCGAACAACGCCTCGACCGTCTCGGCGCTCTCCTCAACCGTCCCATCCCCAACACCAAGGAGTGAACGACATGAACCACACCATCGAACGGAGCCAGGTTCACGCGACCTTCGTCATCGAGCGCTCCTACCCCGCGCCCGTCGAGGCAGTCTGGCGCGCGCTCTCGGACAACGACGCACGCGACCAATGGTTCAACGCGGGATCGGCGTTCGACGCCGACGAGAAGTCGCATGACTTCCGCGTCGGCGGACATGGCACAGAGGAGGGCCAGTGGCACGACGGCCCCCGATCCAAGTTTCGCTCCACCTACACCGACATCGTCGACCTGCAACGGATCGTCTTCACCTATGACATGTGGGTCGACGGGCAACACCTCTCCACGTCACTTACGACGATCGCGCTGGAGCCCGACGGCGATCAGACACGGCTCACCTACACGGAGCAGGGCGTCCACTTCGACGGACTGGACAGCGTCGAGGGCCGTGAAGAGGGCAGCAGAGGTCTCCTCGACCAGCTCGGCTCCTATCTCGCCTCCCGCAACTGAGATCGAGTCACTCCCGACTTAGGAAAGGTAGGACGCAACGAATGACGATCGTGACAGCACAAATGTCCGTTTCCGTTGATGGCTTCTACGCCGGCCCGAAGCACACCGACGTGGAGACCTGGCTCGATGGCCCCGAAGCCGCGGGCTTCTTCCGCGTCACCCGCTGGGCAATCGACGCCGAGGCATGGCGGCAGCGCCTCGGCTTCAAGGGAGGTGAGCAGAACACGAACTCCGACGTCATCGCGGAGACGTACGAATCGGCCGGTGCCTACGTAATGGGGCGGCGGATGGCAGACGGGGGCGAAACTCCCTGGGGCGACGATCCTCCGTTCCGCGCCCCGGTATTCGTCGTCACTCACCGACCCAGGCAGCGCCTAGACCGGCAAGGCGGGACAAGCTTCACATACGTGACCGACGGAATCGAGAGCGCGATCGGGCAAGCCCGCGCCGCATCGAATGGAAAGAACGTCGCAATCGCCGGCGGCGGCACGCTGCTCCGGCAGGCGATCAAGCTCGGAGTGGTGGACGAATTGGAGCTTCACGTCGTTCCGGTGATCCTCGGAGCCGGGATGTCTTTGCTCGGCCCAGAGATCGGGCTCGCGGACAAGGAAGGCATTGAGCTGACCCCGTCTCGCGTCATTGCCGCGCCGGACGTCACACACATCCGCTACGAGCTCAATGGCAGACGCGAACTTGTTCGCGACAACAGAGGACGCGACCACCAGCCGGTACCCAAGGAGGAGCGCGCCGCATGATGCGGCGGTATACGGCACCGCGCGTCGCCGGGTGCTGAAGAGCTGAGATGGAGTGAGGTTTGTCATCCATGAAGGGGCGGGCCCTCGTCATCCATGAAGGGGTGGGCCTCGTCAAGGTTGGTGTCACGGTCCTCGGGTGGTGGTGTAGCCGGTTCGTTGACGGCGAGCCGGTCGGGGGGTGAGTGCTCCTGTTATCCGTCCGGTCGTGCGGTGCGGACCGGAGTGTCGTGCGGTGCTCAGGGGCGCAATCAGGTGGGCGGCCGTGCTGGGTTGGTGAGGCGATGAGAGACGGCGAGCTCGCCTGAGCGTTCGCATCGCGCCGCTGCCGGGGGTGCGAGCCCGACGCTGGTTGGGAGCGTGCGCGGGCGGTCCTGGTGCGAGCGCCGGTTTCTCCTTCGCGCTCGCCCGGTTGCGGCGGGCCGGGCAACGGATCTCTCCGTCGCGCAGGCCGTGGGAGCTGAGGGTGAGGATCTGGCGTGCGACCGCGAGCTTGGCGATCTTGCGGCCGCGGCGCTGTGGGCGAGTGTCTTCGCGTCGACCGCGTCGGTCTTCACGCGGGCGGCGGCGATCGCTCGCGTGCGCAGCGGGTGCGCAAGGTGGATCACGTAGCGGCGTCCTCGAGCAACTCGGCCAGCCACGCCCAGCCGTAGGTCGCCTCGACGGCGATCCGCGACTCGCCTTCCCGGCCGGCGAGCAGCGCCAGGAATGGCTCGCGGTCGTTGACGATCCGCCGCGACAGCGACAGCTCGCCCTGCCCGTCGATCACCGCGATCTGCGAGGGCGCACCGGCAGCTCGTCGACGCCTCGTGTCGCGGCTGATCTGCGCGGGTCGCGACCGCATGACCGGGTGTGCGAGGTGAGAAGCGGTGCCGCTCTCCAGTCTCGAGCGTCGCCCTGTCGGGCGGCTCATAGCTCTACCGCGGGTCGCTTCTCGCGTCCCTTGCGCCGGTGCGCTCTCCTCGCCGGGCCGTTGCTCGTGCTGCGGTTACATGGTCGCGAGCGCCCAGCAGTGACCGGCGACGGCGGCGGCGCTCGAGCGTCGCGCTTTCCCGCAGCGGCCGCCGCTGCTGCCCCGCCGCCTCTACTAGCAGCCTGCGCGTGTGCGTGTTGCCGGTCTTAGTAATCGCCCCCAGGCGGACCGCTCCCGGTGGACTCTTCGCAAGCATGCGATCCGTTTGCTCGACGAGCTCAGCGCGGGGCAACGGCCACGGTGGACGCTGTCGCGGGCGAGGTGGCCGTAGTGGCCGTCGATCATGGTCAGGCTGGCGCCCATGTAACCGGAGAGGTCGAAGGTGGAGATGCGAGCAGCCAGCGCTCGCTCTTACCCTTGCCGATCCGTGAGCACGTAGCCGCCTCGGAGCTTGCCGCCCTCCAGCCTGGCTGGGTCAGCGGGTCTTGCGGATCGCCCTGATCAGATCCCACTTCCCCATCTTCGAGCGGCCGGGAATGTCTTTGTTCTTGGCGATCTCGTAGAGCTGCTGGCGGTTGCGATCTTCGAGCGCGCGACCGGCTTCGCCGCCGCGCTGACGGCCTCGCGCCGCCTGCTTGCCGAGCTCGCGGCGCGTGCTCTTCGGCAGCTTCGCGATCGTGCGCTTTCTCCTCGCCGCCTGTTGTGCCTTCTTGACGTTTTGCTTCGCGGCCTGCACCTGGCGGGCAGAAGCCATGGTGCTCACCTCCATCGCTGTTTTGCTCTCCAGGGCTTTGTACCCGCAGGGGCGCGTGCTATTCGCCGCAGCTAGCGCTCGTACGTGCCAACGAGCTCCGCCATCGTCAGAACGTGCCCCTGAATCGCCTGCTCCAGCTCGGCCTTGGCGGCACCGGAGCCAAGCTCGAGCTCCGCGTCGAGGGCGTACAGGCGGTCGGGGACATTCGTCCAGTGAAGCTGGGGCGACACGTCATCACCTTCACAGCCGTGGCGGCTCGGGATCGCTTGCGCGTTTTGGAAGGCGCTGCTCTCGAGTGCGAACTCCGACATCAGCAGGTCAGATGGAGCGCCGCCGCCGTCCGACCCGGGTCGAGCTCGCCGTAGCGGCGGACAGCCTCGCCAGTCGGCAACGCCTCGACCTCGACGCCCCGCTGCCGGAGCCGCTCGACCGCCTCCGGGTCGGGCTGCATCTGCGCGTACGCGCCCGTGCCCACGACCAGGTGCTCGGGCAGCTCGTCAACGACGTCATCGAGATCGGCGAGGACGAGACGGTGCCCGTCCGCGCGCCACCAGTTGGTCACCACACGGTCGGGGAGGACGATCAGATCTCGCGTCTGCTCTTCACCGTCGACGACGAGATGACCGAAGCGGTATCCCTCGAGCCTCGGCATCCCTCACCTCCGATCAGCGCCTCGGTCCTTCGATTCTCGCTCGGTGGTGGCTCGGGTCGCGGATCCGGCGTCGGCGGCGGAATTGGCTCTGTTTGCCGCCTCATCACCGCTCGTGCCGGGCTCCGAGACGCCTATGCGGCCGGGCCGGTCGGTTTCGAGATCTCCTCGACAAGCTCTCCGGCCTGCTTCGACTTTGCCTCCTGCGCGATGTCCGCCTGCGCGAGGACACCGACGAGCCGTCCGCCTTCAACCACCGGCAGGCGCCGCACCTGCGCGCGGGCCATCTGCGCAAGCGCTTCGTCCAGGTCCTCGTCAGGCTCGATCGTCACCGGCTTGCGCGAGGCGATGTCGCCGACCTTGGTCGCGCTGGGATCGGCCGACTCAGCGACCGCACGGACGACGATGTCGCGGTCGGTGAGAACGGCCACCAGCTGACCTTCCTGCACGACGGGCAGCGAACCGATGTCTTCGCTCCTCATCAGCTGTGCGGCCTCCGCCAGCGAGAGCGACGGATCAGCCACGCGCGGTTCGGGCGTCATCGCGTCACGAACCTTCTTCGCCATTGCCTCTACCTCCAATCAGGTCGCCGCGCAACCCCTACCCGCCGCACGCAGGCTGCTAACACATGCGAGAGAATCGCGGGCGATGGGATTACGTGAGCGCGTCCAGCAGGCAATCGCGGGGCCGGTCGGCGAATCGGAAAGGCTGCTGAACGATCTGCCGACCGCGGACGCCGAGACGAAGCTCTCGATCCTCGTCAACGGATGGGGGCGCGGACTGTCGGCTGCGCTCGAGGAGCTTGCGATCGCGATCGACGACCTGCAGGGACAACGAACCACCGAAACGCACGCGGCGACCCCACCAAGCGGACAAACCGAAGAGACGTCGTCGGAACCGACCGAACGAACCGACCTGACGAACGCCGACGAGGCTCAACTGATCGACGAAGCAAGAAAGTCGCGCGAAGAGACAGCCGACGCTCGCGAGAAAGGAAAACAGGCCCGCCGCCAGCTCGAACAGTGACCCAGGCTACGTTCCTTGTCGCACGGATGGAGCCTTTATGGAGCCCAGCGGGCGCAACCAGCGGCAATCAGCGGCAAATGCGTTGCGCGCACGAATGGCCCAAACAAGCCAAAACCGCTGCCGTGGGTTGCGTCCGGTCGCCACGAGGAGTACATGGCAAGGAGGGGGTCGACGGTTCGAGTCCGTCAGAGGGCTCTGCAAAAGGCCAGGGCGTTTGATGTGGGTAGCTGGTGAGGCAACGCTGAGTGCGCCCGCATCAGCCGTCGAGGTAACGAGGCTTTCCGGCACCAGTTGCCAGCCACAGGCCGTTACGGCCGGCAGCTCTACGCCTGGAGCCTGGCCCAGGTGTCCTTGAGGCCAAGTGTGCGGTTGAACACGGGCCGCCCAGGCGTCGAGTCGAGATCCGGGCAGAAATAGCCGAGGCGCTCGAACTGCACGGTCTCACCAACCGGCAGCTCCGCGAGCGTAGGCTCGACCAGGCACTCCTCGAGCACCGTCTCCGAGTTGGGGTTGATGTCGGCGAAGGGATCGCCGTCAGCGCCGGGATCGGGGCGGGTGAAGAGGCGGTCATAGAGACGGACTTCGGCGGGCAAGGCGTGCTCGGACGAGAGCCAGTGCAGAGTCGCCTTGGGCCTACGCCCGTCCGGGGCGTCGCCGCCACGCGTCTCCGGATCGTAGGTGCAGCGGAGCCCGGCGATCTCGCCGCTTGCGTCCTTCACCACGTCGGTGCAGGTCACGAAGTAGGCATACCGGAGGCGCACCTCGCGGCCCGGGGCGAGGCGGAAGAACCTGCTCGGCGGGTTCTCCATGAAATCGTCACGCTCAATCCAGAGCTCACGCCCGAAGGGCACCTTGCGCGTCCCCGCCGACGGATCCTCCGGGTTGTTGACGGCCTCCATCTCCTCGACCTGCCCCTCGGGGTAGTTCTCGATCACGAGCCTGATCGGGCGCAGGACCGCGAAGCGTCGCGGCGCCGTCCGGTTCAGCACGTCCCTGACCTCGTGCTCGAGCATCTCGATCTCGGCGGCGCTATGGCCCTTGCCTCCCACGCCGACCGCGTTCAAGAAGTTGCGCACACCCTCGGGCGGGAAGCCGCGCCGGCGCAGTGCCGAGACCGTGGGCATCCGCGGATCGTCCCAGCCTCGCACCGAGCCCTCGCTCACGAGCCGCCCCAGGACGCGCTTCGAGAGCACGGTGTACGTGAGATTGAGGCGGGCGAACTCGTACTGGTGCGGGCGCGAAGGGACAGGCAGGTTCTCGATCAGCCAGTCATAGAGCGGCCGGTGATCCTCGAACTCGAGCGTGCAGATGGAGTGGGTGATGCCCTCGATCGCGTCCGACTGGCCGTGGGCGAAATCGTAGAGCGGATAGATGCACCACTCGTCGCCGGTCCGCTGGTGGGTCGCGTGCAGGATCCGGTAGAGCACCGGGTCGCGCATGTTGATGTTGGGCGAGGTCATGTCGATCCTGGCCCTGAGCACTCTGGCGCCGTCCGGGAACTCGCCCGCGCGCATGCGCTCGAAGAGGTCGAGATTCTCCTCGATCGAACGCTCGCGCCAGGGGCTGTTCTTGCCAGGCTCGGTGAACGTGCCGCGGTGCTCCCGAATCTCCTCAGCGGAGAGATCGTCGACGTAGGCCTTGCCGGCCTTGATCAGGTGGACCGCCCACTCGTAGAGCTGATGGAAGTAGTCGGAGGCGTAGTAGAGATGCTCGCCCCAATCGAAGCCGAGCCAGCGGATGTCTCGCTGGATCGAGTCGATGTACTCCTGCTCTTCCTTGATCGGATTGGTGTCGTCGAAGCGCAGGTGGCAGCGCCCGCCGAACTCCTGGGCGATCCCGAAGTTGAGCGCGATCGACTTGGGGTGACCAATGTGGAGGTAGCCGTTCGGCTCGGGCGGGAAGCGGGTCACGACCTCCGAGACCCTGCCCTCGCGCACGTCGGCGGCAACGATCTCGCGGATGAAATCGCTTCGTTCGGGACTGGCTGGACTCTGGCCGCTCACGGCGCTGCCACTCATCGTCTCGAGGAGAGTAGTCCAGTACCCGTCTGCAGCTCGCTTGGGGACAAGACTTGGGGACAGGTGGCGTTGCCAGCGGAGCAGCGTTCCGGGCGTGACCGGGAATGCATGCCAGCAAGAGCGTGGCAGCATCCGGCTGGGCAGCAGTGCACGCACTCTCGCTTGACATCACTTCTGTGCGTAGATAATCTTCGCATAGATCATCTACGCACAGAAGGAGGCTGTTTTGTGGGCAGCGGAGCACAGCATCGAGACGTGCGCTCTTCCCGAGCAGGTCTGGCGGCTCTGGGCGGACGTCGACGGCTGGCCGGAGTGGAACAGCGACATCGAGCGCATCGAGCTCCACGGCTCGTTCGCGGCCGGCGGCCGCATCGTGATGACGCCAATCGGGCAGGAGGCGATCGAGCTGCGGATCGCGGAGGCGCTCGAGCCGGTGCTTTTCGTCGATGAGGCCAACCTCGACCACGTCGTCATCCGTACCACGCATCGCGTCGAGCGGGTTCGGAACGAGCGCTCGCGGGTGACCTACCGGATGGAGATCGACGGCCCCGCGGCCGACACGCTCGGACCCCAGCTCGGTCCCGCGATCAGCGCGGATTTCCCCGAGACGCTCGCTGCGCTCGTCGCGCGCGCTGAGGCGCCGTCGACGGACTCGAGGCGAGTACGCGCATGACGCAAAGAACGACGCCGCTCGAGCCGAACCACAGTCCCGGGTTCCTGCTCTGGCATGCCACGCTGCGCTGGCAGCGTGGCATCGCCGAGGCGCTGGCGCCGCTCGACCTGACCCACGTCCAGTTCGTGCTGCTCGCCTGCGCCTGGTGGCTCAACGAGCATGGCGATCCGCCCAACCAGGTCGCGGTTGCAGCGCAGGCGGGCACGGACGTCAAGATGACCTCGCAGGTGCTTCGCACACTTGAACGGAAGGGCCTGATCGACCGCGAAGTCGACAGTGCTGACACTCGCGCACGGCGCGTCCGGGTGACGGAGCGCGGAGCAGCGCTCGCTCCCCGCGCGATCGCCGTGGTCGAAGAGGTCGACGCCCGTTTCTTCGCAGACATCCCTGAGCAAGACACCCTCCGGTTCCTTAGACGACTCGTGAACGGCGGCGAACTCGGACGGGGGAGCTCGCGACTGCAATCAGGCTTGCGCAAAGGACGGTGACAGAAGCCCCCTCCGGGTGAGCGTCGCCGCCAGCAGACCTCAAGCGCGTCGTTGCGAAGGACGCCAGCTGAGGATGAAGCCTTTATGGAGCCCGTGGTTGCAACCGGTGGCAAGCGGTCGCAAATTGGATCCACGCGGAAGCGCCCAAACGGCGCCTCGAGGCAGACCGGAAACTTGAGGCCTGCGGATCACCGAGCTCGGCGAGGACGTGCTGCTCACCCAGTAGCGTCCCCGGCGGGCGTCGCCACGCAACGACGCATCGGGCGGACACACGCGCGGCACGTGGCGGAGGCGATGACCCGCAACCTCGATCGCGGGGAGCTCGAGCAGCTCCTCGATCTCTGCCGCAGGCTGATCTTATGTGGCACCTCGTCATCGTCAGCGCGGGCACGAGCCAGCCGTCCACGGCGCGCATGCTGGCCGACCGGATCGCCACAGGAAGCCTCGAGCGACTGCACGAGATGGAGGTCGCCGCGACGGTGGGGGCGGTCGAGGTCGCGCCGCTCGCGGTGGACGTCGCCCGCGCGTCGGTGACCGGCGTACCCTCGGCGGAGCTCCAGGCCGCGATCGAACAGATCGCCGTCGCCGACGGCGTCATCGCTGCCGCTCCGGTGTACAAGGCCGCGATCAGCGGCGAACCTCGATTTCGACTCGCCGCTGATGCGACTCGCCGCCGGCGTCCGTACGAACTGAGTGAACCGTGAGGGAACACCCGCGGCGCCGGCTTAGTGCCAGCCGATCCCGAGAGCCGCGACCCCACGCTGCCAGGCTGCGCCGAGGTCCGCGTCGGGGTGTATGCGAAATCGCTACCGCGGCGGCAGCAACTCCATGTCGTCCATCGTGCTGAGACGAGAATCGGATGCATCTCGCGTCGTGGCGCTGAAGTCGTGTCTTGAGACCTGGGAGGCCCCGCCGAGGCGCAGTGCCCGACCGACCTGTCGAGTTTACGAATAGAGGCTTGACATTGGACACTGGTGTCTGATTTATTATCTCAGACATCCCCGTCCAACTTACCGGGAGGCACTCGTGCATCACCACAAGCCCCATAGTCACTCCTCTCACCTCGCTGGCAGTCACGCTCCGCTCAGCCGGAGAAGCGCAGTGCTTCTGCTCGTGCTCCTGGTTGCGCAGCTGATGGTCATCCTCGACATCACGGCCGTCAACATCGCGCTGCCGAGCCTCGCGAAGGACCTGCGGCTCAGCGGCTCACAGATCAGCTGGACGATCACGAGCTATTCGCTCGTCTTCGGGAGCCTCCTGCTCTTCGGTGGTCGCGCCGCCGACCTGCTCGGTCGCCGCCGCCTGTTCCTGACGGGCCTCGGCGTCTTCACCGCTTCGTCCTTCGCCTCCGCGCTCGCCGGATCCGCCGCTGCGCTGTTCGCAGCGCGTGCGGGACAAGGCCTCGGGGCAGCGATGCTCTCTCCAGCCGCTCTCTCGATCATCACGACCTGCTTCCACGGGCCCGCAAAGGCGAAAGCGCTCGCCGTCTGGGGTGCCGTCGGCGGTGCAGGTGCAGCGATCGGCGTGCTCGCCGGCGGGCTGCTGACCGAGTTCGCCGACTGGCGGATGATCTTCTTCGTCAACCTGCCCGTCGCGGTTGCGCTCGCCGTCACCGCGCTCAAGGTCATCCCGAGCGACACCGACCGGCCCCGCTGGCGCGGACTGGATCTCCGCGGCGCGGTCCTCGCAACGACGAGTCTGGCCGCGATCGTCTATGCGATCACCCAGGGCTCGAGTGCCGGCTGGACTTCGACCCAGACGCTCGGCTTCGCTCTCTTGGGGGCTGTCGGGCTCGCTGCGTTCGGCGTCGTCGAGACCCGCACCGAGAAGCCGCTCCTCAACGTCACACGGCTCGCCGATCGGGCTGTCGGTGGAGGGCTGTTCCTGATGCTCGCAGCGGCCGGCTCGATCTTCGGGCTCTTCTACCTCTGCTCGGTCTACCTCCAGAACGTGCTCGGCACCTCGCCGCTGATGACCGGCCTTGCGTTCATCCCGTTGGCTCTCGCGGCGGGCATCGGCGCTCACGCCGCCGGGCACATCGTCGGCCGCCACGGCGTGCGCATGCCGCTTTCGTCAGCGTTCGCGATCGCCGCCGTTGGAATGGCCCTCCTCGCCCACGTCGGTGAGAACGGCACCTACCTCCGCAACGTCCTTCCCGGCATGCTCGTCGCCGGGTTCGGCCTCGGTATCGCGGTCGTCGCGGTCTCGATCGCGATCCTGACCGGATCCCGCCACGACGAGTCGGGGATGATCTCCGGCCTCAACTCCACCGGCCACGAGATCGGCGGAACGATCGGCATCGCGGTCTTCTCGACGATCGCCGCCGGTGCGAGCGGAGCACTCGGCGCTGCCCACGCTGCTTCGGCGGTCTCGCACGCGTTCGTGGCAGCCGGGATCCTCACTAGCCTCGCGAGCATCGCCGCCTTCGCTGTCCTCCCGCACGCAAGACACTTCCTCCCCAAGCTCCGCCTCAACCCGGCCGCAATGCCCGTCCACTGAGATGGCAAAGCAGACGACACCCGCCAAGACGCAGCGCCGCCGCCGCTCGGACGCCGACCGCAGCGTCCAGGCAATCCTCGAAGCAGCGCTCGAAGCGTTGGCGAGCGATCCCGATGCCAGCATGGCCGAGATCGCTCGCCGGGCGGGTGTCGTGCGGGCAACGATCTACGCCCACTTTCCAACCCGCGACGCTCTGCTCGACACCGTCATGGAGCACGCAGTCGCGCAGGTCGCCGAGGCAACGCGCGAAGCCGAGCCGACACGTGGCGAGCCGGAAGAGGCGCTAGAGCGAGTCCTGCGCGCGACCTGGACGAAACTCAGCAACTTCCACGCCCTGCTCGCGATCAACACCGCTCGGCTCTCTGCCAAGGAGCTGCACCGCCGTCACCTTCCGGTCATGACCCTGTTCGTGCCACTGATCGAGCGCGGTCAGAAGAACGGCGTCTTCCGGAGCGACGTGTCGGTCTCGTGGCATCTCGCGGTGATTCGAGCACTCGTGCATACCGCAAGCGCCGAACTGCAGAGCGGTCGACTATCCGAAGCCGAGGTCGAGCAGACCGTCATCACGACCGTGCTCGCAGCAGTGAGTGAGCCAAAGAGGTGAGCCGCCTTTGGCCCCACAACTGACCGGCCTCATCCTCTGACCTAGTACACCCGGCCGGAAGTTCGGCAGCTTCCCGGCGGCGTCTCGCCGCCCGTGGCCGCGTCCTCGGTCGCCCCGATAGTTGGACTATCGGGGCTCCCTGCGTCCTTGCCACGAACGCCGA
>Ga0137372_10002881_pt1 | contig 16710 bp, 16 predicted proteins | sample SagtaG_6_FD_104911 | JGI IMG/M metagenome (GOLD analysis project Ga0137372, IMG submission 104911) | Vadose zone soil microbial communities from Sagehorn Ranch, Mendocino, California, USA - Sage1_R_60_16 metaG | ecosystem: Environmental > Terrestrial > Soil > Vadose zone | place: USA...
ACCCGCTTCGGGCACGCGGGGCGCCTGGCGCAGGTCCACGACGTCGACCGGCGGCAGCGGACGATCTCCGATGCGCTCGGGCAGCGCGAAGACGTGGAGCCGTCCGGTCTCACCCCAGTGCAGAGCCTCGAGCGAAGGAGTGGCGCTCCCCAGGAGCAGCAGGGCGCCCTCGAGGCGCGCGCGCACAGCGGCAACGTCGCGCGCGTGGAAGCGCGGCGCCGTCCCCTGCTTGTAGCTCGCTTCGTGCTCTTCGTCCACGACGATGGCGCCGAGGCGCTGGACCGGCGCGAAGATCGCCGACCGGGCGCCGACCGCGACGCGCCGCTCGCCACTGCGCAGCGCCCGCCACGCGTCCGCGCGCTCGCCGTCGGAGAGCCCGGAGTGCAGCACCGCGACCTGGTCGCCGAACACGCCGCGCACCCGCGCTACCGTCTGGGGCGTCAAGGCGATCTCGGGGACGAGGAGGATCGCGCCCCGCCCGTCGTCCACGACGCGGCGCAGCACCTGGAGATACACCAGCGTCTTCCCCGAACCGGTGACGCCGTGGATCAGAGCGGGCGTGTCGGCTGGAAGGGCCCCGACCTCGGCCACGACTCGCCGCTGGTCGTCCGTGGGCGTGGGCGGCGGGGGAGACGACAGGTCGGCAAACGGATCCCGCGGTCGGGCGACGCGCTCGTAGCGCGCCAGCCCCTGGCGCACGAGGCCGTCCACGGCGCTCGCCGGCAACTGCAGCCGCTCGCGCAGGTGGCGCAGCGGCGCCGATCCCCCCAGCGCCTCCAGGGCCTCGTACACCGCGCGGCGTTTGGGCGCCCGGCGAAACGCATGTTCGCGCTCGAGCAGCGACGGCAGGGAGCCCGCGAGCACCACCACGCGCTCGACCCGCTCCGGCGGGCCGGCGGGGCGCCGCACTCCCCACAGCGCGCCGGGAAGCACCGCGCGCATCGCCAGCCCTAGGGGCGCGCCGTAGTAGCGGCTGATCCAGCGCCCCAGCTCCAGCAGCGCGGGTGAAAGCGCGGGCTCGGCGTCCGGGGCGTCCACGACCGGCTTCAGGGCGCGGTCTAAAGGCCCCTCACCCACCCCCAGCACGACGCCGATCACCCGCCGCCGCTGCACCGGGACGACGACCCGCGCGCCCACGACGGTGCGGGCGGCGAGCGCGTCGGGAACGACATAGCGGTAGGGATGAGAGACCGGGACGGGGAGGAGGACTTCGGCGATCCGCCCCCCCCCGTGACCCCGGCCGGCATCGCTCATCGCCGGCGCACGCCCAGGCCGGGGCCGGTGGGCAGGCGGATGCGGCCGCCGTCGATCGTCGCGCCGACGAACGGGTCGTCGACGGTCAGCGCCGCGCCGTCCAGATCGGCGGCGTCCACCAGCGGGGTGAAGTGGGCCGCCGGCGTGATGCCGAGGGACGATTCGATCATGCAGCCTACCATGACGAGCATCCCCAGCGCGCGCGCGGTCGCGATCATGCGCAGCGCCTCGCGCAGCGAGCCGCACTTGGCGAGCTTGATGTTGATGCCGTCGGCCGCCTGCGCCACGCGCGGAATGTCGCGGGCCACGAGGCAGCTCTCGTCCACGACCACCGGCAGCTCGCCCGCCGCGGCGCGCACGCGCGCCAGCCCTTCGAGATCGTCGGGGGGCAGCGGCTGCTCAAGCAGCTCCACGCCGAATTCCTTGAGCAGCGGCAGCATCTCCAGGGCCTTCGCTACCGTCCAGCCGGCATTGGCATCGACGCGAATCGGCTTGTCCGTCGCGTCGCGGATCGTCCGCAGCAGCTCGGGATCCCGGTCGGTGCCCAGCTTGATCTTGAGGATCGGATACGCCGCGGCTTCGTGGACCTTCTCTCGCATCTTGTCCGGCGTATCGATGCCGATCGTAAACGAGGAGACGGGCGCCTTCTGGGGATCAAGGCCCCAGATCCGCCACAGCGGCTGGCCGAGGCGTTTGCCGACGAGGTCGTGGAGGGCGGCGGACAGGGCGGCGCGCGCGGCTCCGTTCCTGGGCACTACCTGGGCGAACCGGGTTTCGGCGGTCTCCAGGTCGAAGGGGTTGTCGGGGAGGTACGGCTCCAGCTTCTTCAGCGTGGCGACGACGGTGTCGTAGTTCTCGCCGTAGTAGTTGGACGGATCGGCCTCGCCCCAGCCTTCGAGGCCGTCGTCATCGACCAGCCGGATCCAGCAGCGGCGGTAGCCCGTGGTGCTCCCTCGCGCGATCGCGAACGGGTGCCGGGTGGTGAGCGTGCATTCTTCGAGGACCAGCCTCAGAGCCATTGCCGCTTATTGAGCCACCACAGGATCGCCGCGGCCGCCGCCACCATGATGCCGAGCGCCCAGACGAAACCGAGCGGGTGATGGATCAGCGGCATGCGGGAGAAGTTCATCCCGAAGATTCCGCCGAGCACGATCAGCGGCAGGGCGATCGTCGCGACGATCGACAGCTGCTTCATCACGCGGTTCATCCGGTTCGACGTCTGCGAGAGATACGTCTCGAGCACGCCCGCGAGCAGGTCGCGCGTCGTGTCGACGGACTCGGTGATGCGGATCGTGTGGTCGTAGATATCGCGGTAGTAGAGCTGCGTCTCATGGCGGATGAACCCGCAGGGCCGGTTCGTCAGCGTGTTCAGCACCTCCCGCAGCGGGCCGATATGGCGGCGCACCGCGAACGCCGACCGCTTGGCCTTGAAGATCTCGTGGATCAGCTTCTCGTCGAATTTCTCGAACAGCCGCTCCTCGAGCCCGTCCACCAGCGCATTGAGCTGCTCGACCAGCGGGAAGTAGGCATCGACGGCCTGGTCGATGATGTTGTGCATCGTCATTTCGACGCCGCGGCCCAGCAGGTCAGGGTTGCGGATCAGGCGCTCGCGCACGGCCTGGCAGCTCGTCGGCGCCACCGCGTGGGCGGTGACGAGGAAGTTCTTGCCGAGGAAGAAGTGGAGGTTGAAGGTCGCGAGGTCGAACGGATCGGGGGTTACGTGGTCGAAACGCAGCCCCGCCATCACCACGAAGATGTAGCGGTCGTACTCCTCCAGCTTGACCCGCGTGCCCGGCGACAGCGTGTCCTCCACCGCGAGCGGGTGGAAGCCAAAGACTTTCTCCAGCAAGGCGTGCTGGTGCATGCTGGAGCTGTCGATGTCCACCCACAGCTCCCCGTCGCCCGATTGCACGATTTCGCGGATGCGGCTCGGCGCGAGATCGTGCTCCACCGTGCCGTCGGGACGGCGGTATAGTGAGGCGGGCCAATTCTTCGAGGCCTGCGGTGGCGTGGCGGTGATGGTCACGACTGTAGTATAGAGAGCGCGTCCGCTCAGGCAAGCGCGCGCACGACCAGGGCCGCGCCCGCGGCGAGCCGGTCGAGCCGGTAACCGCCCTCCAGCACCGCGATGACCGGCGCCGGCGCGGCGCGGCGCCGCAGCTCCGTCGCGCACTGCGCCAGATCCTCCGGCTCGAGCGTAAACCCGCCCAAGGGATCACCCGCCAGCGAGTCGAACCCCGCCGAGACGAGCACCACGTCCGGGCGCCAGCCGTCCAGGGCCGCGCCCACGGCGGCGAGCAGGTCGTGCACGTACGTCGCGCGCGGCAGGCCGGGGGGCCGCGGCACGTTGAAGATGTTGCCGACGCCGCGCTCGTCCGCGGCCCCCGTGCCCGGATACCATGGGTATTGATGCATCGAGACCAAGCGCACCGTCGCATCCCGCTCGACGATCGCCTGGGTCCCGTTGCCGTGGTGCACATCCCAATCCACGATGAACACGTGGCGCCGCCCGAGGTGCTGCGCATGGCGCGCGGCGAGCGCGACGTTATTGAGGAAGCAGAACCCCATGGCACGATCCGCCAGGGCGTGGTGGCCGGGCGGCCGCGTCACGCCGAACGCCGTCCCTCCGTCCCGCATGATTCCGCGCTCCACAGCGGTGAGGGCCACACCAGCGGAAGCGAGTGCCGCCTCCCAGCTGCGGGGCCCGAGCACGGTGTCCGGATCCAAGGCGCCGCCTCCCTGCGCCGCCAGCGCCTCGAGGGCGTCGAGGTAGCGGGGTTGGTGCACGCGCTCCAACACCTCGCGCGGCGCCGGGGTCGCCTCGACCCATTCGACCTCGGCCGCGAGCGCAGGCGCCCGCAGCGCCTCCAGCACCGCGTCCACGCGCTCCGGTCGCTCCGGATGCCCCGCGCCGGCCTGATGCAGACGACACGCGGGGTGCCAGACGACGGGCGTGCTCATGCCGTCGAACCCGCCCGTATGAAACGCGGCTGAAGCCGCGGCTCGGCATCCGCCGCTAAAGCGGAACGCGTTGCGTGAAATTGGTACCGCATCGACGAGGCACCCTCGCTACTCTGAAGTCGATGTATCACCGGCTCTATTGCCACATCGTGTGGACGACGCGGGAGCGCGAACCGCTGATCGATTCCGGTCTCGCGAGATTCTTGACGCGCTATCTGCGCACCATCGCGCGCCAGGAACGCGCCCACATCCTGGAGATCGGGATGGTGGCGACCCACGTCCACCTTCTCATGCGAATTGACCACGGGACGAGCCTACCGCGGCTGCTTCAGCGCCTCAAGGGCGGCAGTTCCTATCTCGCCGGGAAGGAGAAGCATTCGAGCACGGGCCGGGCCCTGAAGTGGGCTAAGGGATACTCGATCGTAACCGTCGGGCCTCGGCAGTTGGAGGCCGTCCGAGAGTACCTCCGCAGCCAGCCGCGGAGACACGCCGGCGAGGCCATCGAGGACTGGAATGGTGATTCTCCCGAATACGAGATCGTCGGACGAGAAGATTGGCGCACCCCGTCAGTTCACTGACGCGGTGCCGAGCCGCGGGTTTACCCGCGTTTCAACCCGGGAACGACGGGCGTGCTCATGCCGTCAGTTGTGGAAGTGCGCCTGGTGCAGGAGGTCCCGGATGGATTCGACTTCGGACTTCATGGCGCGGCGGGCCGCGGCGACTTCTTCCATCGCGCGGCGATAGCGGCGCCACGCCACGACAACGCCCACCGCCGCCACGGCGCACGCGCCCGCACCCACAAGCAGTCCCGGGCGCTTCGCCCAGAGTCCGGCGATGGCCAGCAACACGGCGTCGAGCAGCAGAAAGCCGACCGCCGCGATGGTGAGGGTGCGCCCGGGCTGACTCATCGGACCGGCTGACGGCGGGCGGGCAGGACGATGAACGGGGCGTTGGGCCCGGCGCCGAGCGCGCTGAGCGAGACCGTCTCGTCGAGAACCTGGGCGCCGTGGAACTTGACGATGTACTCCTCCGCCCGGACCGGCCGCTGCAGCGCCTGCTCCAACGCGCACCGCTTGAGCTCCGCGACCGGCGTGGCCTCATCGACGGCGACCGTCACCTGATCCCACGCCGGCGTGACCATCACCCGCACCGCGAACTTCTCGCTCACCGCGGTCATGCCACTTCCACCGGGGACGCGAGCGGCAGCGTGGACAGGAAACGATCGACCGCTTGATCGAAGAACAACGTCGACGCCCGCACCCGACTGGCGGCCCCGTCAGCCGCGGCGCTCACCACCACCTCTTCCCCACCCTGCCCGCGCAGCACGAGGAACCCCGGGCCTTCGCGCTCGGGAAACGCCGCCGCCTGGGGCACGCGCTCGGCGAAGAACGCCTTGGCCCGGGCCAGCACCTCGGCGGGCGGCAGCGCGACGGTCACCGTGTGGATCATGGCAGCCGCAGGATCGTGATTCCGGTCGGCTGGAGCGGAACCGGAATCGTCGCGATGTCGCGGCGCGCCGTCAGGTCGATCACGTCCACCGCCCCCGGATCGACGCCTTTGCTCTCCTGCGAGACAAACGCGTAATGGTTGTCCGGCGAGTACGCGACCCCGTGCGGGAGCGGCTTGGTAGTGGGGATGCGGGCGACCTCCGACAGCGTGCCCGCGTCGATCAGCGACACGCTCTGGTCCTTCTTGTTGGTGACGATCAACCACCTCCCGTCGGGCGAGGGCTCCACGTTATAGGCCCCGTGCCCGGTGGGAACCGTCTTGAGGAGGTCGAGCGTGCCGGCGTCGAGCACCTGCAGGTTGTCCGCGTGGTTGCACGCGACGTACAGCGTCTTGTCGTCGGGGGACACCGAGACGAAGGTCGGCATGCAGGCATCGTGCACGACCCCGCCCTCCGCACCGCCGTGGGTCATCGGCATCTGGGGCATCGTGCCCACGCCGGTGCGGTGCCGCCGCGTGATCGCGAGCGTCTGCCGGTCCACCTCGAGGATCTCGTCCGAGTTCATGCAGCTGACGTACACCCGCGTCCCGGCGTGATTCACCTTCACGCCGTGCGGCATGTCGCACGCCGGGAGGTTGGTGAGCAGCGTCATCGTCGGCGTATACACGATCGACACCACGTTGACCCGGGGGTGGTCACCGTAGAAGTCGGAGTTCGCCACGAACGCGAGCTCGCCGTCGGGGGTCACGCTGATGGTCGTCGGGAACATCTCGACCTGCGCTCGGCCGAGCAGCGTGTCGCCGTCCACCGCCATCTTCCACAGCGAGCCGTACGGCGTGCCGTGCGCCACCGACACGTAGTAGAACCGGCCGTCGGGGGACATCGTGACGTTGTGCGGGCCGTCGATGTCCGCCGGCATGATGCCGACCGGCACCGTTTTCACCGTGTGGAGGGCGGTCCCGTCCCAGCTCAGCTGGGTAACGATGTCGCCGGACTCGCTGACGACGTACAGGCGGTAGCCGGGAGGCGTGGCGTCGGCGGCGATCGAAGCCGCCGCGGCCGCCACCACCGCCGCCAGCAGGGACACGGAGCGCATGGGCACTAAAGATAGAGGTAGGCTGTCCGGGCTGGCAGGGTAGGTGCCAGGGTGAACGGGCGCGATTGCCAAATCGACAACCCTGGCCCCTCGGGGCGCGGCACACCGGTTGCGTAGGCGCCCGGCCGAGGCCAATGGCGGCCTCTGACAGAGGAGGTCGATATCTATGGAAACGGCGCTCGATGTGTTCACCCTCGGCAATCGGCTCTCGCGGATGTTCAATGACGTGCTGGGCGGTGCCGACTGGGGTTACCGGGACAGCGCTGCCGCGACCTGGGTGCCCCCGGTGGACGTTCTCGAGGAGGCCGACGCCATTCGGATCGTGGCGGAGGTCCCCGGCGTCAAGCCCGAAGACGTGAAGATCTCCGTCGAGGGCAATGTCCTCACGATCCAGGGGACGAAGGAGCAGGTGGCCGAGGAGAAGACCGAGCGCGTGCACCGCTATGAGCGCACCTATGGCGCGTTCGAGCGGACCTTCACCCTTCCCGCCACGGTGGACGCGGAGCACATCAAAGCCAGCTATGACAAGGGTGTGCTGACCGTGACCCTGCCGAAGGTGGAGAAGGCGAAGCCCCGGCAGATTCAGGTCGAGGCCGTGAAGGCTTAGGAGAGCAGGTCCCGCAGCGTCTCTTCGACCCGGGAGTTCGGCACCGCGACGGCGCCGGCCTCCCGGGCCGCGCGCAGCAGTTCGGCACGTACGTGGGGGCCGTAGGCGAGCACGGGAACGCCGCGGGCGACGAAGCCCCGGATGCGCTCCAGCGCGTCCGGGGCTTCGGCATCCAGGACAGCGAGATCGCAGGCGGCTTCGTCCCGCGTGGCCTCGGCACCCGCGCCCGCCAGGGCCGCCCCGAACTTCGCGCGAAACACGAGATCCCGCGCGGCGAGATACACCCGTTTAGGCACCCGCCGGCTCCGCGGTGGCGCGCACGACGCTCGGCGTCGGCGTGGCGCGCCACACATCCCACAGCGACGGCTTCCGCGGCACCACGACCACTACCTCCCCCGGCGGCGGCTCCGCCAGGCCGTCCGCGGAGACGAACACGGGGCGCTTGACCTCGCGAGGCAACGCCACCCGGTAGCGGCCGCCATGCCAGACGAACGTGACCCGCTCCTTCTTCTCCACTTCCCCTTCGACGAAGACATCGTCTTCCACCTTGTACACGCCGGGCGCCACCTCCTCGCCGGAGCGGTAGAAGACCGGGTCGAACGCCTCGCCCTCCTGGCGGGCGAAGTTCTGCTCGGCGGCCCAGTCGTAGGCCTCGAGCGCGGCGACGTTGGCCCGCCATTCCAGATGATGGCGGAGCTCGTGCGACAACGTCTCCCATGCCTCCTGGCGCCAATCGAAGCCCGGCGCGAGCCGGGCGAGGGCGGCGAAGGAGCCGTGGTAGAGGACGACGTTCGATTGCAGGTCCGCGCCGCTGCCACTCCACTCCAGCGGCACGCACTCGCCCAGCGTGTAGATGTCGGCGCGGACCGGGTGGGGAATCGTCTTGGGGCTCACCTCCACCGCCACGACGCCGTCGAGATATGAGGAAGGGACTTCCTTCAGCAGCCGTTCGATGAGGCTGCGGAAATCATCCAGTCTCACCCAGCGAGCTTCGCGTTCAGGTAGGCGGCCAGCTGGCCGGCGGCCACGCGCTCCTGCTTGAGGGTATCGCGGTCGCGCACCGTCACGGTCTGGTCCTCAGTCGACTGCCCGTCCACCGTGATGCCGAACGGCGTCCCCGCCTCGTCCTGGCGGCGGTAGCGCCGCCCGATCGAGCCGCCGTCGTCGTAAAAGACGTTGAACGTCCCCCGCAGGTCGTCGTGGATACGCCGCGCCAGCTCCGGCATGCCGTCCTTGTTCACCAAGGGGAACACCGCGGCCTTGAGCGGCGCGAGCGACGGCTTGAGCTGCAGCACCACCCGCTTCTCCCCCTCCACCTCCTCTTCCCGGTAGGCGTCGCACAACACGACGAGCGCCGTGCGATCCGCCCCGGCGGAGGTCTCGATCACCGACGGGAGAAACCGGTCGTTGGTGGTGGGATCGAGGTATTCGAGCTTCTTCCCCGAGGCCCGCTGGTGGTTCGACAGATCGAAATCGCCGCGGTGGTGGATGCCCTCGAATTCGTTCCACCCGAACGGGAACTCGTACTCGATGTCGTAGGCGTCCCGCGCGTAGTGGGCCAGCTCGTCCTTGCCGTGCTGATGCCAGCGCAGCTTCTCCGGGCGGATGCCGAGGCCGTGGAGCCACGTCAAGCGCTCCGCCCGCCAGAACTCGAACCATTCCCCTTCGGTCCCCGGCTTCACGAAGAACTGCATCTCCATCTGCTCGAACTCACGCGTTCGAAAAATGAAATTGCCGGGCGTGATTTCGTTGCGGAACGCCTTGCCGATCTGGGCGATCCCGAACGGGATCTTCTGGCGCGACGACTGCAGCACGTTGAGGTAGTTGACGTAGATCCCCTGCGCGGTTTCCGGGCGCAGGTAGACCACGGCCGCGGCCTCCTCCACCGGCCCCATGAACGTCTTGAACATGAGGTTGAACTGGCGCGCCGCCGTGAGCGACCCCTTCGTCCCGCACACGGGACACTGGGCGTCCGGCTGCCCCGGCGTCCCCTTGATGCGGGGATCGTCGGCGCGGAACCGGTTCTTGCAGTGCTTGCAGTCCACCAGCGGGTCGCTGAAGCCGGCGAGGTGCCCGGAGGCTTCCCACACTCTGGGATGCATCAGGATCGCCGCGTCGAGGCCCTCGATGTCCTCCCGCTCGTGGACCATCGAGCGCCACCAGCGCTCCTTGATGTTCTTCTTGAGCTCGACGCCGAGCGGCCCGTAATCCCAGACCGAACCCAGCCCACCGTAGATCTCCGACGATTGGAATACGAACCCGCGCCGCTTGGCCAGCGACACGAGTTTGTCCATCACGGTTTCGGGCATAGGAGGCGGGAAGATAGAGGCCGCGCTAGGCGCCGGGCAACCCGAACGCCTCCCGCGCCGCCCGCTCGCCGAGGGCGGCGATGGCCTCCGTATCGAGGGTCGGCCCCGTACCGGTGACGATGTGCAACCCGGCGAACGCGTCGGCTCGCGCCGCCACCACGGCGACCTTCTTGCGCGCCGCCTGCGCGCGCCGCAGCGCCTCGCCCGCCGCCTTGCCGACGAGCGAGGTCCGGTCGAATACGCCCTCCCCGGTGATCACGAGGTCGGCTTTGGCGAGTGCCGCGTCGAACCCCACCCGCTCGAACACCCATTCCGCCCCGCGGGCCAGGTCCGCCTTCGCGAAGAACGCGAGCCCCGCGCCGAGTCCTCCGGCCGCCCCACCACCCGGCCGCGTCGCCAGCTCCGGCCGGCCGCTCTGCGCGAACCGCTCCGCCAGCCGCTCGAGGCCCGCCGCGAGGTGGGTGACGTGAGCGGGCGTCGCCCCTTTCTGCGGCGCGAACACCCGGGCAGCGCCCTCCGGCCCCACCAGCGGCGTCGCTACATCGGTGAGCGCGATGACCCGCGCCGCGAGCCCCCAGCCACCCTCCATCGTTCCCAGCATCAGGAGCGCCCCACCGCCCTCGGGCAGCGGACGCCCCTCGGCGTCCGCGAAGGCCCAGCCCAGGCCGCGGGCCGCGCCAGTGCCGCCGTCCACCGTCGCCGTGCCGCCCAGTCCCACGATCACCGTCTCGGCACCGCGATCCACCGCTTCGAACAGCAGCTCGCCGACGCCGCGGCTCGTCGCGCGCAGGGGATCCCGTTCCTCCGGTTGGAGGAGGGCAAGCCCGCAGGCGCTCGCGCTCTCGAAGATGGCGGTCTGGGGATCGATCCAGCCCAGCGCGGCATCGACCGGCGTCCCCAGCGGTCCGGTGACCCGGACGCGCTCGCGCAGGGAGCCCGGCGGGAGCACGGCGTCGAGCAAACCATCGCCGCCGTCAGCGATCGGACAGTTCAGCACCACTGCTTCCGGCAGCGCCCGCCGCACGCCCGCCGCGAGCGCGTCGGCGACCTCCCGGGGCCGATACGTACCCTTGAAGGCGGTAGGGGCGACTAGGACGATGCGGGGCACGAGCCTCCATTATTGAATGCAATGTGCACGATTTATTGCATATTACTATAGCAAGCTCGTGCGAGCGAGCGCTAAGTGCAGTGACGCCTAAGAACTTGCACTTAGGGCATCATTCTTGCTGAAATGCATGGAAGCAGCATCTCTGTCAAAGGGCAAACCGCCGGCGACGGCGGGGCGCAAAGCCAAAGGGTCTCGGGTAAGCATGCGAGATAGCCTGGCCGCCAGAGTACGCGGCGCCCGGACCCCGATCAGAGTTGCTCGCTTCGCTCACATCGGGTTCTAGGGCGCACGATGTCGGGCAAGCGACAGCCCCCCAGGGGTAACCCTGGGGGGTTTGTATTTCTCGTTACAAGAGGTCAAGCCCACGGTCGTCAGACCGGCGTCTGATCCCCGGTTTCTATCCAACTTCAATGATCTGATCTCTCCTTGTACCGACGCTCACATAGCGAATGGGGGCGTGCGCGAGATCCTGCAGACGATCCAGGTAGGCGCGCGCCGCCGGCGGCAGCTCGGCGAGGCGTCGCACCTCCTGGAGCGATTGCTTCCATCCCGGGAGCGTCTCATAGACGGGCTCGACCCGGTCGATGCGCTCGACGTCCGCCGGCATGCTGTCCACGTCCTCCCCATCGAGCCGGTAGCCGACGCACACGGGGATCTCCGGGAACGAGTCGAGGACGTCGAGCTTCGTGACCGCGAGTCCGGTGAGGCCGTTGATGCGCACGGCGTAGCGCACCACCACGGCGTCGAACCAGCCGCAGCGGCGCGGCCGCCCGGTGGTGGCGCCGAACTCGCCGCCGAGCTCGCGGATGCGCTGGGCCAGCTCCGGTCCGGCCTCGGTGGGGAGCGGCCCGTTGCCGACCCGGGTGGTGTAAGCCTTGACGACGCCGAGGACCGCGTCGATCGCCGTCGGCCCGATCCCCGCGCCCACCGCCGCCCCACCGGCCGTCGTGTTCGAGGAGGTGACGTAGGGGTAGGTGCCGTGGTCCACGTCGAGCAGCGCTCCCTGCGCGCCCTCGAGGAGCACGGATTCCCCACGCTCCAACGCCTCGTACACGACGCGGCCGGCATCGACGGCGAGGGGCAGGAGCCGGGGCGCCAGGCGCGACAATAGCGCCGTGTGCTCGGCGGCGTCGGCCCGGTCGGCCGCGCCCAGCAGCTGCAGCATCTCGTTCGCGGCCCGCACCCGCGCCGTGACGACCTGGCTCGCACGATCGAGGTGGCGCAGATCCCCGACCCGGATACCGCGGCGCCCGTACTTGTCCTCGTAGGTGGGGCCGATCCCCCGCCCCGTCGTCCCGATGCGCTCGCGCTGCTCGCGGGCCCGGTCGAGGAGCTTGTGGAACGGGAGGGTGAGGTGGGCGCGGTCGGAGACATACAGCTTGCCGTCGACCTTGATACCACGCGTCGCCAGGGCGTCGAGCTCCGTGAAGAACGTCTCCGGGTCGAGGACCACGCCGTTGCCGACGATGCACACGGCCCCCTGGAGGATGCCGGACGGGATCTGGTGCAGCACGAACTCCCCGGCCCCGGTGTTCACCGTATGGCCGGCGTTCGCGCCCCCCTGATAGCGCACGACGAGATCGGCGCGCTCAGCGAGCACGTCGACGATCTTCCCCTTCCCCTCGTCGCCCCACTGCGCGCCGACGACGACGACGCAGTGGCTCTTCGGTCCGAACATCGACGTCCCTCCCGCCCAATAAAAAAGCCCCCGGTGGGGGCTGCGGTATCCTCTGGGGGAAGTTAGGAGCAAGTCCGGTGCGCGTCAACGCAAGGCGGCGACGACGGCGCCCGCCACTTCCCGGACGCCCGCCAGCGTCAGGCGCTCGGGGCGGTCGTTGCCCGTGTGCACGATGCGGGCGGTCCCCCAGTCCCCGCGCATGACCGTGACGCACTCCCCCGCCCCCTTCGCGAGGGCGAGCCCGTCGACGAGCACAGGGAGAAAGCGCGACCGGCGGACGCCCAACGCGCGCGCCACTGCGGTTCCCACGGGCCCGCGCCGGTGCTCGAGCACCACCGCCCCGCCGCGGTCATCCACGCCGTCGAAGTTCACGACCGCGGTCCCTTGCAGCAGGTTGGCCCGCTCGCGCACGAGGGCCCGCGCCCCCTCGAGGCCGAACTCCTCCGCATCGAGAAACAGCACCCCGACCGGCGAGGCCGCCGGGAGCGCGTCGAGGACCGCGAGCACGGTGAGCACGCCGGTGGCGTTGTCCACGGCCCCGGGGGAGTCGTCCCGGGTGCGGCAGCGCGCGAGCAGCAGCGCGCCGATGGCCCCCGGGATGGCCAGCGCTCCCCAGAGCGGCCGCCACCCCCACGCCGTCCGGAGCCCCACGATGGCGACGACGCCGAGCAGTCCGCCGACGCACAGGGCCACCGCCAGCAGCCGAGACAACATCGAAAGCCGTTGTCCCTTGGAATCGAAGTGGGCGGCCAACCACACCCGCACCCGGTCCCCCGGGCGTACGCCGATGAGATTCGTCGCCGGGGTGGTGGGCACCGGCAGCCGCCACAGCAGCGGAAGGAAGGGGTACGCCGCGAGCACCGCGGCGCCGGCGCACGCCCACGCCGCGGCCCACACCGCCGGGAGCCGACTCGGCGCGAGCAGGAGCGTGCCGAAGATGACCACGCCGACGCCAGCGCCCCAGACCTGAGCGGCGACCAGGCGCACGGGACTCGCGGTGAAGGGATGCTCCATCACGACGCACCCGCGGCGCTCGAGCTCGGCGCGCAGCAGCTCCCGGACGCCGGTATGGTTGGGTGAGCCGACGAGCCGCGGCACGGCCAGCCGGTCGAGCAGGGCGTGGAGGGGGGGGTCAGTCACCCGGCGTGAGCAGTCGCGCCACGCGCTCGCGATCGGCGGGCGCGAGCGCCGGCAGGGGCGCGCGCACCGGGCCGCCGGAGAGCCCCACGGCGTCCATCGCCGCCTTCACGCCCGCCGCGCCCAGCTCGCTCACGATGGCCTTGTTCAGGGGAATGAGGGGTTGCTGCAGGGCCTCCGCGCGGGCGCGGTCCCCGGCGCGGAAGGCGGCGAACACGTCGACGCAGCGGCGGGCCGCGAAACAGGCGAGCGCGAGGATGCCGCCGTCGCAGCCCAGCTCCAGGGCGGCGTAGAGGAGCGACCCAGAGCCAACGAAGACCGACCACTCCGGCACGGCCGCGCGGTAGGCCCCGACGTTCTTGATGTCCCCCGAGGAGTCCTTCACGCCCGCGATGTTGGGATGCGCGGCGAGCTGCTCGAGCACCGCCGGGGCGATCGCGACGTGCGTGTATTTGGGAATGTTGTACACGAGGACCGGCACGGGGCACGCGTCCGCGATCCCGCGGTAGTAGGCGACGAGGGCCGCCTCGGTGAGCGCCGCCGCGAAGTAGCCGGGCGGTCGCACCAGCACGGCGTCGGCCCCGGCCGCCGCGGCCGCCCGGCTCCGGGCGACGGCCTCGCGGGTGGACTCCGCGCCGGTCCCGGCGAAGAGCCGGCGGTCCCGCGGCACGGCGTCGCGCGCGCAGGCGACCAGCCGCCGCTGCTCATCGGCGTCCAAGAGCGGCGCTTCCCCGGTCGAGCCGGCGACGACGATGCCGTCGAGGCCCGCCTCGAGCAGCCGCGTGATGTTCTGGCGGAGCGCTCCCGGTTTGACGTCGCCGCTGACAGGATCGAACGGGGTGGTGATGGGGGCGAGCACGCCCCCGAAGCGACGTCCGCTCACGACGGCGGGAGCATGCTCGACAGGTCGTCGGTGAACCCCGCGGGCTTGTCCTTGCCCGGATCGGCGGCCCCGACCGGGGCCGGAGGGGGAGCCACGACGCGGGAGCGGCGCCGCAGCGTCTTCATCTGCAGCTCGAAATCGGCCGGGTTCGACGAGGTGGCCGCGGCGGTCTCGTAGGTCACGACGCCGTCGCTCACCAGGTCCATCAGATGCTGGTCGAAGGTCTGCATCCCGTATTGATCGCGCGATTCCTTGATGTAGTCGCGCAGCTCCGGCGTGCGATTGACGTCCTTGATCAGATCGCGGGCGAAGCCGGTGCAGATCAGCACCTCGAGCGCGGCCGCGCGCCCGTGGCCGTCGGCGCGCGGCAGCAGGCGCTGCGAGACCACGGCGTGCAGCGATTCCGCGAGCCGGATGCGGGCGATGTCCTGCTCCTCGGGCGGGAACATGGCGACGATGCGGCTCACCGTGGTGACGGTGTCCGGCGTGTGAAGCGTCGAGATCAGCAGGTGGCCGGTTTCCGCCGCCTTCATCGCCGTGTCGATGGTCTCGACGTCGCGCATCTCGCCGATCAGGACCACGTCGGGATCCTGCCGCAGGGCGGCCCGCAGGCCCATGCGGAAGTCGTCGGTGTCGACACCGACTTCCCGCTGGGTGACGGAGCAGTTGATGTCGCGGTGCAGGAACTCGATCGGGTTTTCCAGCGTGAGAATGTGCTTGTGCTGGGTTTGGTTGACGTGATGGATGATCGCCGCCATCGTCGAGCTCTTGCCCGATCCCGTCACGCCGGTGACCAGGATCATCCCCCGCTCCGCCGACGCGACCTGGGTGAGCACCGCCGGCAGCTTCAGGCTCTCGAACGTGGGCACGTCGAAGGGAATGACGCGCATCACGATCATGAACGACGAGCGCTGGCGCAGGATGTTCACCCGGAACCGCCCGATCCCCGGCATCCCCCAGGAGCAGTCGTAATCGCGCAGCCGGTCGATCTTGGCGCGGTCTTCCTCGCTCGGGATGAGCCGCAGGGCGATCGCCTTCGTCTGGTCGGGGGTGAGCCGCTGCTTGGTGAGCGGGACGAGCCGCCCGTCGATGCGGGCGCGGAACACGTCGCCCGCCTTGATGTGCAGGTCGGACGCCCCCCGGTCTACGGCGGCCTTGATGATCTTTTCCATGCGTTCAGTACCCGGCCTCCAAGTCCACCACGTTCAGCAGGGGCGCTCCCGCAAGATAGCGACGAATGTTCTCCACGATCAGCCCCGTCTCGCGCTCCCAGTAACGCCCCGTCACGCCCGCCGCGTGCGGGCTCACCAGCACCCGGGGGTGCCGCCAGAAGGGGTGGCCGGCGGGCAGCGGCTCGCGCGCGAACACGTCGAGCGCCGCGCCCCGCAGCCGGCCCGCGTCGAGTCCTTCGAGCAGTGCGGTCTCGTCGAGCAGGTCCCCGCGGGACACGTTGACCACCACCGCCTCCGCCGGCAGCCGCGCCAGCACGTCGCGGCTCACCGCGGCTCCCGTCAGCGCCGTGCGTGGCGCCGCGATGACCAACACATCGGCCTCGGCGGCGAGTCGCGGCAGCGCGTCGAACCCGCCGACCCACGCGACCCCGGGCGGTCCGCCCCGCTCGGGGCGCCGCCGGACGCCGGCGACCGTCATTCCCAGCGCCGCCGCTCGCGCCGCCACGGCGGCGCCGATCCCTCCCAGCCCGAAGATTCCCAGGCGCAGCCCGCGCAGCTCGCGCACCGGCTCGGTCAAGTCGGTGAACGCCGCTTTGGCCCAATGTCCCGCCGCCTGGAACTCGCGCATCCGGTCGAGGCCGCGCGCGAAATACGCCACGGCGGCGATGACCCAGTCCGCGATCGGTTCGGCGTGAACGCCCGCCGAGTTGGTCAGCACGATCCCACTACCCCGGAGCGCCAGCAGGCTGCCCCCCACTCCGGCGGTCCCGCTGTGCGCCCAGCGCAGGGTACCGCGCCCGGCCGCGACCACGCCCGGCGCCACCCCGTAGCCGACATAGATCTCGGCGCCGCGCGCCGCGGCTGCGGATTCCGGGGTGCCCACCCCTCCGTCGCCGTCCGAAGGCGCGAGGGCGTCCACCTCCTCGACCTCCCAGTCGTGCCCGAGGGCGTCCCGGATGGCCCGGACGGCGTCCGGCGTGACGTGCCAGGCCGCCCGGGGCGACTGCAGGTCGACGACCAGCCGGCGGGTCACTCCCCGGTGGAGACGGTCCGCACGA
>Ga0137372_10002883_pt1 | contig 16707 bp, 10 predicted proteins | sample SagtaG_6_FD_104911 | JGI IMG/M metagenome (GOLD analysis project Ga0137372, IMG submission 104911) | Vadose zone soil microbial communities from Sagehorn Ranch, Mendocino, California, USA - Sage1_R_60_16 metaG | ecosystem: Environmental > Terrestrial > Soil > Vadose zone | place: USA...
AGATTCCTGCGGATTGCAGCGTTGACATGTTTTTTCTGACCGCTCTTAATAAAGTTCTGGAGCGGTGGGGCAATTGGGGTTATCGGGCGGCTCAGTTGGAAGCAAGCATAATGGGCGGAAAACTATATCTTGCCGCCTATGCTCAAGGGCTTGGCGCCTCGGGGCTGACTTTTTTTGATGACGACGTGACGGAATTCTTTTCGCCCCACGCCGCAGGCACGAGTGTAATGTTCTTGCTCGCCATAGGCAAATCCGTCAAGCGGAGAATGTGATTGCCCAAGGCCTAAATTAGGCTACGTTTTCGGAAACCCCCTTCCTTTTTCCTTTGCATCGGTTTCTTGTTACGTACAGCCACGGATCGCAAACAAGATAAGTAACACGGGTATCGGTACTCCTAACGCCCAGAGCAGAATCCAACCGATTTTTCCGTCCTCGTTGTTGATCGCCCACGCGATGTTTTTCCTCAGTTCATGATACGGTCGTATCATGCATCTTGACCCTTTCCGACCATTGCTAGCTCCGTCATAACGGAGCTCGACCGCGGCCCATAATCAGACTGACAACAAATAGCACCAAGAAAACGACGAATAATATCCAGGCGATCTGAGTCGCTGCTCCGGCTATACCGCTGAAGCCTAGAACTCCCGCGATCAATCCGATCACCAAAAATGTCATCGACCAACTCAGCATAATGCTCACCTCCGTTGAAATAAAATTTTTTTCAGATCACTACACTACTGGCGGATAGCAACGCGGGTGCCAATAAACAATTCTTTCAAATATGCCGCCGTTACGAGGGAAAATGCCTTACGACGACGACTAACTCGTAAGTCTTTCACCGACAAAAACTATCAGGAAAACCAAGACACGTAGCGAGAGAACTAAAAAATAGCGGAGAGATCGAACTATACGATACTAAGCATGCGCCCAATGGGAATTCGCGCGCGAGCGGCAAGATTCGGATCCACGGTGATTTCATGAATGTTGTCGCGCAGCGAAAGATAGAGCTTCCTAAATGTGTTTTGTTTCATATAAGCGCATACGGCTTCCGGACTGGCTGGAACTATGGTCTTGCCGGGCGCGGCTTTGGATAATGGATAGATATTGCCGACTTCGGTGGCCATGATGACGACCTTTTGCGGCGTCTCGCGGACGAACTGCACCATGCCTTGGGTGGAACGAAACTGCATCATGTGTGCAGGAGTCATCCCTTGCGCCATCTGGCGCATACAAGCGCTCGTACAACCGCACTCGGGATGGACCACGACCGCAGCGTCCGGGTAATTCCGCCTCTGCATTTCTACATGGTAGGGACGAATACGGTCGTGCACATGACAGGCGCCCATCATCAGCCATAATCGCTCCAAGGATTGATTTTGCTGCTCCAGAAGCTTGGCGGCGTAAAACCCCAGATAAACATCGGGAAGAAAAAGAATCGGTTGATCGGGGTCGGAATTGGCCAACACATGCAGTATCACTTTTGCGGCATTCGCCGAGGCGCAGCAGTAATCGCTCTCAGCCTTCACATCCAAATAAGTATTGACGTAACTGATGACGATTCCACCGGGGTGTTCCCGCTTCCATTGACGAATTTTCTCCGGGTCGGCATGGGCGGCCAACGAGCAGAGCGCGCCCAGGTCCGGCGCCAGCACACGCTGATGCGTCTTTTTCATAATCGCCAGGATCTGATTCATGAACAGCACCGACGCTTCCAGAAGGATGTCGGCGTCGGACTCCGCGCCCTTTTGCGCAAGATAGAGTGAATCGCCGACGGCATCGGCGACATCCTGAATATCGCTGGGCGCGTAGTTGTGCGCCAGGACGTAAGCGTTGCGCTCTTTCTTGAGTCGCCTGATTTCAGACTCGAGCCAGCGATGCTCCTCCTCCGGCACGTTCTCGGGATAGGCATCTGGAGAAACAGGCGGCACTTCGATGGGAGGAGTTAGGTCGACCTCATCAATCATGCGAATGGCTTCCACGGCGGGGAAAATATCCCCGGATACCGGTCGGTCCATAGCTGACATATATCTTACTACTAAAAGTATAGGAGACAACTGAGAGTAAATCACGTGTTCATCAAGAGGAGCCATAACACTTTTGTTCAAGGCTGGGAACAGAGCGGCCAACTAAGCTGAGTTTTCCGAATCACACTTGCCGAAGTCCTTTATGGTGCCGCATTTCGAAGGTATGTAAGAAAACGAATCTGAGCACGAACATTCGAAAACACGTGGCTCAGATTATCCATTCTTTTCATCTTTTTCATTTAGAAGCTTCTGGAGCGTGTTAAGTCGCTTAATTGCCCTCGCCCTACATTGACAACACGCTAAGATCGAAAACGAGACCTCGCGACATTCTCCACATTTCCGGTGTGTACAAAATGGACATTTCGCATCTAGCAAAAGCCAAAAGTGTGTTCTTCGCGTCAAATTGATCAACCTTTCACGGAGAAAACGAATCGATAGTCTGTTAGACGTTTGCAAAGTTCGTTCCGTGCGCCTTCCGCCAATATTGAGTCCGGTGGTCGCTTAAGTTTCGCTGATCGTAGGAGAAGAGTCGGGCGATTGCAGAAAGAGACCAGTTTTAACTAATTTGTCGCACGCGGTCGCGTAGAGTCTGGTTTCCATCTTGTGTCGGCTTCTTTCTAATGTTTTACCCTTAACTGCTTCCAAATATTTCTTTAGCCCGGTCCGGTTCAGCGTCTTGAGGTTGCTTTGCTGAATCTCTTTCGCCGTGAAAATTTTTGGCACCAGCGGAATACCGAGGGCAAGCTGCAAGGCGGTTTCCACGCATGTATCCATTAGTTATCCCAGCGTAAGATAAAGGATACGTTTCTTGTTCTTCTTGGCAGAGAATCGGGCCCTTATTCCGCTACCGTATTTTCCTGCTCCGCGCCATGATTGCGGCGGAGAAAAGACAGAGCCGAACTGGAATCGCCGCGGTAAGAAATGCATTTGAGCGGACAGGGACAAATGACGCTACCGCGATGGTCTTGGCGCGCGCGCAACCGGAATGGCCCGAGGAGACGCAGAATGCAGCCGATACTTATAAAAACGACTGTTGGTGAGCCACCGCCTTCGAAACACAATTCGTGCCGCGTCTTAAGCTCCGGAGCCCAGTAATCGGCACTTAATTATTCTGCGCTATTGAGCACGCCCGCCTCGTACCGCAATCTTCTGTTGCTTCAAGCCGGCTATCCCTCAACGTTGAATAGACTATCGCCCTTTGAGTTTCGCGATTCCATGGTGAGATCCGGCTCATCAATCCGCCTGGACAAAACAGATTAGCTCGTGTACCAATTGAGCTTAGCTCCTAGTGAGCGAAGAAGCTTGCTGATTTCAGAGCGCGCACATAGGAGGAACCCGCTGGCTACAGTGCTTTACAATGGATGGCTTGTGCTGACAGCTGTGATGCTGACAGCACTTCCCGCTTGTAGTTCCGTCCCCACTGAAAAAGGCCCACCAACACCCATTTCAAGTAGCTTCATACAGTCAAGCGGCTTCACAAATTTCGAAACCGAACCGGTTAGTCCATTGGTCCTGTCGGCGGACGGGCGTTATCTCTATGCGCTAAACACGGCCGACGACCGGTTAGAGGTGTTCTCTGCCCAAGGTGAGACCCTGAGCTCCCTAGGGGAAACCACCGTCGGCCTCCGGCCCGTGGCATTAGCGCTTCACGGCAACGAGGTCTGGGTCGTCAACCATCTTTCCGACTCCGTAAGCGTTGTCGACGTCAGCAACCCCAGTCGGCCCCGGGTAACCCACACCCTACAGGTGGGGGACGAACCCAGAGGCATCGTGATCGCGGGTCCAAAGCATGATCATGTTTTGGTGGCTACGGCCAGGCGTGGAGAGAGCCTTACTCCCGGCGTCGGTCGAGCTCAGATCTGGATATTCGAAGCGGCACAACCCGAAGCGCCGCCAAAAATTTTGGCGCTGTTTGGCACTAAACCCAGGGCGCTGGCGGCATCAGCGGACGGTCGTTACGTGTACGCCGCTGTGTTTCTCTCGGGTAACGGTACGGCCACGGTCTCCGGCGAGGACGCCGTGCGTCTCGACCGCACCCCCCGAATGCATATTGACAGCGTCCCCTATTCTGCGATCCCCAAACAAGGCGCCATCGTCCAGCGCAGCGGCCGCGGGTGGCGCGACTATCAGAATCGGGATTGGACCCCTGTAGTATCGTTCGAATTGCCGGACTATGACATCTTCGTGATCGACACGACGTCAGACAGCCCCAAAGTAGTGGATCAGATCAGTAACGTCGGCAGCGTGCTCTTCAACATGGCTGTACAGCCTGGTACTGGGGAGATCTGGGTTTCCAATACGGAAGCGTTTAATTTCGTCCCCTATGAACCTCGCCTACGGGCTAAATTCGCCGAAAATCGCATCACCCGAATTTTTCCCGTGAGCGGCGGCGGTGACCGAATAAAAGCCGTTAATCTAAACCCACATATTGATCACTCCGTTGCCGCTGATCCGCCCTCGAGGCGGGAACTCAGCCTGGCACAGCCGCTAGACTTGGTGTTTCAGCCCGATGGTAAGGAAGCCTATGTCGCTGCCTTTGGCTCAAGAAAAATCGGTATGCTCGACGGCACCGGTCGGGTCGTGGATCGAATTGCCGTGGGCTTCGGACCCGCAGGTTTAGCGCTGGATTCAAAACGCCAGCGGCTGTACGTTCTAAACCATTTTGATGCGACGCTGTCAGTGGTTGATCTACGGACCCGACAAGCAATTGCCACGGTATTTTTGCGCCATGACCCTACGCCCGCCGTTGTGAAACAGGGGCGTCGCTTCCTTTACGATGCGATCCTCACTTCAAGCAATGGCGACCTTTCCTGTGCGACGTGCCATGTATTTGGCGATCTGGATGGTTTAGCCTGGGACCTAGGCGATCCGGCGGGTCAAACCATCGATTATCCCGTCCGACTCAAAAACACTCAATCTTTGACGGAACCACGCCAGGCGCTACATCCGCTCAAAGGTCCGATGGTCACCCAAAGTTTACGCGGATTGGCGGATACCGGTCCGTTTCATTGGCGCGGTGATCGTTTTGGCAATCCCTCTACTCCGGGAAATGACATACTGAGTTTCAAAGACTTTAATGCCGCTTTCGTGGAACTGCTCGGGCGAGCTGGAGAGATTCCCGATAGCGCGATGGATGCGTTTGCGCGTTTCGTGCTCACCATCCGCTATCCGCCCAATCCCAATCAGCGGCTGGATAGACGTATGGACCGAGAGCAACAGGCGGGATTCGAGTTTTTTACCGGTCCGTTCCTTTCGGGAGCCGGGCAAGTGAATTGTGAAGGCTGCCACAGCCTTCCCTTGGGCACAAACCGATTGATCAATTTCGAGAATATTCAAGTGGGGCGGGACATGAAGACCGCACACCTGCGCAACCTCTACCAGAAAGTCGGACGCTTTAACGTTCCGGGTCCACAAATATCCGGTTTTGGTTTATTGCACGACGGCACGCTGGATACCGTCGTAAACTTTCTCCGCTTGGACACATTTTTTTTCCCAGGCAAGACGGAAGAAGAAAAGGATGTAACGCGGCGCTTGCTCGAAAGCTACATTATGGCCTTTGACACCGGCATGGCCCCTGCTGTGGGAAGGCAACTGACCATCTCCGATGAGCTCCGCGAAAAAGATCGGCAATTGATTGATCTGCTCATGACTCGGGCCGCAGCCGGGGACTGCGACCTCACGGCACGAGGTTGGGAAAAAAAAGCATTACGGGGTTGGTTGCTTCGCAAAGGCGTTTTTTATGGCGATCGAAGCGACGAAACTCCGCTGCGCCTAGAGGCGTTGCTAAGCCGGTACAGGCACAATGGCGAACCCATTACTTTTACATGCGTGCCTCCGGGCGACGGGTTGCGTAGCGCCCTGGACCGTGATTTGGATGGTTACCTAGACAACGATGAACTTCTTGCGGGGAGTGATCCCGCCGATGTGAACAGCGTACCACCGACGTAAAAGAAGCTACTAAGGTGAAAGTGACTTTGCCTTCATTTAAGTTTCACGCATTACTGTCTGCCCTTCTCCTGCTGTCAGCATGCGCGGGACTCCCGGTACGGGGCACCGTGGGCGGACAAACGATTGAAACCCGGGTAGACTCGGAGGTGGCGCGTTACTACCTGGCAAGCTATCTCACGGGCAAACACGGTGATGCTCTTCTCGACGAGCGTATCGATCGCATTTACCAGAGCGTCAATGGCAACCTGCCGGATCGTAGCGAGCTCAAACGATTGAGCGATGAGTTTTCCAGTGACTTCGCGGCCTTATACCTGGCCGATCAAATTGCTCGTGAGCCTGTCAGTCGTCGCTTTCGGAGCGCCTTCGATCAAGCCTACGATTACACCCGCAAAGCCCTCCCCGAAGGTCGCGTGAGTTTACCCGCCGCGGCCGTTGACTATGAAGTGCTGTTTGTGCCCACCTATCTCTATAAGCGGTTTACCTTCACCGGTGGCGATTTCGCTGCTCCGCGGGCGGCGCTAAAAAAGGTGGGATTTACCTGTTACTTTGTCGAAACCCAAGACGACGGCGCCGTTGAGGCGAATGCGGATCTCGTGATCGCCGCCATTCGGGCTCGCGCACAGAGCGGCCGCCGGCTGATCGTCGTCAGCGCCAGCAAATCCGGTCCCGAAGTCGCACTAGCGCTCACGAGGCTAGGACCCGGAGAAAGCCGTCACGTTGCGGCGTGGATCAACACAGTAGGCGCACTTCAGGGCAGCCCAATGGCGGACGAACGCCTTGCGCCGGAGTTGGAATATATAGTCGGTAATGTGGACGTTGCCGGCAGGGAAAGTGTAACTACCGAACGCAGTCGACAACGATTCGATTCCTTTCGTGTCCCCAAACATGTGTTTGTGGTTAACTACTTTGGCATTCCTGTCAGCGGCAGCATTTCTTTTTTGGCCCGCAGAGGCTTTTTCCCGCTGCGAAAGTACGGACCCAATGACGGGGTTTTGCTGTTGTCCGATATGATTTTTCCGGGCGGCGTGACGCTAGCTGAGCTAGGCAGTGACCACTTTCTGCTTAACGAGCGCCTCGATATTACCGCCGTGGCCCTAGCGACTACCGTGATCCGTTGGCTGGAGAACCAGGACAACCAGATGTCGCCCGTTCCTGGGAGCTAGCGTTGGAAACTACTACTCACCTATGAGGCATGCATCCGAATCGGAAACTCGGAGCTACTACTGCTACTATTTTTTTCTCAGGCTAGCAGTGCTTTTTTCTTGGGGAGTACCGAAGGTTGAAGCGGCGCTCGGCTATGCAACCATCTCGCCGAGGCTTTTGAGCGTGGTGACGATCTCGTCGGGCAAAACGGGCGGAGTTTTTCCGAGCATATGGCAAGCGATGAGCTTGTCCGCCGTCTGCTCGATGATCAGCGTCATGTCGATGGTGTGACGCAAATTCGGTCCGCCGACGATGAGACCGTGGTTCTGCATGATCACGGCAGGGGCGTCCTTGGCAGCCGCACCAACCGCATCGGCAAGCTCAACGGTTCCGGGCATGATGAACGGGACACGAGGAATCTCGCCGATGAATGCGGCCTCTGTCGAAATCGGTAGGAACGGGAGGCCCGCAAGACCCAAGATCGTTGCCTTCGGCGCATGGGAATGGATCACCGCCCCCACGCTCGGGTTGTTGCGGTACACCGCACAGTGCAGCATACGCTCGCTCGACGGCGCACATTGGGAATCCCCGATCGGGTTTCCCTCGAGATCGACGCGCACCAACATATCTGGGCGAAGTGCCCCTTTGAAGGACGAATTGGGTGTGATCCACAACTCGTCTTTGGCCGGGATGCGCACACTCACGTTGCCGCCCGTCGAAGTGATGAGTCCGTAAGTGTACATTTCCTCAACCGTGCGAATCACCTCCTCGCGAATATCACCCGCGAGGATTCGACCTGTGCTGGCGACCTCGCCGCCTAGGGCGGTCGTAGTAAACGCGCCCGCAGACGGCGGATTGCTCTGCGCGGGTGCCTCCTGCGCGGCCCATTCGAAAACTGCGTCGAGATCTCTGACTTCGGCTCGGACCTCGCTGTAGAGGCGATTGAGATCTTTCTGAATGCGCTGCAACGACATCGCCTTGATGGTATCGCCGATGAACGACACCTTGCCGCTCATCGCCGCCTTCGGTCCGTTCTCCCGTCCGGTAAACAACTTGTCGAGAATGTCGGCCCTCATCTTCAGTGTAACTTGCGCCTTCTCCGGCGGGTCGCCAACACCACAACGCACCGCGCCCTGATCGAAGCTCGTATAGAAGGAGAGGTTCACATCGTTGAGGACGTAGCGCACTGTCACTTGCCGTCCTTCGGCGAAGGACAGGATCTTTTCGTCGCGGCTCACCCGTTGACCAAAGGTGCTCAAGAGCTGCTCGATCTGTGCGCGCACTTCCTTCGATCCGCCCGAATCATTGCCGTTCTCGTGCCCTTTGGAGTGACCCTTTCGCGGCTCGGCGCCCGACATAGGAGTAGTCTCGATGCTCTCCGATTGACGACCGAGAAAAACGTTCTTGAGTCCGGACAGCGGACCCTCCTTCTTCTCTGCATACGGCGCTTCAATGCGCACGACTGGCTCTGCCTTCGGAGTCGATCGGGTCTTCTCTCCGTCGACGGAAAGATCGGTCGCCGACGGCCGCGAGTTCTGCCGCAGCCGCTCGAGAATTTCGGGTGAAGGTACCGGCCGTGGTGCGGTCCAACTGAAATACTCGAGGGTTTCGCGGTTGGCGACGTTTTGCGGCCACTCGCCGCGGAGAAGCTCAGCCAGGTCCGCCGCCACGATGGCGGCTTGGTGCGAGGAGACTTCGAAGGTGTTGCCGCCGACGTGGGGCGTGGCGATCACATTCGCAAGCTGGAGCAGCGGATGATCCGAGCCCGGCGGCTCGATGGGAAACACGTCCACAGCCGCGCCCGCCAGGCGCCCGTCCTTAAGGGCCGAGACGAGCGCCGCTTGATCGACCAGGGCCGCGCGCGCGGTGTTGATCAGGTAAGCGTCCCGCTTCATCTTTGCAATTTCCGCACACCCGAGCAGCGCCCGGGATTGGTCGGTTACGGCCGCATGCAGGGTAACGAAGTCGCTCTCGACAAGGAGCTGTTCAAGCGATACCGACTCGACGTCGAGGAGCACCGCCTTTTCGGACAAAAGGAATGGATCGTAGGCGATGACGTGCGCGCCAAACGGCTGAAGACGCTTGGCCACACGCTGCCCTACGGCGCCCAAACCGACGATGCCGATCGTCTTATGCCACAACTCGAGCCCCTTTAATCCTTCGAAGGCGCGTCCCATACGACCCACATCGCCTGCTTCACCTGGCTGATAGAGGAACTGTGTCGCTTGCGGCAGCTTACGCGCTAACATCAGCATGAAAGAAACCGTGAGGTCGGCGACCGCGTCCGCGTTGCGAGCGGGTGTCGTGAGCACTAAAACTCCATGCGCCGTGCATGCGTCGATGTCGACGTTGACCGCGTTACCGCGGCAGGAGGCGACCACCCGCACATCCGGCGCTTTGCTCAACACCTCGGCGTCCACCGCGTCCACCTCGGTGATGAACACCTGCACCCCGGCGAGCGCCTCGACGAGATCCTCGCCGGCGAGCTGCCGCAAGTTATCGCGAAAGCTCTCATAGCGCACTTCCCCAAGCTGGCGCAGTGCTGCCAACCCTTCCTCGTCCATCGCCGCGGTCACCAGGATGTTGGGCCGCAGCGCGCTGGTCTTGGATGCGTCGCGTACAGTATTTTCGGTCGCTTTCGCCATGATCGCCTCTATCGCGGTCGATTCGGCAAGCTCGTCCGCCCTCTGACGCGCCGCGCGTACTTCAAGCCAGCGATCGTAATACAACTGATACGCCGCATGCCGCGCCGGATCAGGCGCAAAGCCGCGCAGTCCACAGGCAAAACGCCTGGCTCCCTCGACGACGTTGCCATAGAGGCGCGCTCCGACGCCGGCGCAAATTGCCGCCCCAAGCGCCGAACATTCCGGCACCTGGGCCGTTTCAATCGGTACGCCGATTACATCCGAAAGCAGCTGTGCGAAGAATGCGCTTTTCGACATCCCGCCGGCCAATCGGATTGCTTGGATCGATCCTTTCTGCGTCGCCTTGTGCAAAAGCTCAATGTTGCTCTTCACCGCGAAGGCCAAGCCTTCGACAACGGCTCGCGACAGGTGGCAACGGCGCGACGGATCGTCGGCCACCATCATCGGCGACAACGTCAGATGCCCGACGGGCAACCGCAGACGACTAGCGTTGAATACCTCGGCTCCCAAGGTCGAGACGATTCCTTCGGCACCCACAACGCTTTGGGAGGCTTCGGCAAATAAGGCCGCCGCAGGATCGCCCAAGCCTGAATAGATCACGCCGGCCAGCCAATCGATCATGTCGCCGCTCGGCCCACCATTGGACTCGAGCGTCCAGCGCCCCTGCACAACATGGTGCGACGTCCACAGCCGGGCCTGAGCGTCGATGAAGTCGCAGTCGAGCACCCATTGCAGCGGCATCGTCGAACCGGCGATGATTCCTATCTGGCCCGAGTCAACCACGCCCGCGCCAAGCAAGCCGCACTGTGTATCGCCGCCACCTGTGACCACCGGAATGCCCGGCTGCAAACCTAGATGGGCAGCCGCATCTTTGCTCAGCGGCCCAAGCGCAGTGCCCGACGAGACGACGCCTGGAAACAGATGTCGTGGCAATCCTAGTGAGCGAATGAGGTCATCCGCCCATCGCCTCTCGCTCACCTCGAAGAGGCCGCTTTCGCTCGCCACTGATGGCTCAGCGACCATTTTTCCCGACAGTCGATACGCTAACCAATCGCTCAGTCCCAACACCGCGTATGCCCGGCAAAGAAGCTCGGGAGTTGAGTCCGCCATCCACAACAGGCGCGAAGCAGTAAACAACGGCGCCGGAAAATGCCCCGTGCGCTCGTGAAACTCGCGCCCGCGTTCGGCCGCCAGCCGAAGACCCTGCAGCGCGCCGCGCGCGTCTCGCGTCGGGGTTGCGAGCAGCACTTCTCCCCTTGAATCGACCACTACCGATCCGTGGCGCATGCCTGTGGTGGAGACCGCCAAGACATCCTGGAGTTGTGCACCGACCTTGGCCATTGCCTCCCGCGCGGCTTCACCGAAGAAGCGCCACACCTCGGCGGTATCGAGGTCGTAGCCGAATCCGGGGCTCATCCGGTGTTGCCACGGCCGACACGTGCTCACCGTCTCGCCAGACTGCACGTCAAGGAGCAAGCAGCGCCCCCTTTTGCTGCCGATGTCGAGTCCCATCAAGTACCGGGCCACTTATTTCCTCCGGTAAGAAGTCAGCGATCGCGCGAAGTGCCGTATATCTAGATCAGCAATGCTTTCCCACTTTAGAACTCGGCCGGCGAATGGGAAAACGGCTATAACACGCGAGTTCGCCGACGCGTTCCTGGGTGCGCGGTTATAATGTTCGTGCGCACTCCGACTTCGGTTCGAAGCACACACTATCCCATTTAGGTCGCAAAAACGAAGAGCATGCCATCGGGCTTTCCCTATTTCTTTGTTCCAAAACCCTTAGAACAGTGCCCAAGCCTGATTCGTGGTTAGCAGATGCTGAGCGAACCCTACACCTAACCCTTTTTGCTTGGCAAGATCACTGATGATCAGCAATAAGGCGCCGAAAGGTAGCAATCTATTGGGAAATGCGACGCGGTGGTGATTCGGGGAAGTGGAGCTGGTGCTTCCCAAGCTCCTCGATTGGAGCTAGGAGGAGTTATTTGGTGTTGAGGAATTGGCGATTGGCGCGCAGTCCCATCATCTTTATTGAGAGCTGCTCTGCAGTTCGTCGACGACGGCAAACACAAACAAAAGGGCGACCAGCGTCTCCAAGAGATCAAGGAGCTGTAGCCCTACAGGCCGATCCGGAGTTTTCTTCGAGAAAGGCGGTGGCTTTTTTTCTGACATCTTCCCGCGGCAGGCGATGCCCGTTATTGGGATAGAGAACGAACCGGTAGGGTTTTTTGGCGGCCTCGAGGGAGTCGCGTAAGAGATTTGCCTGTTGGACGGAAACCAGAGAATCTTCTCCACCATGCAGGACCAGAGTCGGAGCGTGCCATGTGGAGACCTCTGGCAGGATGCTGATGAGCTTCGGGTTCTTTTCGCCGCTGGGGTTTAACAGCGAACGGACCCATGGTGTTTCTTGATAGAATCGATTGAGGTCGTAGGCTCCTGAGTGCAAGATGATCCCGCCAATTCCCTCCATCCGGTTTGCCAACAACGAGGTGAAAAACGCGCCACGGGAGAAACCGTAGAGGTAAATTCGTTTCGAATCTATCCACGAAAGATTCTTGATCAGAGCAACCGCGTCCAAGACTACTTTTAAGGTAATTTTCGGATCTATCCCCGGCCGCACTTCTGTTGCACCGTAGCCGGGAAGCGAAACGGCCAAACCCGCATAGCAAAGATCGCCTGCAAAGGCTTCCGCCTCCGGCATCATGGTTTTAGCGCCAATGGATCCAATACTGTGTCCGTGAAGCAAGATCATAAGCGGGAACGGACCAGGCCCTGCGGGTCTGATGAGATAGGCTTCGGCATTTGAACCGGAAGTCGGAAAGACAAAATGGCTGGTGACACCGGCGGGAGTGTCAACCAGCGCTTCTAGGGATACCGTTTTGGCGGTGTTGCAGGCAACAAGGAAAAAAATACAAAGAACGGGGAAGATGAATTTCCGAAACGGTGGCCGCAGGCATCGATGAAGTGTGCTTGCGGCTTCATGAAAGGGACCGGGCTTACACCCCCCGAGGAGTCTCATACGGTCAAGGGCGTCCGCCAGCACGCTAAGTCAGTGGGTGCGTCCATTTGGCCGCGTGAGAATATCACATTTCAAACCAATGCACCAAATTTTTTAGCTACCGGTCGCGGGACCCACTACGTTGTCGATAGGGAACACCGGCGAGCAATTCCTAAGCCAAGCGAACGGCTTGGGTAAATGGGCAGATGAGGGAACTTCTATCCCTCGAGAGCGGCCATTATGCGGAGTTCGTGTGTTTGGAAATGTTGCAATGACGTAATTTTATCGGGGGAGCGTCTCGTTTGGTCGCTCTCCAATCGAGATTTGGAAGCGAGTACCGGTGAACGATTACCGACGAGTTTAGCGCAGTACATAGCATAATGCTTTAGCGATGGTCGGCACCAGGCGGGGCCTTAGTAGGCGTGCGTCGTAGCGATCCAGACGCCGAGCATTCTCCGCCAGGCACAGTTCGAGAAAACGGCGTGGCGTAATGTCCGTAGCAATCTGCTGATGCGCTTTCATCGTAAAATCCTTGTTCGTGCGTGATCCGAGCGCGATCTTCAGGCGCTTGTGCGCTTGTAAAACCCTTTCCAATGCTCCGCGTACCAGGCGCCCTGGCCGTTGCCAGAGCGGACTCCGAACCTGGTGGTAGGCTTCCCAATTGGCGAAAAAAAGAACGTGACGCGTCTCCTCTTGTATGACCGGCTCAAACGTCTCGACTAAAGGTCGTGGGACCAACCCAGAATCCCTAGCAATGGCAAAGAGCGCACAGGTGAAAAAGGCATCGAAACACTCACTGTATCCGAAACGCAGGAAGTCCCATTCCGCATCCACCGGGGGTGCGGGCGGAGGTAAAGTGGGCAACGTTATGCCGTAGCGTGTGGTCAAACCATTGATAATGTCGGCATGCCGTGCTTCTTCTTGCCCTTGCAGCAGAACTGCCTGGCGTATTAAGGGATCGGTTTCCAGAGCCGCCCAGCTCTGAATCGTGCATGTCCCTACACGTTCGGTCTCCATAGCTTCGGCCCATACGGGCAAGCTGTGGAGGAGTTTCAGGCTGACCTCGTCGAGCTCAGGCCACTCGATAGCAGCAGGATCAAACCTGATATGCGTATCGATAAAGAATCGACAGAAAAGTTCCTTGTGTTCCTTGGAACCAACCACGAGAGATCCCGGCCGACTATTCTGATAAGCGAGCGTGTTGGCAGCGCCATTGCCCGGTCGCCTCTCGGTCTTTAGGCGGAGAGTCATAAACCATCCTTCAAAATTAAGTCTCTAAAAAACGTCTCTGGTCCCTTCTCAAAGACATCCGCTGATAAGGGAGACTTCGATGCACGCGTCCTAGAGCAAACTTATTTTAAGGCTCTTACCAAAATCGGGGCGTCGATGTCCAGCCCGATCGGTCAAAACGCTCAGCGGTATCCTTCCGCTTGCAAGCTGAACAGGTGGCCATAGATGCCTCCCCGGCTGAGGAGATCCTGGTGGCTGCCGATTTCCGCGATTCGCCCCTCTTCAATGACGACGATCCGGTCGGCCATACGCACGGTGGAAAACCGGTGCGAGATCAGGATCGCCATTTTGCCGACGGTGAGTTCTTGAAAGCGACGGAAGATCTCATATTCGGTCTCGGCGTCTAGTGAAGCGGTGGGCTCATCCAAAACCAATATTTCTGCATCTCTCATGAAGGCTCGGGCCAGGGCAATCTTCTGCCATTGTCCAACGGAAAGCTCATGACCACCGTGAAACCAGCGCCCCAGCATAGTCTGATAGCCGTCCGGTAGATTCTCGATGATGGAATGGGCACCGCTCTTGCGGGCGGATTCGATGATTTGCTCTAGCCGGTCCAATGCTTCGATCTGGCCAAAGCCGATGTTTTCGCTGGCCGGCAAGTGATAGCGCACGAAATCCTGAAAGATAACACCGATTCTTTGCCGTAGGTCGAGCGGGTCCAACTCTCTAATGTCGATGCCATCGATCAATATGATGCCTTCGGTGGGATCATAAAGGCGGCTCAAGAGTTTGATCAAGGTTGTTTTGCCGGCGCCGTTGGGTCCTACTAACGCAATTTTTTCACTGGGCCGAATGGTCAGGTCGATATCACGCAAAGCCCACTCTTCGCTATCCGGATAGCGAAACCCGACGCCGCGAAATTCGATACCCCGGCGCAGGGGAACCGGCAGCCCTTGATTTCGCGCGGCGACGCCCATCTGAGGTTTTAATCCCAAAAAATCGAAAAGGTTAGCCATGAACAGATTGTTCTCGTAAATGCTGCCGACGCCCGACAGAATGGCTTGAAAGGTGGATTGGCCCTGGCGAAAAATGGTCAGGTAAAGGGTCATGTCGCCGAGGGAGATTTTTCCCTGTACAGTGTGCCAGACGATCCACGCATAGGAGCCGTAAAATCCCAAGGTGGCGATGAGACCCAGGCCGAATCCCGCGACAGCTCGCCTGAGCGCCAGCGATTTGTCTTCGCGAAAGAACTTGTCGAAAAGCGCCATATAACGCGCGAGCAAAGTCTCGCCGAGGTTGAAGAGCTTGATTTCCTTGGCCGAGGTATCTTCGGTCAGCAATCGCGAGAGGTAGTTGATTTGCCGTGTTTCGGGCGCCCGGCGGGTGAGCAATCTAAAGCCCTCTTCTGCGAAGCGTGTCTCAGCAATGAAAGCGGGGATGCTTGTGACTAAGAGGATAATGACGAGCCAGGGACTGAAGCGCAGTAGAAGCAGGGCAAACGAGATCAGTGTGATCGTGTTCTGCACGATCAGGAAGGTGTCATTGATTAGATCGACGGGCTTGTAGCCCGACTCGCGCCGAGCGTTCTGTAAGCGATCATAAAAATCCGGATGTTCGAAGAAAGCGAGATCCAAGTTCAGCGCCTTCTTAATAATTTCGGCGCGAATTCGGTTGGCGAGCTGAAGCTGGATCAATTGTTGGATGAGTCTCCGCGCGTGATTGAGCCCGGTACTGAGCAGAAAAAGAGCCAGTTCGATGATCAAATAGACAAAAACACTTCTGACCTGTTCCGGGTCTGCGCCGCGCTGGATAGAGGCCACCACTCCATCAACGATGAGCTTTCCCACCCAGGCTTGAGACGCCGGCAGGAGGGCGCCGGCCAGGGTGAGAAAGCCTAAGCCTATGGTGGCCCAGCGGTTGGTTTGCCAGACGAGCTTGACAGCCTGGGGAGTGTGAGTGAAAGAGCGATGGAATTCCTTCCACCTTTGCAACAAGGGAGTCATAGAAAACGCCTCCTAAACAGAAACCGGCTCGTCAGAGAGTTGGCGCCCGGTCAGGGCGCGAGCACAGCGCAGAGCGTCTAGAATAGCATGGAGGGCATTTCGAGAGGCCGATAATCGGGTCAAAGATTGAGGGGCTCGTCATTTATCAGACACCGCTAAAACCCTAGTTCCTTTTGCGCTTGCCTGAGGTAACTCAGGTCCACGTAGCGCTCCGGGGAGGGTAAAGGCTCCTTGAGAACCCCGTCTCGGGCCTGCACCTCGATATTCATCTTCAGGCCATCCAAGGTAACGGCGCCGTCGATCGGGAAGATTTTATTCTTAGTGAAATAATCGACGCCTCTGCGGGCATACGGTGGCTTGACCCCCATCTCTTGCGTGAAGAACTCGGCGGCCTGGTCGGGTTGCTCGTAAATCCAACGCAGGCTGCGGATGTGGGCTTTGAGGAATCTGACTACGGTGCCGCGGTTCTTCTCTGCCCAAGGGGGATTAATCGTGACGGCGTTAAATTGGTAAGTGGGGATCAATTCCAGTGTGTCGCCCAGTCGGTTGAATCCTTGATCAACGGCAATGTCGGAATAAGGGATGCCTAGAACCCCGCCGGCAATCGCGCCGCTTTCAAGCGCGGTCAAGCGCGCCGATGTTCCGCCCGAGATGACCACCATGGCGAAATCACGGGGAAAGAGTAGCCCTTTGCTCTTAAGATAGTCGAGAAGTAT
>Ga0137372_10002888_pt1 | contig 16694 bp, 17 predicted proteins | sample SagtaG_6_FD_104911 | JGI IMG/M metagenome (GOLD analysis project Ga0137372, IMG submission 104911) | Vadose zone soil microbial communities from Sagehorn Ranch, Mendocino, California, USA - Sage1_R_60_16 metaG | ecosystem: Environmental > Terrestrial > Soil > Vadose zone | place: USA...
AACGTCCCAGCCGCGTCGACGAAGCAATTCATTCCGTCCAGCGCACAGCCCGGAGAAATTCGCAATCGTGGTCCCGCACACAAAGCCGGCGGCGGTTCCCATGGGAAGGCGAAGAAGAGCCACGACCCATCGCTCGCAGATTTCTTCGAGACGCGAGTTAATCGGTGACATTACGTAGTGCGCCGTGTTTTGATCCCAGGCATCAGCCAACCATTTCGCAGCAAGGGCGACTGGTATCATTCCGCCATTGACGAAACCGAAGTACCTGCCGCTTGTTTGAGCAACTGCGGACGGCGACTCGATTTCGTGCAGGCGCGCGAGAACCTTGAGCGGGTCGCTGGGCTCTTCAGGAAGCGGCTCGTCCAATGCGTCCATTGCCTGCAGCGAAAGCTCCGCAGGAAACACCGGCCTTTGCTCCAACCCGTCAATGTACTCGCCGGCGAATTGACGTGCTTTGTCCAGGAGCAATGAAAAGCTATTCGGGTCGGCCCAATGTGTCGTTGTTGATATTTGTTCGTTTTCCATCAGTACTTTTTCCTAGCACTCCGCTTTCAAATGGGGAGCCAACCAGGTATGATGAAAATAAGAGATTTCATCGCCCGTGGGGCGGCTCGTTGTGACAACGGGGCTTGTTCACAGGTTCGGCGGCGTATTCACGTTCTCAGTCACTTTTCGAACAAGTCGACTTCGGTCAAGCCTTGAGGTCGCCGATCCGCTTTGTCGCCCGCTTATCCACCGACGAATGGGACAACATTATTCCATACAATCGCAACCAGTCGGGCTAAAATCCTGAAGCTGCGCGTGAAATGTCAAATGCCCGGCTCAGCTTACCCGCCGTGGTGAGCGAAATGGACCGCAGGGATGCGAGCGACATAGATGGGTTAAGCCGAGAGGCCGAAATGAGCGGGAGCGAGTGAGTCAAAGCTTTCGGAGTTTAGACACGACCGCTTCTTCGCTCCTCCCTTCTTCGCTACCTGAAATCGAGCGACTCAGCAGCCAATCGACCATGCCCCACTAACGATCCCCGTTTCCCCCCGCACGTACTTTTCAAGTCGCGCGCATAAAGGTAAAGTGGTTCCGTGACGAGCGCTTCGTTCAAAGCGCACAGAGTGAATCCAAAGAATATCTTGACCGAGCTGAAGCGGCGAAACGTTTATCGCGCAGCGGTCGCCTACGGGGTCGTCGCGTGGTTTCTCACGCAGCTCACAACACAGGTCTTCCCGTTTTTTGAAATTCCGAATTCCGCAGTGCGTTTTGTTGTCATTGCGCTCGCGGTCGGATTTCCAATCGCCATGCTGCTGTCCTGGATTTACGAACTTACCCCTGAAGGAGTAGTGCGGACGGAAGATCTCAATCCGGTAGAGGCGAGATCAGTTCAGCGCAGGAGCGGCCGGCTGCTCGACTTCATCATCATCGGGGCTCTGCTGCTGGTTATTGCAATGCTGGTCGCTGGGCGACTTCCGTTTTACCGGCAGACTGGCGAGTCGATTTCTCAGAAAAGCATCGCCGTGCTTCCATTCGAAAACTTGAGCGAAGACAAAGCGAACGCCTACTTTGCCGAAGGCATTCAGGAGGAAATCCTGACGCGGCTGGCTAAGATCGCTGACTTAAAGGTAATCTCGCGCACGTCGACGCAGCGGTATCAGAGCAAACCTGGCAATCTCGCCGAAATCGCGAAGCAGCTTGGCGTAGCGAACATCCTTGAAGGCAGCGTCCAAAAAGCCACCGATCAGGTGCGCGTCAGCGTCCAGCTCATCCAGGTGGCCAGCGATTCGCATCTGTGGGCCGACACCTTTGATCGCAAGCTCACCGACATCTTCGGTGTCGAGAGCGAGATCGCCAAAGCGATCGCTGACGCGTTGCAAGCCAAGCTGACTGGCGGCGAGCAACGAGCCCTGGCGGTTAAGCCGACAAACAATTCAGAGGCTTACGACGCGTACCTCCGGGGCTTGGCTCTTGAAGCGCGCATGACAACCTCTCCAGACGATTTAGACAAGGCGGTGGGCTTTTACGAGCGGGCAGAGCAGCTCGACCCAGGTTTTGCGCTGGCGTGGGCCAGACTCTCTCGTGCGAACGCTCACGTGTATTTCGGTGGTCTAGATTCGACCACCGCTCGCCGTGACGCAACGGAGCGGGCCTTAAACACCGCGCAAAAACTCCAACCGAACTCGCCCGAAACCCTGCTCGCACAGGCTTATTATCAATACTGGGTGCGGCGGGATTACGAGCTTGCCAAAGGGACGTTCGGCCGCGTCCGGGAGCTTTTGCCAAGCAGCAGCGATGTCCCTGCTGCTCTCGCCCTAATCGCCCGACGACAAGGGCGCTGGGATGAAAGCGTTGCCTACTGGGAGCAAACCCTTGTGCTCGACCCACGCAACACTGAATGGCTAGCGAGCGCCGCAGAGACTTACGCGATGCTTCGGCAATTCCCGGCTGCGCTAAAAACCTACGATAGAGTGTTGGACATTGTTCCGAATGACCCCGGCACGGTCGCGTTTGAAGCAAAAATTTATCAGGCCGAGGGCAATCTGGAACAAGCCGGAAAATTGCTGATTGGCGTAAACGCACAGACCCCTTCGTTTATTGCCTTCCTAACGAAAGTGGACCAATTGTTTCTGGAGCGGCAGTTCGATGACGCCATTCGATTGATTCATAACCGACTCACTGAATATCGCGACCTCTCCGACATCGAAAGGCTCTATAATCTATTCTTTTTGGTCCTCGCCCAGGAAAATGCCGGCGATATTGTCGGGGCGAGAGCCACCGCTCAACAAATGCTGCGTCCGCTAGAACCGCTCAGCCACAAAGATCCTGATAACCTGAATGTTGCGCTAGCGCTTTCGGTAATACATGCTGTGCTCGGCCAGAAGGATGCAGCGATAAAAGAGGCTGAGCGTGCGATCACGTTGCTGCCGCGTGGGAAGGATGCAGTCGATGGGCCTAAGAATGAGGAAAATCTGGCGTTTGTCGAGGTCTTAGTCGGCGACAAAGACGGCGCGATTCCAAGGCTGCAGCATCTTTTGCAGATTCCGTATAATAACTGCCTTACGCCGGCGCTTCTAAGGCTCAATCCGCAATGGGACCCTTTACGTGGCGACCCCCGTTTCCAGAAGCTCTGCGAGGAAAAGCAGCCGTAAATCCGCGCGACTTCTTCGCCAAGCTGAAACGGCGCAAGGTCTACAAAGTCGCGATCGTCTACGCAGTGATTGCGTGGGCGGAAAACTTTTTCGCTCTGACATGCACATGAACGGCAGGCAATCGAGCGTCTCAGGATTCTTCGAGCTCAAGGTAGAAAATCCTGCGAGCAAAGATCTCACCGGCACCGCCAAGACAGACGCCGACGAGAAAGAAACAAAACTCGACGCCGCATTTCACGCTGCGCTCAAATAGATTTAGTCTTCACGAGTTCGCAGCAGAAAATATTACATGCCCTGTTGGCGAAGACTTTCGAAGCTGGGCTTACTTCGTGCTACTTGCTCCCTGCTGATAGAATGAATTGATCGATCCAATGGTTGCGACCGACGTAATCCAAGCAGCTGATTAGTTCAGCGAACGATGATATCCGGACGGGCTTGCGGAGGCGGAACAGGGTCATGCGCGACGAAGGGTATACCTTCGGCGGGCTGATCGTAGACGGACGACCCAAGCGCAGCCAAGATTTCCATCGCGTATTTGGTTCTACGCGCAACAAAGTAAGAATGGTCCGAAGCATTGTTGGGCCATCGACCCCGTTCAGCGAACCGCATAACGATTGCGTCCACTTCGCGCGCGTACTCGCGTTCGATGCTATGAAGGAAAGTCTTCATCTCCCCTTCCGTCATCGGATTCGTGTCTGGAAAACGAGCATGCTGCCACTCGAATCCACTTCCTGCGCAATTTGGTGTGCCAGTCTCCCCAGGTCTTCGGAATTTCGCTTCGCCACATAGATCGGTTGACTCTAACCTATAGATGCAATCGGCACATCACGACGGAAAGTACCGATAGAAAGTTGTTGCACGGCTGTGCAACCTGTCGCAGCATCTTCCAAATCTTTTCGCGAGTCACTGGTTATTGCCACCTACAAGCGAGAAGTAAATATCAACTTGAACTCTGCGGTCGCTAACACCCACCGCAGGAAAGGAGATTGTATGGTATCAGAGCAAGCTGCCGGGGGCCATCGCCTTCTCGCGATGACCGTGAACAATATCGGATTCCTTCTCGAACGATTAGGGCAAGATTGTCATCCGCTACAATTCATTCGTGAACTGACGAAGAACTCTATCGAAGCGATTGAGCGAACCGGTAAACCAGGAACAATAGTTTGGGATTACGAACGCGTGGCATTCGAATTAGAAGGCCTGCGAAAGTTGTGCATCATCGACACCGGGGATGGGATGACTGGGGAAGAGATGGTTAGATTTATCAACCAATTGTCATCCTCGGTCGGCAAACAGTCACTTCAGGGAAATTACGGTGTGGGCGCGAAGATAGCGGCAGCAACACGCAACCCGGCTGGCGTCTCATACTTTTCATGGAAGAACGGTGTGGGATCGATGATCCTTCTATTTCGCGATGAGTTGACGCAGCAATACGGGCTAAAGCAGTGGGAACGCACGGATGGCACGTGGACGCATTTCCTGCCAATCGAAGATGACGTAAAGCCAGACGTCATCAAGGACCACGGAACTATGGTGGTATTGCATGGCACAAAGCCTACGGATGACACATTGCTCGCACCGGACATTTCACCGGCGCCTCGGCGTTGGATCACGCGGTATCTCAACACTCGACACTTTCGCATCCCAGAGAACATTACCATCTCGTGCCGCGAGGGTAACCTTCTGGTAGGCGGACCGCCTGATGATTCTGGAACTCGAAGGACAGTTCTCGGGCAGGCGGAGTACCTCCGTAGATACGCTGCGGCAACGGGATCAGTCGACTTGGAGGCAGCAACTGCGCACTGGTGGATCATTGGGGACCACACCGAAGACAATACCGACCCTGTTGAGAAGTACTCAGGTCACTTGGAAGCAAGAGGCCATACTGCTGCGCTTTACCAAAATGAATTGTACGAACTCACGACTCGTCGCGCAGGTATGTCCAGACTGCAACAGTTCGGAGTTACATTTGGTTACGATCGCGTTGTGATTTATGTCGAGCCGAAACACGACGGGCGCTTAACCACTAACACGGCTCGTACCGCGCTGCTGCTCGCCAACGAACCGCTGCCGTGGGACGATTGGGCGGCAGAGTTTCGGTCCAAGCTTCCGGCGGACCTCAAGCGTTTCGTGGAGTCGCGTGCGCCAGACGCGAGTCGTGCCGATCATCTGAAGAACATTCGCGAGCGTCTAAAAGCGATACTGGATCTCTACAAAGTAAGTCGGTATCGCTCTGTGTTAGACGGAAAGCTGCGAATCAATATGGACGATCTTGCACGAGGCGGCCGGCCAGCCAGCACTGACGCAACGCGAACGCCAAGAGAAACGCCCGTTGTTCGCGAGCAGAGCGCGCCGGCCGGAAAGGACGGCAACATCTATGCGTTGTTTGAACGCAAAGGCGGCTCACCTGGAGAGAAAGTCGAACCGGATATGTTCCCGAAAGTATCGTGGGTGTCAGTCATCGACGGCTCGCGCTCGGAGGGATTCATCGAAGACCGGGCGGCGAAGTATCTCCCGGATCAGAATCATTTGCAGGTGAACGCCGACTTCCGGGTGTTTCGTGACATGACTAAGCATCTGTTGCAAAGCTATCGGCAGGTCGCAGGCGCCGAGTCGGTAGTGGAAGACACTGTCCGCGCTTGGTTTGAACAAGCGCTCGTCGAAGCAGTTATCGGTCTCCAGGCACTGCGAAATAGCAAACACTGGTCTGCTGATGAAATCGATCGAGGTTTATCCGAGGAAGGGCTAACCGCGTGCGTAATGCAGCGCTACCACATCTACTTGGCAGTGAAGAGGGAACTCGGCGCGAAGATTGGCAGCGCCAAGCAAGCCGCCGCGTAGAGAGAATGATTACGATCCCCACCGTTCTGATCTTGGGCGCTGGCGCAAGCCGGCCGTACGGATTTCCATCGGCACGCGAACTAAGAGATTTGATTTGCGAAGAATTCGCATCAGAGGAATCAGCTGCCACTCAACTACTCGCTAATCATTATTTTCCGTATCAATTCACGGAATTTTGTTCAGCCCTACGTCGTTCAGGTCAATTATCAGTGGACGCATTCTTGGAGCGAAATCCCGAATATGTTCCGTGTGGCAAGATGGCGATCGCTTACTGTCTTATTCGTTATGAAAGTGAAGATAACCTATTTCCACTACACCAAGAACACCATCTCTATGAGTATATCTTGGCTCGGACTGGCGCAGATATTCAAACTTTTTCGGCAAACAAGCTCTCAATCCTCACATTTAACTACGACCGGTCGTTGGAGCATTTTTTAGAGACGGCGCTGTTTAACTCTAATCGGACGAGTATTTCGAGAAAATGTGTTCGGGAGACGATGTCGTGTATTCCCATCGTCCATCTCTACGGCCAGCTAGCGCCGCTTCCTTGGCAGGACTCAGATTACAAGCGCGAATATAATGCTGAGATAACCCCGCAAAACGTCGCAAAGGCAGCCAGGTTTATTAAGATCATTGGTGATAAAAATGACGAAGACCTTCATAAAGATTCTGAGTTCATGCGCGCTTGGCAGTTAATCGATGCTTCAAAGCAGATTTGTTTCTTAGGATTCGGTTATCACGCAACAAATCTCTCTCGTCTGAAGATAGATAATCGAAAAGGAAACTGGCGAATCTATGGAACCGCGCTGGGAATGGAAACGAGCGAACAAAAGCAAGTCGCAGAGGCGCTCGGAAATACCACGTTAGACTCGGTCGATTCTTTGAAACTGCTTCGCCATTACGGGATTCTGAAGTAAGTCGCAATTTCAAGGTACAAAAGACGAAGAACTCAGCGCTTCGCGCAAACCGAAGGCGTGCTTCGGAAACCGTCGTCGATCGGTATGAGGTCCACACAGGATTTGTGTTCGGGACCCATGGCGAACCCTACTTTGGCGCGGAGGAGGCAACCAGTTTCTGGAAGCCCGCCACGGCGGGTAAACTCCAAACGGATTTTTGCGCAGTGGCTCAAACATTGGATCCAGTCGGAGGGGGGACCTTCATTCATCAAGCAAGAACTTGCGCGTTTCTCGAACGACCAACGCTTCGTCTACTATGAACACGTAGTGGTTAGTATCATGCAGTTCGACGACTCGCGAGTTTTTCACGCCTGAGCGGAACCGCTGGATTGCGCCTTCTATCCATTTCGCGAGCGAGTCGATACTGCGATTGAATTCCTCTTGTCTGGCAGGGTTCAGATACCAGTAATAGGGCAAACGGACGGTTTTGGCCATCAGGGACATTCCCACGCCGGAGCTACGACACGAATTTCACCCGCCTTCGCGCAAAGGCTACGGCGCGCCCAGGCGAGCCCGCACGAATTGACCCAAACCAATTGGCTCCATCGTTAGGAGATTTGTGACCATTCGTGTAATTCGTGTCTCAAATCCAAGCGACAGGGATCAATTGCAGCGACGCGCTCAACGTGAATTCATCCGGGCTTCGCGGTGGAGCGGCGCATTCAGGTTTCAGGAACAGAACTCCTGAACGGTAAGTCCCGCTGAACGAATGAGGCTTCGCAGCGTTCCTTTGGCCACTTCTTTATGATCCGGGATTGAAAGTGTCACGTTCTCTCCAGCTTTGACCATGCTGGATGTGGCTACCACGCTGCCGGGCAACTTCCCAGCCGTGCTTCTGGAAGACGCGTACGACTTCGCGCCCACTCATGCGCGGCAACTGCGGCATCAGACGTTGACTTCAATTTGCTGAGTCTCGATTGTCAGGGGCATGCCGCGCTCGGCACGCACTTCGAGGCAAAGCGCGATCGCTTCTTTGATGTTAGCGAGTGCTTCCTCGCGCGTTTTGCCCTGACTGACGCAGCCGGGAATCGAGGGGCATTCGGCGATCCACATCCCGTCCTCATCGCGATCCAGCACAGTAGCAAATTTCATGTGGCTAGATCTTATCAGCGTCAAGCGTTCCCGTAAACATCGATGACTCAATTCTTCGCCGGCAAGGTCCGCTAATGTATGGGGTCAAGGTACGGTGTATCTGGATCACTCACATTAAAGAGGACCAGCCGCAATAGCTCGGTGTCGCTGCGGTTGTAACCCGTCATTTTCACGTGCGACGGCATTATCATCGCCTGACCAGTTTTCACCGTGACCGGCTCGCGCCCTTCCATTTCCAATGTGAACACGCCTTCCAAGACGTAAACGGTCACCGGGAAACGGTGTGTATGAAGCATCGTCTTATCGCCCGGCTTGAAGCTCGCCGTAAGCACCCGCACCTCCTGTTTCTCTCCCTTGGGCATCCCTTGGACGATCTCGCGCAGAAGTAACTGGGGCTTTACCACGCCCTGTTCTTGCGCGATCGCTGTCAAACTGATCAACAAAGCCGCGAACGCGAGACACAAGCTCCTCCACTGATTCATCTGTATTCTCCTTTTTCACACGATAGCATCTAATTCGCGCGCTGAAACTGCCACCGGCCCGCCACGGCGGGCAGGCTCTGACCAAGACGGGTAAACTCGATTCGAAAGCTCCGCCACGGCAGATAAACTTCTAGCGGATTGTTTCACAAGTCCGTGACCGCGAGGGCGCGATCACCAACACGCGAGACGCGTATGCTCCCCAGAATTTGCGACTGAGACAGCCGCCTCTACAGTTTCGTGCTTTGAAGCGCCATTGGTTTTTCATCAGTTTCATTCTTGTTTTGCTTATCGGCGTGCTCGGTGTGCATATCGATTGGACTTGGAAACGGAAACTTTCGCCGCGCGGCGGGCGCTACTTTTTCCATCGTGTCGAGCTTGCCGTGCCGTCGTTTCGCCAGTCTGATGAAAAATGGCGCGACGATCCCCTGGGCGGGATCGAAGAGAACGGCACCCTCGGCGGCGAAGGCTGCGCCGTGGCCGCGGCGGCGATGGTGTTCAAGTTTTATGGCGTTGAGACCGATCCGCAGCAGCTAAACTGGTTTTTAACTTCCGTTGACGGATACACCGAGAATGGCTGGATTCATTGGGACCGCGCCGCGTGGTGGGCGCCCGACCGCGTGCGGCATGTGTACGAAGACCTGGCCTCGTACCAGCTGATCGATTCGAATCTCGCACACGGAAACCCTGTCATCGTGCGAGTGCGGCTGTCGAACGGCATCACGCATTTTGTGGTCATCGCAGGCAAAGACGGGTTCGACTATCTCGTGCGCGATCCGGGCGCCGGCGCTACGAAGGGCCTCTACCCACTGCGCGAGCTTGGCAGCGATATCGAGGCACTCCGATTTTATGAGCGGATCGCGAATGCGGATTCGCAACTCGCCGTGCAGCGGTGAGCAAGCAGACGGTAAACGGTGATCAGTGATCGGTGAACCGTTGATGCTTTTGAATTTTCTTGCCCGCGAATCACACGAAGAAAGCCAGTCTCCTTTTAATCCTGACTTCGTGACCAGGTCGCCGCTGCTACAATATTATCTTTTGGAATTTCGCGGGTTATTCGCTTCGAAGCACTGACGCGATTCCGATTGCTGCTTGTTAGTCAATGTTCGACGTGTAACGTGGCGACGTTTCCTAGCGCAGAAACGGAGCGGCAATCATGGGTGTCATATTGCAAGCGTTTTATTGGGACTGCCCCAAGGCGGAAAATCTCGAGCACCAGTGGTGGGCCTATCTCAAATCCAAACTGCCGGCGATCGCGCAGGCTGGTTTCACCGCGTTGTGGCTTCCGCCCGCGAACAAGGCGGCTTGGTGGAAATCGATGGGCTACGATCCTTACGATTACTACGATCTGGGCGAGTTCGATCAGAAAGGCGGTGCACCGACGTGGTTCGGTTCCAAAGCCGAGTTGCTCGAACTTATTCAGTCCGCTCACGCGGCGGGATTACAGGTGTATGCAGACTTGGTGTTCAACCATAACAGTGGCGCCGACGCTCAGGAGCTGAATCCAATCGACGGTCAGTCGCGCTGGACGAAGTTCGAACCAACGAGCGGAAAATTCCCGCGTAACTGGAGGTGCTTTCACCCGAGCCAGTACGAAACCTGGGATGGGACCACGTTCGGTGACATGCCGGATCTCTGTCATCGCGCCCCTGAAGTTTATATGGAGCTCATCGGTTACGCTCGCTGGCTGCTGGAAGAGATCGGTTTCGATGGATTCCGCTACGACATGGTCAAGGGTTATGGCGGCTGGATGGTCCGTTCGATCCAGGAACTTCGCGCGCTGCGTGGTGACTTCAGTTTCAGGCCCTACGCGGTCGGTGAATGTTGGGACAGCGAACGCACGATTGGCGATTGGCTCGATGAAACCAATGCGTGGTCGGACAATCCGGTCGGCGCGTTTGATTTTCCGCTCCGCTGGCGGCTGCGTGATTTGTGCGACAGTTACGGCTTCAGTCTGCGCAATCTCGCCGAGCGCGAAGTATTGGTGTGGGACCGCCCGGCCCAAGCCGTCACCTTCGTCGAGAACCACGATGTTGTGCGCGATAGCCCCATCATCAACGATAAGCTGCTAGCGTACGCGTTCATCCTCACGCACGAAGGTTATCCGTGTGTCTTCTGGCAGGATTACTTCAACTGGGATCTCGCCCAGTCCGACAATCGAAGCGGGATCGACGCGCTCATCAAAGTTCACGAAGAAAATGCCACCGGTCCGACGCAGGTCCTCTTCGTCGACGACGATCTTTACATCATGCAGCGTTCCGGCGTCGGCACCCAAAGCGGACTGATCTTTGTCTTAAACAACCACGCCACTTGGAACGGCGCATGGGTTCAGACGCGGTGGAACAACAGGCGCTTCCTGCCAGCCGCCTGGCGCGGGCGCGACGATCTCGGCGTACCGCAGGAAAAATGGACTAACGATTCCGGCTGGGTCGATCTGTGGGCGCCGCCGCGGGGCTACATAATTTATGTGCCCGCGTGAGCCCGCCAACGTGTCCGACAAAAATTTTATCAGGATTTTCATTGCGGCTGGCGCGCTTTGATTGAGTGAAGTTATCGTTTCGTGATAACGAGAACGCGGGTCCATTTACTATCTACGACGGGCAATTGGTGTGGCCGAATATTCAGGGAGCGCGGCAGTTCTGGGAGAAGATCGGGTAGCGAGTTGGTAGAAAACTCCCGGCTCGTTAAGCAACGAGGCATTCAACTTCGCAAAACGAATGACTCGAAAGAGGGGGGCTGCTACAGCGATCGTATCGCGGAGAAGTACTCGGCTCGTTAGTACATCTCAACCGGCGAACGTTTGGCGTCTTCTGGGCTACGCTGGCTGGCAAGTTCTTCGCCGAGAACGGCGAGGCGCAGATCCCAGATTTCGCTGTTGATGTCCCGAAAAGCAGCCTCGGAGAAGTCGTCTGGCGGCACGAGTTTTTCCTTGAAGCGCGCGACACTGGCAAGCGCACGATCGATTTGGGCGCGCGACAAGGTGCCGAGAATGCGATGTACATTATCGATTTCGGGAATGCGATGGCAGATCATCGTCAGATCGTTGCCCGCCGCGATGGCGAGTCGAATTGTTTCATCCAAGCCGTACTCATTCAAGATCGCGCCCATGTCGAGATCATCAGTCATGATCAAACCGTCAAAGCCGATTTCCTCACGCAGGAGTTGCGTTACGATGCGATGTGACAAGGTCGCAGGTCTGCGGTCGGGCTCGAGGCATGGATACCAGCCGTGACAGATCATCATGCTGTTCACGTCTTCGACGAATTCGCGAAAGACGGCCAACTCATTCCGATCAAGTTCTTCCCGCGTGCGATCAATTCGCACCAACTGATAATGAGCATCTGAACTTGCGGCGGAATAACCAGGGAAATGTTTGCCGCAACTCGCGATCCCCTGTGCTCTCATCGCTTCGTTAAATGCGCCGGCATTTCGAACAACTTGCTCAACTGTTTTTCCGTAACACCGGCCACGCAGCGAATTATCGGCACCATCGTTGAATGAAATGTCGAGCACCGGACAAAGATCGAGATTGAAACCGAACAGCCGCAACAAACGTCCGGTGATATCACCGTGGCGGCGGATCAGATCGATATCGTTCTTGTCGCGCAATTGCTGCGCGTTCGGTGGCTCGTTCCCGATTAAACGGAGACGTGAAACGCGACCGCCTTCCTGGTCGATGGTGATAATGGGCTCGAGCTGACTGAGGCCGCGCAGGTCATCTATCAGTTTGCGCAGTTGAGCAGGGCTCTCAATGTTGCGTGCAAAAAGAATAAACCCGCCGGGTTGCACTCGCTGAAATAGCTTTGCGGCTTTCGCGTCGAGTTCTTTGCCGGCAACGCCGGTCAGAATTAATTGACCGAGCAAGTCACTCATAGCCGATCCATCAGAATTAATTGACCAGGAGAACGACTCTTCATACTTTTCAAACTTAGATGTCGATGTTGCGCGGAGAAACCAAAAAAAATCATCCTTTCGCGCCGCTATGAAAATCGGCGTTTACGGTGGTACCTTCGATCCGATACATCATGGACATTTGATTCTCGCGCGCGAAGCGCGTGAGCTGTTCGGATTCGAAAAGGTGATCTTGGTTCCGGCGGCGGCTTCGCCTTTCAAAAGTTCTCCTGCCGCAAGCGGGCAGGTGCGGTTGGCCATGATGTGGGCTGCAATCGAAGATGAACCCGGATTTGAATTGGACGACTGCGAACTGCGTCGCCCGCCACCATCCTACACGATCGATACAATCGAAGAAATCCGGACTCGGGTAGGTGACGCGCAAATCCATTACCTAATCGGCGAAGACAACGTGCCCACGCTGCCAAAATGGCATCGCTTTGATGAGCTGACGCAAGCGGTCCAATTTATTGTCCTAGACCGCACCGGAACGCCGCCAGATTATCCTTATCCAATCGTGCACCGCAAAATCGACATTTCCGCCACGGAGATAAGAAAGAGAGTTGCCGCTGGCCAGTCGATTCGCTATTTCGTACCGCAGGCAGTCGAAAAAATCATTCGGCGCGACAAAATTTACCAGGAGCAAGCGAAATAACGCCAGAAAACCTAGCAAAAACCTGTGCGGAACTCGCCTCGAACAAGAAGGCGGAGGACATCGTCGTCCTGGATTTGCGCGCGATCTCTACGTTCACTGATTTCTTTGTGATTTGCTCGGCTACGTCCGAGCCGCAGCTTAAAGCGGTCGCAAATGAAATTGAAACGCGCTTACGAGAAGATCATTCGATTCGACCTGTGGCAATTGATGGTTTCCCGGCCAGCCAATGGATCGTGCTCGATTATCTGCAGGTAGTTGTCCACGTGTTTCATCGAGACAAACGCGCCTTTTACAGCCTGGAGGATCTCTGGGGCGACGCGCCATCACTCCAGTGGGAAAAGGCTGTGGCGCGTTGAGGTAAAGCGCTCGTCCGAGGCGAGCGCCGATCTTATTACTCCCGCGTTGCAGCAAACGCCGCTCCGACTATTTCGGCGATGCTTTAGGCGATGGCGATGGCTTAGACGGTAATGCCTGCGGTGGTGCTGATGCCTGCGGCAACGGCTTCGACGCCGGTGGCGCGGCGGAAGATGTGGCAGGTGTCGCCGGAGGTTTAATGTCCAGTAACTCCACCTCAAAAATCAAAGTCGAATTGGGAGAGATATCGGGACCCGCCGCGCGCTCACCATAGGCCAGATTCGGCGGAACGAATAATTGATATTTCGCTCCCGTTTTCATCAGTTGGAGTCCTTCGGTCCATCCTTTGATTACGCCATTAAGCGGAAAAGTCGCAGGCTGCCCGCGCTTGTACGAGCTGTCGAACTCTTTGCCGTTAATCAGGGTGCCGCGATAATTAACTGTCACCGTATCGGTCGCTTTCGGCTGCGCGCCCGTTCCTTCCTTAACCACCTTGTACTGCATTCCGCTGGACGTCGTCTTCACGCCCTCCTTCTTCTTATTCTCTTCGAGAAACTTCGTGCCTTCCGCGGCGTTCTTCTCTCCCGCCGCTTTCTGTTTTGATTGCATATCTTTTTCGAATGTCGTCATAACTTCCTTGACCTGATCCTGTGTAAGCTGTGGCTTTCCCGCGATCGCGTCCTTTATGCCGGCGCTGAGCGCGTCGGCATTGATCTCGACATTCTGCCGGGCGAGGTTGGATCCGATATTGAGGCCAATGCTGTAGCTGACCTTGTCCTTCTGGTCCTTGAGCGGCGGCGATTTCTCTTGCGCGAACAAGGGCAACGTGAGCAAGAATGCAGCAAAAATGAGGATAAAACGTTTCATAATTTGGAATTTTCCTCGCGGGGTTGCTCTAAATTGAGCGCCGCGGGAACTGGCACGCTAATGGATAAACGTTACTCGTCAAGAAAACAGCGTCATCAAGCTCATTTTCTCGTCTCCCTCGCCGCGCTCGCATGCGGCGGCGCCCTGGCACAAACGTTTGCCGCGATCCCTCTCACCCACAGCGAGGCCTTTGCGATCGGAAAAAAAATCTGGCAAAACGAATGCAATGGAACTGTTGCCGGGCTGACTTCGTGGAATGAAGGCGAAAATTTCGCGTCGCTGGGCATCGGCCACTTTATCTGGTACCCAAAGGGCCAACGTGGGCCGTTCGAAGAGAGTTTTCCCAAACTCGTCAGCTTTATTTCAAAGCGAGGAGCCAAACTGCCAGGATTGCTCCTTGGGATCGGGGAGCTCCGATGTCCCTGGAATTCGCGAACGGAATTTGTTCACGCTCAAAACACGCGGGAAATGAGACAATTGCGCCAGTTTCTAGCTGACACGGTGAATCTTCAGACGGAATTCCTCATTTACCGGCTGCAAAATGCGTTGCCGAAAATGCTGGACGAAACTGCGCCTACTGATCGTGCGAACATTCAGCAACAATTCGAGCGATTGGCCAGCACGCCGCAGGGCTGTTACGCGCTTGTAGATTATGTGAACTTCAAAGGAGAAGGAGTCTTGCACACAGAACGTTATCAGGGTCAGGGTTGGGGCTTGCTTCAAGTCCTCGAAAATATGCACGGCACCTCCCCGGGTACCGCGGCAGTCGATGAATTCGCTCGATCAGCGAAAGCGACTTTGATCCGACGCGTCCAAAATGCTCCTGCTGAGCGGCGCGAATCTCGTTGGTTATCGGGTTGGCTTCAGCGCGTAAACGGCTACAGTCGCGGTTGATTTATCTATGCCGGCAAAATTCCAAATATTGCTTCGCGCGGTTTTACTGGTTGGCGTTGCTTGTTCTCTCAATGGCCAGATACTTTTCGGGCCCAAATGGGCCACGCCCAAACCTGCGCCGCCCAAGGTTGCCGCGCCCAGGCCGATGCGAAAAGCATCCGAACTAATTTCCAGGCAGGACCCGGTCAAAATTAACGATTCATTACTCAAACAAATTACACCGGCCACCGTGCACGTTGTCGTTTCTCTTCCCAAGCAGCGCGCGTATTTGATGATGGGCGACCAAATCGTGATCGACAGCCCGATCTCTTCCGGCAAGCGCGGGCACACCTCGCCCTCGGGCCATTTCTCCGTACTCGAAAAAGATCCGGATCATCGTTCCAGCATCTATGGCGATTTCGTTGACGGCTCAGGTCGGGTTGTCCGCGCCGGGATCAGCGCGAAAATCGATTCTGCCCCCAGCGAAACACATTATGTGGGGGCGCCGATGAGATGGTTTATGCGGCTAACGGGAGAAGGCGTTGGAATGCACGTCGGGATTTTGCCAGGATATCCCGCATCGCATGGCTGTATCCGGATGCCGCCGGACGGAGCGAAGCTCTTTTACGACAATGTAAAAGTCGGTACGCCAGCGGACGTAGGCGATTATTAACGGAACATAGATTTACAATCTGTGCGCCCAACGGAGTTGAACTCCGCTGAACCGGAGCAGCGGACAAGGTGTCGCGCTGGGCACACAGGCGGCAGGCTATGTTCCGATCATTTTTCTGCGCAGCAGATCAAAGGCCGCTTGGGCAGCCATTTGCTTAAATATCTCGCGGTCGCTCGGGAAAAATAATTTCTTCACCGCGGTTTCGGATGGCGTAGCCAGAGCTATATAAACTGTTCCGACTGGTTTTTCGGGCAAACCACCGGACGGTCCGGCAATTCCGGTTGTGGCAAGGGCATACGTGGATCGTGCCTGTAAGCGCGCGTGTTGAGCCAGCGCGCGCGCGACCGGCTCGCTCACGGCGCCGTGCTTCTCAATCAACTCTGGATCGACATCCAGCATGTCCATCTTAGCCTCATTCGCGTAACAGATGTATCCCGCAAGGAAAACCGCCGACGCGCCCGGAATGTTTGTGATGCGATTTGCCAGCAATCCGCCCGTGCACGACTCCGCGATCGCCAGCGTCTCCCTTCGGCCGATGAGCAGCTTCACGAGTACGTCCTCGAGGGTTTCGTCGTTCGCGGAGAAGATCGAAGAGCCCAGTTTTTTTTTGACGATCACGTCAGCGCGAGAGATGACATCCGATCCGCCGACAATCCGAACATCGACTTCGCCAGGACGCGCGCAATAACCGAGCTCGATTCCCGGAATAGCAAGAACTTTTTTACCGATTGCCTGCTCGATCGTCGATTCCCCCAGACACGCAATTTTATAAAGCCGTCGCTCGATCGACGCGGGGACCTGAACAATAGAACGTAAGACCGGGGTCACGAATGCACGGAACATTGGCTGAAGTTCGCGTGGCGGACCGGGCAAGAC
>Ga0137372_10002890_pt1 | contig 16692 bp, 14 predicted proteins | sample SagtaG_6_FD_104911 | JGI IMG/M metagenome (GOLD analysis project Ga0137372, IMG submission 104911) | Vadose zone soil microbial communities from Sagehorn Ranch, Mendocino, California, USA - Sage1_R_60_16 metaG | ecosystem: Environmental > Terrestrial > Soil > Vadose zone | place: USA...
GGAGCTTTTAGCCGACTGCGGTATTCCCAGTCGAAGTGGTGATGCCAGGCCGGCACACCAAACCGGTTTTCCTTTAGATTTGCGCATAGCCAGTCGCAGGCAGCGAGGACCTTCCTTCTATGCCTCTCCTCGGCCCCGCGACAGAACAGGTTGTAATTTCCCAGTCCCCATTGCGCGATGGCAATTGGGTTGTACTGCACGCCGATGCGCCCGCGGTAATCGAGCACGGGAATGCCAGCGGCGTCATGAGGCCCGGAGTAATCGGCCTTCTCGAAAAATGGCATATAGTATTCGCCGAGTGCGCCAGCGGGAGCGTTCGAGTTTACTTTGGGAACATCGTGCCAGAACTTCAGTTGACTATTTCCGGGGAGCAGATAGGCAGCGAGTACGCGCCGATAATAGTGCAGCCGGTCCGCAGTGGCCATGTTCAAAGTGATTGAATTTTTTGAACTATAGCACGGGGGAGAAGAGCCTCTGCGAAGACGGTGTTTACTACTTAGAAGAGAAAATAGAAGGTGGCGCCGGGGTATTCTCTTTGCGAACTCCGCCGATCAGCTCGGCGCTCTCCGCGGTTAAAAACTTCGAATAGTAACCGCAGGGCTCTCGTAGGACAGAAGAGTTCACTGCTGTTAGCTATTCTTGAAGAAGGCATGGAACCAGAGTCCGACTGTGAGGTTAAACGCGCCAGAGGGTCGTTTGCAGGTCATCTTTCTTGACAGCAACTGTGGTGATGGCAAGAAGATTTGTATTGTTCCGGCCATCAGGAAGAAACGCGTTCCCGTATTGAAACAGTCCTATCGGCCAGACGTCTTTTTTCCATTTCAGCAGGTGGTTCCAAGTCGCTTGATCTACGCTCCCGTACATCCGCACGTAGCGATCACGATTAACCGCGCTGGGCTCCACCATGGTAGAAAAGAAGATCGCTTCTCCTACACGGCATCCGTAAATCGAAGAACCGTTGAGTTCGGCAACCTGTGAGAGGATCCCCCGGCGGCTGTAACGATAGATGTGATTTGTTTCGAATGGGGTGTCGGAGGAAAAATATAGCGCCTCCCGCGTGGGCACCAAAGCAACCGCTCTCGCCTGCTGCTTGCCGGAGGCCACTGCGTATACATGCTTGAAATCGCAGGATGCGCGCAAAATTTGGCATTCGGCGCCGTTGTCTCCGGTGAGCACCCAGAGGCAGTCCTCCCACTCATCGTAGACAATATTGTGAACATGACGGATTGCGCCCTGTGGAAAGGTGTAGGCAATTTCCCAGGTGGCGCCTTTGTCGGTTGATCCGTAGATGTGAACTTCGTCACGACGCGGATTATCGAAATACTCGCCCCAGAAGATGTGATCATTCGACGCGACGGCGATATGCAGAGGCCGGGTGCCGCGCAGAACCTTGTGAGAGACGCGAAAATACCGGCTGCCTGGCGAGCGAACTACAATTGCGCCGGGAACTGCCGCGATTAGATAGCCAGAAGAAAGAACCGCGAGGGCGTGGAATCCATCGCGAAACAGGCGGAACGTGAGACGGGAACGCACCGTCAGGTTGCGCCACCAAGTGGGATTGTACCTGGTTACGGTCTGCCAGCGGATGGGACTCCCGTCCATGATGGCAGACAGCAAGTCATAGCCGCGTGATGCGTACAAGACGTTTCCATCCCAAGCGAGGGCGCGAAGGCCAGGGAACCTAGCGACCTGCGAAATGCGCAATTCTGGCCGTGTACTTATTGCCATTGCGTATGCTTCATGGGCCGCCACGTTCTTCAGTTCTCAGTCTTGCTGACCAGATAAGGGCCGATGGCAAGCACGTCCATGCGAGTGCGCTTGAAACAATCAATGGCTTCACTGGGTGCGCACACAATCGGCTCATTTTCATTAAAGCTGGTGTTCAGGATTACCGGAATACCTGTTTTGCCCTCGAAAGCCTGGATTAAATCGTAGTACAGCGGGTTTTCGTCCCGGCTGACGCTTTGCAGGCGACCGGTATCGTCGACGTGGTTCACCGCGCAGAGTTGTGCACGTTTTGCCGGCCGGATCTTGTAAACGTGGAGCATAAACGGAGAAGGATGGTCGTGCTCGAAGTACTCGCTTTGGCGCTCGGCGATAATCGAAGGCGCGAAAGGCCGAAACCATTCGCGGTGCTTGATACGGGCGTTGAGAACATCCTTCATATTGGGCAGTCCGGGGTGCGCCACGATCGACCGGTTGCCTAAAGCGCGCGGCCCCCACTCCATTCGTCCCTGGAACCAGCCGACGACGCTGCCTGCTGCGATTTGATCTGCTACAGCATCGAGCAGCGGCTCTCGTTCGAGGCGTCGGTACCGCAGATTCGCTTTCTTCAGATCGCATTCAATCTGTGAGTCAGAAAATTCCGGGCCTAGATAGGAATTCTTCATGGCATAGCGGCGGGGCTGCTTCAATACCGACTGATACGTGTGAAGCGCTGCCCCGATTACCAGTCCTTCATCGCCGGCCGCCGGTTGAATCCAAGTTTGCTTGAACGGAGTCCGGGCGAAAAGCTTGCCATTGGCCACGCTATTTAGCGCACAACCTCCCGCCAATGCGAGATTGTCGAGTGGAAGCTTCCTGTGCAGATTGTTCAGAAGATGAAAAAAAGCTTCTTCAAAACAATGCTGCATAGCATAAGCCAAGTCGATGTCGCGCCGAGTAATATTGCTTTGCGGCTGGCGCGGTTCGCCGAACAGTTTCACCATGCGATCAGAGAAATGGCGCGCTAGGCTTACAGTGCCGTCTGATGAAATCTGCATTCCCTCATTGCTGCCCAGCGGCTTGAAATAGCTGAGATTCAGAGCGAGACTTCCATTCAGATCGAGAATGTGCCGAATCTGCTCGCGGTAGGTCTCTTTGCCGTAGGGCGCCAGGCCCATGACTTTGCCTTCGTCCCCGTATTTCTTGTAGCCGATGAACTCGCAAATCATGGTGTAGAAGCTGCCGAGCGAGTGTGGTAGGAAGACACGGTCGAGAACTTCGATTTCATTTCCTTCGCAGCGAGCCATCATGGTCGAGACGAAATCGCCCGAACCGTCATAGCTGAAGCCAGCGGCTTTTTCCCAGGGCGAGCAGTAGTATGCGCTCGCGATATGCGCAATGTGGTGCTCGAGGTGATGCTCCTGAAAACGGAGTTGCGCCGGATCAACGTCAAGCGAGGTGGCAATCAGCGAGCGCACGTCGCGCATTGCTTCCTTGTGCTGGCGAAGGCGGATGAAATTCAGAATCTTGGCGGGATTCGCAAGCGCGTACTGGACCTTTCGGGAGAGGTTGGCATCGCTGTCCTGACCGACGGCGACGTGATCAACATCCGTCATCTTTGCGCCCGCGGCGTCGAGGCAGGCTTTAATGGCGAGCGAAGGGAAGCCGGCATAGTGCTTGATGCGATTCAGGCGCTCTTCGGCAATGGCAACGATTACTTCGCCATCCTGAATGATGGCGGCCGAGGCGTCCGCATGAAACATGTTGAGACCTAGAATCAGCATGAGGGAACCTGTCGGCGGGCCTTGCTGATCCTCAGTTCATAAATCTTTGCTTTGATATGGAAGAACTGAATTCCCTGTAACGCGCAATAAATCAGGCCTGGCCTGCCGTCCAGAAATCCCAGCCGAAGGAAATATTTGTAAAGAAAAAAGAGCACGGGAGACCCGGGGAGGCCGAACAGCTTTTTACGTAACCACCGCCGGCGCTGAGCTTGAGTCGCAAACAGTGAAGGCGGAAGCTCAGTTGGGTTCCTGTCCACCCAAACACCGGCTTCCCAGTTGGAGTAGCTATCGTGCTTTTGGATGTAGCGGGAGAGAGAGTCGCAGTTATGGTGCAACAGCGGGTTGCTCAGCATTCCTATTTTCCCGTCAACCACGACGTGCTCGTGTACTTCCATGTCGCACATCGAGGTGTCCTGGTCCTTCAGGCGGCACTCGAATCGGCCCTGCCCGCGACGAAAGAGAGACAGCTTGTAGAAGCTGGCATCACTGTGGCGGAGTGCGCGTCCTAAAAAAAACATCTCTAGCGCGACGTAGTAGCCGTCGAAATTGGGGTCCTGGATCGCCCTGCGTGTCTCTTCTGCGAGCTGTGGGGTGAGGGCCTCGTCGGCATCGAGCAGCAGAATCCAATCGTAGGAGATCGGGAGGGTCTCCATGGCCCACTGCCGCTTTTTGGGCCACCCGCCGCGATAGGTGAACTGGACTACCGTCGCGTCGAACGAGCGCGCGATCTCGGCGGTTTCGTCGCTGCTGTTGGAGTCGACAACATAAACCTCGCCAACACCACGCAAGGATTCCAGGCAGCGCGGCAGATTGCGCGCTTCATTACGCACAGGAATGATGACGCTGATAGGCAGGGTGACAATCGAATCCGTGGGCCGCAGCGGCAGCCTGGGTTCGGCCAGTGTTCGCATTAGGAAGAGAGATCGCCGAAAACATCTTAACGTGAATGAGGATGTGCATAAGTATGCACGGGGTTACTTCTCATGTGCGTGTTACTATCCGGCTCAAAATCCCCTTCACAAATGTCAAGCGCGCAGAGTTCGCAACTCAAAGACGAAGTTCAGGACTTTTGGAACGCGGAGCCGTGCGGTTCGCGGTATTTGGAAGGCGCTGAGGACTTCGAGGCCTTTGATGCGCACGCGCGTTCTCGCTACGCGCTGGAACCCCACATATCACAGTTTGCCAAATTTTCCTTAGCTCGGGGCTTACGAGTGCTCGAGATCGGCGTGGGTATGGGCGCTGATTATCTGGAATGGCTGAAGGCGGAAGCCAATGCGAGCGGCGTCGATCTTTCTGCAATTTCGATTGAGCGAGCGAAGCGCAGATGCGTGCTCGCTGGCTATGAACCCGATTTGCGTGTCGCTGATGCTGAATGCCTTCCATTCGCGGCGGATACATTCGACGTCGTCTATTCCTATGGCGTGATGCATCACAGCCCGCACCCAGAGCAGTGCCTTCGCGAAGCCTGGCGCGTGCTGAAACCCGGCGGCGAGCCGCGCATCATGTTGTATCACCACCCGTCTTTGACCGGAATGATGCTGTGGCTGCGCTATGGTGCGTGGCGCGGGAAATCGATGCGGCGAACTGTCTTCGATCACTTGGAGAGCCCCGGGACCAAGACTTACACAGAAGCGGAGGTCCGGGCGCTGATACAGGGCTTCGAGTCGGTAGAGATTCAACAAGTCTTCAGCCCCGGCGATTTGCTACTAAATGCGCCCTCAGCGCGCTTTCAGTCTGCGGTGTATCGGCTGGCGTGGAAATTCTATCCGCGGATGCTGGTCAGGAAGTTTGGTCGACGGTGGGGATTGTTTTTGCTGATTTCGGGGAGGAAGCCGGCGACCAAGTGAGATTCGCGGCAAGGAATCGCCGCAGTTTCTTACCATCTCCTTTAAGCAGTGCTAGCATTCAGGTTAGCTCACCAACAGAGGCAACTAAGTGGACGAAATCGCAGCGGTCGAGCGCACCACAGCGGAAGAAGGCTTCCCGGCAAGTCGGTCCGTTTGTTCCGAGTCTTCGGTGCCCGAGGTCCTAAGTTTGAAAGATGGAGGTCCGGAACTGAAGGTCAACATAGGTTCCGGCCTCTCCGGTGCCACCGGATGGTACAACATCGACAATTCCCCAACTATCTTACTTTCACGGCTTCCCTTTGGACGCAAGCTCTTTCACACTCCAAATTGGCCAGATGATGTCCACCGGGGCGATGTGAAGAAAGGGCTGCCATTTAAGAATGAATCCGTCAGTTTCATTTACTCGTCCCACGCTTTCGAACACTTCACGTGGGCGGAATCTCTCAATGTAGCGAAGGAATGTTTTCGGGTGCTGCAGTCTAGCGGCGGAGTACTGCGAGTGGTAGTACCCAACCTACGGCTGATCGTAGAACAGTACTTGCAAGATTCAGACCCGCTCGCGTCGCATCGTTTTCTTGAGCGGCTGTCGCTAGGACACAAGTTCCGCGACCTGGTTCATCCTGGCGCCAATCACTCGCAGATGTTTGACCAGCGTTCGCTAGTGCGCCTTCTGGAACTGGCTGGGTTTCCCAACTGCCAGCCAGCCGAATTTATGGAGAGCCGTATTCCTGATATTTGCCAAATTGAGCTGGCGCAGCGAAGAAATGAGAGCCTGTACGTTGAGGCTTGGAAATAGATCCCGCAAGATCGGCGATATTGCCAGTCACCGGAGAGAAGCTCGCAAATCAGAGGCTGCATAAGTCTCTCTGACGGGCTTATGCGGGATCCTTGCCGATAACGCGGTCCATAGCCGCCGCGGCCAGTCGCGCCGCATACATGGCTTTTCCAGTACGACAAAATACAGGCCACAGATCAAGACCACTGCGGAACCGACCGCCGCAAACTGCACAAGAAGATGAATCCAGTATGGCGCTCCCTCGCTAACTGATTTCGTGAATCGCGCCACCGCGGAGATCACTTCGTAATGAATCAGGTAAATGGAATAGCACATACCGCCGATCGCCGTAATCCACGGATGCGAGAATAATCGGTTCGTCCAAGTGCCTCGGAAAGCAGCACAGTACAGGAGCAGGAGCAGATAGGGAAAAATCCAATGGGAAATAGTTGCCGATCGCAGCACGACGAACATTACCGGCCATCCCGCAAGTGCCGCAAAATCCCAATGCATGCTCAGCAGCGGCGATTGCTTCCAATCAACTAAGAAGATATCGGCGAGCAGAAAGCCCGCGAGGAAGTACTGGAGATACGCCAGGATTGAAAGCGCAAGCCTGGGGTGATCTGGCAAGTAGAGGGTCTGCGCTGCCAGACTGCCTGCCATCACAGCTAATAGCAAGCACCGGCGCAGCCAGCGTCGCTTTACTGCGAAGAACAATGTCAAGACTGGCACGAGGATGTAGAACTGGACTTCGATCTCCAGCGACCACGCGACTCCGAGTGCTGGGCTGGGCCTGGCATAGATCAAGTTATGCATGTAGCAAAGACTGGCTATGAGGTGTGGCAAGAGCGCGGTGACAGCCTTGCGCTGAATAGCGATTGCCAGGAGTAACAATATGAATATTGTCACGAAATACGGTGGCTCGAGCCGAGTGAGGCGCCGGAGATAATACTTCGAGAGGCTGACTCGCGGTGCTCCGGCAATGCAATGGGCGGCGAACGGCAGTCCTAGAATGAATCCGCTGATCACGAAAAAAAGTTCTACGCCACGAAAACCTAAACCTACCAACGCGACCTGGGTGATCCAGTCGGAGCGAGCCGTAAATGCATACTGAGGTGAGACAGCTTTGGCCGTTAGATATCCGTTCAGGTGAAAGAGGACCACCATCGCGATGGCGACGAAACGCAAGCCATCCATCTCAGGAATGAAGCGTCCGGAGCTGGTCTCGCGGGATAGACGGACGAGAAGCCGGCGGGAGAAGCTGTTCGGAGTCGAGGCGCTGTCCGTCATTTGCGGTGGAATGAAAACACTCGAACAGCATCCTATCGTCAGACTGCCACGCCAAGCAGTGACTTGTCGGTTGCCGGAATATTTGCCAGCTTTCGGGCGAGACCAACAATTTCACTGACGTGTTTTTCCCACGAGAAGTCCTGGGAGCGCGCCGAACCGCGGTCCGCGAGTTGGCGGCGGAGAGAATCTGACCGGGCAACCTGGACGATGCGCAGGGCCAACTCCTCGGCCGAGAATCGTGAGAAGTACATTGCAGCCTGACCGCAAATTTCGTGATGAGCAGCAATATCTGACGCAATTACCGGCAATCCGCTCGCCATGGCCTCTACAACAGGATGAGCGAACGTCTCCGCATAAGCGGCGGTGACGTACAGGTCGCAAGCCTTATAGACCTGGTACAAAGATCGGTACGGAATAGAGCCGAGCTCCACGACCTCCTCGGAAATCCCCAACTCTTGCACCAGAGCTGCGGTTGCTTCTGCGTGGTACGAGCCAGGGTTCTCTTCGGATCGAAACTTGCAGGTGAGATAGAGTCTTAGCTTTTGCCCTGAACGGCGTTCTCGCAGCAACGGTATCGCGCGTAAGAGAGTCTCAAAATTTCGGTAGTAATTGTAATGGCTCACAAAAAGAAGCCGGAGTGCGTCTTTGCCGGAATCCAGTTTGCTCTGTATTTCGGCCGGGAGCGGATCCGGGTCATGAAGAAAAAGCGCGCGATCAAAGCCATGGTGAATCACTGTTATCCTTGTGGTGCCCGACCAGCGCCGTAATTCCTCGGCAAAGGCGCTACTCGGAGCGACCGTGCAGTCAGTCCAGCGGAGGGATTGCGCGGCAAAAAAACCCTTGATCCGGGTGTCCAACCAAAGCCCATAATCGCCTCTGCTGCGAACATCGCGCGAAAAGTCTTCAGATGTATAAAGCGAATTTCCCGAGAGAAGGATCTGCGGGACTCGAGAATTTCGCAACGCGAAGTTTCCTGTCGAGATTAGTACGTCGGCCCCGCTGTGGTGGATGAAACCCGGCAGCAGCCTCTGTTCCTGCCAAAAGCGTTTGACGGAATTCTTGGCCGTTTCCATCTCTACAAAAGAGACATTAGGGAGAGTCCCGAATTCCGCGCGTAAAGCTGGAGCAAGTAAGACGGTGGCTCGCAAATCTGTTCTGCTGGCGAGATGGGGAATTACATTACGAACGTAGGTCAGACCAGCCCCCGCGCTGGCCGCCAGGCAATTGAGGAACAAGTGTATCATCGAGCTGTTGCAGCTATTTCCATCCTGCTCTGCCATTGTTGCGAGGCGGGTGAAATCCGGGCCAACGTCTGAGCCGGGACTCTATGTGAAACAAAATCGTTGAGCGCGAACGCTAAACTCCAAAAAAAGACACAAAGATAGTAGCCGACCGCGAACAGCCAATCTTCGAATGCGGCGTGAACCAAGCCTGCAATTACGACCAGAGATATAGGTAAAGCGGGAGAGAATACGTTGCCTGTGCGCCGGACCCATAGAAGTACCTCTCCGGCGTTCAAGGCGACCGCCAGGACAAGCGCCAAAAAGGGGGCAACACCGAGCAAGCCTTGCCACTCCAATATTGCCAAATAGCTGCTACCGTGCTCGCGAGTAAATTTCGAATTGGAGGCGAAGCCCCGACTCTCGACAACCTCATCTACCGCTGTCTTGCTGGTACCAAATCCGCTGCCAAACCACGGATGTTCTTGAATCACCGCAACGGTCTGCTGCCAGGGAGTTTGCCGCGAGCCCAGAAGACCAGCCTGGCGCTTGCCTTTGTAAATGAAAACATCAGCAAGAGAGTCGTCCTCGCTTGCTTGCGGAGGCGCAACGGCTGCGATCAGCGCTGCGGCAGCCAGGGCGATTGCCAATCCTTTCACCAGCAGCCTGTATTGGCGCAGCACGACGCAGAGCAAAATACACGAAAGCAACGCGCCTACGATGGCCGCGCGTGCGAAACTAAAAAGCAACAGAAGAATGGCCAAAATGAAAGCGAGACTTCTTCGCCTGCGAGTTGTGATTTCGTTGCTTGTCACAACTCCCCAGGCCAGAAGCGGCGCAAGCGCCACTCCCGTCAGCGCACCTAACGAATTGGGATTATTGAAGAGCGAAACACGAAGAATGAAATGAAGCGCGACATTTATGTAGACCAAAATTTCACAACCCAGCAGCAAGCCACGAAGGAACTGCGTTTCCCGGCCTGCGACGGCAAGGCGGGCGCCCGCGGCGCCGTAAAGAAACAAAAGAAAAATGCTGAGCGCCTTTAGGGCGGCCAATGCCGGATGTGAGGAGACCATCGCAGAAATGAAAGCTGCCACAACACAGCAGCAAGCGAGCAGATGAAACGCTCCGAAGCGATGGGAGCGGCCCTTCATATAAGCCACGAATCCGACGAACGCGCCCGCCGCCAGGACAAACCAGCGGCCAACTGTCGCTGCGGAAACGAAAGGCGAGAATGTGGCAGCCCAGAGAAAGACAATCTGCAAAGCTGGGAAAAACCTTTGGCGATACTTCCAAAGCGCCGCAATCACGATTTGCAAAAAGATCAGCCCGCCAAGGTATTCGGAGTTATTGGCGTAACCGGGGCAAAACAACGCGAGATAAGCGCCCGCGGCACAACAACTCATTACGATGAGGAACACTACTATTTTGGAAGTGCGATCAGTCATGCAGGACTGCTTCCCACGATAGCACTCCCTCGGCAACCCCGGCCGCGCAAGCTTGTGGTGAGTATTGATGAACCCGGTCCCTGCTTCTCTGGCCCATGACCGCACGCAATTGCGCATCGCTGGCCAGTTCTTCCATCGCCATCGCAAGCTGCGCAATGTCATGTGCGGGAATCACACGGCCGTTCCGGTGGTCTTCCAGCAGATCTGGAACACACCCCGCCGCATCGCTGGCAATGATGGGCAGGCCGCAAGCCGCTGCTTCGTTCACGACCAGTCCCCACGGATCAGTGTGGGTGGGAAACACAAATGTCTCCGCCAGGGCATAGTAGCTCGCCAATCGCTCACGTTGAGCGAAGCCGGCAATTCTAACCAGGCCACATTTGATGGCGGCAGCCCGACGGGATATCTCGGCCCGCGACGGCCCATCTCCCACCAGAACCAAGGCGACCTGCTGTCTGAGTTCAGGGGGCAGCATGGCATACGCCTCGAGCAGATCAAAGATTCCCTTTTCCGGGACCAGTCTGCCTGCGAACAAGAAGAAACGTGCAGGTACGTCTAGTATTGTGCGGTGAGTATCTGGGTCATGCCGGACCTTTTCTGAGTGTCGGGCAAAGAAATGCGTATCGACTGCGTTCGGAGCAACAAAGATCTGTTGCGCGGAGACGCAATATTCCCTCACGTATTCCAGCGAAGCCCGTCCCGGCACAATGAAAGCAGTGCATTGCTGGATGAATTTTCTCTTTAGCGCTTCGATCCGGATGCTGTTATAGCGCTGATCCTTGGCAGTGCTTTCCACCCAAAGTAGAAATGGGATTTCATTGTCCCGGGCCCATGAAAGCGCGCGCCAGGAGGCAACATAGTTGTAGCCGCCGCAGACAATTACCTCCGGCGCCGCTCTGCGCAGAGCTGCAGTCACACCCCAGTTAACCAGAAGACTCTGCTTACGCATTCTTCGCCGCCAGGAGGGCAAAACTTCATAAGAAAACCTGATTTCATTTTTATAGACGAGCCATTGGCGTTGCGTGGGATCGGTTTCGGCGAGAAAGATGACATGCAAATCGATTTCTGGATGTTCGGCAAGCGCATTGAAAACCGGAATGCGATAAGGCGCGATGATTTCGGTGGTGATCGTCAGGCGGCGCCTCACGCCAGGGACCCTCGGTAAATCTGCTCGAGCCGCTTGGCCTGATGTGCCAGGGTGAGGGATTGCAGGATAGTTCGGCGGGCATGACGCCCGATGTCCTCGCGGAGTTGCGGATCGGCCAACAATGTGGAAAGTGTGGTGCCGAGGCGATGGACATCGCCGGGGTCAATTAGAAAGCCATTGGTGCCGTGCTGGATGATCTCTTCAATGCCTTGCCCCCGGCAGGCGATGACGGGCTTTCCTGCTGCCATCGCTTCCAGGTAAACACATCCCAGACCTTCATAATGACTGGGCAATGCGAATACCATGCAGCGGCGCATGGCATCAGCAACCTGGGTCCGAGTCTTGCGTCCGAGAAAACTTATCTTTTGTGCAGGTCCGAGCTGCGCGCCCAGCGCAGTGAGCCGCGCACGTTCGGGACCATCGCCAATAATTTCGCAACGCAAAGTCGGATGGCGCTGCTCAATCGCACCGAAAGCTCGCAACAGCAGTTCGTGACCCTTACTGGGGATAAGATTGCCGACGCTGAGTATGACACTGGACGGCAACGAATCCGGTTCTGGATAGAAAATATCTGGATCAACTCCGTTGTAAATCACAGCAGTTGAAACCGGCCCATCGGTATTCCTTCTTACTTCCTCGCACACTCGTTCGCTGATGCAAACAACCGCGCGCGCCGAGCGGTAGACCTGCTGCGAAACTCGCTTACACCATTGGCCTGCGTATCCACGGACCTGGTTTGTAAAAAAAGCATCCAGCCCGTGCACTGTAACCACAAATGGAATACCCAGTTGGCGGCTCAGCAATGCTGCCGAGTGGCCGCAAGGCAAAGCGGAATGGGCGTGAATAAGATCTATGGAGTGCCGTCGATGAATCCGTCGAACTGCGTGGACAATACTGGCGAAAAGACTGGCCCCAGAAATTGGCAAACCCACGCCGCTCGGAAGTGAAAAGTAGCGTTTCCATTGCGCCGAAGGGGCGGATGCGCTAGGCCGCGCCCGACCGCGATAGAAAGGTCGAACAGCAAGCACGCTGTTGGTAATTTCTAATTCCCTCATTGCGCGCACTGGCTCGGCGATGAAACAGCCCTGGGCGTCATCGTCATCAGAAGGGTAAAAAGGAGTGAGCGTGAGCACGTGCAGCCGTTGGCGCGGCCCCGTTACGGGCTTAACCAACACGGGCAACGCTGCGCTCATGCCGCCGCTGACAACAGTCTCTTGCGTAATGTCAGCTCGAGAAATATCTCCTCCCAACGCCGGGTGATCAGGTCCCAATCAAAGCGCTCGGCGTGTTTACGTCCGGATCGTCCGAGCTTCTTTCGCAGATCCGGAGATCGAAGCAGTTCTTGTAAGCGGCTATATAGTTCTTCGTCAGAACCGATCAGATATCCCGTTTCGCCGTCAATCACGGTTTCGGGTTGGTAATTCTTGCGTGCTATGACAGGCAAGCCGCAGGCGGCGGCCTCCAAAATGACCTTCGGTGAACCTTCCCAGCTTGAGGGAAACAAAAAAACATCGACTTTCTGATACTCGCACAGCAAGTCGTCCGCCTTCAATAATCCCAGGAGGTGAACATTTGCGAGATTCTCTCTCTGCACTCGGCTGTTCAGCTCTGCCTCCATTGCCCCCGCGCCAGCGAGGATAAAATCGGCGTCGGGAAAGTATGCCGCGGCATCGAGTAGCAACTGTGGTCCTTTGAACGGCCGCAACGAGCCGACGAAGAGAACTTGGGGGCGGAGTTTCGGCGGAGAATCACAAGCTGGTTGAAAAAAATGGGTATCTACGCCTGTGGGCAGTATTTCGCTCGACAGCCCGTATTCAGTTCTTAGGCTCTGCTGGACCGAAGGCGAGTTGCTGAATAAATAGTCACATCGCAGCACCGTTTGCTCCCAAAGACGCACAGCTTCCGGCGTGATCGTCCTTTCATTACGCAGGTCAGATTGGGATTCGATGGTTCCGATACTGATGCGATTATGCTTGAAGCTTCGCGGAAGCCGCATGTACCACTTGGTTGCCGGCGAAGACTTCAAGTAAAACAGAACGTCGTAATTTCCAAAAGCAAACTCGCGAAAAATGCGCGGCGTCTGCCCGTGCGAGGGTAGAGGAATCAGGCGTGTATTTGGCCGCTGCGCAATGATCGTGTCCGGTTCGCCAAGAACGAACACACTGACATGAAATTGCGCCGGATCCAACCGGCTGATGATCTCCCGCGCGTTGCTCATCTGCGCGTTTGGCAGGTCCTTGTCGGCGAAGCTATCGACTAGAACGCGAACCGGAGTCATGTGCTTCTTTCAAATCGGCTGACGTTACACTGGAACTGCAGCCGGTGAGCCGCTGCATTCGAAGTGGAGGTCGCGAAGCTGGGCGCGCAAGCTCTGCTCGGAATCGCGCCCGTGCAACGAGTTCGTCAGATGGAGCCGAGCCTGATCAAACAATCGCCGGCTGGCAAACATTTCGGCGTACGGAGGCAAAGTATCGATCTCGCCTGGATCTTTCTCCAGGTCGAATAACTGTTCACACACCGAGCCGAAGTCCATGACCCACTTGTACCGCTGTTCTCGGATTCCAACAATTCGCGGTCCGAGACGGCCACTGGCATGGAACGGATTTGTGCATCCGCTGATGCACTCGATGACTGCCTGACCTTCCCGATGCTCGTCGAGTGGATACTGGCTGCGTCCCACAAGCCTGCTGGGAATTGCAATTCCCACTGTATCGAGGAGCGTCGGGGCAAGGTGCATCAAGCTGAAGACGCTTTTGTTGATGGCTTTATGGGTGCGCGTTGCAATTCTGCCAGGAACGCGTATGAGCAACGGCACACGGACGAGTTCTTCCGTAATCTTCGACGGCGCGTGAAAACGTCCGCCGTGCTCCAGAAATTCTTCTCCGTGATCGGCGGTGAAAGCCATCACGCATTGATCCCACATTCCGAAACGGCGAGTCGCATTCACCAGAATACCGATTTGTTCGTCGGCCCAGTGAATTCCCGCGTCATAGAGCCGAATGATCTCTTCGCGATGGCGCTTTAGGCGGCCAACATCAATGTCACCGCGATTCCAGACTGAGTTCAGATATCGCGCCCGCGAATCGGTTAGGTCGTGGTCGCCCATCAACTCCAGAGCTTGCCTCGGCGGATAGTATGGCGAATGTGGGTCCATCAAATGGAGCCACAAAAAGAATGGCCTGCCCGCAATTCCGGACAGCCATTCACAGGCGTGCTCGACAATTACCTGCGCGGATGGGAAGCGCCGCATTTCATCGAGCGAAAGCGCGCGAGGGGAGGCGAGCTTTTGACAGTATTGAAAATAAAGCTCGTCGTACAACGTGCCAACAGACTTCACCTTGTGGCAGGCATTAGCGATCCGTGCATTCCAGCGTCTTGTACTTACAGCTTCTGCGGATGTGAGTTGTTCCGGAAGCTCGCAGTCCAGAAAATCGCGAAAAGTGTCGAATCCGCTATCGTAGCCGAAACGAGGAGAAAGATAGGGATTGCCGGCAACGAAAGCAGCCGTGGCATAACCAGCTTCCTGGAGCGTGGAAGCGAGGGTGGTTTCACCCGGTGCCACTCCGATTACTTCTCGTCCCAATGCCAGCGGGGGCCTCGACGCCATGATTGCTGGAAACGAATAATATGTCGGGGTGCCGGCAGCGATCGCATTCGAAAATACAAAACTTTCGGCCGCGAGCGAGTCAAGAAATGGAGTAGTTGGCCACCCATATCCCAGAAAGCCCACGTGGTCAACTCGCAGGCAATCGATAGTAATTAGAATGAGCGAGCGCGGTACGATCATCTTCTTTAATGTGCTCCGTGCGCGGCCGATTTGGCCAATTCCTTTTGCTTGACGCTCACCGAGACAGAGCCGTGCGCTCCCTCAAAGCGTCCGCGATTCACAATATCGTACAAATCACTATCTGTGACATAGAGCAAATCCGGATGCTTCGCCTTCAGCGCAGAGAGAAGCTGATCCAGCGCCCGCAACGTGTACCCGCGAAAATCCCTTAAAGAAGAATGAAAATTGATCGAATGTACTGAAATTATTGCGGGAATGCCGCGCGAGAAACAGTTTTCGGCAAGCTCAAGATATTTTTCTGTGGGCAACTCCCGCTGGGCGGGTTCGAAGTCGATCATGCGATGGAGATTCAAAATCTGCCATTCATCCATATAAGGCGGCAAGGGCGCGCCGCTCCCGTTTTGAGCCACGCGCACTCCGCATTGTGACCAAGCGGCATGGGTGTCTCTGTTGGCGCGATAACCAGGCGCACAAGCTGAAACAGGGGCGGTCGAGAATAATTTCTCAAAATATGCCGCGGCTTGGCGGATCAGACTTGCCTGAGTCTCAGCCTCCAAGAAGCCGGCGTGGCGCTTTTCCGGATTGCAGTATTCATATCCGACCCAGGGCATCCGCCAATAGATATACGGAGTCTCTGCCTTCCAACAAGTTCGTAGCAAGGTACCGCGCTCGGCGTTTTCAGCCAGCGCGTGCTCCACCGCGGGACGGCAAAAGTGTGTTAACCCATGCAGCGCGGGAAAGAAAACTCCATCGGCTATGCCCTGCCTGTATGCCTGAAATAGGCCCGGCCGTTTCCAATGGCCCGGCAATCCCCGGGTGAGAGGCAATAACTGAAGCTCGCGGAATTTACCATCTGCCATCTTTGCAAAATTCAGATTGGCAAGAATGAAATTCATCACCAGGCAAGCAGGCCGGCCGGTCCCGTCGCGATGCCGTTTCAACAGATCGGAAATCGCGATTACATCTTCCGCGGTCTCCAGAGTATAGAAGTCATAAGGATTTTCGCCGAGCCGAATCCCGCTCGTGCGAAGCTCCTCGTGACCTTCGCGATCCCGCACACCCACGCGGCCCCAATCGTCACTCTGGATGAGAACGAGGGGCCGGGAAAAACATAGCCCCCGGACACCGGCATTCGCGCTGCGACGCCACAGTTTTTGAGTGAAATCAATCACGTGGGTAGAAACTCGCCGAGGCGATATCTCTCAGACGTATCCAAGATCTCGCAGCCTTTGCTCAATGACGCGCCGTTCGGCTTCATCCATCTGAGCGGCGTCGTCACGGCTGAACTCGCTGAGTGCGAAGATCAAGAATTCCTCGAGGCTGCTGAATCGCGTCCCGAAGCGCCGCTCGACGGCCTCACAAAGCTGTTCGGGTAACTCGATAACTCGCGTTTCACATTGCATTGTGCTTCCCGCCGGACCTGAACCTCGCGGGCTTCAGTTCTGATTGCAACCAGCGAACATTGCCGAAATCCGTGCTCGACCCAGTTCGATGAGTGCGCGATCATCGTCATCCAGTCCAAACAGCAGAAAACTGACAAGGAAAATCCCATATCCAAGGACAAGAGCGAACAGCAGGCTGGGCAGCGTGGCTGAATGGTTGATCAAGGCTGCCATTCGTGCTACCCAAATCGTTGCTGCCGCTGCCAACCCAGGGCCGGCTAATTTGAAATAGCTGCGAGTGTAAGGAA
>Ga0137372_10002892_pt1 | contig 16684 bp, 12 predicted proteins | sample SagtaG_6_FD_104911 | JGI IMG/M metagenome (GOLD analysis project Ga0137372, IMG submission 104911) | Vadose zone soil microbial communities from Sagehorn Ranch, Mendocino, California, USA - Sage1_R_60_16 metaG | ecosystem: Environmental > Terrestrial > Soil > Vadose zone | place: USA...
AAGCCCACGACAAACAGTCGAACAGTTTCTCACTCACTGGTTGGAGAAGGCGCACAAATCCACTATTCGTATTCGTACCTATATCCGCTATCAACAACACCTTCGGCTACATATTATTCCTGCCCTTGGACATTATCAGCTTCAGAAACTTTCTCCTCAGCATATACAGGCGTTCTATACACTTAAACTTGAAGAAGGGCTTTCTGCACGGACCGTTTTTGCCTTTCATTCCTTGCTTCACAAGGCGCTGGACACTGCTGTACGCTGGAATCTGCTTTCACGTAATGTCTGTGACGCGGTTTCACCACCTCGCCCAAAGAGACATGAAATCCACACTTTGACACCAGAGCAGGCACAGCAATTACTCAAGGCGGTCAACAATCACCGGCTAAAGATACTGTTTGTTCTAGCACTGGCAACAGGCATGCGACTTGGTGAACTGCTGTGCCTAAAATGGCAGGATATTAATGATGGCTCGCTGCAAGTGCGCCGCACCCTTTACTACGTAAGTAAGGTTGGCTTTGTAGAAGCCGAACCGAAAACGGAAAAGAGCAGACGGAATATAATCCTTCCCACCTTTGTGTTAGAAGAACTGAAACAACATCGTATCCGCCAGTTGGAAGAGCGACTCAAAGCAGGGGAAGCTTGGCAAGAGCGTAACCTGGTCATCTGCACGGTTATAGGCGGGGACATTAGGCCTGGTGACATAAGCTCAAAATTGCTCAGGGGTATTCTTCAAAAAGCAGGCTTGCCGCGCATTCGGTTCCACGATCTCCGGCATAGCGCCGCAACATTGTTGCTGAGTATGGGGGTGCATCCCAAGGTAGTGCAAGAACTCTTAGGCCATAGTCAAATTAGCATGACCATGGATATTTACTCGCACGTGTTGCCGACCATGCAGAAAGAGGCGATGGAAAAAATCAACATCCTGCTGCAAGGGCAGAGATAGCTCGTTTTGCTGTCAAGTTTGCTGTCAAACGCAAGAATTCGCACGATCAAATAATCACTCAAGCTAGGACTGGCGTGCTTCTAGCTGTTTAATCCGTTCCATCTGCTGGCGATTCCACTCATCTTCTGAATAAGGAGTAGTGAACCACGTGTCCAGAATCTCCTTCGCGATAGCCTCTGATGTTGCCCTCAGGCTAAGCGCCAGTACATTGGCGTGGTTCCAGATGCGCGCTCCGCGGGCAGTTTCTGCATCCTGGCAGAGGGCGGCGCGGATGCCGGGGATTTTGTTGGCGGCGATGGAAGCTCCCGTGCCTGTCCAGCAGAAGACAATGCCCTCGTCGGCTTTATGTGTTGCCACGCTCTCTGCGACTTTGCTGCTGGTGAGCGGCCAGTCTACTTCGGGGTCATTCTCTGCCAGCGGCCCAAAGAGCAGAAGATCATGCCCTCGTTTTTGAAGTTCTTCGATGACTGCGTCGGTAAGGTGAGTACGTTCGTCGCTGCCCACTGCAATTTTCATTGCTGTCCTCCTGTTGTGGCTGGGACTCCTAGCGTTTTTGAAGTGTCTCTAGTACTGCCGCAATTTCACGACGAATACGATCATTGTTGGTAATTTCGGTGTGTACTTTCTCACAGCCGTGAATGATTGTTGTATGGTCGCGCCCACCGAGGGCGCTGCCAATCTGGAAGAGGGAAGCATTTGTCTCTTCGCGCATCAGGTACATGGCAACCTGGCGCGGCCACACAATATCGCGGTCGCGCTCTTTCCCTTTGAGGCGTTCAGGATCAACGTTGTAGTAGTGGCAGACACCTTCAAGTATCTCCAGGATGGTCAATGTCGAGAGGGTCTTGTTCCCGGTATACAGGTCCTCGAGTGCTTTGGCCGCGAGGTTGACTGAAAGTGGCTCATCATGCAGCGTAGCATAAGCGATTACGCGATTGAGTGAGCCCTCGAGTTCGCGCACACTGCTGGACTCGGGGCGCGCAATATACTCGGTCACCGAGGCGGGAATGGCAAAATGGAGCGATTCTCCTTTGGAGCGCAGGATCGCCAGGCGATGTTCGTACTCCGGTGCTTGCACATCGGCCAGCAGGCCCCACTCGAAACGCGAACGCAGACGATCCTGTAAGCTGTGAATTGCCTTGGGAGGCCGATCGCTAGTAACAACGATCTGCTTATTCGCATCATAGAGCGTGTTGAACGTATGAAAAAATTCCTCTTCGGTAGACTCTTTGCCTGCGATAAACTGGATATCGTCTACGAGCAGAATATCGATGCGGCGGTACTTTGTACGAAACTCTTCCGTTTTCTGGAAGCGAATAGCGTTGATAATCTCATTGGTAAATTTTTCTGATGTCACATACAGCACATTGAGTCCGGCCGCTTCACCCATATGTCCGACCGCGTGCATCAGGTGTGTCTTGCCCAGTCCGACTCCACCATAGATGAACAGGGGATTATAGATACAGCCTGCGTTTTCTGCTACTGCGAGCGAGGCGGCGTGCGCCAGTTGATTAGATTTGCCTACAATAAACGAACTGAAGGTATAGCGTGGGTTCAACAAACTCTCGCTCTGGCGAAAGGGTGAAGCTGCTAGCGGCTTCTTGCCAGCTTCCGCTGAATTTGGTTTATCAGGATAATGATGGATTTCACCCAGCTCTTGCTCTCCGTTGTCTGTCCTACGATGAGCAGCTGGGCGGGCGGTGGTTGGAGCAATAGAGTTCATGGCAATAGGTGAGACTATTTGCTCCTCTTTTTCGCCGAAAATAGAACTGCGTTGCAAAGGAGCAGGACGGTTTTTGGGAAGATGGTAAGGTCGCTTGTTAGTGCTGGGAAGATGATCGCCCGGTAGATTGCCACCCGGGTTAGGAGCGACTTCTTTGGCCACCACGAATTGTACCTCCACCGGCCCTCCTGTTATTTCGGAGAGGATTAAACGAATCAAATCGACGAAGCGCCCTTCGAGGTGAGCCTTGGCGAAGGTAGTCGGTACACGCACAACAAAGATGCCATCCTGAAAAGAGTAAGCAGACGTACCCTGGAACCAGGTTGTAAAAACGGCTGGCTGGACTTTTGTCTGCAATCGTTCTATAGTTGTTTGCCAGATTTGTTTCGCATTCACATGCATTACCTCTTAGGGATATTTCGCAACGGTTGGCAAATTCATGCGTTTAATTCAGTAGTATATAAATATCCTGGACAGAAAAAGCTCTTGCATACGTAAATTTCTAAATGGCAGAGGACTATGGTAGCATTAAATCAAACCGCTGTAAAGTCCTCTTTTGGTAGCAAAATAAGAGTTAACTTATATGTTTTCTGTCTTTTTTAATATATACTAGGCCGAAAGATATTACCGAGCTTTTCACGGTCTAAAATAGACTAACGTTTCTGTAGCCCTTCAAGGATATGCGTTGGGTTGTTAAGGAGGTTTTTATGCTTGTGTCTCAGTCTTCATTATTGGTAGTGCGTTGGCGATTTATATGGCTGTGTCTGTCTACTTGCCTGCTGTTATCTAGTTTTATTCTTGTATCATGTTCAGGTGTGAACGTTGGGAGTAGTGCTGCAAGGCCTACGGCGAAACCTACGATCCAGCAGGTAGCGTTGTCTAAGCTTCATTGGTGTAACAAATCATTCATCATTTTTCGTGATGAACATGCTCCCGTTACTCTGACTCCTGGTGGGGGTACTTCTACTGTAACTGCGAAGGCCACGACGGGAAGTACTCCTACAGCCATCCCCAGTCCTACGACGTTGACCGAATGGTCGCAGATCAAGCCCAACCTGGGTTTTACCGTCTTTTTGCCAGCAGCCTTGCCAGCTAAGACGTGCCTGGTAAGTGCTTCAGGCACATTGAATGATCCTATCTTTGGCGGTAACTTTATCATAGGCTACCTGCTTCCTGATACTAGCCCTCTCAGTCTGTCGGAGGCCCCGGTGCGTACGAATAGCCGTGAATTTCAGTGTACAGCGTCTAAAGGAGAAGCCTCCCAGGTTTCCCAGATTCCTCATACGACAAATTCACCCACGCCAACTGCTGGCCCGACAAAGGTTCCAGTGCTGCTCTGTACAGGTGTAAAGGATAGTACAAGTATCGTTTTTTCGCGACCAGGAAGTGAACAATCTTTAAAGCAGTTTTTTGACGCGTTGCAACCGAATGTCACGTGGGTACCAGGTGCATAGGCAGACATATACACAAAATTTTGCTATTCTCCTGGTCAGGGGGTCTCGACGCCTCAATGCCTATTCTGATATAATGGCATCAGTTTTTCGTTTGTACGTACATACGCCAGTACGTATCATCAAAGGGAGGAACTTTCATAATGAGTACAAGTACATGCCCCTATTGTAGTGCCGAAACACGGCCTGGGGATAATTTTTGCTTGAACTGTGGCAACCGCCTGCTTCCTGCAACTCCCTCACCTCAGCAGGCACAGCCTGCGGTAGGCGAGTCCACACTTCCGGCTCAGGAAGGGTGGGGCCAGATGGTCCAGGGTCAAAGTGCCGTGGCTGCACCAGCGTCTGTCGGTAGCAGTTGGTCTGCTGATCCTGCGGCCATGACAGTGGCCAGTTCCGGCGCTGAACCGCCGACTATACGCGCAGAGGCCCCCAGTACGCCAGGTCCTGCTGCGCAGTCAGCTATTGAACAACCGGGCAGGTTTATCCTGCGTGCGGACAATGGCGATATTTTACAGGAATACCCGCTAGAGAAGCCAGAGGTTTCTATTGGCCGGGCACCCAACAGCGATATCCTGCTTTCGAAAGACAAACTCACCTCGCGCCGTCATGCCACCGTTCGTTACGAGGAGAATAAGTATGTATTGTATGACGAACGCAGTGCGAATGGTACTTTTGTCAACGGGCAACAACTTGAAGAGATGACCCCGCGCGTTCTTCAGGATGGAGACCATGTAGGTATTGGAGAACACGAACTGATTTTCCGCGGAACCGGCTCTTCTGAACCGTCAGTAGGCGTAGCCGATTTGCCAACCATTGCCGTGCCCTATAATGCTCCCCAGGAGTTGACTTACCGTACTCGCGAGGATGAACTGCTGACGGCAGGTGCCAACGACGACTTCAGTACGAGAACGATGGATAATGGGAATGCCTCCGCTGCTGCAGAGTCTCCCAGTTCATCTGTAACTCCGCCAGAAGAGGTGCCATCGACGCCCCCTCCGGCTGTGCCCACGTCGAATGCTTCTTTGGCCCCGGCACAATCGTCCTCGTCTTCTAATGCGCAGCCTGTTGCGAGCACACCATCACCATTTTCACCTGCTAGCTCGCAGCCTGCCGCAAGTGGCACGAGTGCGACGTCTGGGTCATCTGAGACCGGTGTTACTTTTAGCCGTCTCACCAGTATTCCTCAGCCTGCAATTCCTGATATAGCTCCTTTGCTAGCTGCACTTTCGACCTTAGATGGACAGGTTATGTCTTTGCAAGAGCAATTGAACGCTACGCAGGAAGCTTTACGCAGCCACGATGCTGAGATTACTCAAACGACCAATCAGCTCCGTTCTGGAGTACGTCGTGTATCTGAACGCATGGATAACACGATAGCCGATGTGGCACGTAGCCGCGAAGCACTGGCATGGGCTGATTTGCTCCAATTAATGGAGGATGTCATGAATAACCCACGTGACATTGAGTACGTGACCAAGCTTGCACGCAAGGCGCGTGAGTTGAACAAAGTCTTCCAGCTACACCAAAATGTTCTCAACACGCTAGCTGAATGCACTAGCCTGTTGCGCAGCCTGGTTGGTGAGGATAGGTAATAAGAAATTCCAGCGAATTACCTGTTCCCCAGATAGGCTCCCTCCAAGGGGGAACAGGTAATCAGCCTGGATGTGTTTTCTTTCATCTTAGATGCCACCAAATGGAGGACCTCTTGTTATGAGTATATGCCCCAATTGCGGAGCCGAAACAAGGCCAGGAGATAATTTTTGCTTAAGCTGCGGCTATCGTGTACCCGGGTCACCCCCTGCATCTATCGCTACAGATGAGGCTACAATTTTTGGAAGTCCACCACCTGCATCCAATAGTTGGTCTGGCGGCAGTGAGCCAACTGTTCTCGGCCAGGATGCTGAAGGGGCTACTTTACGCGCTAATGCTGTTCCCAGCAAAATTGAGAACCCGGCTCGTTTTGTCCTTTCTAGCAATAAGGGTAATGGTCCAAAAGAATATCCCCTGGAGAAACCCGATACGAGCATCGGGCGGGCCCCAGAAAATGATATTGTGCTTCCAGATGAGGAGAAAGTCATTTCCCGCTACCATGCTACCATCCGCTACGAGAACGGCAGTTATTCATTGCGCGACGAGGGCAGCTCCAATGGTACCTATGTCAATGGGCAGGGACTCGAAAAAAATTCCCCACGAATGCTGCAAGATGGTGATCATGTCAGCATTGGGGATTATGAACTGGTCTTCTATGCACCGGCAAGCGTTTCAGATGAGGCGACCCTGCATGGGTCACTCTCTGACCTTAACTTTGAGACTGTGGCAGCCCAGGACAGGCAAAAAGAACATGAAGGCATTCCCACATTGGATTTGCAAGATGACTCTGAAGTAGCAGCCCAGCAGCCACCACCTCTACCAGAGACAATCGCACCATCTCCTGAGCCAGCTGAAGCAGCACCTGCGCCTGGACAACCTGAAGCACCTGCAACAGGTATTTCCATCCGGCGCTTTACCAATCTCTCTCAACCTTTACCAGATATTGCTGCTTTGAAAGATGCAGCAGCGATGCTGAACGGGCAGGTGGCTTCACTTCAACAACAACTCGATGCTGCGCGTGAAGCTAAAAGTAAGCATGAGAATGAAATCTCCGAGACAGCCAATGAACTTCGTACTGAGATGCGCAACATATCGGCTAGTATGAACAATGCAATCTTAGCCATGTCAAATAGTCGCGCTGAGGTGGGCCTGGATAATCTGGTACAACTCGTTCAGGAAGTAATGAGTAATCCACGCGATATCGACAACGCCAGGACGTTTGCGGTTAGGGCTGCCGATGTAAACAAGATCATCCAGCGCTTTGAAGACGCTTTCCAGACGTTGTATGAATGCAACAACCAGTTGCGCAACGTGATTGGGGAGGATTAGCAACCAATCACCCAGATTTCCCCTGTTGATTGTCTATAGAGGAGAAGTATGTTATGCTTCTAACTGTTGTCGGATAACCAGCAGGATAGGTTCATGCGAGAAGACACATTCGGTGCAATAGTCATTGGCGGAGGTCTGGGGGGTCTGCTCAGTGCTGCTCAGTTATTACAGCGCGGTAAGCGGGTGGTGGTGCTGGAACGACTGCCGCATTGCGGAGGCCGTTTCACCGCCAAGACGTTCCAGGGCGTACAGGTAAGTACAGGGGCTGTACATTTGGTTCCCTTTGGGAGCAGCGGTGTGCTAGCGAGAATGCTGCGCCGCCTGCACATCCCGCACCACTTTTTTGATGCAGATGTCTTTGCCTCTTTTCACGTTCATGGCAAACAGATTCGCTCACGAGGACTACTGGGCGTCTTCAAATTCCTGGGGCTGCACCAGTTCTTCCGGTTAACCCGGGTGGGATATTTGATGTTCTTCAGGCGTCTTCCCCCAGATGAGCGCGATCTGCCATTTGATGTCTGGCTAAGCCGTCACATTGATATCAAAAAAAATCGGGAATTAATAGCTTTCTTCGAGCGTATCTCACGTTTTGCTCTCAGCCTTGAACTCAGCCAGATAGCTACAGCGGAAGTAGTCAAAATGACCAAGAATATGTTTAGTTACGGTGCACCTGGTATAGTGCAGGGAGGCTGTGCTGCATTGACAAGCGAGTTGGAGCAGCGCCTGCTTGAACGGGGAGCAGAAATCCGTCTGCGTAGCGACGTCATGCAGATTCTCTCCATAGATGGACGCGTAACGGGTATACGCGTGCGCAATAAGAGCACCGGTGAAGAGTCATTGCTGTATGCTCCTCTGGTCGTCAGCGATATCGGGCCACGGGCTACCAGTGCTCTTCTTAATAACCGGCAGGTAACTCAAGCCCAGGTGCTAAAAAAACAGGTTACGCCTGGTGATGTACAAGAAGCTATCGGGCTCAAGGTGCATATCCTCAGTGATGTTTCATTGATTCCCCATAAAGGCATCATGTATTGTTTGGATACGAAGCGTATTGCCGGTATGGTGCAGCCCACCAACTGCGATCCACGGCTGGCGCCGCCGGGGAAACACCTTTTGATCAGCCACCAGGTGATGCAGAGCGACAATATCGACGAGTAGAAAGAACTGGCCATGGCCGATCTACGGATGATGTTGTGCGAAACCTTTGAGAAGCATTGTCGCGTTCTCACCATGAGTGCTTACCGTGGTGAATGGCCCGTGAATCGCATCGCGCAAGGTGACGATGTGGCGCCTGAAACGGCGCTACAGGGCCTCTACCTGGTGGGGGATGCAGTCAAACCGTCAGGTTACCTCATGGTTGAAGGTGTTGCACAGAGCGTCAATCAGTTTCTGGACCTGCTTGATGCCATTGAACAGGGAAAAACTGAAGATCCTCCTGGCGCACCGCATTTTCGCCGCCAGGGAGGCACACCCGTTCCTGTACGAAATGTAGTTCCACCACCCTCTCGCCTCAACGCACTTCGATGGTTGTGGGAGGCTCCTGGTAACTCCAGAAGTACTTGAAAGACTTGTAAACTTGATACTCCTGAAATTGCTAAGGAAACGTTGCCCCGATGGATATAGACAAAAATAACGAAGCTTATTACCTCATCAGGGGTGGTACTCCGCTGTATGGGGAAATTCCTCTCAGTGGCGCCAAAAATGCCATCACGAAAATGATTATTGCCTCTCTACTGACAGGTGAGCCGTGCCTTCTGCGCAATGTCCCCTTAATTGGTGATTTTGATCTGGCATTGGCACTCTGCCGGGAAATGGGCTCCAAGATACGGCTGCAAGATCATACGCTTTCTATTGCGACCCCGTCGATTCGCAGTTCCGTTGTCTCAACCAAGGTTGGTGGTCTGAATCGCATGGCCATCATCACCGTTGGACCACTTCTCCATCGTTGCGGTGAAGCTGATATACCCAAGCCAGGTGGTGATCGTATTGGAGCCCGGCCCATAGATTTTCACCTCAATGGGCTTCGCCTGATGGGGGCAGAAATTGTTGAGCGAGACAGGGGCTATCATTTCACGGCCCCTCATGGTCTTAGAGGCGCCAATATCCAACTTCCTTTCCCCAGTGTGATGGCGACCGAGAACTTCCTCATTTCCGCATCATTGGCCAGGGGGGTCACCGTCATTCAGAATGCTGCCCTGGAGCCAGAGATCATCGACCTGATCAAGTTTTTGCAAAAGATGGGCGCGATCATCGAGATCAAGGTTGACCGCCGTATCGTGGTAGAGGGTGTGGAGTGTTTGCATGGTGCCAGTCACACGCTGCTGAGCGACCGCAACGAAGCGGTTTCGTTGGCGATTGCAGCCTACCTGACCAAAGGCGATGTCTACCTGCGCGGTGCCCAGCAAGATACCCTGCTCACCTTCCTCAATACACTGTCAAAGATGCAGCTGCGTTTCGAGATAGATGATGAAGGCATTCGTTTTCTGGGTGATAGCCGCATCCCACCGGCCATTGCCCTGGAGACCGATGTCCATCCCGGATTTATGACCGATTGGCAACAGCCGTTTACGGTCCTTTTGACGCAAGCACAAGGCATGTCAGTTGTTCATGAGACTATTTACGAGGATCGCTTTGGTTATACGGCTCCCTTGCAAGAGATGGGCGCGCACGTTGCCCTGTATACAAAATGTTTGGGCGAGGTACAATGTCGCTTCCGTGAAAAGCAGTTTACGCATAGCTGCGTCGTACGCGGCCCGACACCTCTCAGCGGGACGCGCCTGAATATCCCGGATATTCGCGCCGGCTGCTCCTATATTCTGGCAGCTTTGTGTGCTAGTGGCATTTCAGAAGTGTATGGCATTGAGCATATCGAGCGTGGGTATGAAGACCTGGACGCCAAATTGCGTTCGCTGGGCGCCCAGATAGAGCGCGTAGGGGAAAGGGTTCTTGAAGCATAAAGGAGATTTAAATGTTAAGCATACTACCTGCTATTATTATCGCAGCAACCATTACCATCACTACCGGCCTGATCATTTACCTCGTAGTTGCCGCTATCGTCGGTTTAGTCGCGGAGTTTATTATTGGTTGGCGGCTTCCATTTGGCTTCATAGGAGCGATTATCGCAGCACTCGTCGGCATCTGGTTGCTCACGAATGTTGTACAACTCAACATTAACGGTGATCCTGTTGTTTATGGCGTTCCAATTATTAAGGCCCTTCTTGGTGCTATCATACTGGTGGCCCTCTGGCATTTTGTGACCTACCGCGCCTGGCGTCCCCGGCGCCGCTACTATCGGCGGTATAGAGACAGAAACCGCTACTAGAAAGTTTCCTATTCAATTGTGGCCTGATCACCTATGACCAGGCCACTGGGTCTTGCTAGCAAAGATTTGGCACTACTCTTCTGTTAATATAGTAGTTGGCTGTAATTCCTTCCCACAATTCGGACAGAAGTGGTCTGTTGGGCGTACAATAGCGTTGCAGTTAGTGCATCTGCGGATAACAACAGGATGACCCAGGCGGTAAATCCAGAGTGAGACACCAATAACAATAAGTCCTAATATTATGACTATAGCAATGAACACTCCCGCTGACATAGTGTTCCTCCCTGCCCCTGTTCTATATCTCTACCAGCTTGCACGCACCTCGCGCAACTGCTCCGAAGTCAGTATGCGGAACAGTATGAGCAAATTCTCCAGGTCATATTCCAGTCCGATGGAGTGCAACTCTTGCCGGATACGGCCGAGTGCACTAATCTGTGCTGGAGTGATCATACCATAACTCACTAAACTGGCAGCCAGAAGCTGATCGGGTGTGAGCAATTTGAACATTAAGAGGATCTCCCCCAGCTGGTAATTCAAATCTACTCCACGCAGCATGCGTTGAATACGCTGGGCAACCTCCAAACGATTTTGCGGCACCAGGTGTCCTTCGAGGAGTACACTTCCTAGTGAGCGAGTTGCACGCCCATTATGCACTTGCAGTTGTGGCGGTGGTGATGACATAGGAGGCAAGCTCTGCACAATGTCAAGCAAGACAGCATTATCCGCTGCTTTTTGTACATTTTGTGCAGGCTCTGGCGCATTAGTATCGCTCGCCTCCATGACTTCTACCTGGTCTGGCACTCGTCTATCACTATCGTTCTCAACATTGTCGCGCCCTTCGCCTGAGGCATCTGCGAAATTTCCCTCTACTGAAGGCTTCTCAGGTAGCATCCGTTGTGTACTGTATGCTGCCTCTACACTATGCTGGCTCTCTTCCTTTTGTAGTGAAGAAGATGATGCCGCTGTAGGTGCTGGCGTATTTATTGACATGAGCGTTGGAGAAGACTGGAAGTGTGTGTAATGAAGATGTGCTGCTTCATTCGGCCGCCTCACGTTTGGAGATGATAAATCACTTTGTCCCCTGGTGAGACGACCAGTGGGCAAATCTTGAATAGGTGACGCACGCAGAGGCATTGCACTGATAGGTGTAGCATCAGCCTGGCGTACTCGTTGTTGCAGGGTGGTCTCCTCTAGAAACTGATTTTCCTGTTCACCGGCGGATCCCTGCGCTGAATCTTCCAGCATAGGAGACCGCTGTTCCTGCAACATCCGCGATAATTGCGCCAAACCGGATTCCTTTGGCGATGTGATCCCATCCATTGGGCGTCTTGCTTGCCCAGTGACAAAGGGATCAGCCAGCTGTGATGGGTTCGTAGGAATAGAAGTAGGAGTAGGAGTAGTTTGCTCTCCTGGTGCAATCGATTGTCCGTCTTCTACGTTATTATCGCGGGAAGTGGAAGTACCTGGACTCCTCCATGAACGTTGATTTGGATAGATAACAGCGCGAATCTTATCTGTAAAATTTGGTGCAGCCGTACGTAGAACCTCTGTTGGAGAAGATGGCGAGGCTGCTATCGTCGCGGGAGGTACCGGTGGTTGTGAAGAACTTGTAGGCAAGGTTCCCATGTCAGTTTGGCTGCTATTATTGGCCGTTACGGATGGAAGCGGTGCAGTAACCTGCCCTCCAATGGAAGATGTTGAACTCGCATTTGCCGAAAGCCTTGATATGGTACCGCTGTTTGATACTGCTATACGTGAGCGTATGGCATTGACCATATTCATAATCCCGAGCATCCCATCCACTTCTATGTCGGCCGGCACTGTTTGTGAACGTTCTTCGACATCTTCTGTTGAGGGACCATACCCAGCAATGTTTGTGCAATGAAAGGTAAGCACCTGCACTCCTCGCCCCCTGCGTTGAGTATCCAGGGCCACCCAAAACTCACGTCTCGTTGCCGCAGCCTGAGCCAGGTCTACCAATACAAGCCGTACTGGATAGCGTGCAATCGCATCAAACACCTCTACTGCTGTTCGGGCTGCATGACATTCGTAACCTGCAAGCTGTAACTCACTTGTGAGCAACGCAGCCAGCTGCTGATCGCGTTCAAAAAGAAGAATGTGGGGCCCGCCTGTAGTAATGTTCATTACCGACACTCCCTCCAGTTACTGCAAACGCCCATGCTCTACCAGAGTTTGCAGGAGTGACTGGGTTTTGGTTTGCTGCTTAGGTGCCTTCTCTACATGTCACCACTGAGCTAGTATAGCATACATCTATGGCACAGTGATAGCTAGCAGTACCATTGACATATATGGATAAAGAGAATAAAAAGTGAGATACAACAGGCCGTACGCAACCATTTAAGAGGAGCAAACTCCACCATGAATCAACCTATTTCTTCTTCTCCCATCTCTCGTCCCGTCGTCGCCATGATGACCGATTTTGGCCTTGAAGATGGGGATGTCGGTGTGATGAAAGGCGTCATTGCAGGCATTACCCCCAATGTTCACATCATTGACATTACCCACGATGTTTCGCCCCAGAACGTAGCTTCTGGGGCCTGGATATTGGCGTCCGCTTATCGCTACTTTCCACAAGATACTGTCTTTGTCTGTGTAGTTGATCCGGGAGTGGGCAGTTCACGAGTCGCTATCGCCATGCATGCGGGTAACTGGTTTTTTGTTGGCCCCGATAATGGGCTCTTTAGCTATATTTTTACGCAACAACCCGTCCATCAGGCTGTTGTTCTCGATAAACCTGCCTATCACCTATCGCAGGTAAGTTCGACCTTTCATGGTCGCGATATTTTTGCTCCTGTAGGAGCTCATTTAGCAGGCGGTGTCGCTTTAGATGAACTTGGCACACAGATAGATCCTGCAACACTGCAAAGGATAGATATTGGGTATCCTGTACGGCGTGGAGCACGTATAGATGCGCACATTCTCCACGTCGATCACTTTGGCAACCTCATCACAAGTATCGCGCTCGGAATGGTTCCCGAACTGTTCAGTGGTTCACAAGTACACATCGTTTTTCCAGCTACTAACACGGTGGTAGATCGACGCAGGCGTTTCTTTGCCGAAGGTCCTGATGACAGCCAACCATTCATCTACGGTGATAGTTCTGGCTATGTTGGTATTGCTGTACGCAATGGACATGCTGCCGGAACGCTCAGCGCTGGCTTCGCTACACCTATTACTCTTGTCATGGGGGAGGGATAGATCGTTTAGCATTGGCAGAGAGCCAGGGGAATGCACTACCACTTTATTTCTTGCGGGTCTTCACAAAATCTTCACACTGCATATCTAACAGGCTGTTTACTCCCCTTGACAGGCGCTTATCTGTACGGTATGCTACGATTACCAGCAATGTTTTAAGCTTGGCTAGATACACGAAAACATAGGTTAGTAGTGAGGCGAGAAGTAGTGCTTTGTGGGCACAGGGTGGCTCGTTTCATACGAACGTGAAACGGATTGATATTGAAAGGACAGATTGAAACATTGCAGGAGCATCAGCAAGGTGCATTAGACAAATTTATATCGAGTCACCCTCAGCAACGTAGGAATGGGCTGGTTCTTTCCCTCGACTTGTCGAGTAAGAAACCAGCCTTTTTGGACTCATTCATCTTAATGTTCGTGAACAGTCTACAAGTGTGAAGCCAATGGCTTCACATGTTCGTCATCAATATTATATAGCCGGATCATATAGCGCGTTTTTCTTGCTGTGAGACAAACAGCGTGTTGAAGCTTGCTTCACATGTGATCGAACAGCACACAACAGAGAGAGGGTAACCCTATGGACCTGGTGAAGCGGTTAGAAGAATATCGGGACCGTGAACGAGGGCTTATGTGGGAAGGCACCTTTGCCCAATACTTTGAGCTTGCAAGCAAAAAGCCCGAAGTAGGTCGACTTTCCCATGAGCGCATTTATCATATGATCATGGACGCTGGGATTGAAACGACACGCACAGGTGAGACGCATTACAAATTTTTCAGCCAGGAAATTTTCGGTATCGAAAAGCCGCTGCAACAGATTGTCGATTACTTCCACTCTGCAGCCCAACGCCTGGAAGTGCGTAAACGTGTGCTCCTCCTGATGGGGCCCGTCGGTGGAGGTAAATCAACCATCGTCTACCTGATCAAACGTGGATTAGAGGCTTATACTCGCACCGAGGCTGGCGCGGTCTACGCGCTTAAAGACTGCCCTATGCACGAAGAGCCTCTGCATCTCATTCCGCATGAACTGAGGCCAGATGTCGAGAGAGAGTTTGGCATTTATATTGAAGGTGACTTGTGCCCACATTGTCGCTATATGGTCGATAATCACTACCGTGGGCGTATTGAGGATGTGCCTGTCAAGCGTATCGCCTTTAGCGAGAAATACCGCATTGGCGTTGGTACATTTACGCCATCGGACCCGAAAAGCCAGGATATAAGCGAATTAGTGGGTGGTATCGACCTATCTACTATCGGTGAAGTCGGTGTCGAAAGTGATCCACGCGCCTATCGCTTCGATGGAGAATTGAACATCGCCAACCGGGGCATCATGGAATTCGTGGAAATGCTCAAAACCGATGAGAAGTTCCTCTACGTGCTGCTCACACTCAGCCAGGAGCAGAACATCAAAACCGGGCGTTTCAGTATGATCTATGCTGATGAGGTGGTTGTCAGCCATACGAATGAGCACGAGTATCAATCCTTTGTGGGCAATAAGAAGTCGGAAGCCTTGCAGGACCGTATCATCCTGGCCAAGGTGCCCTACAACTTGCGCGTCTCCGATGAGATTAAGATTTACGAGAAATTACTCAAACAGAGTGCGTTACAAAACGTCCATATTGCCCCTTATACTTTGCGTGTTGCCAGCGTTTTCGCCGTCCTGACGCGTCTGGAACCCTCGAAGAAGGCCGGAATGAGCTTGATGAAAAAGCTGCGCCTCTATGATGGTGAGGACATCGAGGACTTCAAGCAGAAGGACATCAAGGAGTTGCAGGAAGAAGCGGTACGCGAAGGTATGGATGGTATCTCACCGCGCTATGTCATCAACCGCCTCTCCAACGCGCTCATCAAGCAGAATGTCACCTGCATCAATCCCATTGATGCCCTGCGCGCTCTGCGCGATGGACTTGATCAGCATACCAGCATCACTCGCGAGGAGCGCGAGCGCTATCTGAACTTCATCAGCGAAGCTCGTAAAGAGTACGACCAGATGGCAAGTAAAGAGGTGCAGCGGGCCTTTGTCTATTCCTATGAGGAGTCGGCACATACCCTGCTGAGCAACTACCTCGATAACGTCGAAGCCTATTGCAACAAGACCAGGTTGCACGATCCCATCACCGATGAAGAGATGGAGCCTGATGAGCAATTGATGCGCTCGATTGAGGAGCAGATTGGCATCACCGAGAATGCCAAGCGCTCCTTCCGCGAAGAAATTCTCATTCGCATCTCATCGCTGGCTCGTAAGGGAATGACCTTCGACTATACCAGCCATGAGCGCTTAAAAGAGGCTATTGAGAAGAAGCTGTTCGCCGACCTGCGGGACGTCGTGAAGATCACTACATCGGCGCGTACACCCGACAAGGAGCAACTGCGCAAGATCAATGAGGTGGTCAACCGTCTCATGACCGAGCACGGCTACTGCCATGTCTGCGCGAATGAAATTCTCCGCTATACGGGAAGCCTGCTCAATCGCTAATTCATAGGGCCCGATTTATCGCGCCCCTGCAATAGGGGTGTCGATGCTCGCGATAAATCGAGCCCTTCTATATTGATAAGAAGGAGTGTGCTCGATGTCTGTCTCTCAGCATGATTGGTCGTTGCACCGCAAGGGGCAGATCGACCAGGAACGTCACAAAGAGAAGATCCGCGAGGCGATCAAAAAAAATTTAGGCGAAATCGTCAGCGAAGAGGGCATCATCCTATCAGATGGTAAGAAGATGGTGCGCGTGCCTATTCGCTCCCTTGAGGAGTACCGCTTCCGCTATGATCCTGGTCGACAACAGCATGCAGGCGAGGGCAACGGCAAGAGTAAAGTTGGCGATGTCGTAGCCCAGGAACCTCGACCCGGCAAAGGCAAGAAGGGGGATGCGGGCAAAGAGGCAGGCCAGGACTACTATGAAGCCGAAATCACCATGGAAGAACTGGCTGCCATGATCTTTGAAGACCTTGGCCTGCCTAATCTTGAACAGAAACGTCAACAGGAACTCCAGACCGAGGCCGTGCGCTTTACTGACGTCCGCAAAAAAGGCCCCATGACCAACCTGGACAAGAAGCGCACCATCTTAGAAAATATGAAGCGCAATGCCGCCAAAGGAGATGCCAAGTTCCAG